>VOFI01001945.1_pt1 | contig 16454 bp, 23 predicted proteins | sample 5384131 | NCBI WGS metagenome assembly VOFI01 (sample SAMN12384728, study PRJNA508395) | human gut metagenome | isolation source: healthy gut H | host: Homo sapiens
AGCTGCGTGCACGGGTTGCCGCCCACCCAGTGGCGGCAGAACCGCACGCCGTCCCATAAGCATCACCCGCGGCGGGGTGACGCTGGACCTTTCTGCCAAAGAAGCCGGCGTTGGCAGCACGCCTTTCCCACCTGACAAAATCCGAGTACGCCATCTGTGAGCTGCTGGCCCCTCCATGCAGGGCAGACCTTTCCAAAGAACAGATTTACGAAGCTGTGTTCGGTTATGACGGTACAGCGGATGACACCGCCATCACCCAGCACATCCAAGAACATCCGCTTCAAACTGCGCGCGGCCGGGGCAGGGGAGGTGCTGTAAACGATATGGGGAGTAGGCTACCAATGGCAAAACGAAACTGACCAGTCTGCGCACCGTGCTGCTGCGGTATCTCCTTTGTGCGGCGGCGGGTGCGCTCTGATTCTGGTGCTCTGGTGGGTCATTTTATGCAGCTGATAAACGGTTTTCTGCTGCCTGCCGTGGCGTCCGCCCGGGCCTGCGCCGATGCCCGGGAGACTGTAGCATCGATGACGGCAGACATTCGATTCCCTGCAAGATCAGCGACCTGTGCCGCTGGGCTGTGGTGCAAGAATGACACGGTGCTGCAGACCAACATGGATGACCGCCATCTGAAAATTGCCCCTCAATGCCTTTCACGGCGGGCAGCGGCAATCCGGGGTACCAGTACGATGTCAAAATGGCTGACGGAAGCTTTTGCCTTTTGCAGTACGACTATGCTACGCCCTACGCTGACCGGCCCTGCGGGACACGCTGCCGGATTTCAGACCTGTTTTTGTGCTGCTGGCGGCGCTCATCCTCGTTTGGCTGGGCTGGCAGACCCCACCTGCACCGTGCGGGTCTTTGCTGCCGAGACCGCCTGTCTGCACCGGCGCGGTGGATGCCATCGCTGCGCAGCAGCCCGAGCGCATTGACGCAGACGGCGCGCGTCTGCGAGAGTTTTTCCGCCACGCTGCATTCCATGCAGACGATGGGCCGAGAACTGACCGACAGCCTGCAAAGCCAATGGCGGATGGAGCAACAGCGCGCCGAGCAGATTGCCGCGCTGACGCATGACTTGAAAACGCCGCTGTCCATCATTCAGCAACGCAGACCTGCTGGCCGAGGATGCTCTGTCCGCCGACCAGCAGACACAGGTCGAAGCCATCCTGCGCGGCACGGACCGTGCCCAACAATATCTGGCCGCCCTGCGCACCCGCCTGTGCACCGCCGCCACAAGGGAAACCTTTCCCAGTCACACCCTTGTCAGTGGGTTGGCGGAAACAGCCCCACGCGCCCTCTGCGCACCTGCCAGGGTGCAGCTTATATGAACGAGCAGTGGCAGGGGACACTGTGCGCGGCGCAGTGCGACCTGCTCGGGCTGCCGAAAACCTGCTGGAAACGCCGTGCGCTATACGCCCGGCGGCACTGTCACACTGTTGGTTACAAAAGAGAAACAGGATTTCATCCTGCGTGTGACCGATACCGGCCCCGGTTTCACTGCCGAGGCCCCTCGCCAGAGCGGGGGAGCTGCTTTATACGGAAGCTGCCCGCAGTGACACAGCCCACCAGGGCTTTGGGCTGTATTTTGCACGCAGGGTCGCGCGCTTTCACACAGTGGCACGCTGCGCCTGTCCAACACGCCCGGCGGCTGTGCGGAGCTGCGCCTGCCAATTTGTGAACAAATTGAAAAATGACAAAGATTTACAATTTGCTATTGACATTCGGTGACAAAACAGTTACAATTTAGTTGGGTAAGCTAAATGAACCCCAAGTCAAATAGCTTTATCACATTTTCATGTGTTCTTCTCCTCCTTTCTTGTAAATCCCCGCCCATCCCTCAGGGCGGGGATTTATTTTGTAACCCGGCACCGCGGGCATTTTTTCTTACAATCCCCGGAAATCGTGCTAAAATAAAAGTCGTATGTCCCACTTACCGTACTGTAGTCAGACTACTTATATATAAAGGCAATACCGCATAATTCTAAGTGCCGATACGGCGAGCGAGGCGGCAGCTGCCTAAGCCAAAAGCGCAGATAATACTTTGTGTATTATCGAGCATTTTAACAACACAAGGTGCCGTGTAGCCGCCGGAGCAAGCTTAAGCCGTAAGGCGGGAATTATGCGGTATTGCCTAAAGAAGCGTTCAGAGAAATAAGAGAGGGAAACACTGTAACATGGCACAATCGTTCCGGTAAAAATCAACAAAGAACTTCTCCGGCAAAAAAGGCACCGCCACCTCCGGGGCACGGGCCGCAGCAGCACCGGGCGCTCTGCATCCGCGCGCAGCAGTGCGGCCTCCCGCAGCCGTCAGCCGTCCCGCCGTGCCCAGCGCCGCGCCGAGACCCCGAACCTGGCCCGCAGCATCCTGCTGGTGGGGCTGGGTCTGCTTTGCGTTGCGCTCGTGCTTGTGCCCTGGGCAGAATCTTTGGCGCACGCTGCGCAGCTGGTACTTTGGCGTTTTCGGTATCACGACTTATCTGGTCCGGACCGTTCCTGCTGTACCTGGCCTACCTGCTGGCCACAGGCTACCGCGTCACGCATTGTTTGCGGGCAAGGTATCGCTGATGGGCGTGCTCTGCGCCAGCGTGCCGGTCATCTTCTCCAAACTTAATATTGAGAACCTCAAGGTCGGGAGATCGTCAGATGCTCTTTACCCGCGGCGGCACCTACTTCTGGGAGGGCGGCGTCCTCGGTGCGCCCATCGGTGCCACGCTGCTGGCGCTGTTCGGGCGTCCCGCCTCCAACATTATCATGCTGCTCATCTTCCTGCTGGGGCTGATGTTCTTCTTTGCCATCACCCCCGCGGACGTCGTTCTGTTTGTAGACGGCCAGTACAAGACCCTGCAGGCCAAGCGCGAGGAGCGCGCCGCAGCCGAGACCGCCTACGACACCCGCCTGTTTGAGGCAGGAGCCCGAGGAGGAGAGCGTCGAAAATCTGACCGGTGCGCTGCCGGACAGCAGCCGCCCGCACCATCCGGTTTACGACGTCATCGCGGACACGAGCCGTTTCCCGAAACAGACCCCCGCCCGCCCTGCAGCGGCAGGCCGCCTGCACGCCCCGTGACACCTGCTGTGCCCGAGGCACCGTTTGCCGCCAAGCCCGCCGCCCAGACCCATGCGTCGTTTGACGTGGATCTTGGCCCCAGTGCAGGGGAAAACGCCCGCCAAAGGCCGTCAGCGCTGACCCGCTGGAGCCGGTCAGCATCGGCCCGGGCGGCACGTTCGTATGGATCCGCTGTCCAACCGGGCCAACAGCACACTGCGCCACACCCAGTCCCAGCCTGCTCCGCACCGAAGGAGGATTTTGAGCTGCAATTGCAGCCTGCCTCAGAGTCTGCCGCGCCGGTGTACAGTACCCGCTGACCCCGGTCACCCCCGCGCCCGCCGCACAGGCGTCCCCGCGCCGCAGGACGAGTTGGATGCGCTCATCAACCGCGCTGTCAGCGGCCACGCGCCTTACTATACGCCGCAGGAGGTCAGTGCCGAGACGACGCTGGACCTGCCGCAGCCTACCGAGTTTGAGACCCCGCTGACGCCTGTCCCGCAGGAGCCCAAATTTGACACGCCTCTCATTCCGTGGAGGACGAGCCCGAGCCGATCCCTGTCGAGCTGCCGCAGCTGGATATGACAGGCCGTGTGCAGGGGCGATACGATGGTCCTTTCTCCGGCTGATCTTGCTGCACAGATGGCCGCAGACGCTGTGCCGCTGGGTACGCCCGCCCCCGGCAGCTGTGCCCGCCGCACCGGAGGCCCCGCTGTTTCCGCACCGATCCCGACATTGGGCGGCAGCTTCAGCGATACCGGCAGTGCGGTCGCGCTGCACGGCAGTCGGGCGCTCTGTCTCCGAAATGCTGGATGATATGCTGGCCGAGACACCCGCCGCCCCTGCCCAGCCTGTTGTCGAGGCTCCGGCCCCGGCATCCGATCCCTACACCGCCGCACCGCAGCCGTACCAGTCTGCCCCTGCCATGACCCGCCCTGCGGCGGAAACGACCCAGAGCAGCCATCCAAGGTCAGCCGTATCACCAGCCTGTCGGATGATATCGCCCTGAACCTTGCCACCGCTGGTGTGCGTATCGGACATTCTGGTCCCCTGGACATTCCCGGCAAACCCGCCGTCGGTATCGAGGTGCCCAACAAGATCCGGTCTACCGTCAGCATCCGCGGGGTGTTTGAATCCCAGAATTACATCAATATGCGCAGCCCGCTGACGATGGCCCTTGGCAAAGATATTGCCGGTACGGCTCAGGTGGCAGATTTGTGCAAAATGCCCCATTTGCTGATTGCAGGTTCTACCGGCAGCGGTAAATCCGTCTGCGTCAACTCGATCATCATCAGCTTTTTGTTCCGCTCCGGTCCGGAAGATGTCAAACTGATTCTGATCGACCCCAAGGTGGTGGAACTGGCTGAGTACAACGGCATTCCCCACCTGTTAATGCCCGTTGTGACCGAGCCGCGCAAAGGCCGCCGGTGCCCTGGGGGCCAGTGTGGCCGAGATGGAGCGCCGCTATAAGCTGTTTGCCGAAAACAATGTGCGCGATATCAAGAGCTATAACAAGCTGGCCAAGCAGCACCCCGATGTGCTGGAACACCTGCCTTATATCGCCATTATCATTGACGAGTTGGCCGACCTGATGATGGTGGCCGGCAAGGAAGTGGAGGACTATATCTGCCGCATTGCCCAGAAAGCGCGTGCGGCGGGCATGCACCTGATTGTGGCCACCCAGCGTCCCTCTGTGGACGTCATCACGGGCCTTATCAAGGCAAATATCCCTAGCCGTATTGCATTTGCAGTTTCCAGCCAGATCGACAGCCGCACCATTCTGGACGCGAGCGGCGCGGAAAAACTGCTGGGCAACGGTGATATGCTTTTCCTGCCGGTGGGCGCGGCCAAGCCGGTGCGTGTGCAGGGCACCTTTCGTGACCGATGAGGAAATCGGCGCAGTGCTTAGCTTTATCGAATCTACTTCCAGCGCCCAGTATGATGAAGAGATGATTGCCGAGATGGAGCGCCGTGCCGTGGCCGAAAAGGGCGGCAAGGGCAGCACGATTCGGACGATGACAGCGGCACCGGACCCCATGTTTGAACAGGCGGTGGAATGCGTCATCGAAGCCGGGCAGGCATCCACCAGCCTTTTGCAGCGCCGCTGCAAGCTGGGCTATGCCCGTGCGGCCCGCATCATGGACCAGATGGAACAGGAAAAGATTATCGGCCCCTATGAGGGCGCCAAGCCCCGTGCCGTTTTGCTGACCCGCGCCCAGTGGCAGGAACGCCAGCTGGGCCAGGGTGAGTAAATACCGGCGGCGCAGGTATTGCCGCCATTCCTACCGCCGCCCCCAGATGTGGACCATTGTGGCCGCTGTTCTCATCGCCGTTGCCTCGTATGTGGTCGAAAATTACGGCGGCAACGGTTTTGTGCCCAGCTGGGACCAGATTTACCAATGTGTTGGCCTGGAACCCAGCCAGAGCGAAACCACAGCCCCTGCTGCCGGAGGGGGAAACCGAAGTGGTGTTCCTGGATGTGGGGCAGGGGGATGCCGTGCTGATTTTGCAGAACGGTGCGGCCTGCCTGATTGATGCAGGCCCCAAGGATGCCTGGCAGAACCTTGTGCAGGACCTGCGCAGCTATGGCGTAAGCCAGTTGGACCTGTTGGTGATGACCCACCCCCATGCCGACCATGTGGGCGGCATGCAGGCCGTTTTGCAGAACTTTGATGTGCAGACCCTGCTGACCCCCGACCTGAGCGAAACTGACGTGACCGGCCAGACCCAGTGCACCCTGCAAACCGCCCAGGAATGCGGCGTACCGGTGGAAACTGCCTATACCGGCCAGCAGTACACCATCGGCACCGGCACATTGACCGTGCTGCTGCCCGGTGTGGATGCCGATACGGCGGGCAGTGACGATGCAACAAATGATATGTCGCTCTGCCTGCGGTTTGAAGCCGGGAACTTTACCTTTTTGGATACCGGCGATGCCGAGCGCAACGAGGAAGCCGCCCTGGCGGAGCAATATCCGTTCCGCTTGCGGTCCACCGTGTTCAAGGCCGGGCACCATGGGTCGTCCACATCAAACACCCAAACACTGCTGTGGCAGGTGCAGCCCCAGCTTGTGGTTGCCAGCTGCGGCCTGAACAATGATTACGGCCATCCCCCCACCGCGAGGTCATCCAGGAAATGCAGGATGAGGGCATTGACTTTTACCGCACCGACCTGTACGGCACGGTGACCGTGACCGCCCAGGCGGACGGCAGCTTTACTGTGCAGACGGCAAAACAGCCGGACGAAGAGCTGGCTCCCGCCGCGTAACCCCCGGCGAGCCTGACTCTGTGTGCCTGACCCCAGTAAGTCGGCAGGAAAGTGTTCCCGCACGCCCCAAAAAGTTTTAATTGGGTAGAAATAGAGGAAAGTAATAAAAATACAGGAGGATGAATCCTATGCAGATCTCCCAGATGTTCAAGCGCAAGCCTTGCGTGTTTTCCATCGAGTGCTTCCCCCCGAAGCAGACCGCCAACTTTGGTAAAATGAAGGACACCCTGCGCACCATGCGCACCCTTAACCCGGATTTTATCAGCGTTACTTACGGTGCAGGCGGCTCCACGGGCGGCGTTTCCACTGTGGAAGTGGCCGAATTCCTGAAAAACGACCTGAACGTAGAGCCGCTGGCCCACATGATCTGCATGGGCAGCGATAAGGCAAAGGCCGCCCAGCTGCTGGACCAGCTGAATGCCGCCGGTGTGCGCAACGTGCTGACCCTGCGCGGCGACCGCACCCCCACCCGCCCCGAAAGCCCGGACTTTGCCCACGCAAGCGACCTGGCCCAGTTTGTGTGGCAGACCCAGCCGGAATTTGATATCCACGCTGCCTGCTACCCCGAAGGCCACCCCTGAAGCCGCTACCCTGGCCCAGGATGTTGCCAACCTGCGCTTTAAGCAGGAGGCCGGTGCCACCCACCTGCTGACCCAGCTGTTCTTTGATAATATGCACTTTTATCGCTTTTTTGAACCTGGCCCGCCGCGCAGGCATCACTTTGCCGGTGTCTGCCGGTGTTATGCCCATCGTTAAGCGCAGCCAGATCGAGCGCACGGTGGCACTTTCCAGCGCCAGCCTGCCTTCGGAGTTTACCCGCATGATCTCCCGCTACCAGGACGACCCGGAAAGCCTGTATGCTGCCGGTATTGACTATGCCGTGCAGCAGCTGCGAGATCTGATCGAGGGCGGCGCGGACGGTGTGCACCTGTATGCCATGAATGACGCCAAGGTTGCCGCCGCTGTGTATGAGGGCATCAAGGACCTGCTGTAATCGGCCTGTTGGCCCCATAGAGGGGGAGTGAAACGCTGTGCAATTAGCCTACCCGCAAAAACGATACCCGCGCCGAAACCCTTCGCTACCTTGGGGCAGGGGCTGGCGCCGGATGCTGCATCCCAAGTGCTGCTGCAAAAAGCCGAGGACGCCCCTGCGCGCCGCCGCCACCCCGCGCGGCGTGTGGAAACAGCTGCCGCTGACCGCCCTGCCGCTGCAGAACGCCGGGAATGATATTGCCCGCCACCTGCGCGGCTGCGATGCCATGGTGCTGATGGCCGTTACCCTTTGGCAGCGGGGCTGATACCCTGATGCGCCGCCTGGAGCTGACGGATATTGCCCCTAGCCGCTGTGGTGGATGCGATGGCTTCCGCTGTGATGGAAGAGCTGTGCAACGCGCTGGAAGCTGAGATCCGCACCAGTGTGCAGGCGCAGGGGCACTACCTGACGGGGCGTTTTTCCCCCGGCTATGGGGACTGCCCGCTGACTTTGCAGCAGCCGTTTGCCATTGCGCTGGATACCGTGCGCGGCCTTGGCATGGCGGTCACGCCGGAAAATCTGCTGACCCCGCGCAAAAGCGTAACAGCCATCCTTGGCGTGGCGAACCACCCGGTAACGGGGCCCGCGCCGGGTGCGGGCACTGCCTGCTGCGCGAAAAAAAGTGCGAATACAGAAAGAGGGGAACCACCTGTGAAAATTGAGGAAGTATTTGCCCGCCGCCGCTTTATTATGCTGGATGGCGCCATGGGCACCCAGCTGCAGCTGCGCGGCCTGACCACAGAACAAAAGCCGGAACTGGCCGCCTTTATCATGCCGGATGTGCTCACTGCCGTCCACCGGGACTATGCCCGCGCCGGGGCGGATATCCTGCTGGCAAACACCTTTGGCGCCAACCCTCGTAAATTGAAGGGAACCGGCTACACTGTGCAGCAGGTGATCGAAGCGTCCATCGCATGTGCCCGGACCGCCGCGCAGGAAACCGGTGCCCTGGTGGCACTGGATATCGGCCCCATCGGCGAGTTGCTGGCCCCGGCCGGTACCCTGCCGTTTGAGGATGCCTGCGCCCAGTTTGCTGAGATGGTGCGCGCCGGTGCCGCAGCCGGGGCAGACCTCGTCTTTCTGGAAACAATGACCGACCTGTATGAGCTCAAAGCCGCCATCCTGGCCGCAAAGGAAAACTGTGACCTGCCGGTGTTTACCTCAATGAGCTTTGAGGCCCGTGGCCGTACCTTTACCGGCTGCACAGTGGAAAGCTACGGCATTACCGCCGCCGGCCTTGGTGCGGACGCCGTGGGCATCAACTGCTCGCTGGGCCCCAAGGAAATCCTGCCCTTTGCTCAGCGGCTCTGCCGTGTGGTGCCCGCCGGTATGCCGGTGTTTGTCAAGCCCAATGCGGGCCTGCCGAACCTGGACGGCAGCTATGATATCACCCCGGCGGAGTTTGCCGCTGAGATGGCCGCCTACCTGCCCACCGGAATTTCCATGCTGGGCGGCTGCTGCGGCTCTGAGCCGGAATCCATCCGCCTGCTGAAAGAGCTGACCCAGGATAAAACCCCGCCGCCAAAACCCCTATTGTGCGCAGCCGCCTGTGTACCCCCGTGCGCTGCGTGGAGGTAAACGGCATTACCGTGGTGGGCGAGCGCATCAACCCCACCGGCAAAAAGCGCTTGCAGCAGGCCCTGCGGGAGGGCGACAGCGCCTATGCCTGCGCCCAGGCCGTAGCCCAGGCCGAAGCCGGTGCTGAGCTGCTGGACGTGAACGCCGGTCTGCCGGATATTGACGAACCCGCCACGCTGGAAATGCTGGTGCGGGAGCTGCAATCCATCACCGACCTGCCATTGCAGCTGGATTCTTCCAACAAAGATGCTTTGGCCCGCGCGCTGCGCATTTATAACGGCAAGCCGATCGTCAACTCGGTCAACGGCGAGCAGAAGGTGCTGGACAGCATTCTGCCCCTGTGCAAAAAGTATGGCGCCGCCGTGGTTGGTCTGGCACTGGATGAACACGGCATTCCCAAAACGGCAGAGGGCCGCCTTTGAGGTTGCCAAGCGCATTGTGGCCGCAACGGATGCTATCGGCATTCCCCGCGGGGATGTTTACATCGACTGCCTGACGCTGACGGTTTCTGCCGAGCAGAGCGCCGCTGCCGAAACCCTGAAAGCCATTACCATGTGCAAAAGGAACTGGGCGTGCGCACCGTGCTGGGTGTTTCCAACATCAGCTTTGGTTTGCCCTGCCGCGGCTACATGAATACCACTTTCCTGACGTTGGCCATGCAGGCCGGGCTGGACCTTGCCATCATGAACCCCAACACGCCGGAAATGATGGCCGCCGTGCGCGCCTACCGTGTGCTGACCAGCCAGGACGAAAAGTGCAATGATTACGTTGCCGCCTATGACTACTACTGCAAGGATGCCAAGGCCAGCGCTGATTTGGCCAAGCAGCTTTTAGGCTGATTGTATAGAGCCGCGTTTCACGGGCGAAAGCGCGGCTTTTTACCCACTGATTGTAAAATCTTACCTTTGTCAGCAAATCACCATTGCAGGGAAGTTCCAATTGATGTATAATAGCTGTGTTCACTGTTTTGGACATTTTCCTTTATTTGTCTGTTTTAGGAGCGTATCTTTTGAAGTACATAGCCAAAATCGCAGCGTTCACCGCGATTTTTCTGATTATAAATCTGATTTTCTGCGGCTTTATGCCGCCTGATAACGGTTCCAGCCTTGGCATGTGGCGCAGCTACCAGTAAAAAGCAGTCCATTGACATTGCCGTCATTGGTTCTTCGCTGGCTTCCTGCGCCCTGCCCGAAGAAGAACTCGCCGCCGCAACAGGGGAGACCGTTGCACTGATGGCAACAAACGCCCAAAGCTTGGATATGTCGCAGATCGCGCTGGAGACCCTGCTTCGGGGCATTCTCCCCGGTATGTGATCCTTGTCATGGATCTGGCCAACATGACAGGCAAACCTATGCCAAAGCCCAAAGGCTTTTTTTATATGCAGAGCTGCAGACGGATTCCTGGAAGGATAAGCCCGCTGATCTGCTGCGCTACATGACCAGCCGTGATAACTTTACGGGTAGATTCCTGGAATGCGCTTTTTTCCTCGGTAGAGCGGCAGCTGGCCCACCGACTGGCCCGCTACGATCAACAGAAATGGAATGCCGTGCTGAATCGTCTGCCGCACCGGCGGCGCGGCCCATGCCCAGCCGGAGGATACTACTGTCATCAGCTTGACACTGTCGGCAATGGTGAACACCTGGAGCCAGAACGCCCACGACTTTAGCGCGCAGCACATTGAGGAACTGACATCCATGCTGCAGCTCTGTCAGGAGAACGGCACGCGCCTTTTTGCTCATCAATTGCCCAAGACCACGCTGGATGTCGAGCTACGAGACGTATTTTGACGACTACGCCTACTTCAAGCAGCTGGCAGCACAGTATGGGGCTTCCTATTATGACTTTAACCTTGCAAAGCCGGAGCTGTTTGAGAACAAAGAGCCTGACTATCACAAGGGATTTCACCCCATGAATGCTGCCGGCGGGCATGCGTTCAGCCTGAGCATGGCAAATGCCCATGCTGGACGCCGGAAGCAGGATGTGGAATCGTTGTTCGAGACGCCGTCAGAATATCTGGCCGCCGTAAACTATATCACCAACGTCTACCTGACGCCGGAGGTTCACCCGGGACAAGATTTTTGCTGCTGGCCGGTTCCTACCACGGTCCGTCCGTACAGGCTGAATACGAGTTCTGGGTCAAAGCGCCGGGGGGAGCGAATACAGCCGGGTTTCCGCGTATTCTACCCGCTCTGGACCGAGTACGCAGCGGCGGGCACGGCACCTACCAGTTCCGCCGCTGCCCGTATTGTTGGTTCTTCCGCCGATTTTGAGCGATATTATGAATGTTCTGTCGATTTTGATTTTGTGGATGGGGTGTGGAAATCTATTCCTGAGTTTCTTCCCTGCTGGTCAGCGTTGACCTGCCTTTATACATTATACTGCTTTCAGCCGCCAATGGCCAGCGAGCCTGCTGTTTTTTACACCGCCAGGCTGGAAGGGCCTTGTTTTTCTGCTTTCACCGTTGACGATCTGGCTCGGCGGCTTGCAGCTGGCAAAGCTGGATGCCGATTCAGGCCGCGCGGCGAAAGGCTCCGGGCATAACCAAGACGAAAAAGGCCATCAAGGCACAGGCGGTGCGCCGCAAAAAAATGTCTTGTTGTAAGCAAAGTTTGACCGCCAACTTTCTTGTGCTTGGCTACTTCTAAATACTGGTCCATTTTGGAGCCGTTTCTCCGGTGCATTTTCGGCCACAGCGTCCTCACTGGGGCTGGTTATGCCGCTTGGCATCAGCTTTACACGTTTCAGGCCGTCGGTTATTGATTGACTGCTACCGTGGTCGGCACCCGGCAGAGAAAAACTACGCCCGCTTTCAGCTTTTTCCTCGCAGCTGATCCGTGGTCCCATCAACCGCTACGGAGAGATGGCTCCGCAGCTCACTGCCCGTCATCATTCCTGGAACTGGGAGCGTACAAAGCGTGCACTGTTCCTGTTTCTGTTCGGCGCAATGAAGAAATATGCCATCGCAAACCTGACCGCTCCGACGATTGCCGCCATCCTCGACGGCAATGACCCCAAGCTGGCCGGTTCTATGGCACTGCTGGCCATTTGCTGTACTTGCAGCAGTATGCAGATTTTTTCCGGCGGCATTGATATGGTGGCCGGTGTTGCGCAGCTGTACGGCATTGAGATGATGCCCAACTTCCGGCAGCCGTATTTTTCTTCCTCGGGGGGATTTCTGGCGCTGGCATATTTCGCTGTGCGTGGATGCGTGATTACCTGTTCTATCCCTTTGCACTGAAGGCTGATGCAGCGCTTCGGCAAGTGGGCCACATCGCATTGGGGCAACATTTTGGCCGTGTGCTGCCCGCTGCAGTCGCCAACCTGTTTGTGTTTGCCGTAGTCGGTATTCCGGCCCGCTTTTTTTGCCCGGGTCTGTATAACCATTGCGCTTTGCCCTTTGGTCTGTAAAACGGTCTTGTCATTGCACATTCCTACCGAAAGCCGCGGCTGGAGTTTGCTCAGCAGGACCTTTATCATCGTCAACATCGGCTGGTACTTTGACCGCAATGAGTTTGTGCAGGGGGTGCATCTACCTGCACAACACCTTTACGGATTTCAATTTGTCTGCATTGGCCGCGAATGCTCCCCTGGCGCTGCGGCAGTCTCCGGCCCGGCCTCGGGGCTTGTCATCAGTACCCTTCTGGTCTTTGCCCATAGTGTGCTGAAGGAACAAGGCCGCGACCCTTACGCAGAGGTACAGCGGCTGCCGCTTGCACTGCGCTGGGGTTTATACTATCTTGTTATTTTCATGGCAATTTCAGCTTTATCTGCGTCAATGAAACCGTTGGTTTCTATGCCAACTTTTAAGAAAAGAGCTTTCATGCAAACAAACATTCTGACTGGCTTGAAGCCACGTCCGCCTGCTGCCCGATGCCCCGCTGGGGGGATGACCAGACAGACTGTACCTGGGCACAGCTGGCGACACGGCCCGCGCGCGCCGGCAGCTTTCTGGCGTCCCGCACGATGCCGCGCCGCCCGGTGGCATTTTACCTGAAAATCCGTTTCCGCCTTTGCTGCCATGCTTGGCACAGTCTACGCGGGCTGCTGCTACTCGGTGCTTGACACCCGCCAGCCTGCTGCCCGCACTTTGCAGGTATTGGATACTTTGACCCCTGCATTTTGTTACGGACGAGGCCCACGCTGCCGCAGCCGCCGCGCTGGGGTACAGCGGGCAAATCATCCGGCTTGACGATCTGCTGGCCGCACCCGCGGACGCTTTGCCCTGCTGGCAGCCCGCCGCCGTCAGGGCTGTGACGTTGACCTCTGTATATCAATCCCACAAGCGGAAGCACCCGGTGTGCCAAAAGGCGTCACCGTCAGCCACCGCTCGGTGCTGGATTTTATCCCGCAGTTTGCCGAAAATTTTCGGCATCACACAAAACGATATTCTGGGCAATCAGGCTCCCTTTGACTTTGACGTTTCGGTCAAAGACCTGTACACGGCACTGTACACGGGGGCTAAGGTGCAGATCATCCCAAGGCGCTTATTTCCCCAGCTCTGGGGGCCCAATAAAAATTCCCAATATGGACTATCTGGTGACCATGAGGTCACCATACTTGTCTGGCTGTCAGTGCCATGTGCTTTGTCTCCATCATGAACTGGCTTCCTTTAGCTACCGTATTCCTTCCCCGGCGTGGCAGGTATTGTTCAGCGGCGAAGTCATGCCTACCGCACCTGATGCAGTGGAAGTCCGCTCTTGCCGCACGCCCGGTTTAGAACCTCTACGGCCTGACAGAGATTACCTGCAACTTTGCACCTTACGCCATTTTGCGGACCGCGATTTTGCCCCGGATGAGGCGCTGCCAATCGGACGCGCGTTTACCCAACGAGAAAGGGTCTTTCTGCTGGACGAGAACGACGCCCCTGGTCGCCGTGCCCGGGCAGGCAGGGGGAGATCTGCGTTTCCGGTACGGCGCTTTGCCCTCGGCTACCATGTTGACCCTGTGCGCACAGCGCAGGCCTTTACCCAGAATCCGCTGAATACCAACTGGTGGCGAAAGCGTATTTACCGCACCGGCGATCTGGCCCGCTACGACGAAAGCGGCAGCCTGTATTATATTGGCCGCCGGGATTTTGGATCAAGCACATGGGACACCGCGTAGAGCTTGGCGAAATTGAAGCTGCCGCTATGCGCTGCGACGCCGTGACCCGTGCCGCCTGCTGCACGTTTGATGCCGAACGAGCGGCTCCACCAGTTTTACACGGCAGCTGTGAGAAAGCTGCCCTGTTGGCTGCGCTGAAAGAAAGTCTGCCGCCTTTTATGCAGCCGAATACTGCTGTGCAACTGGAGATGCCGCTGAATAAAAACGGCAAAATTGACCGCACGGCACTGGCTGCCCTGACGAAAAAAAGGAGCCCATAAATGACCGACGCTTCTTTACAAAAAAATTGCTGCCACCTACGGCACACCGACGTTTGTCTTTGACACTGACGCTTTGCAGGCCCGCGTGCGCTTATTCAGGCAATCTGGGGCAGGGAAATCGACCTTTGCTATTCCATCAAAGCCAACCCATTTTCTGCTGCCTGCCATGATGCGGGTCACTGCGCGGTTGGAAGTATGCAGCCCCGGAGATGACTCTGCGAGCCTGCATGCTGCGGATGCACGTGTTATCTATTCGGGTGTTAATAAGACGCCCGTGGATATTGCCCGCGCCGTGGCCGACGGCGTCGGCACCTGCACAGCGGAATCCCTGCTGCAGGTCCGCTATCTGCAGGATGTTGCACGCAAGTACGCCGCCGGCCGCCCGTGGTGTTGCGGCTGAACGCGGGCAGTCAGTCTGGCATGTCAAAGCGCGGAGGATCTTCACCGCATTGGCGCATCGCAGGAAACACCGATCTGGAGTTTATCGGCATCACTACTTTGTCGGGACCCAGCGCAAAAGCTGGTCAATCAGCAAAAAAGAGCTGGCCATGCTGCGGGAACTGTACGCTGAAATTGAAGGCATACCTTCGGCCTGCGTCTGCCGGAACTGGAATACGGCCGGGGCTGGCGGTGCCGTATTTTGACGGCGACGATTTTGCTGGACACTGTCCCCGGCTCAAAGACCTTGCGCAAGCACTGCACGAAGTCAGCAGCTGGGTCCATCTGGACCGTTGAGATGGCCGCTTTTACACCGCCGAATGCGGTTATTACCCCGACCACCGCCATGGACTGCAAGGACCACGGCGGGCAGCACTACTGCATTGTGGACGGCGGAATGAACCACCTGAATTATCTTGGCCAGATCATGGGTATGAAACGCCCGCATCTGCGCCATTTTGCTGCGCGGGCAGCTTCCGTACAGCTGGACCACTTTGCGTGCCTTTGTACTACGAACGATGTTCTTGTGCGCAGTATGCCGCTGGGATATGCCCCGGCGACCACTTGTTTTGAAAACACCGGTGCTTACTCTGTTACGGAAGGACTTGGTCTGTTTTGAGCGCGACCTGCCGCAGGTCATTCTGTGGCAGAACGGCACGCCACTGGACGCGAGCGCGAGCCTATCCCATCAATACACCGCGCTGTGCTTAACGCGGGTGAAAAGGAGAAATACCAATGGAACGTTTACTGGAAATTTTAAGCGAAATCAAAGAGGACGTGGACTTTCCACCTGTACAACGCTGATCGATGACGGCATCCTGGACTCTTTCGACATTCTGCCAGATCATCTCGGCCTGAATGAGGCCGTTTTGATCACGTCAAATGTTCGCAGAACTTCAACGCCAGAGCCCTTTAAGATGGTCCAGCGCCTGCAGATTGATGTCCGACCCAATGCCGAGGCTCTGCCGAACAACGCGTTCCGGCTGCTTGTATAATACTAAAAGCGGACAGGGCTGAGATTGCGCTGTTTCGCGTACAGATGCGGAGTCGCGCGTGGGCAGCCTGTGAACCATGTCAGGCGGGGGAACCGAGCAGCATTAAGCGGCGCTTGCCCAGTGCCGCGGTCAAGCCTGCATCTGTACGCAAAGCAGCGCAACCGCGTGCTCTGCCGCTGTTTTATAACCGATGGCGCCGTGCCCTGTATCGAAAATGGCGTCCCCAGCGCTTTGCGGACGTGGTTGGCCAAACGGCCATCACGGCCCTGCAGAACCAGATTTTGCCGGGCATCGGCCATGCGTATCTGTTCACCGGCACCCGCGGCACCGGCAAGACGACTGCGCCCGAATATTGCAAAGGCGGTCAACTTCTGTGGTTGCTCAAGCTGAGCCACCACGGCGAGTGGCAAAATTGCTGAGACTGACTCCGGCTCCGTCATGGACATCATCGAGATGGATGCCGCGTCGAACAACGGTGTTGACGACATCCGCGACCTGCGCGACGAGGTAGCCTATCTGCCGTCGGTCTGCAAGTACAAGGTCTACATCATCGACGGTGCACATGCTCCACCGCGGCGTTCAACGCGCTGCTCAAAACGATGGAGGAACCGCCCGAAGCACGTCATCTTTATCTTAGCCACCCACCGGGTGCAGAAGGTTCCGTCACGATTTTGACCGCTGCCAGCAGTATGACTTCACCGCATCACGGCGGATGACATTGCCGGGCGGCTGCTCTGCGT
>VOFI01003456.1_pt1 | contig 16446 bp, 21 predicted proteins | sample 5384131 | NCBI WGS metagenome assembly VOFI01 (sample SAMN12384728, study PRJNA508395) | human gut metagenome | isolation source: healthy gut H | host: Homo sapiens
TGTCCTCCGACCTGAACATCGTCCTGCGACGTGCATCCTCGTGTTGCATTGGGGCGTGGCCGGGCCGCCATCGCCACGGTCTTCTCACAAGCCGTCTCCGCCCATTGCTTTGCCTGTATTGTTCAGGAAATTCAGGCATACTGAAATGGAAAAGGGAGAAACTTGGCTGGTTGGTTACTACATAAAGGGCTGTGGATATGACCATGCCGATGGGACTACCGGTTTCCATCACGGCCATGAGGGAGCATCATGCTCCAGCGCGACCGGGCGCGTCGTGCGTGGCGAGCCTACCGCCGGCATGCGCATCAAGATGTTCTTCATGTGCCCGTTGGAGAGCATGGGCATCGCCATGGCCACGTATTGCGGACAGAACTATGGGGCGGGAAAACGGAACGTATCAACATGGGGCTGCGCGCCCGGCTTTTTCATGGTCTGCCTCTACTGCATCTTCTGTTTCATCGGTGCTGCATCTTTTCGCCCGCCACATCATCTACTGCTTGTGGATCCATGAATATGAAATCATAGAAAAGGCCAACCAGTTCATCGTCACCTCCTGCACCTATTTCATCCCGTTAGACTGCTGTGCCTGCTCAGGTACAGCATCCAAGGATTAGATACAGTAAACTGGGCCATGATGTCCGGTGTATTCGAAATGGTAGACCGCACGGCCGTCAGCCTGTTCCTGGTCCCTATTTTAGGATATACGGGAGTTTGTTACGGCGACCCTTCGGCTTGGTTTGCTGCAGACCTCTTCCTCATCCCGGCTTACCTTTACGTGCATAAACGCCTGTCCCGGAAGAGATGTTACGTGCAAGCCTCCTGAATTTTAAAGGAAAGTTACATACAAAATGGTTTGGCTGAGAACGGAATTCCGTTCTCAGCTAAACTATTTTTCAAAGAGAAGTGTCAAAATGCTCACCTCCTTCTGATTGTAGATTGTGTATTTTGTTTTCCTTATTCCTTATATTTCGCTATTTCCGCTATCTTTTAGGTATTTCCGTGTTGTCTATGCGTCCGGTGAATTCTTTCGCAAACCATACTGCAGAGTCATGGAGTCTATAGATGAATCCAAATACATGTCTTCTTTTAATCACCTGTATCTGCTACTAGTACTAGAATTTTGGATTGATTGTCAAGGAATTGTGCCTATGGATATGTTAGCACCGAATCAATGATATGCACTTTCAAGGTATAGCATTCAGAAACTGTTTTGATTTCCTAAATAAAGCATAAAGTCAAGTTCCCAAATATGCTATACTTTGTTTTCATTTATCGAGAATCTTATGAATATTGGATCTTCATTATCTTCATTCGGCTTTGATTTGACAATGTTCCATATGTCAGACTCTGGTGAGATATATCCAGGATAAACCAACGCATAAAAATACGTTTCGTCAGCCCCAATAATGACAACATCCAAGTTTTTGCCGAACACATACTTACCTGAGTTTTTGTTTATGAATGCATGATAATAAGTTTGTTCTGGCCCAACAAACAAAGCATAAAGCCATGACGACGTTTCGTAAACGTCTGTAATGCACTTAAAGTATGTAGGGTCATTGTCCACCACATTAAATTCTTCTAATGTTTGGGGCAGCACATTGCCAGGAAGTTGCTTGTTTCCCAAATCAAATTTGTACAATGTCGTAAGTTTGCCATCTGCATATTCATCAATATAAAACTCACCATAATCAGACACCACCCTACACCGGCCATCATACGTATAAAAAACAATTTGTGACAAAATGAAACCTCTTGCTTTCCTCAATCCTTCTTGCCCGGCAGGCGTGTCCAAAACTATGCTGAATTTGTTTCGGATGTCAGTGAAACAAAGAAAACTGTCCTTTCCTATTATAGCAAACCTATCATATTCGGTCTGGTATTGACGAAAAAAAGTTAGTGCGTCCAATGAATTTTCCGTCCTGTAAGCGGTAGTTCAATATTCCTCTGTCGTCAAGCACTTTCAGCACAGAAGCTTGTTTGTCCACCTGCATATCTTTAATTTCAATATACTCGGATAAAGCACGCCCTCTCTCCTATCTTACAGACGAACTTACCATCAGCAGAAAAGCGGTATATGACTTTCGCCTTGTGATCCCAAAAGTACATATAGCCACTATCTACTATGCACTTATCACAATATGTGATAATGCAAGAGCTGTCATTACCTTGAAGTCTTACCTCTTCTTTTATTTGCAAAAAAAACTGTTCCAATCTTTGAAATCAGAATCTTCTATAGTAAACACCTTGGCATTGTCGTCTGCCGTATCCTTACCGCAAGAGAAAATTACCATAGCAATAAAAATCGCAATATACGCATACTTGCTCATTTTCATGTTTTTCTAAGTTAGCAATGAACTTTATTTCTTTCTTGTACGAATTACATCAAAAAGTCCGCTTGTAAGACTTCATTAAGTCCAACAAGCGAACCCCAAATGTCAACAGCAGTCAGAAGGATAGCACTCATCCGGGTCTCCTGACTTACAAGAACCCCATGCTTTATATTCACATGGGCGACTGCATTCGCCAAAAAGATTTAGTGTATCCATCTACCGATTCACCACGAAACAACACCTCTACATTTTCCATGAAAAGAAGTGAGCCTTTTGCGCTATTAGAATAAACATTCCAACCATAGGCACCGATTGCAATCATACAAATTCCTGCAAACAAGGCAACAAAAAACAAAATCTTTTTCATAAAACAAAAAATTAACTTTGAATATTTAGGTCGTGAATATAGTGAAAAAATAAATATAATACTAACAAAGAAACAAAAACGATTCGGAACTTTGAACGTTCTTGACTCGCACTTTCTCACGCAAGTTATTCAACAACAGATTTAATTCACCCAAGAAAGATCATTTGCGATATATAGTAAAAAACTATTGCTGCCCGATAAAACTCACTTTTTTATAAAAAAGTATCACCCAATTATTATACAAAATTCATTCTACGGAGAACGGAATTCCGTTTCAGCCAAACGATTTTTCAATCTGCGCCAAATGATTTTCCGTTTGGCGCAGATTGATTTATAAACTACAAACATTTGAATATCAAATATATAAAAACAACAAATATCCTTACAGATATTCATCTTCATAAAGCCTTTCCTGCTGATGATATCATGGAAAATACGGCCATACGGTTCGTAGACCGACCGCAACACTCTCTCAATAAGACACGGAAACTTCCAATCCCTCTTGCCGGATGCGTCCGGCAATGCGGTCCAACTCTTCATGCGTGGCCTTACGTAACTCATGGTCGGGCGTTTCGCGGTCGATGGTGTAAATCATGACCTGCGATGGAGCTATTTTCTTCACGGCACGCAACCACGGTTCCACGAAACGGTCGGAAGTATTGTCCACGTCCACACCGTCCGACATGCCTTTCATGAACATCGTCTGTATGATGACTTTGCCCGGAAATCTTTCAGGCGTTCCACCACCCGACCCACTTCATAACGCCCCGTAGGACGGTCTACCCGGCTAATGTAATCCCCGTCCACGGTATCCAGTTTCAGGATGTTGTTATCCACCTTCCCCAAAGCCTCGAAAACCTCCGGCCTGAATATTTGGGTGGCATTGCTCAACACGCTGATTTTAGCTTTCGGGAAATACCGGTCGCGCAAGGCACGGGTGTCTTCTATGATTTCCGGAAAATGCGGATGCAGGGTGGGTTCCCCGTTTCCGGCAAACGTCAGCACGTCCGGTACAGGGCCGTTCTCGGACATGTCCTTCAGCCTTTCTTCCAAGGCCACACGTACTTCCTCGCGCGTGGGTAACGGCTTCCTGGGACGAAAATCCTTGTTGAACCCACATTCACAATACACACAATCAAACGTACACCACTTCCGTCTTCCGGAAGCAGGTTGATACCCAAAGAAACCCCCAACCGACGGCTGTGCACCGGCCCGAATATGGGAGAAGGATAAATCACTGTAGACATGGCTATATGCTTAAAAAACTACCTGCAAAGGTAACACAATCTTTTCTCAAAACTTGTAACGCAACAAGAAAGAAAGATCGTTTTTCCATCGGCCGCCTATCCGTTGCAACCCCTCCCCTATCTCGTCCCGGTCGAAATATCCGGTAGCCCCGTATTTACACATCAGCATCCAATGTTTTGCCACGTTCCACCGGGCATTCACCGCCGCCCTCATTCCTTGTCCGTACATCGTCATGAAAGAAAAGGCATACAACAACGAAGGCTCATAGAAAGACATCGGCGCCTTGTAGTCCTCGCTGTCGAAATACACGCACGACCCGGCCACATTCAAGCGGTTTTTCCGGTCCTTCCATTTCAGGATGCTCCCCTCCCATGTATCCTCCGACATGCCGTCCATACACGTCCTCACCCTTGTATATCGTGCCACCCCGCGCCATTCCCAGACTTTTGAAGGCATGCACTGCGCCTGCACCTTCAATTTATGATACAGGTAAGGCTGCCCATAGCGTTCTTTCCGCTTCAGTTGGTAACGTCCGGACAATTCCCACTTCCGCGATACGACCCAATCGGCCTGAAACGTCCCTTCCACCCCTTCGGAAGCATGAGGTATCCCAAACTTCACCCACGGAAAATAAAAATAATCCACATAAGCGGACAACTTCAACTCGTTCAGCGGGGCTGCCTCCACTCCCATATAAAATCCGCTTTCGTTCCTGACCGCCCCACCTTCGGAAAAGGTGTTGGCACGCAATCCCACATACTGGTAAGCGAACAACCGCTGCAAAGCTACCACACTGTACCGGTGGTTGAAACGGTAAATGGCTTTGTTCAGCGTGGCCCAACCGCCATATACGTTGCTGAACGCCGTCTCGCCGGAAAACGAAAACCTGTCACGATGCCAACGGTAGTGCAGACTGGCATTCAGGAAATCCTTACCCTCCGGATAATATTGCCGGTAAAGTTCCGTGCCTTTTGAGAAAGAACGACTGAAATGTTGGTAAAACGCAGTCGCACCCAAAGAAAAATATTCCGTATTCCAAGTCACGTCTGCCCCGGCAGACTGCTCCATGACATTATGCTTTTTGGACAGTTCCAACAAAGTACGGTGCAAACCATCGGTCTTCAACGAAGAAACCGTCCCGTCCTTCCTTAAAGTGGCATCTGTAGGCAAATAGGAATAGAAAGCCGACACGTCCACTTTCCCGAAACGGAAAGTAACGGCCATTCCCCTGAAAAAGGAAGTTTCGGACGTAGAAGAGAATTTTCTTGATGGACGGTCTCGTGTCGCCCATATTAAACAAAGTGGATTTCCCTAAAGAAAAATCACTGTTCACCACCAAACCTTCACCGAACCCCACCCGGTAGTCTCCCAATGCCAATGCCTTGAGTTTTCCACAATCTTTCAACGAGGAAATGGAACGAATAGGCATCGTAAGCCATATTGCCATAACTGCCGAACGGTTCTCCTGCGTCCTTCTCCGCCGTGAATCCCCAAAACAGCCTGTTCTGTACTGATAAGTGTAGCGTATGTTATGGTACAACGAATTACCAAGATATACCTTATTGGGGTTTTTCAACAATACTTCATCTTCCGGTATTTGATATCCATCACGTTTATACAGAGGCACATCCAACCGGCTCGTCACCTCATGCCGCCCTCCTTTCAACAAGGTTTTCAACCGTAACTTTTCTTTTTCCTCCACAGATTTTCCACGTAGACGAACAAAGCAAGGAACTGACGGGTCTGGTAGTCCAGTTCCTCTATCAACATCAATTCTCCCAACGATTGCATCGGGCCGTAACGGTACACGTATGCCAAGATTTCCTCTATCTCGTCCGCATCCAGAAAAGGCAACTGTTCCAAATCGTCTTTCGTAGCCGTGTTCAGGTTGAAAGGATGCTCATGCAATCCCGCCAACTCTTCCAAAAGCGGACTCATGTCTTCCCCGTCGTCATACTCATCCACAGAAATCTTCTCTACAAATTCTTCCCAGGAATAATGCTGTGCAATGACTTTATCCACAGGATATATTTGTAGTACACAATACATTAACATGTTTATCCACAAGCGTTGTAGATAAATGCAAGTAAAGTGTTTTTCTGCCATGCTTCAAATATAAGCAACTATTTCCGGTATGACAAATTATCCCCTACAAATAATCACTGCATTAGAATCCGCATTCACCACGTGACAAAGGCTTTACCTCACTACAAACTTCTTTCCATCTCTTATATATATGCCTTTAGGTAAATTATCCGTTCCATTTATCCGGATGCCGGATAAGCCATACACTATTCCATCTGCCTTTGAGGCTTTGGAGTCCATAGAAAAACACAGGAACTGCATCGGGCGAATAATCGTCATTGTTGGTCAAATACATGTCGGCCACATCAATAACTCCACTTTGTCCGGCATACGAAGGGAGACAATCATGACACGGAAACGTCCACCGGTTCGCCTTGAAGTTCTCCACTCGTATAAGTGATGTCATGAAGGGGAACGGCCACCAAGACCTCCCCTCCCACAGGGGTATTGGCAACAATCAGACCAGATATTGTTCTCTGTATAAAGCATAATGCAAGCCCCTACTTTTTGGACTTTATCCAATTTCAATACCAAGTACTTGTAACCGCTCATATCCAATCCATAGGTATACTTCCATCCCATCTGCCCATTCTCGCCCGGAAAAAACGCCCTCACGGCCTCGCGGTACGTGCCGTTCCCTGAACAATGCAGTTTCAATGAATTCTTCACCGAAAGGAAAACAGTGGAATTGAGGGTGAATGACAGACTGGACATTTTTCCCGCCGCGTCTGTATAGGTTGCCTTCACTCCCGTACGTCCTTGCGAAAAGCCACGTACCTCCCGTCCTTGATGTCTGCCACTTCAGTATTTTCTATTTCATACTCGGCCATATAAGACACATCCTCCGTATGCCCGTCTTCAAAAGCAGCCATCAATTCCAATTTCTGCCCTTTCCCTATTTGTACTTCCAAGTCCTTGTCCGGCATATCTATATTTGTCACGGGCATGTCCGGCATGTCCAACGGAATGCCATACACTTTATTTAAGACCACCCTGGCATAATGCCGTCCCATTTCACGGTAACCTTCAGAGGTAAAATGAAGCCCGTCACTCGCCCCTTCACAGCCTTCCGATGAAACGACGTGCGCGTTTACCAACCACGGCAGCATGCCAACATATTCATTGTGCCCCGCGCAAACTCCTCCTTCTGCCCCCACTCAGCATTTCCCCCCGCAAACATAGGCACCTCTTCTTCTTTAAGATCCAAATCACAAAGCAAATCCCTGTAGATTTTCTCCACTTTCTCCGGCCAGTCCGCTTGCCCATTGTTGCTTTCCCCCTGATGCAACAAAATGCCTTTTGATAATGCCGTGCTCCTTTGGCTTTCTTGCCGAATTCCACTAATTTCGCATAAGGATTCCCCACCATATAACCCCATCAAATATTTCTGCCATTCATCGGCCTGTTCATAATATTTTTCATAACCAGCCTTGTCAAAACAATCTATACCGGCTCCTCCTATGGCCACCATCACGACACCTACCTTACAAGATTCCGGCAAATTATCCACCATAGTGCGGCCGAAATAATCCGCCACACTCAATTTGGCCCCATAACGGCACAACGGAGGAACAGCCGTGTACCAATTTCCTGGCGTACGTCCCATTTTAAGATCCTCGTCACAGACACTCATGACCCGGAAACGTTTGTCCACATCTTCCGTGTCGACACTTTCTATATCCGCATTCCCCTCCATATTAGATTGCCCGAAACACAAATAAATATGGAAAGTGGAATCCACGGCTTGCCCCCCTTGTCTCCCTCCAATCCATTCTCCTTATATTGGATACTTACGTCCCCTGTCGCCCGCAAATCAGCTGAATAACTTCTAAAACCACCTAAAAATACCATCAAAAGGATGTAAAAACAGTTTTTTTCATCTTTAATAAGTTTATTGGTAAGATGAAGGCAAAGGTATGGAAAAACAGTATTTGAAAATCCACACAATGTTACAGATATTTTATATCATGTCATACAACTATTAGCAAATACTACAAAAAATGAACTATTCTTTGTAAAATACACGCGATGAAAGTATTTAATTTATATTTTTGCAACGGATATGGGGATCATATTAATCTTATTAGGTGCCTTTACTTTACAAGTGAAAGCGCAAGAAGAATTTATTCCCTGTAGATGGGAACCGAGAATAAAAGTAGTGTTTACAAAAAGGAATTTTATCAAGGCGACTCCATCACCGTGATCATCATGCCCGAACTTCCGGTATATCCCCCACTGAAGTTTAAGAACAAAAGGGAAATCATACGATATAACAAATTGGTTTATAACGTGAAAAAAACACTTCCCATTGCCAAATGGTTAACCAGACCATCTCCGAGACATACGAATATCTGGAAAAACTACCTACTAAAAAAGAAAAAGACGCTCACATCCGGAAGCTGTAGAGAAAGGCATAAAAAAGCAATATACCCCACAAATGAAGAAGCTGACTTATTCACGGGGAAACTGCTCATCAAGTTAGTGGACCGCGAATGCAACCAAAGTTCCTTCGAAATAGTGAAAGCCTTTTTTCGGTCCTTTCAAAGCCGGATTTTATCAGGCGTTTGCTAGCATATTCGGAGCTAGCCTGAAAAAAGACTATGACCCTGAAGCTGATGACCGGCTGACGGAACGGGTGGTTAGGATGGTAGAAGCCGGTACGTTATGACATCATACCTTTATATGTTCACAACTTCATCTTACGGGCAAACTCCCATACCAGTATTCCGGCTGTAACGGAAACATTCAAAGAATGTTTCGTCCCGAACTGGGGTATTTCTATACACCCGTCGCATTGGTCAACAACTTCTTGTTGCACGCCTTTCACTTCATTTCCTAATATGATAGCATACTTTTTTGCCTTATCCGGCCGGAAATCCTGCAACATGACACTGCCTTCCACTTGTTCCACAGCCCAAACTTCGTAGCCTTCTGCCTTAAGATGTTCCACGGCATCTTGCGTACGCTCATAATATACCCAATCCACGGAATCTTCTGCCCCCAATGCCGTCTTATGGATTTCCACTGTGGCGGAGTGGCCGTGATTCCGCACAGATACACGGATTCTACCCTAAAAGCATCGGACGAACGGAATACGGAACCTACATTATATAAGCTTCTTACATGGTCCAGTACCACAATCAAAGGAAGTTTTTCAGCCGTCTTGAATTCTTCGGCAGAGATTCTATTCAGTTCCGTTATTTTAAGTTTTCTCATTGCTTTCAACATATTTGTTCACAAAGATAATAAAACCCATAAAAACTACTTGATAACTCGTTCACAAATCGTAAACAGATTATTGAAAAGAAACTTTGGATTTAGAAAATCAACCGTGTTACGAGTGAATATTTCAAACCACCAAATAAATTAGTAAAAGATAGAAATGAACTTTAAACCGTATTTTCATCAGATTTATGCAGCCTTTTTTTCCATTAAAGTTTTTAACTTTGTAGGTTATGAACAACTCGTTAAAAACGATAAAGAACATACGATAATGCATTCAGTTTAAAGAATAAGAGTCCCAAGGCACGTGTTGAAAAGTGACACATTACTCGATACTCCGCTTTGATAACTTAAAAACAAGTTTCAGGCTTCTTTTTTATCGACACTATCAACAGCCTATCATCATTTACATTAGATTTTTTTCAAAAAATAGAAATAAAATTAATAATATATATATGGTTAAGAAAGAATGGATAGACAAAGGGGGTTCGTGGATGAACCCATAGCAAAGGAGCTTGATTTGAAAAAGTGAAATCAGGGAACTTTGCCGGAAGAAGAATGCCGTCATCATGGCGCATTACTATACGGAAGGAATCATCAGGATTTGGCTGACTTCGTGGGAGACAGTTTGGCACTGGCTCAAAAAGGCTGCCAGGACCGAAGCGGATATCATCGTCATGTGCGGTGTGCATTTCATGGGAGAGACCAATAAGATTCTCTGTCCCGGCAAAAGGTCTTGGTTCCGGATTTGAATGCCACTGTTCGCTAGCCGAAAGTTGTCCGGCAGATGAATTCTCGCGGTTTGTCTCGGCACATCCCGGCCATACGGTCATATCGTACGTCAATACCACGGCTGCCACCAAGGCGGTGACGGATGTGGTGGTCACTTCGAGCAACGCCCGTCAGATTGTGGAAAGTTTCCCTTCGGACGAAAAGATCATTTTCGGTCCGGACCGTAACCTCGGCAACTATATCAATTCCGTTACCGGACGTAATATGTTACTTTGGGACGGAGCTTGCCACGTACATGAGAAATTCTCCGTGGAGAAGATATTGGAATTGAAAGAGTCCCATCCGAGGCCAAGGTGTTGGCTCATCCGGAATGTAAGGGGCAGTGTTGAAACTGGCGGATGGTAGGTTCTACCGCAGCATTGCTGAAATATGCCATCCGCCATGAAGGAAAGGAATTCATCGTGGCCACGGAAAGCGGCATACTGCACGAAATGCAGAAGGCTTGTCCGGAGAAAACGTTCATTCCGGCTCCTCCGGACGACAGTACGTGTGCCTGCAATGAATGCAATTACATGAGGTTGATTACGTTGGAAAAGCTCTATAATACCTTGAAATATGAGTGGCCGGAAATCGTAGTGGATGCGGAGGTGGCGGAAAAGGCTGTCAAACCGATTCACAGAATGTTGGAAATCTCCGAGAAGTTAGGATTGTAATGAAGCGTTTGAAGACTTTTACCGATGAACGTGGTAGCCTTACCGTGGCTGAGACCGGAAAGGATTTGCCTTTTGAAGTGAAGCGGGCATACTGGATTTATGGTGTACCCGAAGGACATGAACGTGGCAAGCATGCCAACCGTATTACCTACCAGTACTTAGTGGCCGTGAAAGGGTGCGTGACAATCGCCTTGGAAGACAAGGACGGACGGCGGACGTATGTGCTCGACGCACCGGACAAGGGCTTCTCATCCCGCCGCTCACGTGGAACGAGTTGCTGCATTTCTCAAGACGCCGTGTTGTTGGTCTTGTCTTCCCAACCTTACCGGCCTGAAATGTATATAAACTCTTACGAAGAGTTCCTGCGTATCATTCATGAATAGAATAGGTGGTGTGGAGATGGAAACCGGATGGGAAATAAAGCGGTATAGCGATGACTGTAAGGAAGAATGGGACGGTTTCGTACGGGAGTCCCGCAACGGGACTTTCCTTTTCATGCGCGGTTATATGGATTATCATGCCGACCGTTTCGCGGACTTCTCCCTTATGGCTTCTGAAGGGACGGACGGCTGCATGCTTTGCTACCCGCACACTGTACGGCGACGGAGTTTTGCAGTCATCGTGGACTGACGTATGGCGGAGTGGTGACGGATGAAAAGATGACGGCTGCGCTCATGTTGGGGTTGTTTGGGGAAATCTTTTCGCTATTTACGGACGTATACATCGGTAGTCAAGTGGATTTATTCGCCCGTACCTTATATATATGCCCGTTATCCCAGTGAAGAGGATTTGTATGCATTGTACCGCTTCGGGGCACGCCTGTCAGGCCGTAAAGTTTCCACGGTCATTCCCTCTGCCGCAGCGTGGGGATTCAGTACGCTTCGGAAACGTAAAGTGAGGTGTGCTTTGCGTGAAGGATTGTCCATCAGGCAGGATGACGATTTTGCGTCCTTTGGACGGTATTGGAAGGGAATCTGATGGAACGCCACCAGTCGCGTCCCGTGCATACCTTGGAAGAAATCATGTTGTTGCATCGTCGGTTTCCGCAACAGATATTGCTGTACAGGGTTTGCCGTGCGGCGAAGCGTACAGTGGCCGGTTGCGTGTTGTACGTGACGGAAAGGGTGGTTCATGTACAATATATTGGTTCCACTCCCGAAGGAAGGGCGTACGGAGCCGTGGATTTGTTGTTCCACCATTTGATTGACACGAGACATACAAGGATGTTCCTTGCTTGACATGGGGACTTCCGTAGAGGAAGGCGGCCGTGTGTTGAATGAGGGGCTGATATTCCAAAAAGAGGGTTTCGGCGGCCGGGCTGTCGTGTATGATACGTACGAGATGGAGGTATGAAAAGTCGTGTAATTTTTGTGCGGCAAACGATTTTCAATCTCCTGTGAATGATTTTTCAGATCTGCTGAGAATGATTTTACGATGTGCCGAGGGCTTTATGAACTCCTCTCCTAATAGGTTTTTGCTTGAAAAGGCTTCACCCATTCATACTTGTTTGGATGACAAACGGTTAAGGTGAACTTTGTGGGGTGGAAGGGGTTCACCGTGCCTTCACCGGCTTTCACCGGAAATGCAGTGTCTGAATGATATAAAAAGTGTTAAGCATTCACTTTAACTGTTTGTCATATAGGGAGTATGAAGGTCTCGTGAATGATAAAATCCTTGTGGTTCCAGAAGTGGTAGAGGTTTGTAAGTAGGGAAATAAAAAGCTTGAAAAATTTCCCCCCTGAAAGAAAAATAGTTGTAATTTAGCTTCCTGAAAAGTTTGAAGTAAAGTAATGGTAAAATATTTGGATTTAAAGAAAATCAATGATTCTTTCGAACTGGAATTGTCGGAAGCTGTAGCACGGGTAGTGCGTTCCGGATGGTATCTGTTCGGGAAAGAGGTGGAGACTTTTCGAGCAGCGGTTTGCCCGTTATTGCGGGTCGGGTATTGCGTGGGGGCAGGAACGGACTGGATGCCCTTACGCTTATCTTCATGGCTTACGTCAGCATGGGGCGGATGAAGGCGGGAGACGAAGTCATCGTGCCGGCAAATACCTACATAGCTTCCATATTGGCGGTCATGCGTGCCGGTTTGAGACCCGTACTTTGCGAACCTGAATGGGATACTTGCAACATAGACCCCGGGAAAGTGGAAAATTTGATTTCTGGAGCGCACAAAAGCGGTCATGGTGGTGCATCTCTATGGCAGGGTGTGCCGGATGGATGAGATAAGCCGTACGGCCCGTAAAAACGGTTTGTTGGTGGTAGAGGACTGTGCGCAGGCTCATGGAGCGGTGTATCGAGGTGTGAAAGCCGGTGCTTTGGGGATGCCGCAGGATTCAGTTTCTATCCTGGCAAGAATCTGGGAGCTTTAGGAGATGCCGGAGCTGTCACGACCGGTGATAAGGATTTGGCTGAGCGGGTACGCATGTTGGCCAATTACGGTTCTTCAGCCAAATATGTGCATCCATACGTGGGTATCAACAGCCGTCTGGACGAGTTGCAGGCGGCGGTTTTGAATGTGAAGCCTCGGACGGTTGGACGAAGATAATGAACACCGTCGCAAAGTGGCTTGCAGGTACATGAAGGAAATCACGAATCCGAAAGTGGTCTTGCCACAAATGTCAACCGATGCGGATGCGCATGTATTCCATATTTTTACGATATTCACTCCTGAACGTGACAGACTACGTGAGCATTTGGAGCATTGTGGCGTGCAGTCTCTGGTACACTACCCTATCCCACCTCACCGGCAAGGGTGCATTATCAGCGTACGCTTCGCTGTCATTGCCGGTGACGGAGCGTATTCATCGTGAGGAATTGAGCCTGCCGATGTCCCCTTTATTGACAGACGAGGAAATCAATTGGTGGTAACCGCCGTAAATACTTTTAATGGATAAAAGTGACGCGGTTTACGATGGCTTTTTTTTTCCCTTCTGCATTGGTGGAGATGATGTTATAGACTCCTGAAGAGACTCTCTTTCCGCTTTTGGTTCCGTCCGTCCCAAGTGAACAGACCACCATTGGCATGGCCGGAATATACCAACTGTCCTGTGACGGTAGTGATTTTGACTTCAGCATTGAAGGTCAGCCCGTCTACTGCGATGACTCCGTTGTAGTCCGGTTTTACGGGATTGGGATACACACGCACGTTGCTTTTATCCAATTCTGCGGCAGGCGTGTTGGCATCACTCATATACGATACAAGCCCTAAAAGGTACCTATCATGACTTCTCCTGTTTGCGGATTGGACAGCTATGCTCTGTATTTCATCAGATATGAGCGGAGAGTTTTCCGTAGTGAAATGTTGTAATATTTTTCTGCCCGTCTGCTTATCAGGTAAAACACCGTCTGCACCTCGTTCCAATCCATTTCGCTGTTGCTGCCAATGGCTATGCTGCTGATATTAACTCCATTGAGCAAGTAGTCGGCATAGTCTGTCCCGTCGTTACGGGCTATTTTGATTTTGAGTGAACCTGAAGTCGTCGTTTTGGATAAATTCATCCGGGTCTTCTATGACGAAGAGTCCCTCGTTTGTGCCCACCCATATTTGCTTGTTGAGGTCTTGGGCAAAGCTGTTGAAATAGTAGGACTGGTACAGCTCCGTTGGTTATATTCTCTTATTATATGTATATGTCGTCCGATGTGTCTTCCAAAGTTCCCGTAATCCATGAAAAACGCGCCTTATTGGTGGAATTCTTTTGAGAGAACTCCAGCCTTCCTTTGGTCAATGAAAACATAGCAGGAAGGTTGGGGGCTTTTTTGCTCTTCATAATACAGTTTTGTCCAAGTATTGTCTTTTTTCAATATGGTCAAGATGGTGTCTACTCACTGCTTACCATCCAAAGGTTACCTTTCTGTATCGTATTGCAGGGCATCGCAGCGTACGTAATCTTGTGGGCGGGGGCTGTCAGGCAAAATAGTTTGCAGTGGACTGTTGGTATAATCATATCTCTTGATGAATTTGAAATCCTTTTGAACTCATACAATCCGTGTCCCGGCCGAGCTTACATAGTGGTGCGTGGGGTCAGGATCTTGTGCAATACTGCTTGGTATTGGTGTATTTCACATTGGTTTGTTTGATTATACCGTCTTCATTAAAGTTATACCATGTTCCGTTTTCGTAATACATAACCGTGCCTTCTCTGTCTATGCCGTTATAATTCAAGTCCCCTCCTGCGATGAGCAAACGATTGCCATTATAGTGCATGTTGCAAAAAATAGTCGCGTATGGGGCTGTTAGGTTGGATGGCAGATTGTGTGGCAGAGAGTGCCTTGCCTGAAAGGACATAAGGTTGCAAGCCTTTTATGCCTTTGCCCAATATGTACCGTTGCTATAAACTAAATAATTGAATAAATTGTCTTGTCTGACTTCCCCTGTTTGTCTGTGATGTTGTTGAACAGATAAATACGGGAAGAGTTTCCGGTGAGCATAACATCTTCAGAGCAAGAAAAAAAAAGAGTTTGCCCTTTTATCAAAGCTGTGGCTGTATAGTGTTGTTGGTCAACGATGAACAACCCCAGTGTAGTCTTGTTGAATCCGATTAGCTCATCTTTGAAGAATATTAGTTCGTGGAAAAAGTTACCGCTGATATGTTTCCAATTGTTCTTGTCCAACAAATTGAGTTTCAGATTGCCAATGTGGAAACCGTTTTCTGAACAACAAAGGTAGATGTAATGTGTATCTGCCGTACAACTATGTACGTTCAATTTTAAATCGTATGTAGCTTCGAACTCTTCTTTATCCATATTCACCACGACTATTCCGAAGTTCGTGCATATATATGCTTTTTCGTTTACTATGGAAAACATTGTTGATGACGAGGTTGGGATAGTTTTTGTCTTTAACTGTTTCATGTTGACCACCTCGTTGTCCGGATAGATTAGGTCAATGTTTCCGTTTTCATATACAAGAATAAGCTTTTGGCTTGCACTGCTATATCTTATGAATTGTATTTTGGTGTCGTGCAACCCGTTAAGTCTGTCGAATACGTAGACTTCCGTATCTTCGGTGTTGTAACTGAAAAGATTTCCATTACAAAGAGAATATACTTTATGGCCTACCGGTATATTATAAGTAGATATTTGCAATGCCGGATAAGCTTTCCACGAACCGATAGCCTGTCCGAACGAAATGGCCGTACAACCTATAAAGACGATAAGCCATAAAATATATTTCTTCATAAAATCCGATTTTTAAGTTTAAGAATTCTTTTGTAAGATAATCACAGAGGGCAGCTACCGCACGTGCGCGGTGGCTGATGCGGTTCTTGATGTCGCTACCCAGTTCGGCGAATGTGGTATCATAACCGTCAGGTTGAAAGATAGGATCGTAGCCGAATCCGGATTCTCCGCGTTTCTCTTTTGGTAATTTGTCCTTTCACGATTCCCTCGAACTGCCTTTTTCTCCTTTTTTCTATTAACGAGATAATGGTGCGAAATTGTGCTTTTTCTATTATTTTTTCTTCCATTTCTTTCAGGAGTTTGTTCATGTTGGCTTGCGAATCATGTCCTTGTCCGTCGGCATAACGTGCGGAATACACACCCGGTGCTCCTCCAAGGCTTTCTACTTCAGTCCGGTATCGTCGGCAAAACAATCTAACCCGTAATGTTCGTATACGTACCGTGACTTTTGTCGGGCATTGCCTTCAAGAGTGTCAGCTGTTTCAGGGATGTCGGCATGGCAGTGAATGTCGGCGAGACTTAATATTTCGATGCTATTACCTAAGATGGCCCTTATTTCTTTTCA
>VOFI01003488.1_pt1 | contig 16367 bp, 32 predicted proteins | sample 5384131 | NCBI WGS metagenome assembly VOFI01 (sample SAMN12384728, study PRJNA508395) | human gut metagenome | isolation source: healthy gut H | host: Homo sapiens
GTGGTGGGAGCATGTCACCATGTTATACTTTCAACAAGTAAAGAAAGAAAGGAAGGTAGCAACATGTACAGTATCGACTTAAACAGTGATATGGGTGAGTGCTTGGTGCATATAAGCTTGGCGGCGATGAAGCGATCATCAAATATGTCACAACAGCAAATGTAGCATGTGGCTGGCATGCAGGCGATCCGATGGTAATGGATAAGGTAGTCCGCATGGCAAAGGAACGTGGCGTTATGGTTGGAGCCCATCCTGGATATCCGGATCTTCTTGGCTTTGACGAAGAAAGATGGTTCTTTCATGATGAAGTTAAGAATTACGTCAGATACCAGATCGGAGCACTGGCTGCATTTACCAAGAGCTACGGAATGAAGCTTTCAGCATGTCGCCCTCATGGAGCAATGGGGAATGCCTGCCAGTATGACGAGGATATTTCCACAGCGATCTGTGAGGCAATCTGCGAGTATGACAAAAATCTGATCGTTTATTACTGTGCAGGAGCAGTTCTTGGTGATATCGCTGAGAGCAAGGGACTTCGCACAGCATCTGAGATTTTTGCAGATTGTGCATACATGGATGATCTTTCTCTTGTAAATTGTTAAAAGAATTATATTGTTATATGATTTCGTAAGTGATATACTTAAACATAAGGAAAACCGTGTGAAATTACAGTTTGCTTTTTTGCACGGTTTCTTTTATACATGGTAGTTAGTTAAAACTAACAACAGAACGATGTGAAAGTACTTTTGACTATACAGAAAGGAATACATAATGCTAATGAATGTTTTTGAAGGTATACTGATTCCAGTTGTTGGAACAACGCTTTTGCAGCATGCGTGTTTTTATGAGAAAACACTTAGCAAGTTACTGCAACGTGCACTTGCAGGGTTTTTTATAATGGTTGCTGCTTCAATCTGGAGTCTTCTGATTCCGGCAATTGAACAATCTGAGAATATGGGAACTTTATCGTTTGTTCCGGCAGTTGTTGGGTTCTGGATTGGTATATTATTTTTACTCGCACTTGATTATTTGATTCCCCATCTTCATGTTGGAAGTGATCAGGCAGAGGGACCGAGAAGCAAACTTGGCCGTACTACGATGATGGTGTTGGCAGTTACATTACATATTATCCTGGAAGGTGTGGCAGTTGGTGTAATGTATGCAGGATTTCTTGCTGAAAATGCCAGATTACAGCAACAAGTGCACTTGCTTTATCACTTGGAATTGCTATCCAGAATTTTCCAGAAGGAGCGATTATATCCATGCCGCTTAGGCAGAGGGCAGAAAGTAAGAGAAAGGCATTTCTGGGAGGTGTACTTTCAGGAGTCGTTGAACCGATTGGAGCAGTAATGACGATTCTGTCGCACAGCTGGTAAATCCCATTACCATATTTACTCAGATTGCAGCAGGAGCTATGTTATATGTCGGTTGAAGAACTGATTTTGGAAATGTCTCAGGACAGCACTCGAATATCGGTAACGCAGTTTTATTTGCAATTGGATTTAAAGCAGCAGGAAGATATGAAAGTAGCCATGCTGGTATTTACGAAATGTGCAAGAAGGATTATCCGGATATTCTGGAAGAATTAGAGAAAGAGCCATTTAGAGATTTATTGGACGCTGGATGTGGACCGGCTCCGATGATTTCTTTATTAGCAGAAAAATATCCAGACCGACATTATACAGGGCTGGATCTGACTCCTGCGATGATTGAACAGGCAAAAAAGAAAAACATTCCAAATGCAACATTTGTTGTAGGAGACTGTGAGAACTTTCCTTTTGAAAATGATTCATTTGATGCAATTATTTGTTCTATGAGTTTTCATCATTATCCGAATCCACAGGCATTTTTTTGACAGTGTAAAGAGATGCCTTCGCCCAAATGGGAGGTTGGTTCTTCGTGATGTGACCAGTGACAATAAAGTATTGGTATGGCTGATGAATACATGGAAATGCCTTTGGCAAATATATGCGGACATGGAGATGTCCAGGTGCCAACAAGAGATGTGGTCATAAAATGTTGCAAAAAAGCAGGATTAAAAGTAGAAAAATTTGAAATTCGTAAAGGTATGCGAATGCATTGTGTTGTCAGAAAACCTATGGGAAAGGCGATAGGAAATGAAAGATAAGTATCTTAGGGAAACACGAATGGTTGATTTTTCTAATCCGGCAATTCAAAAACTTATTCAAAATATGAAATGGAAGGAAATGGGTGAATTTGAAAGGATTAAGGCAATCTACAACTATGTAAGAGATGATATTTTATTTGGATATAATATTGATGATGGAATTTCAGCTTCAAAAGTACTTGCAGATGGTTATGGACAATGTAATACAAAAGGAACTTTATTCATGGCACTTTTACGTGCCTGCAATATTCCATGCAGAATACATGGTTTTACGATTGATAAAAGCCTGCAGAAAGGAGCTATGACCGGGTTTGTTTACCGTAATGCCCCAAAAATATTTTCCATAGCTGGGTAGAAATTAATTTTGAAAATCAGTGGTATGAACTGGAAGCTTTCATTTTGGATAAAACCTATATAAAGAAGTTACAGGAACGAAATCCGGAATGTAAAGGAGCATTTTGCGGTTATGGAGTAGCAGTCAAGGATTTCAGAAATCTCATTATTGAATTTGATAGGAACAATACTTATATTCAGAGCGAGGGAATCAATCAGGATTTTGGTGTTTATGATTGTCCAGATGAACTATTGAAGGAACATCATCAAGAAATTTCAGCTTTTAAAGCATTTGTTTATAGACATATTGGAAGACACCTCATGAATAAAGAAAAATACCACTATGTGAAAGGTTTTCTCCAGTTTCAGACGGAAGTTGAGAGATATCCTTCAAAAATATAAAGAAACGGAAATGTTATTGTATTTTCGCTTAATGGAAATGCTGAAAATCCTTTATTTTTGTAAACAAAGGGTTCTTGATATATGATTCTCTGAAACAGGTTAGTCGAAGCCCGTTGTTGCTTTATGTGGTGGAAAAGCAAACAAAGGGTGGATCAAAAAATCCTAGTATAAATAATATAAGAAGAAACGGTAAAGCAGAGAATGTTCCTGGCAGGCTTGTGCTTGCCGTTTTTTTATTTTATGACGTTCCCATACCTGACCGATGGGGAAAGAAGGAGTGGATTCTGCGAGGAAGTCTTCCAGCGCATTTTGAAGAATTCCACAGCCCGTTTACTGGTGGATTTTGGATATTTATGTTTGATTTTATAGCAGACACGGTTTGGCGGTGTGTTTTTCAGCTCACTGATAAAAAGAGGCCGGTAATGGGAAAGCTCCAGGATCACAGACTGTGGTGCGACCATCCAGTTTCCCGGTTTTTTCCAGAGACGGTCCAAAAGTGTGATGGTATCTGCCGCAATGTGAGGCCTGGAAGCGGAGGAAAGCCAGCGGTCATGCCAGATCTGATAATTGTCATCCCAACTTAAAAAACAGCTCCAGGGATGGATCCAGCTCATCGGTATGTATTGCCGGAGCCGGAATCACTGGCTGATCCGATTGTATCAGATAAAAGTTTTTCTTCGAAGATTTTCTCTGTTATAATATTCTTGTAATGCAATTTATGGTAGACAAATCCGATATCAATGCTGTGTTCTCCAAGAAGACCGTAGAGTTCTGAAGAGTGATGGGACTCGATGTTCAGGTCCAGCTTGGTCTGCTCATTTAAGATCCTGTCATACAGTGTGGTGCGAAAATAGTTATGTTCAGGCTGTCTGTACAGCCGATGGTAAGCAGCAGGGAATCCTGATTGCGCTGCAGCTCCATAGTTTCTTCCAGAGACATCCAGCGTTCCGCAAGGATGATAAAACTGTTCCCTTGGCAGTCAGTTCCACCTGCTTGTGGCCTTTTCTGACGGATCACAAGGGGAAAAACCCAGTTCGTTCTCCAGAGATGGAGCCGGTGGCTGACAGTAGGCTGGGAAAGAAAAAGAAGATCCGCTGTACGGGTGATGCTCTTGGTATTTACAATGGTGAGAAAGGTTTCGATTTCAGCAAGATTCATATGAACAGCTCCCTTTTCTCTTTGGTGTTGTCTATAGGATGGTTTAAGCTTTGATAATATAAAAAATTATTTATATTATACAGAGAAATTATTCGTTATTCAATAGTAAGCTTGTATGATATGATAAATACAATTAAAAAAAGAAAATCAAAAGAAGAGAGGTTTTCATATGGCATTAGGATGTAGGATCAGACGAAACTTTGAAAGACCGTCAAAAGAATTAGTAGAAGCCTTCCGTGGAATTCCAGTTGCAAATATTGATGATAACTGTGGAAAGATCGCTGCCGTAGATTCCAGTATTTTCCCGCTGAACCCGGAAGGCAAGACTTCTGGGAACTGCATTTACAGTAAATGCACCGGCAGGAGATAACCTTCTGTTCCATAAAGCACTGGATATGGCTCAGCCGGGAGATGTTATCGTTCTTGCAAACAAAGGAAGCAGGATGGAGTTATCCTTATCAACAACAGCCGTGGTCAGCTTGTTGTTGAGCAGGATCTGGCAGATGCTCTGAATAGTGGGAAGGTTTATGCTGCTGGTCTTGATGTTGTTTCTACTGAGCCGATCAAAGGGGGATAATCCGCTTTTCAAGGCTAAAAACTGCATCATCACTCCGCATATCTCCTGGGCTGCTCAGGCCTCAGACAGAGGATTATGGATATTACGGTTGATAATATCAAGGCTTTTCTGGATGGTAATACGGTTAACAGAGTTAACAAATAGATTTTTTCGGTGTTTCGATTTCCTATGTATGATGTGTGAGGAAAGGACGGCTGTCTCGCTTTTTGGGGTGGCCGTCTTTTCTTTGTGTGGTGGATGGAATGAACCGTACACGCCGGGGATGTGGCAGCGGGGCTGGGCAGGGCTCCGTCGGCGGATACTGCTAAGGCTCCGGAAATCGGCTAAAAACATTGGAGACAGGGGGCAGAACTCGCCTCTGGCTCAGACAGCAGCCCCTGTCTCAATAACGCCGATCCCCGCAGCCTTAGCAGTATCACACCTCCTCCGCAGCAGCCCATACCGCTGCCACATCCCCGGCTGGAAATTCAACCGCAGAGAGCAGAGAATAGAAGCGAATGTACATTCTGCCTAGTGCCCAAAAACACAATATATAAAAATAAATCGGCACAGCGTTCCACGTCCAACACCGAAGCATACAGGAACCAGATCGGCACAGTGTTCCGCATCAATACCGAAGCATACAGAAAACGGCTTCAAAACAATCCATAACCAATAAAGCAGCCGGCCGTATCCCCAAAAATAAATCGGCACAGCACCCCGCATCCAACACCGAAGCATACAGGAACCAGATCGGCACAGCACCCTGCATCCAACACCGAAGCATACAGGAATCAGATCGGCACAGCGTCTCACATCCAATATCCAAGCATACAGACACAAGTCAACACCCTCCCCTCATCCACAACCAAGAACTCCTTAAAAAAAAGCCGAGGGGTGTGCAGAGGGGCCGCGGCTTTGCGGCCCCTTTGCGGTTTTCTTTGCACAAAAATAGCTCCTACATCGCAAAGATGTAAGAGCTAAATTCGCTGGATGGAGAAGGATTCGAACCTTCGAAGGCGGTGCCAACAGATTTACAGTCTGCCCCTTTGGCCACTCGGGAATCCATCCGTGAACAACAAATGTATTATATATAACATTCGATAAAATTGCAAGCTTTTTTTCTCAAAAAAATAATAATTCCACAGCATCAGCATTTTTGGTAAAATACTGGACTTACCAAAGGAAATCTGCTATTATGAGTACGGTTGGATATAAAGGACACGGTTTTTCCGTATCCTAATACAGATTAGGAGGAATTTATCATGTTAGTAAATGCAACAGAAATGCTGAAAAAAAAAAGCAAAAGCAGGTCATTATGCAGTTGGACAGTTCAACATCAACAACCTTGAGTGGACAAAGGCTATTCTTTTAACAGCTCAGGAACTGAACTCTCCTGTAATCCTTTGGTGTATCCGAAGGTGCTGGAAAATATATGACAGGTTATAAAGACAGTTGTTGGAATGGTTAACGGAATGCTGGAAGAGCTGAATATCACTGTTCCGGTTGCTCTGCATCTTGACCACGGCAGCTATGAAGGATGCCTGAAATGTTGTTGAGGCTGGTTTCTCTTCCATTATGTTCGACGGATCTCATTATCCGATCGATGAGAACGTAGCTAAGACTAAAGAGCTGGTTAAGATCGTTGCTGAGCACAACATGTCTCTTTGAGGCAGAGGTTGGTTCCATCGGTGGCGAGGAAGATGGTGTTGTTGGTATGGGCGAGTGCGCTGATCCTGAGGAGTGCAAAGAGAGTTGCAGATCTCGGAATCAACTTTCCTTGCAGCTGGTATCGGTAACATTCACGGAAAATATCCGGCTAACTGGCAGGGCTTAAGCTTTGAGACTCTGGATGCTATTCAGAAACTGACAGGAGATATGCCGCTTGTTCTTCACGGTGGTACAGGTATCCCGGCAGACATGATCAAGAAAGCGATCAGCCTTGGCGTTTCAAGATCAATGTAAATACAGAGTGCCAGCTTGCATTTGCTGAAGCTACACGTAAATACATTGAAGAGGGTAAAGATCAGCAGGGTAAAGGATATGACCCACGTAAGCTTCTTGCACCTGGAGCAGAAGCGATCAAAGCTACTGTTAAAGAGAAAATGGAGCTTTTCGGATCTGTCAATAAAGCATGATGAATCGAAAATAATATATGAAAGAAGCCGGAATGGGAGCAAGCCTGTTCCGGCTTCTTTTTCATGATAAAATGTCAATATTTTTCACTATATAAAAAAATCAACATGTTTCTTGGTTTTTATATAGTGAAAAATGACCTCTTCGATTTACAATAATATCAAGTTAATCGAGAAGCTGATTTGAAGCTTATCGGTCAGAGATATGCAAAAGGGACGTTTTAAGCATATCTTCAGAACAAGTTGAATATCATTTAAGGTAAAGGAGAGGTACGATTATGAGAATGAAAAAAGCAACAGCATTTGGTCTTGCAGCATTAATGGCAGCTACCATGATCCCGGCAGTTCCGGCTATGGCAAAGGGGGATGACAGTGAAGGTTCTGTTTACTATCTGAACTTTAAACCCGGAGCAGGCAGATCAGTGGTCAGACCTGGCAAAGAAATACACCGATGAGACTGGTGTACCGGTTACCGTTGTTACAGCTGCTTCCGGAACTTACGAGTCTACTCTGAAATCAGAGATGGCCAAGGATGAGGTTCCGACACTGTTCCAGGTTAACGGACCTGTAGGCCTCGCTTCCTGGAAGGATTACTGCTATGACCTGAAGGACAGCGATGTTTATAAAAATGTGGAGAGTGACGATTTCGTACTGAAGGATGACAGCGGTGCAGTTGACGGTATCGCCTATGTAATTGAAACATATGGAATTATTTACAACAAAAGCGCTTCTTAAGAAATACTGTGAGATGGATGGCGCTGTGATCAAGTCTGCAGATGAGATCAACAATTTTGAGACATTAAAGAAGGTTGCAGATGATATCCAGGCTAAGAAAGATGACCTTGGAGTTGACGGTGCATTTACTTCCGCAGGCTTTGATTCTTCCAGTGACTGGCGCTTCAAGACACACCTTGCAAACCTTCCAATCTATTATGAGTACAAAGAAGACGGAATCACAGCCACCGATGCGATCAAAGGGACCTATCTTGACAACTTCAAGAACCTGTTTGACCTTTATATCACAGATTCTACCTGTGAGCCAAAGCCTTCTTCCAGCAAGACTATCGATGATGCAAATGCTGAATTTGGTCTTGGAGGCTGTGTTCTATCAGAATGGAACCTGGGCTTATGATAACATCAAAGATAACGAAGTAGCAGACGAGGATATGGGAATGCTTCCACTCTATATTGGTGTAGATGGTGAAGAGGACCAGGGACTTTGCACAGGCAGTGAGAACTACTGGTGCGTAAACAAAAAGCAGATGAGAAGGATATCCAGGCAACTCTTGATTTCCTCAGCTGGGTTATCACAAGTGATGAAGGAAGAGAATCTATAAGCCAGGAAATGGGATTTACAACACCATTCAAGACCTTTGATGAGAATTATGAGTCTGCAAATCCGCTTGTAAAAGCAGCCGACGAATATGTAAAAGCTGGTAAACTCCGGTTTCATGGAACTTTACAACCATGCCTTCTGAAGAGTGGAAAAACCAGGTCGGCAGTGCAATGCTTGAGTATGCACAGGGTACCGGCGAGTGGGATGCTGTGAAAACTGCATTTGTTGACGGATGGGCAAAAAGAGTACAAAGCAGCAAATGAAGGCTGATAAGGTATAACTGAAACGTGATCACGAAGGGGTGGGCGGTTTCCGCCTGCCTCTTTTAATGAAGAGAGGATGTAAAGTAGGGAAGGATGCATCCTCAGGAGAAAGGAAGAGAAAACATGCAGAATAAGATGATGAAAAAGTATTTTCCGGTTTTTGTCCTGCCTACCCTGCTGGCATTTACCATTGGATTTATCGTTCCCTTTATCATGGGCGTATATCTTTCCTTCTGTAAATTTACCACAGTAACGGATGCAAAATTCGTGGGATTACAGAACTATGTGAAGATTTTTACTGAGGATGGAACCTTTGGACATGCATTATGGTACACCACCGCATTTACGGTTGTATCAGTAGTTCTGATCAATGTGATCGGTTTTGCAGTTGCGTTGCTTCTGACCAAGAAGATCAAAGGAACCAATATATTCCGTACTGTATTTTTTTATGCCAAACCTGATCGGTGGAATCATCCTTGGTTATGTATGGCAGCTTCTGTTAAACGGTCTGCTTCTTCAGATCAATAAAACACTTACATATTCTTCTGTTTACGGATTCTGGGGCCTTGTGATCCTGATGTGCTGGCAGCAGATCGGTTATATGATGATCATTTACATTGCGGGAATCCAGAATATCCCGGGTGAACTGATCGAGGCTGCACAGATCGATGGTGCGAACAAAGGACAGCTTCTGAAGCATGTGATCATTCCTATGGTCATGCCGTCCATCACTATCTGTACTCCTGACACTTACCAACTCCTTCAAGCTTTTGACCAGAACCTTGCCCTTACAAAATGGTGAGCCGTCCAACATGTCGGAAATGCTCGCTCTGAACATTTACAATACCTTTTACGGCCGTACCGGCTGGGAGGGCGTAGGGCAGGCGAAGCCGTAATCTTCTTTTATCCTGGTTGGAGCAATTGCCATGATCCAAGAATCGTCTCACAAAAGTAAGGAGGTACAGCAGTAATGAATAAAAAAGTAAAATTCAGCGGTCTGTGGACTGCGATCCTGAGTGTGGTATCTGTTGCTTATATTTTCCCGATCCTTCTGGTTTTGATTAATTCTTTTAAGAAAAAAGCATACATCAGTCGTTATCCCTTTGCGATCCCAACGGATAAAATGTTCGTAGGTCTGGAAAACTATGTAAATGGTCTCACAAAAACCGGATTTTTCCAGGCATTTGGATGGACATTATTTATCACAGTATTTTCTGTTGCGGTAATTCTGCTCTGTACCTCCATGTGTGCCTGGTACATCAACCGTGTTACCAACACGCTGACAAAAACCATGTACATGCTGTGCCTGTTTTCCATGGTCGTACCATTCCAGATGGTAATGTTTACTCTTTCAAGATCGCAAACATCCTGAAACTGAATACTCCGTGGGGACTGATTATCATTTATCTTGGATATGGAGCAGGACTTGCGGTATTTATGTTCAGCGGATTTGTAAAAATCCATTCCGATCGAGATCGAGGAAGCTGCTATGATCGATGGCTGTACTCCGATCCAGACATTTTTAAAGTAGTTCTTCCGGTTATGAAACCCGACCTGTGTAACTGTAGCGATCCTGGAAACCATGTGGATCTGGAATGATTATCTTCTTCCATATCTGGTACTTGATATCAAGAAGTACAAAACAATCTCCATTGCGATCCAGTATCTGAAGGGTGGCTATGGTACCATGATTGATATGGGAGCTATGATGGGAGTTCTTGTCCTTTCTATCATTCCGATCATTGCCTTCTATCTTGCATGCCAGAAATATATCATTGAAGGTGTGGTTGCAGGAGCTGTTAAGGGCTGACAAATTAGTTGAATAATGTTAACATGAAAGAAAAACGGCCTGCTCTGCGTGCTTTTACGTGGATCAGGCCATATTTGGCGAGGTGAGGAATGTACAGAGTTTTTGGTGGTAGATGATGAAAAACTGGAACGTGACGGAATCCGCTTTCTTCTGTCTATGGAGGAGGGAGAGTGGGAGATTTATGAGGCGGCTAATGGCAAGCTGGCATTAAATGAGCTGAGAAAGCATCCGGTGGATCTGATGCTGACAGATATCAAAAATGCCGCATATGGATGGTCTGGAGCTTTCAAAAAAAGCAAGAGAGGAATATCCGGATCTGGAAATTATCATTTTCAGCGGTTATGGAGATTTTGCTTTTGCTCAGGAGGCGATCCGCTATGGTGTGACGGATTATGTACTGAAACCGGTGGATCGGACCGCTTTTTCATGACACCATACAGAAGATCCAGAAGATCGCATCCCGGAAAAATAAAGAGCAGCAGTCCATAAAAAGAAAAGAGCTTTCTTCAGCAGTATTTTCTGTTGGGCTACATTTATTCCGGAGATCAGGAGCGTCTGAAGGAAGCGGAAGGAATTGTGGATTTTTCTGTCTGGGAGCAGTGGCACTGTGCAATTCTTATTGAATCGGATGAAGCTTTTTTGATTCTGCCAGTGATGAGGTTCCCCTTGAGATCCGGAAGAGCTTCGCCGTTCTTTCTTCTATTTGAATCTTAATGGCCGTCAGTCTTTGCTTCTTTTTAAGGATGTGTACTGTGATTATGTCCTTGTGGCAAAAAAATGTCTATAATCTTCTGAAGCGCCTTCATCCTGTTCGCTTTCATCTGGCTGTAAAGCCGGCGTTTTGACGGATATCAGGAATTGCCGGAAATCATGGAACAGCTGGAGCAGCAGATGGAAGAAAAATTTTATCATCGGATATCCATATTCTACACCAATGAGGAGGACGAGGAAAAAAATACCGGAGAAGAGGAGCAGGATTCCAGGCTTATGGAAAAAATCTCAGAAGATATTTCCAGAAAGGATGTGAAGCAGCTGTGGAGCCATTTTCAAGTGTCAGCCTGGCAAAAATATCAGCCAATACCCAATTTTCGGCCATGTATATCAAGTTTTGTTTTTCCAATGTGATACAGGAGCTTTTTCAGGAGGATCGTTTTGCCGGGGAGCGGAGAATTGAACATGAAATGGATCATTTATATAACTGCAGAACCATTATGGAGATTCATTGAGGTTACAGAAAAAAATATCCGCCAGTACGAGAGTTCCTGGACCGTTCCATGAGCGAATCCAGAGATGAGGTGGCAGCAGTCAAAAATTATATTTATCAATCACTATGCGGAAGATCTGAATCTGGAAACACTGGCAGAAAAGGTATATCTTTCTTCCGGCTATCTCAGCTTTATTTTCAAAAAGGAGACAGGCATGAACCTGAATCGTTTTATCCGTGTGTTCCGCATGGAAAAGGCCAAGGAGCTTCTACGAACCACCAACATGAAAGTAGCCATGGTCAGCGAGCAGGTAGGATTTGCCAATTCTTCGTATTTCTGCCGGAGCTTCCGGGAATATTACGGAAGCAGCCCGGAGTCCTATCGGAAAGGAAACAATGAGGATGAAGAGTCTTTCTGAAGAAGTATAATAATATGAAATACCGGTACAAGCTGACAAATCTTCTTGTGGTGGTATCCCTGGTGCCGATGACTGTGTTGGCACTGTATAGTCACATCGTATGAGTAGTCTTGTACGGAAAAATGAGATGGAGGATATGTACTCCATTTTGGAGCAGACCAGAGAAAAACATTGACGGGCAGATCGAAATTTATGCCAGCCTTTTGAATTATCTTACCTATTCTCCTGAAATCCAGGAGGTGATCTTTCAACAAAGATATGGATCGTTATACTGCATATGAACAGTATACGGAAGTTGTGGATCCGCTGTTGACGGTGCCGAAATCCTACCACGAAGCAATTCTGGGGATACATCTTTTGCAGAAAGCATTCCCGTGCGCCATGAATATACCTTGGCTCCGCTTTCAGAGGTTGATGGGGGAATGGTGGGTGACAAATTAAATAATACCGTGACGGTTCAGTGGATCGTGGACCGGGATAATCGTCAGATCGCGGCAGTCAGGGAAATATATGATGGTAAGATCAGGAGGCTGTGCTCTGTATTTTGTTGGATTACGGAAAAGTATTCCAGCCTCTGGCTAATATTATTGAGGAGGAATTCCGGAGGCTTTGTGGTGGATGATCAGCAAAAAATATCGTCTATCATGGAGAAAATCTGGCGGCCAGTGATATTTCAGCACAGAAAGAAACCGCAAAAAGCTGGATCGTCTGAGGGGAAGAATATACCCTATGTCAGCAGCAACGGACATGAAACAAGATGGACCTATTATTTTTACAAACCTCCGGCTATGATCGAGAGCTCGGTTTCAAAAAGTATTGATCAGTGAGATCCCACTGATCGGCTTCTGTGTTGTGATCATCATTGTGCTTGGAATGACGTTTTCTAAGCTGTTTACCAGAAAGATTGAGCAGCTTACCAGAAATATGGAACAGGTGAACCAGGGAAGCCGTGAAGTTACGGTTTACAGTGATTCTGGAGATGAGGTAGGACAGTTGGTGAGAAGCTTTCACCATATGATGGATGAAATTAATCGACTGATCGAAGAAGTGTATGAAAATAAGATCGCTCTGAAGGAATTTGAACTGAAAGCGTTGACTGCCCAGATCAATCCCCATTTTCTTTATAATTCTCTTTCTATTATAAACTGGATGGCGATTAAGAGCCGTCAGAAGGAGATCAGCCGTGTGACACTGGCATTATCTACATTTTACCGGACAGCGCTCAGTAAGGGGAGCAGATATGGTGACTGTGGAAACCTGTATTCGGAATATCGAAGCTTATCTGGAAATCCAGCTGATCATGCATGACAATGATTTTTAAGGTGGAGTGGAATATCGATCCGTCTGTTCAGCAAGGAGTTGGTTCGAAGCTTGCCCTGCAGCCCATCGTTGAGAATGCTCTGGAGCATGGCCTGGATGTGAAGGAGGAAGGGGAAAAGCTTCTGAAACTTTATTTCTTTGAAGAGAATGGAGATGTAGTGATCCGGGTTGAAGATAACGGAATAGGGATGGAGCAGGAGCAGGCAGAAAAGCTGCTCATATCAGGCAAAGGCTATGGCCTTAAAAATGTCAATGACCGTATGCGCATTTTTATATGGAGAGAAATATGCCATCGGATCCTGAGCAAGGTAGGTGAGGGGACAAGCGTTGATATGAAGATCGAAAGAGGTAAAAAAGATGAGACTTAGTCTGGGAAAAACAGTGGTGGTATTTCTGAGTACGATACTGAGCCTGGCACTTTTGACGGGGTGTTCTTTAGGAACTGCAGAAATGGAAAAAAACAGATATAGATGTTCTGTCCGAAAAGAGCAGTAAGAGCTGGGAACAGGCAGAAACCACGCCTCTGGGGAAATATCCGGAGCTTGTAACTTATACTCTGGGACAGATGAAAGGGGCTAATAATTCTAATCTTCCGGACGGGCAGACTTATGAGGACAATGCATATACCCGGTATCTGAAAAAAACACTGAATATTCAGAATAAGAATGTTTTTATGGAGAGTGAGGAGCGGTATGACGAAGCCCTGAAACATCTTGGTCAAAGATCGGAATCTTCCGGATATTTTTCTGGTGTCGGACAGGGAAACTCTGGAAGAACTGGTTGAAAATGATCTTATCGAGGATCTGACGGAAGTATACAAAAGCTGCGCTTCCGATAAAATAAAGGAAATGTATGAGAGCTATGGGAGGAACTTTTGGCATCCGGGACTTTTTGACGGAAAACTGTATGCACTTCCGGAGACTGCCATTGATGATGGGCAGCTTAGCTTTTATGGCTGAGACATGACTGGATGGAGCAGCTGGGACTGAAAGAACCGAAGACACTGGAAGAGGCTTTTCAGTGATCCGTGCGTTTCAGGAAAACCGGATGGGTGCAGAGGATGGTGAAGATCCTGTGGGACTTGTCTGTGATCCGGGACTTGTGGGCACGGTCAGCACCAGCTATTCGGTGGACTCTGTGTTTGAAAAGTTCAGGGGGGCATATCCGCAGCAGTGGATTGAAAATGCAGATGGAGAAATTGTCTATGGATCGCTGACGGAGGAGACAAAGGAGGCTCTGGGGTATCTCAGAAGAGCTTTACAGGCAGGGAATACTGGATTCGGTTTTGCTTTACGTGCACAGAATAATATCCGTGATCTTGTGGTGAATGGAAAATGCGGAGCGTTTTCGGGCTCTGGTGGACTCGAATAATCCTCTTATGGATGAGTATCGGAAGAATAAAGAGGCAGACTGGGAACCGTATTATCTGACTGCGGATGTAAAAGCGGACTGTGGAGGTATACTCTACATTTCGAGATAATAAATATGTAGTTGTGCGTAAAGGGTATGAGCATCCGGAGATCGCAATGAAGATTTTGAGTGTGTTGTTTGACCATTCCAGATATGAGGCAGAGGATGCGGATGAGATGAACACTTATTTTGCCTTGAATGTGGATCCTACGGCGCGTCCGCTAATGATCAATGTAGATTATAATGAGGCTACCTATATAGTGACAAAAGCATATCCGTGAGGTTCTTTACAGTCCGGGCGATGAGAAGACCAGGGAGGATCTCAGTGCCATTGAGGCGTCTTATTTTTGATGCGTGTAAGGAGTATCTTGAGGCGGAGGTGCCTTCGGTAGAGGCCTGGGCGGCGTATAAGTCCAGGATTTCGGCGGTGGGGCTTCTGGTGGATGCGAATTACCGTGCTCGGAGAAGAAGTATCTGGGGATGGTGACGGGGAGATTCCTCAGACTTTGCGTTTGCTGGAGAAGAACGCATTTATCCAGATCATTATGGGGGAGGATGCCTGTGAGCTCTTTTTGACTCTTTTGTGGAAGATTGGTATCGTAAGGGGTGGAGACAGTCTTACGGAGCGGGTTCAGGAAGGGCTTGTGGACTCGTGAGGCGGATGTATAGAGGGACGCTAGAGGAAGGTGATATCGCTCCGGGGGTGGATGCAGGCGGGGATGTTTTGGGGTTTTGAGAGGTGGATGTGGTTGAGGGACGCCAGAGGAAGGTGGCATCGGTCCGGGCAGGGACTCCGTCGGGGGATACTACTAGGACTCCGTGAGACGGCTAAAAGCATTGCGGCAGGGCCAGAACTCGCCTGCGGCTCAGACAGCAGACCCTGCCGCGATAACGCCGTCTCCCGCAGCCCAAGTAGTAATCACCCCCTCCTCCGCAGCAGCCCGGCCCGATGTCACCTTCCTCTGGCTGACGATTCCAACCGACAGGAAAAAACATGCAGGGGGGGGATGGAAGCGGACTGGGCGTCCTGTCCTGAAATGTCAGACTGGTACAGATATTCCTATAAGTATCGAAGAATACAGGACCAGATCGGCACAGCGTATCACCATAAATATCGAAGCAGGGACCAGATCGGCACAGCGTACCACATAAGTACCGAAGAATCCCAGAACCAGATCGGCACAACGTTCCATTTTGAGTACCGCAGCATACAGACAAAAGTCAACAACGTAGCACACACAACAACGAAGAATTACTTCCGTGCCCAAGAGGGTGGGGGTGCAGGGGGGAGGGCCTTCGGGCTACGGAACTCTGAGATGGCCTTCCCCTGCATATTCCCGCATTGAAAATGCGACCGGCGTAGAGCCATCCAGCGAAGAGTCTTATTATTAAAAAACAACACATATAACATAATAAACAACAACAAAGATAATCCTAAAAAATTACAAATAAGAATAAAAAATTGTCCTATAAAAAACAAACTTCCAGGAAAATCTAAAAAATTGAAATTTATGGTTGACAAGCATAACTCCCAGTGGTATTATAACTGAGCTGTCGCAAATAATTGTTCTCAAAAAACAAACAATTAAAAAGAATTTCAGAAAAATGAAATCCATAGTTGACAAAAGACAGAAGATATGATAAAGTATCCAAGTCGTCAACGAAACGACAACAAGATCTTAATTCAAAAATGTTTGAAAAAAACTTAAAAAAGTGCTTGACAAACAAAAAGAGATGAGATAAAATAAACGAGCTGTCTGAGAAACAGACACAACAAACCTTGATAACTAAACAGTGAAACACATACGATTCTCGTTTCTTTACATTTAAAGAACGGTTTAAACAAACCAAAAGCAGTAAAAACGAGAGATAGCCAAACGGTTGTCTTGAGTA
>VOFI01002771.1_pt1 | contig 16328 bp, 44 predicted proteins | sample 5384131 | NCBI WGS metagenome assembly VOFI01 (sample SAMN12384728, study PRJNA508395) | human gut metagenome | isolation source: healthy gut H | host: Homo sapiens
TACATTTCCTGGGCCTTCTTCACCATATAGTCCCGGTCTCCCACAGGAACCGGATTTCCCTGGGGACTGGAAATGGATTCGCCGCATAATAATGAAGGGTATCCACGCCCAGGGCCTTTCTCTGTCTTTCATACAGCTTTACACAGGCGGGGACGATCACCTCCTGCACCTGGCGGCGGAATACCTTCAGATCCTCTGCGTTGTAATCGTATCTGCGGCGTTTATAATATCCCATGGGGATGAAGTCTCTCAAAGCCCAGCTTCTCTGCCATTCCGGCTCTGAGCTGTACCAGACCGTCATAGATCTCGTCGATCTTCGGTGAGATCCCTCAAACAGACGGGCCCAGGCCTCGAACGCTTCCTTCCGCTCCTGGCGGTCTGTGCTCTGCATATGCTTTAAAGGCCGTAGGTGCTGCACATTTCCCCGGAATTCCACAGACGCACCAGCCACAGTTTTGGAATACAGGTTGGCTAACTCCGCTTCCTTTACCATATCGTCCACCACGGCCTCACTGGAAAGGAGCTGTCCCACCTCCATATTCTGGATCGGGGATGGAGCCGAATTCCTCCTCCATATCCTTCTTAAAGGGGAGAATTTAAGATCACCGTTCCCATTTCCTTTACCAGGATCTCGTATTTCGGCATCCATGCGTGGAAATATCCCATCTCTGTCTCATAAAATTCATCCATCATATTGATGGTGTTCCGGATGTGGGCCAGCTGTCTGGCTGTGGAGACCTGGATATCCGTATTCACATAATCCATGTACGCCGCTTTAAACTCCCCAAAGTCTGCGGCATTTTTCAGAGCCTCTGTGACTGTCTCATGTCTCCCAGTACCTTTTCCATATCCGGGCGGACATACTGAAGTTCAGAAAATTTTCCATAGTTTCTGCTTCCCCTTTCTTCTTTCCCATATGAAACCTCCCTGCCAGGAGTTTTCTGTCTTTATTTTACTACAAAGACGGAGTTTCTGCAATCTGGGAGAGAAAGATTTCTGCCGGATCCCGCTCTCTTTCCAGCAGATGGGACGCTTTTTTCCTACGAAAAAGAGGCCCGCAGGCCTCTTTTTATTTCAGATATTCTGCCGCCACAAAAGCCATGGCTCTGGTGCAGAGCTTGATGTAACGCTCGTCCACCTGGAAACCGGGATTGTGCATGGGCGCATCCCTCCCGTTCCCACAAAGATCATACAGGACGGGGCCTCCTGGGCAAAAAAACCGAAGTCCTCGGCTCCCAGCATGGGATCCAGGTCTGTGACCAGCCACCCCTCCGGACGGCCATCTCCCATGTTCTCATAAAGCCGGTCCGCATTGCTGCGGAGGCCTGCTCCACGGTCTTTGTAAACTCTACATCGTTGTAGACTGCCGGATATCCGGCCCGGAAGGCGATGTCGCAGGTTCCTCCCATGGATTCTGTGATCCCCTTTGCCAGGGTCTCGATCTGATGGCGCATTACATCCCTGGATTCCCTGGATACGTTTCTCATCATCACGCCCAGGACTGCCTGGTCCGCAATGATGTTGGGCGCCGAACCTCCGTGGATGGTCCCCCGTTCAGCGTGGCCTGGGCCATGGGCGAAAGGTTTCTGGACGCGATCCCATGAAGGGCGGACACCACTGCCGACGCAATGTAAATGGCATCCACGCCTTCCTCCGGCATGGAGGTGGGCTGCCCGGCCATGGATCGTCAGCGTATAGCCATCCGAATAGGAAGACAGGTACTTCTGCTTTAAGTAAATGAGGCCGCTGGCCCCGTTTTTTCACATGAAGGGCAAAGCAGGCGTCCGGCTTCTCCTCCATCAGTCCTGCCTTTATCATCTCACGGCCGCCGCCGCCGTTTTCCTCTGCCGGCTGAAACACCAGCTTTACCTTTCCGTTCCAGCGCTCTCTGGTACGGAAAGAAGCTCTCCCACAGCCAGGAGATTGGCCGTATGGACGTCATGGCCGCAGGCGTGCATGACCCCTGGGACCTGGGAACCAAAGGGAAGCCCTGTTTTTTCCTGGATTGGAAGGGCGTCCATATCAGCTCTCAGCATCGAGGAACTTACCCGGGCGGCCGCTGTCGATGACAGCGATGATCCCTGGCTCCTGGGGGCTCTTTTCATAAAGGGATCCCGATGCGGTCCAGCTCCCGCATCACCAGCTGGCTGGTTTTAAATTCCCTGGAAGGACAGCTCCGGGCACTGATGGATCTCATGGCGCAGGCGGAGGGTCTGCTCCTCCAGCTCATCCGACAGGCGGACCAGCTCTTCCTGTAAGGTTTCGTTATATTCCATATTTCCGGCCTCCTCTTAAAATCCGATGGCAGTTCCGATGAAGATGGAAGCGACCATGATCACAAACAGGATCGCATAGCAGGGCACCAGGAACTTCATCCACCGCTTAAAGTCCACACCGGCCATGGCAAGACATGCCATAAGGTTTACGTTGGTGGGCAGGAACAGGTTCGTAAAGCCGTCTCCGTACTGGAGGGTGAGCACTGCCATCTGGCGGGTAACGCCCACCACATCGGCTAAAGGGAGCCATGATCGGCATGGCAACCACGGTCTGGCCGGAGCCGGAGCCGATGAATACGTTAATGAACGCATTTGCAATGAACATTCCCACAGCCGCCATAGCGCTGCTTAAATGGCTTAAGGGGATGGAGATGTAATAAACGATGGAGTCCAGGACTCCCGCCTGGTTTAAAATAATGCTCATAATGGAGGCCAGGACCATGAATACCATAACGCCGCACATGGACTGGGTTCCCTTTACGAAGTTTTTTTCATGGTATCGTCCAGGCTGTATCCGGCCAGGATCCCTTCCACAAAGGCAACGGGAAGCATAATGGAGCCTAACTGGGTCATGCCCAGGCCCAGGGTCGGGCCGCCGGCAGCAAAAAAGATAAATGCGCCGAAGAAGATCGCCAGGATCGCCATTTCACGGCCGGAAAGAGGCTTATATGTATTTTCATACTCTCCGCTCTCCACGTCCTCCTCTCCGCCGAAATCCGCCTCGTATATGGCTGTATTTTTCTGGCAGCGCTTTGCCCACCATACCAGGTATGCGGAAACCACCGCCACATTGAGGATCGTTACGATGGTCCGGAGTCCTGCGCCGGAATAGGGAACCAGGCCGGCGATCTCCTGTCCCATAACGCCCGTGAGGGGATTGATGGGGGAGGACATGAAGCCGGTGAAGGAGCCCAGGATCACAAGGCCAACGGCAAAGGTCCGGTCTGCCCGGAGCTTTCTGGCGATCAGAAGTCCCAGGGGAACGAACAGGATCACCGTGGAGATCATGGAGCCCACACAGCCTAAAAAGGGCTGTGGCAAATACATAGATCGGAATGATCGCCAGGGCCTTATCCTTCAGCCGGTGGATCAGATTCCCCAGGGCCCGGTCCAGGACTCCTGTGGAATTGACGATCCCCATCATGCCGCCCATGATGATCAGTGTCACGAACAGCTTTCCGAAGGAGGAATATACCGTATCTCCCACGGCCAGGATCACATCCACCGGGTTCAGATACGTCTTTTCCACCACCTCATAGGTGCCTGGAACTGCCATCTTTCCATCTCTCTGGTACGCTCCCGACGGGATCACAAACGACAGGATGTACACAGCCAGGTTTACGATGAGGATGATCTTCCACATGCTCATGGACTTTTTTTCTTTTTGTCTGCCTGCATAAGTCTTTCTCCTTTTTTAGTAATATTTTATGATTATTTTATCTTCTTCCGTCATTTTTAACAAACAACGTTTTTGTCGCATGGCACAACTAAAAAGAATCCATTCCAAAGAGATTCCTCTTCTCCGCATATTTTCTGTGAACACTTCACAAAGTCCATGGCTGCCTTTGTGATGTAGCTGCTCTTCAGATGAAGGACGGCCCCCGACGGTATGATATCCGGATATCTCCATCTGAAAAATACCATCCCCCTTCTCTGCTCCGCCGTCAGATGGTCCAGATAGCCGGCAGGAACCAGCGTTGCCCCGATGCCCTCGGCACAGCACTCCAGCACCGTAAGGACGCTCTGGGATATGACGAAGATCTTCGGATCGAAGCCATCCTCCCTGCAATACCGGTCAAACTGCTCCCCCATCCACGTATCTGCATCCATCCGCACAAAGGGACATCCGGAAAAAGGACGCAGCGAGACGATCCCCTCTTCTTTAAAGCCTCGGATCTCCTCCGGAGACAGGCATTCCGCTGCCATGGGCTCCGGCACAGCCAGGACGGTCTCCTCCGGGACAGCCGGTGGGACACCAGGGCCGGATCGTCCTCCATATGATAACCAAACATCAGATCCAGCTTTCCAAGCTTTAGATCCGCAACACAGCCCGCCAGGTTCTTTTCCTTCACGGTCACGCAGATCTCCGGATGAAGCCCCGAAAACTCCTTCATGATCCGCGGGATGGGATGCTGCTGCGGAAATAGGAGACGCCCACCACCAGATTCCGGCTTTCCTGCCCCAGAACCGCGTCCAGCTCTGCCCGCATCTGCCGCTCATTGTCCAGAATCCGGCAGACGTGCCGGTACATACACCTCCGGCCGGCGTAAGGCTCATGGGCGTTTCCCGGTTGAACAGCCGGGTATTATACTCCTTTTCCATTTTGTCGATCTGCTTGCTGAGGGCCTGCTGGGTCATAAAAAGCTTTCTGGCCGCCTTTGTGAAGTTTAACCTCCGCCGCTGCTGCAAAATATCTGTAATTATCAAAAATTCAACTGCCGCCTCCTAACAGGTAAACGCGATCCCGCTTCTTTTAAAAAACTGTTTTACGCTCTCATCCCATTCCCGCTCCAGGGTCCGGTCCATGGTGAAAACGTTCATGGATGTGCCCGTAACACAGGTCATTTCCTGGTTTTCATACTGGATGTTGATATAGAGGCCGCCTGCCTGCTCCGGCAGGATCCCGGAGCATGGGCCTGTACGAACTGGCTCCTGGCCTCCTCCGACAGGCAGAGGACGATGCGGAAGGTCTCCGGCAGACGCTTTCCCGGATCGAGGGGAAAAGCATACGGGCTTTATGGTCCTCCAGGAGGAAAACTCACCGATCTTCCCCTCCTCCTGCTCCTCTCCTGTATAGTAGCCCCGGCGCACCCGGCCGTCGATGGTGAACCGGTTGAAGGTGACGATGTCCGCCTCCCTTAAAAGAAATTGATCGAACAGCTCTCCGATAAAAAGCCCCGAGGTAAATTTCTTCTGTTCCTCGATCCGCAATGCGATCATACCTGTTCCTCCCCGGCACATACCGTCTCAAAGATCTCAAAAATCCGCCGTCACAGCCGGGCTCCCAGTGACCGTAAGCCCCTGCCACAGCTCCTCGTCCCCGGTCAGGGGTGTTCCGCCTGGAACGCCTGGTAGGAGCTGTAAAAGGCAGCGCTTCTCTTTTCCCTGTATCATCTGCTCCTTGCGGACTCTGGTGGCAGCCTCATCGTAATCGTTTTCGCACCTCAAGATGTAATATTTCCCTCCGTCCTCCACCACCGGGCTCACCTCCCCGGATGCCATGGAAAAAGGCCGTCTTTTCATACTCCCTCCCATGAGGCCGTACCAGAGCTGTTTTTTATCTCCGGATCCTCTGAATATTCCTTGGCTGCGGCAAAAAATCCATTCCCTCCTCCTGGATCTTTGAACGGATCTTCTGCCCGGGTCCTGTCGGAAACCTGGATCTGGGCCACGGAGATCACCTTGGCCTCGCTGTCGCTGACCTCCAGGTTCATATCCCCTGTAATGGTCTCCACCAGCTTTTCCGCTGTCCAGTAATCCGTATACAAGGCCTCCGCTTTTTCCTCTGTCAGCCCGAAACTCCTCTGCCTGGACAGAGCCCAGAGCGTCCATATACTGGCCGGCCGCTGTTTTGGCCAGCCTTTTCCCGGCTGGAAAGGGTGATCTCCTTTTCCCGGGCCATGAGGCTCATGACCTTCAGCTCCTTTAAAAAATCATGGATCTGGCCTGTGAGGACCGTCTCAAAGGCCGTTCCACCGCCGTCCACCTCTGCGGTCCAGATCTCCTCTGAATATACGTTTTCGTAGCGGAGCCGCTCCGTGGTCAGGATCACCATGGTCTCCGCCTTCCGTATTCCCTTTCTCCTTTCCGGAATACAGCGTTTCCACTGCGCCGCAGCCCCCTAAGCATACGCCGGCTGCCGCCATGGCCGCCATGGAGACAGCCGCCCGGCATATCCACGCGCTTTTTCCGTTTTTTCATCTTCTTTTCCATTATTTCGCCCACCAACAGCTTTAATACCTTCAACGGCCCCTGGTTTACATTGGAATCCGCCAGAAATCTGGCGGCGGCCCGGGTCTCCGGCCGTCCATTAGCCACTGCAAAGCTGTAATACGCCTGGTTTAACATCTCGATATCATTTAACTGGTCGCCAAAAACCATGGTCTCTTCGGGACGGATCATGAGGCTTTCCTGGAGAAGCTTCACCGCCGCGCCCTTTACTGACCCGGATCCATGGTATCCAGCCACTGCTCTCCCGCCAGGGTCACTTTAAGCTTCGTTCCGTATTTTTCCTTAAACCCGTCCGCCCGGCTTCCCAGGCCCTCCATACGGCAGCCGGCGATCTTCACAATGGGCTCAGCAAGGGTACTCAGATCCTCCAGCTTCTTTAAGCGGAAATGATATCCGTTTAACATCCACCGGAGAAACTCCGGATTCCTGGAATCCGTATAGGCGCAGTCCGCACAGTCCACCAAAACGTCCAGACCGGCGGCTTTCATATCGGCGATCACGTCCATAGCCAGCTCCTGCTTATACCGGGTCAGAAAAAAGCTCCCCTGCCATAGCAGCCCAGATACGCCCCGTTGTCCCCGATGTAAAAGATCTTATCCTTTATTGGATCAAAAATATATTCAATGCTGGCTGAATGGCGGGCCACTGGCAGCCGCAAAATAGATCCCCCTGGCTTTTGAGCTTCGGGATCACCTCGTAAAGCTCCGGATCCAGCCGGCTTTCCCCCATCCTCTGTGAGGGTCCCGTCTATGTCTGATACGATCAGTCTGATCATCTTCGGCACTCCTTAAATTCCGTTTAATTCCTTCAGTTCCTGGTACAGCCTGCTCACAGGAAGTCCCATGACATTGGCATAAGAACCCTTAAGCCCCTTGATATACCTGGCAAAAAAGCCCTGGACGCCGTAGGCCCCAGCCTTGTCCATGGGCTCCTCCGACATGGCGTACTGGAAGATCTCCTCCTCTGTCAGAGGATACACCTCCACATCGGTCTTGTCGAAAAAGACCCTGAACGGTCGTTTCCGTCTTCTCCCTTAAGGATCACACAGACGCCCGTATACACCTGGTGGACCCGGCCGGACAGCATCCCGATCATCTCACGGGCCTCTTCGTGGGTCTTTGGCTTTCCAAGGATCTTCCCATCTATGGCCACCACCGTGTCAGAGCCGATGACAGTCTCCCTGGCCTTTCTCCCGGCTGCCACGTCGGCCGCCTTCTGGGACGCCAGCTCCATGACCACCTCTGACGGCACGCTGGAGGTGCAGAACGGAGTACCGATCTCATCCTGTCTTCTGTATCTCTTGCCGATATTGCCTCTGTCGTCAAACTCGCAGTTGTAATATTTGCAAAGCTCGGCGTAAACCTTCTCCGCGCCCTCGTTGAGCTTTTTGGATAAGGGCAGCACGCCTACCTTCACAGGAGCGATGGCAGGATGGAAATGAAGAACGGTTCTCACGTCGCCTTCGCCGATTTCTCTTCCTCATCGTACGCGGAACATAAGAATGCCAGCGTCACACGATCGGCGCCGAGAGACGGCTCGATCACGTATGGAATATATTTTTCTTTCTTCTCATCATCAAAGTAGGACATATCCTGGCCGGAGGTATTCTGATGCTGGGTCAGATCGTAGTCGGTACGATCCGCGACACCCCAGAGTTCGCCCCAGCCAATGGGAAGAAAAACTCCAGGTCTGTTGTAGCCTTGCTGTAGAAGCTCAGCTCTTCTGCGTCGTGATCACTGGCGCGCATCTCGTCTTCCTTGATGCCCAGAGCTTTAAGCCAGTTAATGCAGTAGGATTTCCAGTAAGCGAACCACTCGAGATCGGTAGCCGGGCTCGCAGAAGAATTCCAGCTCCATCTGCTCAAACTCTCTCGTACGGAAGGTGAAGTTACCCGGTGTGATCTCATTGCGGAAGGATTTGCCCACCTGCGCGATTCCGAACGGTACTTTCTTTCTGGAGGTTCTCTGAACGTTCTTAAAGTTTACAAAGATACCCTGAGCTGTCTCAGGCCTTAAGATATACAGTATTTTTAGCATCCTCCGTTACACCCTGAACGTCTTGAACATCAGGTTGAACTGGCGGATGTCGGTAAAATCATGCTTTCCGCAGCTTGGGCAGCAGATGTTGTTGTCTATCGATATATTTTTTCATCTCTTCCTGAGTCCATGCGTCTACGGATCCCTGTCTCCTCGATGCCCTTTTTCCTGCCATATAGTCCTCAATCAGCTTATCGGCGCGGAAATCGCTCCTTTACATGCCTTGCAGTCCATAAGAGGATCGGAAAAACCGCCCAGATGGCCGGAAGCCACCCATGTCTGGGAATTCATCAAATAGCACAGTCAACACCCACATTGTAAGGGGCATTCCTGTACGAATTTCTGCCACCACGCCTTCTTCACATTGTTCTTCAGCTCCACACCCAGGTTGCCGTAATCCCAGGTGTTTGCCAGGCCTCCGTAAATCTCGGACCCGGGTAAACAAAGCCTCTGGATTTCGCAAGCGCTACGATCTTGTCCATTGTCTTTTTCCATGAATACAACCTCACTTTTTCATTCTGATCCGGGACCTCTGCCGTCCCCTCGCCGCTTTTATTCAAATACAATACAGGCAGGTTCATCAGCGGCACTGATGGATACCTGGCTGTTTGAAAGCACCTTCACATTGGAGGAGGCGTACAGCACCTTTCCGTCAACCTGTATATTGGCTTCGCCGTATAAGGTCAGCGCATATATTTTTTATTCTTACGGATGGTGTTGGCATCTGCCGGAACTCCGTCCCTTCACACTCACCATATTATCCGGAATTGTGGCGTCAATCACCGATGGATAGGGATAGATCGGACACCAGGCCGCGGTTTAAATTAAAGGAATCGTAATCCGTCCATAAATTCCATATAGGCCGCCGGAGAAGAGAAGTCTATGAGCAGGAGGCAGTCCTTCGTCTGCCAGTGTACACGCATTTAAGACCGCTGGGGCCTTCTCTCCGTCCCCAGCGCCAAGCTGGCCGCGTCCTGGTTGAAGGATGCCGTTTTCTGCTTCCACAAAAGCCTTTATGAATCCTTCTTCTGTGTTTAGTCCTTCCTCGTATGTCTCTATGGCAGCGCTGGTGACCTGGCCGCTGCCGGTGATGTACAGGCTGTCCTCTGTGGGTTCAAAGGCCTGCGCCGGACCGCGGGTACAGGCCGCCGTACAGAAATACGGCAAGCCCCGGGATACAGAGACATGTTTTTCATGATTCGGTTCATGGATCTTTCAGACCCCTCCGAAGTTGTTCCAGGCCCCATGGCATGGATCTTTGCCGGGCCCCGCAGCTTGGTGCTTACGTAGCATTATCCATTACTGCAAATTGTTCAAAATGTCAAGGGAATGGAACGTTTTATCAATAAATCTTTCCTTGTTCTGCTCCACGCACCGGACGAATTCTCCCAGTACCTGGTCCGTCGTGGTGAACGTATACAGACTTTTCCACCGGAGCGGTGAGGACGTACTGCCAGGCATACAGGGTGGAATCGTTGAGACGGCCCAGGGAAGCAGCCCGGTATTCTCCATTGATCTCCATGAGCCTTCAGCTCAAATACGGGCTTTACCAAGACGGATTGGGGACCTCTTTTAAAAGCGCCCGCAGGGACTGATACAAAGCCGCAGCATCTCCGTGGCATCTATATTTTCCTTCCATAATAATCGGCCATCTCCAGGCAAAAATAGGAGGCATAGCAGGCTGCCTCCATATCCCCGTCCGATCTCCCGGAAATATTTTTCCACCTCCGCACCCGCCAGGGTATAGGCGTCTGCCCCTCGTACAGCAGAAACTTTCCAAATACAAAGGGATTGCCGCCGCTGCCATAAGCGGGCTGGTTCCCAGGCCGTCTCACCTCTGGCAAAGGCGGTGATCTTTGCCCCGTCCGCGGGTCAGGATCACCAGCCTCCGGTCATATTCCCCCACCGGAGCGGCCACAGGACCATGCCGGTGACACTTATCTGTTCCCTCATGACAATTTAGATATCCCTGTTATCATTGGGATACCCGTAATTCTTCATATAAAGCTCGCTGTCCCGCCATTCCCTGCGGACCTTGACCCAGAGCTGCAGGTTTACCTTTGCATCCATCAGATTCTCGATCTCGATCCTGGGGCCGCGGTGCCGATCTTTTTTTCAGCATAGATCCGCCCTTTCCGATGACGATTCCCTTGTGGGACTCCCGTTCACAGACAATGGTAGCCTCTATATCAAAGATCCCGTTATCCCGTTCTTCCATGCGCTCGATGACCACAGCGATCCCATGGGGGATCTCGTCGGACATGAGACGCAGCGCCTTTTCCCGAATCAGCTCCGCCACGATCTGGCGCATGGGCTGGTCCGTGACCGTATCCTCGTCATAATACTGGGGCCCTCCGGCAGGTATTGGAACACGGGTGCGGATCGGGGTATCGTCCAGGTTGGTCTTTCTTTATGGCGGATACGGGGATGATCTCCCTTAAACCGGTACACATCCTTATAGGTGTCCATGAATTTGATGATCTCATCCTTTTTACGGTATCGATCTTATTGATCACCAGGATCACCGGCGTTTTCACCTTGTTCAGCACCTTTAAGATGTGGCTGCTCTCCGGCTCCTATGTAGGTCCCCTGGGCTCCACCAGCCACAGGATCACATCCACGTCGTTCAATGTATGCTCCGCAACATTGACCATGTAATCGCCCAGCTTGTTTTTCGCCTTGTGAATCCCCGGCGTATCCAGAAAGATGATCTGTCCCCGGTCATCAGTGTAGACCGTCTGGATCCGGTTTCTTGTGGTCTGGGGCTTTTCTGAGGTAATGGCGATCTTCTGGCCGATCAGATGGTTCATCAGCGTGGATTTTCCGACATTGGGCCGCCCGATCAGGGTCACAAAGCCGGATTTATATTTTTGTTCATTCAATTCCTCCCATAAGGCGCCGGAGGGCGGGCATTACTGCCCGTCTTCTGACGCCGTTCCGTTATACAGAGGCTGGATGGCACCGAACATGGCCGCATCCGCCTTGATTTTTCTTCATTTCCAATGGCACAGAGAGCGCCGGTCTTTAAAACCTCCCGCACGATACCGGAAAGGGCCCGCACATCCTCCACTCTGGCATTTAAGATCTCATCCTCTCCTTCTGGACCATCTCGTCCGTCAGTCCGGAATACCAGGCGGCCAGGCCCCTGGCTCCCTTCTGGGACGGTGTCAGCGGCGTATCCAGCTCACTGATGGTACCGATCACATATTTCGTCATATCTCTCTCGTCCGCATTGAAGTTTTCCAGGTATTCGGGGATCCCTCGTAGATATCGTTGGTCTCCTTCATATTGGGATCCCGGTAGGATACGAAATACCCGTCCCCGGACCGGGTGATGGCGCTCATGCAGCCATAGGCGCCGCCCTTGACACGGAGATTGATCCAGAGATAATCGTAATTTAATGCCACCTTAAGGAGACGGAGCACTCCGGTATAAGGATAGCCGCTGCCCGCAAAGCTGCCGCACCGGGCCACATAATTGACCTTTGAGGAGGAGGTAAAAGCCCTCGTTCCGGCGGATCCCCGGCGCCTTCACTGGATACGTCTTTTCTCACCCCTCCGGCAATGCCTGGGAAAGCTTCTTCAAGGCTTCCGGAAGGAAGGAAAAGCCCCGGTCGTCCGCCGTATAGCTGACCGTCATGTTGTCCCTTGTAAAAAGGGCCCCATGACTTTCTCTTAAGGCCTGCGCTGATCTCTCCCTTTTTACTGTCAAACTCCCGTACCCACTGCTCCACAGACTGGCAATAATCGATTCCGGCTGTGATCTCGTTGTAGTAGGAAACGTCCGAAAAATAGGAGGTGGCCCTGGAGACAGCGGCCGTATGACCAGAGCTCATGAGCCGCATCTGGCTCTTGGATCTCACCTCGTTTAAGATCTCCTGCAGCCGTTTTTCATCCTCCAGAATGGATTCCGTAAGGATCTCCTTTAAGATCTCAAAGCCAAAGTCCAGTTTCTCATAAAGCACCCGGACGCTGGCGCAAACAGTCCTGTAAAGCCGCCGTTTTTTAAGATCCGGGAAGGCAGTCACAGAAAAAGCTCACGCCGCCGCTGTTTAAAAAGATCTCGCTGCTCAGATCCCCGTAGGTATGGCGGGCGGTATCCACATAGCCCAGAACAGCCTTTTTAAAAAGCCCCACATAGGGCAGATCCTGTACCGGAACGCGGCTGGTATCAAAAAGCACCTTTAGATATCCGATGCCCGAGGTAAATGTATCGAGGCGGACCACTGTGATCCCATCCACCTCCGTCTCAGAAAAAGATCAGCTTCGCCGCCTCCGGCCCATATCCGACCGGCCAAGAAGGGGGGATCAGCTCCAACTCCTCCTTTGTGGAGGGCGTATCCTGGTACTCCTTTAATTCCTTCGTCTGCCGCACCAGGTCCAGGATCTCGTCATTGGAAAGTCCTGCCTTATATTTCGCCAGCTTTTTCTGCCGCTTTTCCGCCTCCAGCCTGGCGGTCATGTTCCGCTCCGGGCTTAAGATCACCAGAGCCTCATAGGGATTATCCAGAAGATATTTCTTTATGAGTCCCTCAAAATATCCGTTTCCCGCTCCCTCTTTCAGAGCCTTGAAGGTCTCCCTCATACTCCAGGTGCATCATGGGATCGCCGCCGTAAAGCCAGCTGTCCAGGCACTGAGGCCGTACATAAGGCCCTTGGGTGCAGAGCCGAAATCTGCCTCCCTGTACTGGAATTCATACAGGTTGATGCCGGCCCGCAGGCTCTTTTCATCCAGGCCTCCCAGGGCCAGCTTCCGCAGGGTCCCCTTGACCACCGCCAGGAATTCTCCCTTCTGGTCTTTTCTTTCTGGCGTTCTTGGCCGCCACAGTGAAATACGGCTGGAGGATCCCGTTGTCATAGCCGCCCATGATGTCGTCGCCGATCCCCGCGTCCAGAAGCGCCTTCTTTAAGGGGCGCCGCCGGGAGCGTCCAGGGAGCACATACTCCAGTACCTGGAAAGCAATATATTGGGGGGAAAGCTCGTTTCCTGCCTGGGTGCTTAAGGAAAGGTAAACCGCGTTCTCCACGTCGTCGGTTTCTGACACAGAGTAAAAATACTCCTGCTCCACCGGCTCCTTAAAGGCCTTCTGGATCTGGATCTCAGAATCCACCTCTTCTCTCTCGTATTTTCCCAGGTATTCCCGGTCCAGCCATTCCAGCTTTTCCGCCATATCCATGTCACCGTACAGATAGATATAGCTGTTGGAGGGATGGTAATATTTTTTATAGAAGGCCAGGTAGTCCTCGTAGGTCGTTCACGATGGCCTCGGGATCGCCGCCGGACTCAAATCCATAGCAGGTGTCCGGGAACATGGCAGCCTTGTATACCGGTCCAGAAGACTTTCGGGCGAGGAAAATTCTCCTTTCATCTCATTGTAAACCACTCCGTTATAGGTCAGCTCACCGTCCGGCTCTGAAAGCTCGTAATGCCAGCCCTCCTGCATGAAGATCTTTTTCTTTTCCGATCCTGGGATTTAAGACTGCATCCATATAGACGTCCATCAGGTTCTGAAATCCCTGTCGTTGCAGCTGGCAATGGGATACACAGTCTTGTCCGGATAGGTCATGGCGTTTAAAAACGTGTTCATGGAACCCTTCACCAGTTCCACAAAGGGGTCCTTCACCGGGAATTTTTTCTGAACCGCAGAGGACGCTGTGCTCCAGGATATGGGGAACGCCTGTGCTGTCTCCCGGCGGTGTGCGGAAGCCCACGCAGAACACCTTGTTTTTCGTCGTCGGTGCTCATGAGGAACAGTCTGGCTCCCGTTTTTTATGCTCTAAAACGAAGCCCTCTGAATTCAGTTCCCGGATCTCTTGCATCCAGGACTCTGTATGCGGACAGGCTTCCGATCTCCTTACGCTGACTGTGCATATTGATTTCTTCCTTTCTATTACGATTACGATTGCAGATATAGGGGGACGGCGGGGGCCGGGATGGGAAACTGGGCCGGCGGGGACGATACTGGGCGGGTCTCAAGGCGGAATCCCCTCTGCAGGCGAGCGTGCGCCGGGGCTTTCCGGGGGAGACTGGCCCGGCGATGACGATACAGGGCTGCTGCGCGTGCGCGCTCCCAAATTCTTTTTCCAGAACATTCATAATCCGCTCATTTTCTCCGAAAAATGGCTCCCTTATTCTGGGCGGGTCTCCGGAACCCCCTCTGCAGGCATGCCTGCGCCGGGGCTTCCGGCCTTGATCCCCTTGTATCTACATATTTCCCACAAATTTATCTTTTTAGAATCGCGAAGCATTCCCGGACGGAGAAGTGTAAAAACAGCACCGGGTCGGATTTGGCGGCGATGCCGGTGATGCCGGGGATGCCGGTCTTTCTGGCTATGGCCTTGGCCCGGAGTACGTGGAAGTTGCTGGTTATGATCCCCACGCGGCTGGATACCTCCTCGTCGGGAGGGGACAGATAGCCCGACGCTGCCATCACGTCCCGGATGGTCTGGCGTCTTTTTTTGCTTCCCGTTCCCGGATCGAGCTTGCTGTATACCAGATTTTCGTAGGTGCTGGCAGACTGCTCCTCCAGAAGCATCTGGGATTCGGGGATGCCGTGGGCCTTGAGATATTCGTACATGGCCTCCGCCTCTGTCATCTCCTCGCCTGCCCCTTGACCGCCGGACAGCACCAGAACGGTGTTTGGATGGACCCTGGCGTATTCCAGGGCTTTTTCCAGACGGTACTCCAGGGTTCTGCTCAGAGCCTTTCCCCGCACCTGTGCGCCCAGGACGATGACGTAATCGGCGCTCTGCTTATCCAGGGAAAAGAAGTTGACCCCCATGGCGATCTCCACACACAAAGACCACAAAAATGGCAAGTCAGGGCCGTCACCGCCGAAACCTCCAGGCGCAGCGAGATCCGGTCCCGGAACCTGTCGTAAAAAGTGTACCACCGTCGCAATGATAAAAAGACAGGCGGACAGCACCAGCCAGATCGGTGCGAAGGAGGTGGACGGCCCGGAATAGCAGACGATCACCCCGTAATATGCCAGGCAGAATACGCCAAAAACCAAAATAGAAATTCCATGGCCCCGCTCCCTTCCCCTTAGTCTTCTCTTTTTCTTAAGATATCATACGGCTCTGCCTGGCCGTCCAGGTCGATGAAGAGCACCTGCTGCGGATGGGGAGCGCTTTCCTGGCTTTCCCCGTCTTCCCGGAAGATCCCTTCACCGTCACCTCCACGTTCCGGCCGTCGGGCTTCATGATCTCAATGGTCTCTCCCACGGAAAACTTGTTCTTCTGCTCGATCCGCCCCAAGCCGCGTCCATCCGTTTCCTCCCCAGTCCCCAGATAGGTATAGTTTTTCACATAGGTGCTGCTGTCATAGATCTGGGTGTCGCTTCCAGGCTTTCCGAAATAAAAGCCCGTGGTAAATTCCCGGTAGGTGCATTTTTCCGATCTCCTGGTACCACTCCAGATTTTCCCGGTATTTCTCCGGACTTTCCAGATAATCATCGATTGCTCGCCGGTAAGTTCTGGCCACAGCTGCCACATACAGCGCCGTTTTCATGCGCCCCTCAATCTTGAAGCTGTCGATCCCGGCATCGATCATCTCCGGAACGTGCTCGATCATACAGAGATCCCTTGGAGTTAAAAATAAAAGGTTCCCCTGTCGTTTTCATAGACCGGCATGTATTCGCCGGGCCGGGTCCTCCACCACTGAATACTTCCAGCGGCAGGGATGGGTACAGGCCCCCTGGTTGGCGTCCCGGCCGGTAAAATAATTGCTTAAAAAGGCACCTTCCGGAATAAGAGATGCACATGGCCCCGTGAATAAAGCTTTCGATCTCCATATCCTCGGGGATATGGTCCCGGATCTCCCGGATCTCCTTAGGGAAAGCTCCCTGGCCGATACCACACGCTTCGCTCCCAGCCCATACCAGAACTGGTAGGTCCCGTAGTTCGTATTATTAGCCTGGGTGCTGATATGGATCTCCATCTCCGGCAGGATCCGCTTTGCAATCATAAACACGCCTGGATCGGAAATGATCAGAGCGTCGGGCCGATCTCCCCAGCTCTTTTAAAATATTCCTCCACTCCCGGAAGATCGTCGTTATGGGCGAAGA
>VOFI01003044.1_pt1 | contig 16325 bp, 25 predicted proteins | sample 5384131 | NCBI WGS metagenome assembly VOFI01 (sample SAMN12384728, study PRJNA508395) | human gut metagenome | isolation source: healthy gut H | host: Homo sapiens
CACCGAATAATTCACCGCGTATATGCTGCAACTTTCTTCCTGTTACACTCTTACTTTTACAAAAGTAGTAAAAAAGGGGCATAAATACAAATTATACGCTTGATTTAACGAACATAACTTCTATAATTTTCTTCCAATAACAATTGCAATTTTGAAAGAGGATAAAGAAACTTACCCCCTATGGCAGTATAAGCTATCCCCCGTTCATCACGTAACTTTTGCAAAGTTCTGCTTGAGATATGCAACATGCCACATATCTGTTCACCGGTCATATAGACCTCACCAGCTATAGGAACAGGCAAATCCTGAAATTCAAGTATCTCTTTTGAGCATTTCTTAAGCATCCTCATCATCATGATATGTACTCTTCTGACTGCCTTGTGATTACTCCGTCCATATGTTATCTGCCTTTTGAATTAATATCCTGGCCAGATCACTCTCTTTATACACATATTTGCCGCCTATACAAGAATACGGAATAATGCCGTATTCCCTATAGCTTTGCAAACTCCGCTTGGAAATATTCAGCAGCCAGACAGACTTCTTGGGCATCCATTCACTTTTCCTTTTCAACCGGACCAAATTTCTTTTTAACGGATTCAATCTGGGTGGACAAACTCTCAATCTGCAGTTTTAACCGTAAATACGCACGTTTCTCAATTACAACTAATTCCATAACAAATTTGATTTATAATTTTACTATTTACAAAGCAAATAAAGCATATTTCCACATTGACAAAACATTCCAAAATTAAAAGTCATCCATTGGCGTGCATTGTCACTCCAAATATACCAAAATCCTCATCCGGACAGATAACATATTAACCAAGTGACCATCGGTTTCTACTTTCCATATTCCATAATTATACCTTATGACCCATATTTGCCAAAATGTCATTTACAAAACTGAAAAAAAAATTCAAATAAGGTTCTCAATCCATAAAAAAAGGAAAAGCCTGTTACCTGCATCCATGCAGTAACGAGCATTCCACCCTCACCATGTTTTCCGTTATCCTACATATCTTTATACCTTTTTTTTTTGCACAATGCTTTTTCCCTTTACGTCTGTTTTCCGCCGTGTTTCCGAAAATGCTCTTTTCAACAGCTTCCCTCCAGTTTCTTCGCCTTCTCCTGCAGCTCATCATACACATCCCATCTGTTGCGGCCCAGCAACTTGTTTTTTCTATCTTTTCAAATTTTTCGTAAAACTGAACTCGTCCGGGTATTCATCTATCAGTCCGTCTCGGATAGCCTTTATCCATGATATACAGACAGTGTCATCCGGTCATAATTATGACGGACTCCGAGTAAGGTCCCAACCCCTTTCCGGAATCAGTCAGCCTATAATAGTTCTCCCATGTAGGAGCAAGATCATAACACTCACTGTCCGTTATACTTTTCAATGCCGATTTGTCCACAAAGCATCTGCCGGAATCTTCTCCAACGGCAACAAACGCCGTAATCATCGCAACAGCGGTTTACTTTTCCCTTCCATCAATGAAGGCCATCCCCGTCAATTCATGGACATTCAGGGATTTTTCCTCAAAAACTCCGAGTTCAAAAAAAAATCATTCTCTATATTTCGTTACATGTAATCACTAAATTGGCCCTCTCCTAGATTATCCTAGCTGAATATCAGCACCCTTTGTCCGTCTCAACGCCCGTATAATACGTGTTTCCATGCTTCAAATCATCCAGCATCTCCGCTGTCACTTCGGGCGACGCAGCCTTTATCTCCCGCCACATCTCCGGTGTAAGCCGCTGGATATAATTCTCGTCCTTGACAGCGGATCCATGTACCTTTTCACAGGCAATACACCACTTCCGACAGACCAGGTATCTATGCAGTTTGATTCCATGTCCGTCCATCGCCTTTTCCAACCTTTGCAGATAATCATCATTGTTCCTTCCCGCAAATGCGGTATAATCCCCATATTAGGCACGTTATAGTACATCATGCCCATGGTAGGCATTTCCGTTTCCTTGAGCGCCTTTTCCACATCTTCCAGCATAAACTCCAGAAAACCTTTCTCGCCCGTACCTTTCATACTGACATGCACTGGTTTGAGATGTCCGTCCACTGTGACATACACACTGCCACTGTTCGTATTCTCTTTTTCCATTCATCAAAAAATTAAATGTTCATTCCTTGTCCTTTCTCTTTACCGGAATCCGCACCCTCATTTCCACGTTCGGGAATCGCACGTTATCCGGTCGTACCACCAGTGACGAGACTATCTGCTCCTGCTCTCCGGTCAGCGGCATAGGCTGCCGTTGCAGATTTTCTCAGCTTGTTGAAGTTCCTCAGCGTAGGTGCCATGTCGCAACATGCCACACAAATCCCGTATCTCACCATATCCGAAGAAACCGTCTGTCCGTCACCTATTTTTTAGCCCGGTATGCGGCATTCAGCGGAGCCACCTCATAAAACCTCAAGCTCTCAGGTTTCCGCTTGCCGTCAAAAAACGTTCGGCCAGCCTGCTCAGAAACGCATCCAGCATCCTGTCCCCACTGTCTGTCTTGTCAAACAGCAATACCTTCCCCCGTATTCCACCACCATGTAGGTGGGGAAAGCCAGCCCGCTGCGTATCACATCCCCGTCCATTCCGAAACGATGTCGCAGCCGCCTGTAATCCTCATTTTCCAGCAAAGCCGTATGTTCCGCTGATAATGACAGATGTACAATCCCCCGTTCCTCACAGAATGCCGCATCCCGGAGCCTCACCACCCCCGACGGATGTATCCTCTCCCATTCAGTACAGGACAGAGCCGTTCCAGATAATCCGCATTATCCGTTCCAAATATGGGAGGAATCAGACGTTTTGTCCTTTAAAGTCGAAACAGAACATTCAGTGGTCGGGAATAAATTCCCGTCCCGCCGTATGAGACCGCACGTTGTTACTGATGTAACGGAGAGAATCCATCTTCCCCCTGCCCGCGTATACTCAGATACACGGGTCTGTAAAAAGGCGTCCAATGTCATGTACAGACTGCCGCTTTCCCCCGCTTGCTATTTTCTTTTCTTCCATAAATCCTATATGATTAGTTGTTTCTTTTCCTTCTTTGTGGGGTAATGGAAGCCGCATGCTTCACCTGCCGTTGGCTGTCAGACATCCGCTGTTCAGGAGCTTCCTGCCTGTAGTGTGTTTCCGGTAACCCGCCGGTCTGTTCCTCTTCCGAATACGGATACGCGACACCGGATGTGACATTTCCATCCTTTCTGTCCGGCTTATCCGTGCGCCCAACCTGAACTCCCATCCGTAATATGGAACTCCGATTGCAACAAGTCTGCCGCCATCTCCTTTGCCTCTTTCTGTAAGGCCGCATAGCCGAAGTCGTGTGCCGACAAAGGCGCGTTCATCCGTGCCTTCATGCTGTCTTCCAGCTTCTCCGCCAGTTCCCTGAACTCATACTCATAACTGAACGGATGCACCTTGTCTGCCGCAACAATCCCGGCGTACCCGTTTTCCGAAATATACAGCAATGCCGCCACATCATAGTTCCGCGGCGAGATGCCCAGCCCGAATTCTTTTGTCAGCCGGTCGAAGTTATGGAAATCGGGCCGCAGGTCAAACTTTGCCCTGCACACCCCGCCGTCCAGCACACTTCTATCCGCAAACTTGTCGGAAGTGAAGCTCACCACCGACCTGCGCAATTGTGCATCTGTACTTCGCAAATCCGCTTTGGACAGCTTTTCAATACAGTTGTCTGCCAGTTCCGCCACCCGTTTGGTAGGCAGGTCTATCTCGTATATCCGCAGAGTTTCAGATACTTTGGTCACGTTGAAGAAGCCGTCGGCCAGATGTTGCAGATAACTGTTACGTGCCTTCATTCCTTTGGCGGTGTCCGAAAACAGCATCACCCCCTCTTCCGTAACCACCGGCATATACCCGGTTTTCCGTCCCGGAAGTTTCCGTTACCGCCGCTTTCCGCCTGTCCGGTTTCCGGGCAATGCGGTTCCAAATATCATTCAGGATTGACATAACCTTGTTTTTTTAGATGTGAATAACCGACGGCAAAAAGCCATTCGCCTGCCAATCCGCAATACCGAACACATACAAAGTCGCCCGTTGGCGGCTGTTGGCGGGCAATCCTTACGCCAGCCGTGCGTCAGCATCCGGTTGTAGCTCCTGCGCAGGGAGTGATGAACGGAGTGGTGTCCGGTACAACGGTCGAACACCTTGCCACGCTTGGTGTACAGCGCGCATTGATTTTCAGATGGAACACTTCCTCGAAAAACGCGGATAACATCCACAATTTTCAAATTCCGGCCTTCAGCCGAACCTATCGCACCGGCTGCCATCAATGCCGGCCACGAGTTCTATCAGGTCGCTGTCCGTACCGTTCCAGCGTCAGTGTGACGGAACTTTTGCTTCCCGCTTCCCGCACCGCTTCTCGCATGGAATACCGGCACACGGTACCATGACGGAGCATCTCCTTCAGTATTTCCGCTTCCGCATCCAGCAACGCCAACGTCTTGTCGATAAACACGTCATACAGGATATTGCGGCAATCTTCAGCCATTCCGTTGCATGCCTGCCGCATAAAGGCCAGCTCTATTTTTGTGTAGTTCAGACAACGTAGCTGTCCCGTCAGGTCCCCTGCAGGTGAAAGCGTGACAAGGCTGTTCACGAAATCGTCATAGGCGGCCGGCAACTCACCTGCCGCAGGTCGGCACCGTTTGTATAAAGAGGCGAACAGATTAAAAAAAGAGAGGTTTTTGTCAATGTTCTCATCGTATCATGTTTTTTAGGTTAAAAATTAAAACTGTTCCACTCATCCTGCCGGAATAAAGACAAGTGCCATGCCTGAAACATACTGTACACAGATAAAACATTGGAAATAAACCATATAGAAAGCAGTAAAATGATTGTACATAAAGTATTGTGGATTGGACATGATGTGTCCGAATTTCGACATATTCTAATCAGACGATACTTCTTCAGTTTCAGATAAAGCGTGCTCCGGCTGATGCCCAGCAACCGTGCGGCAGCCTTCCTGTCATTGCCCGTTGCCTCCAATGCTTTCAGAATGGTTGCCCGTTCCATCCGCTCGTCATTAAGTGAATACTCTCCCGGCTGCCTGCCTTTATCGGGAATGTCTATCTCCCCGGTGGTTATCCAGTCATCTTTAGCCAATAAGGTGGCCCGTCTGACAACCATCCTCAGTTCCCGTATGTTTCCCGGCCACGAATAAGATTTCAACCGTTTCTGTATCACTTCGCGGTCAAATCCCTTTTTTCACTTTTTTTGAGAACTCTTGATTGGCGGCAAAACATGAATTCCGCCAACGGAATTATATCCTCAATGCACTCTGCCAGCAATGGTACATGCAACGGAAATTCATTCAGACGATGAAACAGGTCTTCCCTAAAACGTCCTTCGGCTATCGCCTTCTCCAGGTTCTCATTGGTAGCGGCTACCAGACGGACGTCCGTCTGAATCTCCTCTCCGTTCCACCGACAGGGGGCGGTAGCGTTCCTGCAGGGGCACGCAACAGTGCCTTGTACCTCGGCATTCCAAGATTGCCCACCTCGTCCAGAAACAGTGTCCCATGGTTGGCGGCGGCAAACACGCCCCTCTTGTTCTCCGCAGCACCGGTAAAGGCACCCTTCTCATGCCCGAACAGTTCCGATGCGGCCAGTTCCTTCGGAAGCACCCCGCAATCCACCGCTATGAACGATGCATCCGACCGACCGCTCAACACGTGTATCTGCCGGGCTATACTCCTTTCCTGCCCGATGCCCCAGTATCAGTACGGACAGGCTGTCGGCAGGGGCCACCCAGCCAATGTTCTGAAGTTTCACCGCCAGAGGACTCTTGCCGACGTAGAAAGCCCGTTCCGCACTTTCTTTCTGTTTCTACGGTCCAACAGTCCACGGATGATACCCAGCACCTTTTCTGTCTGCACAGGTTTGGGCAGATAGTCCACGACACCTTTTTTAACCGCTTCCACTGCACCGGGTATGTCCCGTAGCCGTCATGATAAGGAAAGGAATACGATAGCCCTGCGCTCTTCATCCATTCCAGCAGTTCCACACCGTTACTGTCGTTCAGGCGGAAATCCGACAATACCAAATCCACCTCATGGCTTTCCAGAAAGACTTCGCCGCATCCACCGATAATACATAACGGGCATTGATACCGTTTTTCACCAGCCAGTTTGCGGTAGTGCGTGCATACACACGGTCATCCTCTACTATCAATACAGTTTCCATATACTCTTTTCTTTATTTTTTTTTGCTTTCTTTACAGCATATTCCACAGCTTTAATCAGTTCCTCTATTCTTTCATCCGATAAGCCACCCCATTTTTCGGAAGGCATGGAAGCCATTTCCCTCAGTTCACTTTGGGGAATGTTTATGCGGATCATTTCCCAAAGCGGTGCGGCTTTGTGTATGATACTTCCCAACTTATAATCTCCCGTGGAAAAAGCGTCCCTTATTCCGGCAAGTTCATCCATGGTATCCTTTATGAACAGGTCCAACATCTCTTCCACGTTTTCCTCTCCTTCCATGATGGCAGCAAAATCAGGTCGATCCATCTGTGAAACTGCCGCCAGCAACTCTTCCTCAGAGAAAGGCTTATACAGGCAGTCGGCAAAAAACCTGCGGTAAGATACTCTCCCTTTTTATCGGAACGTGCCGTGATGGCTATGACGGGAATCTCCCATGCCCGGGGAATGTTCGAGGTCCCCTCAACAGCTCAAGGACCGAGAAGCCATTCGCACCGGGCATCTGTATGTCGGTCAGCAGAAGGTCGTATTCCTGTTTGTTCAGACAATCCATCAACTCCCGGACATCCGAGCAGCAGTCACAGTGAATCTGACTGCGGGAAAGCATTCTACTGATGACTCCCAGCTGGATACGGTTGTCATCAATGACCAGCACACGGATATCAACGGGCAATTCACAAACAGGAGAAAACTTCTCTTCCGGACAGACGGGGTGTCCGGCCGGTAGCATAGGCAGGAAAACAGAAAACGGCTGCCCTCACCGGGTACACTCTCCACTTCCACATGCCCCTGCATTGAGGATACGAGTCGGGCCGTAATTGCCAACCCCAACCCGAAGCCGGGGATATTACGCGCATTGTCGAGCCTTTCGAAAGCTCCGAATATCCGTTTTTCTCCTCAAGGCCTATTCCCATACCCGTATCCAGGACAGAAATGTGGAGATTTCCCGCCCGGTATTCCACCTCAGAAGCACCTTCCCGTGAAATGAACTTCAAGGCATTGGACAGCAGGTTGCCGACTATCTGCTGGATATGCGAGCTGTCACAGTTGACCATAACATCCAGACCGGAGAAAGATGCGGTGAACGCAAGTTTTTCTGCCGGGCGGCAAGACGGTGGCTGTCCGCTATTTCTTCAAACAGAGTTTTCAAGCTGAAGAGTGTGTTTTTGAGTGCGTCCCACCTTCATCCATCCGGTGATATTCCATCAGCGTGTCTACCAGAGCGAGCATATAATCGGACGAATGCAGGATATTGCCCAGATAACCGGCTCTGCGGCTACCATCGCTTTCCAAAGGTAACTGTTCCGCACAGCCTCTGATAGCTGCCAGCGGAGCACGCAGGTCATGGGTCACCGAGGCCATCAACTCCTTACGTGAACGGAGCAATTCTTTATTCCGATTGTCGGACTGTTCAAGTTCCCTCTCGTACCGGAGACGGCGGTTCAAATCCCGGTGGATGAGGATACAACTACAATTGCCAGTAAAGAGACAGACAAAGCCAAGCCGGCTATCACATAGTAGGAGTTATTCCGTTCAAGGACAAAGGTTCTGTAGCGTGCAGCAAAAACGTTCGTTATTCTCCCGTTCAAATTCAGAGACTATGCTGTTCATCCTTTCGTTCAGCTCCATGCTGCCAACGTATAAGCTGTCCATCTGTGCCTGTATTTGCACTAATCTTTCAGCCTGTTCCAAGGATATTCTTTTATTCAGAGAGTGGAGCATACATGTTGCCATTCCGATTGAAGGGACAATGAACAAAAGAGCAATAGCATTCGCCCTCTTCCTTCTGTCGCTGACAAGCAAATTTATTCTCTTTTTAATGGAAAAAATATCCCAAATTCCCTTCTTAGAACTATCTTTCGTACCGGTTTAAACAAGACCATATTCCTCTTTTTTGCTGTACAGCTTGTCTCCGAGCGGTCAAAAATAATGGAAGGGATACTTTCCTGTACAATATCACCAATACTCTGCAATTCATTGAAAGTGGTATGCATTGTCTTGGAAAAGAAGAATTTCTTTATTCCAAAGAAGAGACACAATGAATCAATACGTTTTTTTGTAAGGGAGTATGGACATACTCCTTGGAGTTGCAGACTGTCACAAACCCCATATCGTTTATAACTGTAGTTCTTTCAAATCGTTGTCATCCCATGTTATGGCAATTTCCGCATGAGTAGAAAGATCCAATAGGCCTATGTAACTTTTTTCTGCCAGACTATGTATCGCTGCCAACTCCTTCTCTTCTTTGCGCAGCATGTGTCTTTAGTACCTGTTCCTTGCGGAACTGATAGACAATGAAAGCTAACAGTAAGACTAAAATAGCATAACCGAAGCATATTTTTAACTTTAACCACATAACGATACCGACTGTAAATTTATATAATGGTTCACATCAATAAGTGCAATATCTGAAAAGGCAAAATAAAAACTTATTAGTATATAGTGACACTAATACTAAATCATCTTGTATTGATAAATTGCACTGATAATGTAGTGCTTTTAGCTGATTGACAATCAAATTTTACTATACATTAAAGCTCTGTTTGTTTTTATAATTACACGAACTTTCAATTTTAATAGTATAAAAGGAGAGAAATAGGAACATATAATTTGTATATAGCGCATCTAAAAAGGAAATAAGAACAAAAATATTTACATTATAAAACGAAACAAAATAAGGTATTTTTATGTGGTGTAAGCATATAGTCGGATAGCTTGTGATATATTCTCCAGGTATTCACTCCGGCATTCCGGTACGGATTCCTCCGGCAAGAGTTCCGCAGCACCCTTTATGGTACTTAGTGGAGAACGCAGGTCATGAGCGATGGAAAGCATCATGTCTTTTTCTTGACTGCAACAGCTCCCTGTTTCTTGTATCCGATGCTTCAAGTTCCTTTTTCGTATCTGTATTTCCTGTTTAACTCTCTGTGGATTATGATATATACAGTAAAAAGCAAAGCAGGGGAGACAGATATGGCAAGAAAGGAAATAACAAGATAAGAGTGTTCCCTTTCTGATACGAACCGCCTGTATCTGTCGGAAATTCGTCGGTTACTTTCAAATTCAAGTGTCCGGATAAGGCTGTTCAGCTTCCGGTTCAGGTCCATGTTTTTCACATACAGGCTGTCCATCTGGGTGGTCAGCAGCCTTTGCTGCGCCTGCCGTTTCCTTGTCACTTCATGGTTCAGGGAATAGAGCATGCCGGTGGTGACGGAAAGGGAGCTTTTTCTTTTTCCTTTCCGATTTTTCCTTTGACGCAGGTAGGCGGATTTTTTCTCTTTTGCGGAATATGGAAAGATGTTTTTCTCAAGCGGGTTCCTCACGGAGGCTTTTCTCCTCCGGGGCATCGGGGACGTCCTCCACTTTGGATATGATGGACGGAATCTCTCATTGATGATGTCAGTCTGGCTTTGCAGCCTTTTAAAGGTATTCATGACCGTACCGAGAAGCCGCTCCTTCTCCTTCAGCAGCAGGCAGAGGGTGTCTATTTCACCCTGAAGCCCGGTGGTGTGCGCGTTGCTTTTCAGGATCCGCAATGTCGCAATCTCCCTTCTCCTTTCACTGTATGAAAGATAGTCTTCCTGCTTCCAGACGCTGACCATTTTTCGCCTTCCGTGGCAAGTTCCAGCAGGTCGGCGTAGATCTGTTCCGTCAGCTGCCAGGTATGGACCAGCTCCTTTTCGTTGCGCAGAAGGGTGTTCCGCTTTTTATCTGCTCACGGCGGAAAGGCAAATGGTTTACGGCAAGCAGCGCTATCAGAATGGCATAGCCTAAAGATTATTTTGAGTTTTCAATCCCCATATGCACCCGTTTATTGTTTTTTGCGGCGAGGCCAATCATGTCTGTAGGAGCACGCCAATATACCCGAAGGTGTAAAAGGGCATGAATTCTATATGGGAAATCGGGATATCCGCAGAGAAGAGGAATTGCAGGGCGCATCCTGTGGCCAATATAGGGGTACGGACCACAGGTGTTGCCGCTTTTCCTTGCTTCCTTTGAAATTTTCCAGATTTCTAATACAAGGTACCAGCCAACACGCTTTAAAATTATTGTTTTTACACTGCCTTACAAATATAATGAAAAAGTTTCATCCTGCAAGAGATGCGAAAGGAATGTTTGGCTCTTTTATGGTTTCCCGGTGAAAATGGGAGGTTGATCCCAGCCATTTTACTTCATTTCAAACATCTGTGCTTGCGTGCATGTACTTCTCTAACTTCCATGACAGACCAACATCTTGTTGTGTAAAGACCGGGAAGAAAGGTTTTATGGGTTTTGGGATAGTGTTCAACCTGGGAAAATTGCCAATGTTGATAGTGGCGGTGGGGCACAACACTGTTTTACCTTGCCCACTCCGGTACTACTATTTAATGTTACCATGTATTTTTACCATAATGAACAAATATTAAAGATAGTACTTATTAAGTATACACATAAAACTTTCTGTTTTTGTAAAATCCGTAGACATCAAAATAGTATAGTAAAACATATAACGATCCTCTTTCTTGAAATTTTTAAGTTTTGTATAATCGTAAGAATGCAAAACCCTATGTTCTACTATTCGATCTCCTCTATGCCGTTGAAAAAAAAATGAGTTCATTTTTTCTTCCATAAAATCCTTCTTTACATTTGTCATCCTTCCCAATGGCACGCCACCAACCAGAATATTGCCTTTAAAATAAGTCTTGGGATTGTCTTCCTTCATACTTTTTTACTAAATCTCGCAAGTTATCACTATTTGCAAGTTCCAGTGCTTTGCCAATTGTCAAATTCCAGCGAATATCCACCATCATCACTGTTTGAATACTATCTCTCAATTGAGTACTGACCATTACTCCCCAATCATCCCAGAAGTAGTTATATACTCATGAAAGAAAAGCCTTTCCTTTATATGTACGTGTATAAGGTTCACCTGAAGATCTCCGTCACCTCTTCAATACTCATTCCCGGCCAAAACTCTTTGCCGTTATACGATATTTTATCGCCGTCGAAAATAAACAGATGCTCGGTGTTTACACCCATTTCTTCCAGTTCCGAGCGGCTGTAGCGAGTGCCATACAGACCGTCCGTTCTTTCACCACAGGCTGTTAGCGTGAAGAACAACACTATAAGATACACTGACAGGTTGATTTGTATTTTCATGACAACTATGTTTTAATCAAGGTGGCTTATGTACTTTTCATATTCAGGACCTTCGTACGGTGGGTCACCAAAACCTCGTGAGCTAATGGCAATATCAAAGTGTTCTATATCATTACCGTCATCAGACTTTTTGATTCTATAGGTATAATATTCTTCTCTGCGGTGTATAGGCGCTTTGGTGTAGTCCCAGTCATACAAGTCACAGTAATAAAGCAGAGGGAACGGATTGTTATCGAATTTCAGATTTGTTTTTTTCAGAAAATCATCCATGTGCATACCTCTGCCCAAAACCGCTCCACCGACAATCATTTTACCCGTAAAATACTGACGTGGGCAACGGTTCTTTAGCCATTTTAGGTCTTCATCGGTTATAAAGCCACTTAATTCTATATTCCAATTAATCATTATTCTGCTTACAGGGGCACTGTCTTTTCCACTTTTATCGTGTGATACCATAATGATTCCCATAGAATCCCATATAAATATTCCGGGTTCCGCAAGACGCTCGTAATTTCCGAATATCTCACACAGTTCTCCTATTGACATTCCCGGCATGAACGGCTTGCCGTTGTAGGTCATGGTCGTATCTGTAAATACAAACAAGTGCTTCATATTCACCCCCTCTTTTTCGTAGTCTATAGGCGGTTCTTCCGGCAGATGTTCTTCCAAAAATCGGTCTGTCTTGGCCATCAGTGTATCTACTTTGCCCAGAATGTTATCTATGCTTCCCATCGCCTTTTCGTGGTTGTAGCTGCATCCTGTACACGAGCTGAGTGCGGACAGGCAAAGCAGTCCGAAACATAGGGGCAACGGCTGCCGGAGCGGGGAGGAATGGATACTTGTTCATATTATTGTGATTTATAGTTTTACATTTACATATACATTCCAACATTATATTATGAGCTATATTTACCAAGTATTAAAATATTCCATTTCTTCCTGTTGTGGCTTTTCCCTGTTCTTGAATTTCTCAAGTTCTGCCTTATCTACTACTTCTTCCTCCATATAGCGATGTATGAAGCGTGCAAGGCGCAAGGCTTCGTCGGTGCGGCCCGGCATCACGGAGATTCCATGCGGTAGTCCTGAGGGATTATAGATTTTCACCTCGTCAATCTTGCTTTTCATGTCGTGGTAATATGAAAGCTCCGCTTGGTCGTAGGGAATGATCTCTGTCTTGTTCATCAGCAGACTGCCGGGAATGGTTACGGTTTTGGCAGTACGGTCGAAGACAATGCGTTGCCAGGGGATTCAGCAAGGCATAGGCCATTCCCCATGCCAATATAACGCCCATTTCTGCAAAAAGCAATGCGGAGCCGTAATCTTCTGGCGGAACAGTAGAGTCTGATAGGAATGACCAATAGATGAAAAGGCCAAACATGAAGGAAAATAATAGAAAAACGAGGATTCTTCCACTCGTGCTGTCGTTGTCGATAATGATTTGCCGGTCATCTACCCGGACCAGACATTCCGGTGGTATCGGGCAGGTAGCATCATCGTGCGTCAGTTCTCTGTATATCAGTTCTCCGCCCCGCCACAGCCAGTGTCCGTCGTTCTTCATCGGTATTTGGATGCTGAGGTTATAGGCGGGTCTGCAGAGTAGCCGCAGAAGCAGCCAGCATGCACCATTGAGGACCGCCAGCCCAACCGCCACATTGGCTGCGGTGAGCGGAATGTCGCTAACTATGATGAATAATATCAGCACGCATGAATCCCAGAAGAGCACCCGCTATGATGGCATGGTTTTTCCATTTTATCGCTTTACCATGCTTCGATACTGTCTGTCATGAATGGTTTCTTCGTGGTGTCGTTTCTTATCGCTGTTTCTGCTCTGCTTCATATAATTGGGTTGGGGTTTAGGGTTTGACGGCTGCCGTTGGCAGCAGCATTTTCGGTTTCATACGGATGGGGCATGGGTTATTCTTTTTTTCCCGATGTTGCTTTGGGGATTCTTCCCATTTTTGCCGAATTTCCTGCTCCACCTCTTTCAAGTCTTTCAGCAGTTCCTCGGTGTCTTCCGCGAGGGAGAGAATACCTCTTTGAACAGGAGGTCGAACTCTTTCTTGGTCCGGCTGAAGGTTACCCTCCACGCAGGGGGAAGCGTTTTCCTCTTGCACCGGCTCTCCTTCTTCGTCCTCGGCCGGGTCGCTCCGCCGCTCGGCTGCCAGTTCGATGTATTCATCGTCGCCCACATCCAGTGATATACGGAGAAAGCTCCTCGAGGGGCCTGCTTCAGTATCTTGTCGAGGTTTTCCTTGCCCGTCTCCATCGTCTTGCCCACAGGTTCGCCGTATTTCCGCACGACGGCTTCCATCATCCTGCCAGCCTTCCTCGTCTGTCTCCGCTTGGGCATCCGTCCGTATCAGCCTGCCCTGCATGTTTATTGCCATCTCGAGTTTCCCGAAATCGAGACCGAAGAAGGTGGCTTCCTTATACAGGGAGTCGTTCTGGGGGCGGTAGAACACGATGACCGGACGGGGATTTTCGCCGAGTGTATTAATCGTGTCTCTTCTGTAGCCCGCTTCCGTGCCGCATTCGCCGACGGCAGAATGGTCCGCTCCGAGAGATTCGGAGTAAAAGTGTGCCACGTCGAGACTGTAGTCCGGACAGTCCAAGTCGATGATTTGTTTTCCCAGTTGTGCTTTGGCGCAATTGCCCCAAGCCTAACAATCCCGTCAGTACAAAGGGCGATAAGTATTTTCTGTCTCATGTGATTGGATTTTAAGATAGTTTCGTATTTACGTGTATGTTGCCCGACATCCGTCTGCCCGGTAGGATGCGGATACCCTGCTGGAGGTTGCAGTGTTAGAAATCGATGGTAGTTGATACTTTAAAAGAAACGCGTTGTTCGTTTTTGTGGCAGGAGCTTGAACTTGGGCAAAGATTTTATAAGATTGGTTGCTGCATCTTTTTACCTTTTTCATCGGCTGTTTCTTCTTCTATTTTGATGTCTTTTGACTTTTCCATCTGTATCAATCAGGAACGATACCGGAACACGCCCATAAACTTCGGGCGAGACTTCTCGGGCTTGCTGCGTGAGATACTTGTCCAAATCATACAGGAAATCGTCTGAACCGGCATACGTTGAGATGGTGAAATCGGGCATGGTTCCGTCTATGATAGCTGTGCGTTCTCTCCGGTAGTCGTTTACCACATCGTCTTTTGTTAATATAATATCAGAGGAGGCAGACGGGAGTTCTGTGTCTTCAGAACCAGTTGAAGTTACTCCATGCTCTTGAGTGAAGGTCTGCCATAAATTCGCCATACTTTTTTCTGATACCAGCAACTCGCAACTATAGTCGCCATCACTCATCTCCTTATTACGCAACTGTATCCGTTTGCTGTTGTCTATCCATCCGTATATGGGGTTTTCGTATTGGTCTTCCGACGTGAAACAAGGCTTTCCGTACTTGCTCTTTACAGAAGCAAACAGACTGTTGGCTCCTTCTTCATTTTTGAAATCAATTGTGCCTGCCACGCCTATCAGTTTTCCTTGCTCATCGCTTAACATTTCGATTTTCGGGAAAAAAAGTCCTCGAATACAGCCATTTTATCTGAAGACTCGGGTAAAACTGATAATAGTCATATATGACCATCGTTCTGTTTCCAATTCCCCGACAGATGTTTTTTCTTTGAAATAACCATCGGTTGGTACTTTTGAATAAAACTTAACTACGTCTGTGTTGAAATCCACATCTGCAAGATTATACGGACTTTCACCTAAATATTGAGGTTGTTGTGCATGTCCGCAGCTTCCTAAACTTGAAATACTTGTTAGTCCCATAATGATAAATGTTTTTAGCTTCATATTAATAAGTTGATAGTTTTTGTATTCATGTTAATATTCATATTAGACACTGTTTTTTGGCATTTGGTAACCTACCATGTATTCTGCTCCACAGAAGCGGCACTGGTGGTGTGCCTCGCGCAGACCTTCGTCCGAGCCGGTGGGCCGGCTTTACCATATGATAATCTTCTGTGCGGTGCAGAGTGAGGTGGTGACATTCTGGACAAAGCTCGTAGCCTTCCTTAGTGAGAGGCACACGCAGCTTGAACCGTTCGCCACAGTCCGGACACCGCAGACGAGGATATAGGCTGTTTTCAGTTTGAGTTCGAGCCGCTCGCCGTCGGTGAGGAGCGGCAGATTCTCTTCTCCAACAGGCAGGGGCATGGGTGTACTTTCCTTCCCATACAGTTGGGGCAGGGATAGTGGCGGCGCAGCAGTCTGATTTTCTGTAAACGATGATAGTGTATTGCCGCCAATATGGCGGGCCATACGGGGAAGAGCCACAGCATGGCCACTAATGTGCGTACCGTAAACGGACGACGGGTAGCAAGTAGTTCGAGGGCAGCTTCCGGGTATCGGATTTGAGACATAGTTTGCGACGCATTACTCCAAAGGTAGCAAGGTTTATCAATAAAAGTAATCCGTCCTGTCCGTGAATCGAAGATGGAAAGGTAAACGGGTATCGCAGTCTCTTCCAGCCACGATTTCTGTGGAAGGATAATTCCTTCCCGATGTTCCGGTGCCGTTGTAGAAGAATGGGATACACCTGCCATCAACAGAAACAGAAGTACGCCCGCTATCCGGCGGTAAGAGCGTCGGGGGGGTTATCTTCCCGATAACGGCTCGTCTTTGCTGTTTACCTTCAGCAGCAGGAGCAGTAATGCCGAAAAGACCGCTATGGCGATGAGGGCGAACAAGGCGAGCAGCACGAACCCTGCCGGGTCAGTTAGGTACAACCTATGCCCGTAACCGACATATCGCCGAGAAGGAGAAAGATGCCTGCCACTACCGACACTTGCAGGGCAAAGCAAGGCAGTACGATTGCATAGAGAAAAACTCCGGCAGATGGGCGTTTTTTACGAAAACGCCAACACCGTTTCCACAGACTTGAACGGGCGGAGGGAATATCTGTATTCTGTTTCATGAGGTAATTTAGTTTTGGTTTCAC
>VOFI01003329.1_pt1 | contig 16281 bp, 25 predicted proteins | sample 5384131 | NCBI WGS metagenome assembly VOFI01 (sample SAMN12384728, study PRJNA508395) | human gut metagenome | isolation source: healthy gut H | host: Homo sapiens
CCTCTGCCCAAAAACCATGGAAAGCATATTGCCCGCATCCATGCCTGCTTTCCAGCGGCTTGCCTCACATCCAGGTAACGAAGAACTGTGCGTAGTGTCCCACCTGAACGGATGCTGCTGTTCTATCACTTCATTCAGATAGCTGTCCGAATAAAAATGCCGCATCGCCAGATTACAATGTAAACATCTGGCCAGCTCTAATTCCTGGAATGATGGAGTTACATTGCATTCCAACTCCTCAAGCCTTCCTGGGCAAACTCATCCGTGGAACTAGTCCTCACCTAATGGCATCCGCATTCATAGGAAGAAGATATGGTGCAAACGATACACCACGACGTCTTTATCCAGCGGGCTTCCCAGCGTTTCATGTTCTTTCCGGCAGTTCAGGGAACGCCCGGCGGCCGTCAGCTTTGCCTCCAAAGGCCTGTCGGTCCGGAAGCTATTCTTCAGCTCATTATAATAACACCCGGCAGGCAGGTATTCTCTTTTTCGTCTCATTGTAGACAAAACCGGTACGCAGCATCAGCAGTATCTTTTTCTTATCATTCTTAAGCGCCAGCTTCAAAATCCAGTCATATTCGCCCCAAATGGTTCGGGTTTCGGCATATCGGTCGTAAGGGTACGACTGCGATGCGGACACTGTCCCCATACTTCACCCGAAAGCCACGCACCGCCTTCCAGCAAGTTCGTGAACTTTTCTTCCGAAATACTTCCACCTCGTCGCCCGAATACGCCTACATAGAGCGTCCCGCACCGATTGCCGGGCGGTCCAATGAGATAAAGTGAAGTTAAAGCCGGTGTAGAACACCATTGTATTTCTCCAATCGGAGCATACGTTGTACATCCGTTCCTTCCACCTCCTGAGGCGGTTCTTTGTTTATCACAAATGTCTGTCAAGTTCCACCCCAGCATAGACAACCCGTCAATAAGAGAGGGGATGATATTCTTGTGCAAATCCGAATAGGTATCCGACACCCATGCAAACGGCGCACCCGGACAATCGTGCGCAACTTCCTGCACCCGTTCCGCAAGCACCTGCACTGTTTTGGCAGAAGCACGCCCGGCAACCCAATAGAGCGACCATGGCATCATAACCGATATGAGCTGAGCCATCCAATTGGAATAGCGCAACTCCACATCATCCAATATCTTTAGTTTTTTCTTCCTGGTCATCGAGCATTTCTTCAAAATCAATATCAACCACATTGGCATCACGTTTCAGCCGTACCTTCTCCCTGGATGGTATATCCGGCATCGAGTCAATCTGAGCAGCCAACAGATTCCGGTTGGCAGAAGGAAGCCCCACCTTTTCCGGGTCAAGGTCATACACCTTGAAAGGCTTCTCATCCAGTTCTTTCGGCTTCACCGGGTCCGGTCTGTCAAGCTGCTTAATCCTGGCAGCCTGTACGGTCAGATTGCCGTACACTTCCATGTCTTTGGAGTTAACTGCGTTCTGAAGAACCACATGGGCAGCTTTCATCAGATTGTCAAACACCATGTTCCGGTGCGCATTGTTCTCTATGGTATCATTCAGGTAGAACAGATTAATGGCTTCACTGTACATCTGCCTGGCACGCATCCGTTCCACATTAAACGGCTCGTGCATCAGGAAAGCGATTGCATTGTCCTTACCATATTTACGATTTATCCCCACCAGGGCATACAGCGCATTATAGTAATCCAATTCATCACCGGTCAGTTCTATCGTACATCCTGAAGCAATGTAGTCCTGCAAGGTCTCAAAATAAGATTTTTCAAACATCAGCCTATATCGTCATAAAATATCTTACTAATCGAATTACGATACCCGGTCGCCTGGCGGAACTTATCAAACCGCTGCGCCTGAGTCACGTTATCCCCCGTCTCCGCACTGGCAGCCATAGCCAAACCCTCTTTGGCCCGTTGCAACAACTGCCCACGTTCATAATGGTATTTCAACGGAGACCCTACAAGGTTGAAATACCAGATAAAATCCGTTTCCGGAACATTGTAATACATTGCAATCTGTTTCGGCTCATAACCGATACCGGCCAGCCGTCCCAGTTCATCCATGTCTATCCGGTCAAACCATGGCGGATCTTCACGCCATTTTACCACTTCGTCCGCTACGAAACTCATACACTTCCTTGTTTTTTAAGAATACATACTGCTCTTCCATTGCATTTTCCCCGTAATTTCCCGACCCCTCAACAACAAAATAACCTGCCGTTGTGTCAAGACAGGTTATCTTCTTATGACTCCAGGAGAAAGACAACTCAATCGTTCCTTCCCGGTAGAGCTGCATCAGCCGTTCAAATACCTTCGGCATCCGGAACTTAATCGTTTCCGAAATATGGAGATGAATGACGCCGATAAATCCTTTTTTCCTTCCAGCGGAGCAGCGCATTAATGATACGCTCATTCGTCGAATAGGTCGCTACATACAAATGATTCACCTGCCCTGCATGCTTTATCAGATACACAATAAAGGTAAATGCCGTAAAACTCTTTTTTGTCTCGATAAAAAACGCCTCGTTTTCCTTAGGCAAACGTCCGCATAATTCTTTCAAGCTATTCAGCTTGAACGTCAACATTGTTTCAAAACGTCTGGTGAAAATACGGGAATCGGACATTTCTTTCCGGAGTTCCTCCAAATTAAAATAATAACTCATTCCAACAGACGATTTATATCTGCCAACTCCTTCTCATAGCCGGCCAACCTTTCACGGCGAATCGCATCCAAATGCGGTTTATCCCCTTTCGCCAGTTCCGACTTAACCCGCCAAATATTATTCTCCACCTGTCTCAGCCTACGTACCAGTTCCTTGACCGGAAGTTTCAGAAGCTCACTCCTGCGGCGGAACCTCGGCAAAGCCGGATGTTTTCCCAACAGCGAGTGGTTTTCCTTGTAATAGTTCAACTCTTCCCATATCATCCGATTACCGATATAGCTATCAATCAGTTCACGACTGACAGTAGCGCATTCTTCCAAAGAGGTGCAATCGCGCAATTTCCGGTGTAACCGCACATAAGCATGATACTTGCTGAACTTACGCGAAACAAGCGCTTCCAGCTCCATGGGGCAGTCCGGTTCATTCAGGAACGGAAATTCTTCACGGAAAGAGAGCGGCTCTCTCCGTGAAGCACTTCCCGTAAGCTCCCTTCAATTCTCAAAATCGGAAGAAACCGGGAAACATTTATCAAGGAATTTTTCCAACCAAGAAGAATACCCCGAAACAGCATTGTTCATAAACACCTTACGGGATAAGATATCAATCACCTTATTCTCATCCGGACTCTGCGATACTACAGGCAGCAACACCTGGTCGGTTTTCCAATCAAGATACACCGGCTGTGTCGGATATGGATGGGAATTATAATAAACAGAAGTAAACAGGTAACCTCCCTTTTCCAGTTCCGGGAACCGTTCAAACATCGCAGTCAACTTCTCTTTATCAAACAATACCGGAGTATGGGTCTCATAATTCAGGCATGGCAAACCGTTCTTTTTCCAACAACATTGCGGTCTGTTTCATATTCTCCGCATAAAGTCCCTTGAATCTCATCGGAACAAGCTTGCCCGATACTTTAGGAAGTGCTATGTGTGGCAATGCAACCCGGATTCATGACATAGATATCATCACTACTCCAGATGAAATATCCGGTCACTTCAGGAGAAGCTACAGCAATTCTCAATTTAGCGAGTGTATCAACCTGCGCATTATCGGATACACGCTGATGCTCGATAAAGGTAATTTCTTCGCTGAACCAAGCCTCACGGTCACCGATGACCACCACATTGATTCCGAAACGTACATTCTCCTGCCAGGAGCGTAAAGCATACAGCAGCTCTCTGCCCTGAGCAAATTCCCTGCAATAAGGAATAACAACCGTTATATGGACCTGAGCCGTAGCATTCACTTTTTCCATTTCAGACAAAGCCTCCTGTTCCGGCGCTGCCATACCATCATTCACATCTGCATGGGTGATATCCACCTTTGTTAACTCATCTTTTTCAGTTTTCTTTTTCGTTGCCATAATTTATTTTTTTAATTCGATACAAAAATATCCCCTATCAATATCCTATAAAAGGACAGAGAGGCGCATGCCAAGCAAACGCCTCTCCTATAACCAACCTTTAAACAAAACTACATTCCGTCTCCGTCAGACGACAATTCCGAAGCAGGCGGCAATCCTAAAACAGCGTTGATTTCCTCGCTGTCCGTTGCCGGAATTAGGCTCTTGGCTATATGGCCGATAGTGCCACCGCGTAAAGAACTGGCCAAATTTATGGTATTCTTATCCCCTTCCTTGTTATCCTGAGAATCCGCCTTGGTCATCTTGAGCGGAGTACACGGTGTTCCGGCAATCTTCGCATCATCCCCCGAACACCCGAAAACAATCGCCCCCAAGTTCTCATTAATGTTGTTGTTAACAAACTCATCATGTTCCAGCTCCGTACCCGGATGCTCATAATCCACGTGGTGAATGAATCCGCGCGCATCATCTTCCCCCTCACTGGTATGATAGATGTTTATTGTAGAATCCGTAGCATACACCGCTATCGGTTTTTTGCCTTCCGCCATTTCAAAAGCGGTCACCTTCACGCCCTTTTCATCACGGGTGCAGGTCTTAACGTCCTCCCAACGGAAAAGCATAACATAGGACTTCTTCCCTTTCGGACGTCCGGCGTTCGATGTCTTTTTCGGTACTGATACCATTGTATAGTTTTCACTCATATATACCTCCTTTCATTTCAAATGCCATCATCAGAAGCCGAAGAAACAGAAGCCTCTTCTGCCGGCGGCAGATAAGCGAAAATAGCTTCAGCCAGCCAAAATCCGGTAGCCTCCCACCATTCCGCAAAAATCTTCACATCGTAATTCTCTCCCTGCATCCAAACTTTTGCACTCTGAGGGTCTTTACTGCGCAGATGTTTGAAGTTCTCTTTCGGTGTGATGAAGAACACACCCGTACCTCGCATGCCTTCAAGCGGCACAAACGAGAACTTGGAAAAATCGACCTTGATTTTCTCACCGTCCTCATTCTTCAGCCAAGGATATTTTTTACGATATGCCTTACCATAACGTGTTACCAAGTCCGGGTCCGCATGGATAAACATGGATTTTTTTCTTGTACAGAGGTTTCACTTCCTCAACCGCTTTCTCTATCTGGTCAACCAGTGTCGCATCCTCGAGCTTCTCACCATCGAGCAGCCAGGTTATCGCTTCATTATTCGCTTTCTTGAGTTTCTTCAATTGGGTGACATAACCGTCCATGACGTCATTAGCATCCGTAGCGGCATCACCGTCCTTTGTAGCCGAAGTTTCCTTAAACTCACCAACCGCCAATGCGATTTCGCGTTCCTCGTCCAGTTTTGGGAATATAAGCTTATACAAGATGTATTTCACTACCGGCATATCTTCCGGTTTCAAGTTCTCATCATACAGATAGCCGAGAATATCCTCCATGATGTCCGACGGCGTAATGGGAACGTTGATTTTACACTTGTAGTTCTTTATTGTCAGCGGAGTGAACTTAGACTTGCCTTTAGGCGTCCACTTCGGAACGAACTGCTGAAGCACTGAATCAATGGCAGCCTGCTGCGCACGTACTTCCGTCTTATCCGTTACCAATGTTGACATGTACTTCGTGGACTCCGTAGTACCCATCAGTCCTTTGAGTATCTCAATCCGTTCCGAAGATACATACTTCCCAAACTCCTTCTGGAGTTCAGTTGTTTCAATGGTCGAGTTACCACTGTATGCCGCACCTTTGAAAGCTGCGTCCAAATAACGGTTATGCGCCAGACTCATGTCCGGTTTAAACTTATTACCCATCTCTGATTTACCCCCATCAACCTGCTGACCGGCATCCGGAACCGGTTCTTTTGTCATTTTTTCTATTTGCGCATCTTTTTGGGCAATCTCACCCTTCAGAGCTTTCACTTTATCATCCAGTTCTTTCAAGGATTTACGTGCCTGGGCAAGCGCTGTCGCGTTACTGTCGCGCTCCCGTTCCAATTCCGTTCTCACTTCATCGGTAACCGCTTCCTCTGCATTCCTACCTTCTTTCTCAAATTCGGCGAGATCCTTTTTAAAGGCTTCGACGAATACCGCCCCGTACTTCTGCTTCAACTGCTCTTCCTGCGTAGAAAGAAGGATTGATTTTCCTTTCTCGTCTTTCGCAAAGGCCGAGATGCCCAAAAAGCCAAGTACCACGCTCATTACTTTTCCAAACATACTTTCAGGATTTTGAGTTGATATAATTGTTAATTGTCATTTCCGCATTGATTTCCCGGCTACGCCGTACAGCATAATCCTGGTTACCGATACTATCTATAAGTCCAACTTTCAGCGCATCTTCCGCATAGAACATGCGTCCGCGAAGCAGTCCTTCAGTCTCCTGCTTCAAACATTCACCCCGGTTCTTCCTGACATTTGCCTGAAAATCCCTTGCCAACGGGTCCAGTTCTTCGTCACGGATGGAAGCGTAATCACCTTTCTTGGCCGCTTCAAACGGAGCATTCTTGTAATCGGAAAGATTGGAGTAAATAGTATGCACCTTAACACCGGCATTTTCATAATACTTAGCATAATCCGGAAAGCTCATCATCACACCGATACTGCCGAACTCGGCAGATATGGTATTCGAGGCAATAATCTCATCACAGTAGGAAGCAGCATAATAAGCAGCCGATGCACAAAGGTCACAATGTGCAACAACCGCTTTTCCTTTACTTTTTGCATAAAGAATGGCATCGACCAGCGGTGCAATGGCATCCACTGCACCGCCACCGGAATCGATGTCACACAAAACAGAAGAGATATTAGCCGAGTCAGCCGCATCACGAATAAGGGCCGCATATTCCGTTGTCCCGTAACTGCAATACGTACCATACTTCAGCATAGTACCATGAACCGGAATGATAGCCGTACTACCTTGCGGAGCATCGCTGAAGCTATTGCCGAGTCTTGCGCTACGCCCATCTTTTGTCGCAATCATCAGCGGTATAGCTTCACGCTCAAACAACCGACCGGTATCCTGACTATCAAAGTCGCGTTCCAACAGTTTATCGACAACAAGCAGGTTGGATTCAACCTCCCGGAACGAAACGAACCATTTGCCCCGACAGACCGCACTATATAAATTTGAAAACGCCATTATATTTGTATCTACTAATAAACGATACAAAGGTACAACAGCGCCACCCGCTTAAAAGGACTTTAAATTTTTGGCAAACTCCGCACTATCACGTTTAAAAGAGAGGGTTAATTTCAAAGGAGAACCTGCATATTCCGTTGAGAACGACACCGGGAACTGGTCCGTGCCTACCACCTTGCAGTCACCATTCGATAAATCGAGCAGCACCAGCCCTTCCTGCCGTACCAGCTCCTGTATTCTCCCCATATTGGCTTTTCCCGTATCCGTAACAACAGCCTTAAGCTCTTGTTTCACTACGCCTCCGGACATATCGCAGCTCTCTTTAAACTCTCCGGAAGATATTCCGATAACTTCCCAGCCACCGCGGACCCTAATAAAATCCGCACCTGGAAAATTTCCAACCGAAGCATCCGCTATCGGAAGAAAACGCATGCCGCATACCTGCGACCGTCTGTCATCCTGATTCATTTTAGTTAAAAGTTTAAGTGATATTCAATTGAAAATCCGTTTTTTACTTAAAGTTTAACAGATTAAATAATGTTAATCAAAAAGGGTCAGTTGTATGTCATGGTTCACTTCCTTGACAATCCGCCGGCGATTACGATAATCATACTTCTTCACCGCATCATAATTCAATGCGTTGGCCTTGATATTATAGGCAGCCAGAAAGGCCTTGATAATCCTATCCTGCTTATACCCTTTCTCATAGCCTGAAACAAAGTACTCACGAATACGGATGCGGAACGATGCCTCGATATAGTCGCGAAGCATCTGCTGTTTCCACTCCGGAATATAAATAAAATTCTCTTTCAGGATAAAATGGTTCCATTCACGGATAGGAAGACACAGCTTTATCGGATGGTCCTTAAGAGGCTGCTGGGGCGGACGGTCACTGACTGTCACCATAGCCTGAATAAATTTGCCCAGGTCATTGGCCGATGTGACCTGTATATATTCGTCAGTTCCCCTCGTACACCCAAATTCATGGTAAAGGAAATCATGCAGATAAGGTTGCAGTTCAATCGTTACATAAGGTTTCATATCATAAATAGTTGGTTTCTATGCAAATATAGTCACTATATATAACATTGCCCGCTATTTTTCCGGCAAAATTCAACGCATAAAGTAATACATTTATACAAAAAACAGTTTCAAACTCAAAATATCTCCCCGTTCTCTTTTCCTTGTAACTCCCAAATAACTTTTTGCTCCGAAATTTATGAAACTATGTAACCCGTTACTTTTTTAAGAATAAAACATTGATTACAAAGCACATATACAAGTAACAATAATCCGTTACAACTTTTTTGTTCCAAATCACTTTGTTACCTTATGCAGAAAAACCGACCTATAAACGTCAGAGTTACAAACCGCCTTTTTTTGTAACCAAAGTTTGTGACAGTTTTGTAACCCTATTATCTTTCTATTTTATAATGTTTTATCTCACTTTTCAAACAGAGGTTACAGAGTTACGAATATTTAGTAGTAAATAAGGGAAAGGTGTGGAAAACCCAAAGGGCAAGAGAACGGCGCCTTTGCCTTAAAAAAGTAAAAGCTCCGGACAAAATGTGTCCGGAGCTTTCCAAATACCACCCATACGGTCTTACATCCTACGCATGAGCCTGCGAAAATTGTCAGCAAGCGGTTTACGCCGCAACTTGGTGTAATCATCATTCGTTTCAAAATCCATCCAATGTTCTGAAGCTGCAAGAAACGCACCGACTGTAACAAGCAGCCATTTCAGATGTTCTTCCTGTGAGGCCTGCAAGTTCAATACACTACCGGGCTTCATCAGCTCCAGATAATCATAAACCTGCCGGGCATACTCATAAAATCCGGTTACCCGCATCATGACCGGAAGATAGGTTTCATAACGGCATATCAAATCAGAACGGGATGTTTCCATTACTATCTATATCAGGTATGAATGTAGCGGATTCACTTCCTTTCGGAATGGTACGTAAAAAAATCATCTCTTTGGTCTGCCCTTCCACTTTTCGCAGCAGTCGTCCGGAGGCATTCAGCAGCTCCTCCGGATTCAAGACCTCAATGTAGGGGCAGAGATTTGCAAAGCCTTTCAGTGCCTTGGTAAAACGCTGCATTGTCCAATAGGATTTGGGAACCTTGGCGAATGCGACAAAATCATCATACGCGATATCGCGTTGGATAAACTGGTTCACATGCTCTCCTTCTTCCGCAAAGTAGCCATAAGCCCAATCCTCAAAGCTGGCCCCCATATCCGCTTTATACTTACGCTTAATAATATTCTCCATGGGCGGTTGTATCTTAATCCCCTTATCGGCCATGGCCAGATAGAACTGCAAGCACTGAGCGAAGAAATTAAGGTCCTGGTTCAGTCCTCTTCCGTGTAGTCATTTGTCATAAGGTTACGGCCAAAATCATCACGGATAGAACGGGTTTCCAAATAGTCATTCTCCGCAGTCTTTTCATGATAATAATCGGAGAATACCATATACAACAACCGGGCATTGGTTGAAGGGTCGAAATCACGGGGCACGTAGTTTGTCGTAAAGCCAAATTTCGGCGATTCCTCGAACTCTATAAAAAAGGATTTGTTATTCTTGGGGTTAACGGTCATACCGCTGGTTATATTATCATAGAACTGAGATACCGGCAGGTATCTGTCACAGTCGTCAACCAGAACGAAATCCGAATGTTTATCCACCTGGTCAAATACATGCGGATTATCCAGCAGCTTCGGATTTCGTCCGGAAAGATTAACCGTCCGCATGAAAAACCTGAAGCATTTAAAAAGAAAAGACTTGCCGCTACGGCCATTGCATTCGCCATCCTCACCTATTTTATTATCCATTGCATAAAGCGCCCACGCACGTGAGGGGGACTTGTATCTGTGAAGATTATAACCAATGGCATATATCTTATTCAACAGATTCAACTTCTGTTCCTGAATCTCTTCAGACGACAGCAGCGGCCCGGCAATATCAAACTTATGTTCATGCCGGTATCTATCGGCCTCTGTCACCCTTTTATTCTCCCAGGAAGTCTCCAGTTCCTTACGCCAATGTACCCGGCTTGTATTAATAAGATAGCTGAAGAAACAACTCTTATGTTCCAATACATCCACCCCGAACACATCACGTCCCTCCGCATCGAGCGAATGGGTATACCGGAACATGGGCGGAAGGATGCTCACCCTGTGCTGTATCACCTTGTTCTCCCATACGCACCGTTTTTGGGGAATCGCCCCCTTGTACTCGGTTATCCCATTCTTGGTTATCTCCCATGTCACATGGCTGAAGAACAAGAACTGGCTCTCAGAAGTATAATTCGTAAAGTCCAGCATTATCTCATCCAACTGGGACAGCGAGGATTCTCCGGTACGAGGCGAGTTCAGAATAAGATTACGAATATCCACCGGAAGGAAGCGTTCTATCGTAAAGCCCTTCAGGAATGCGGAAATATCCTTCGCATTCACCTGCCTTACGATACAGTCGTTCATCCTGATGTACCTCACATCGTCCGTAGTCTCATCTTTCAAGGTATAGAAACCGTTCAAGGTAAGGAAATAATGCAGATAAGCCGTATTAATATCATAAGATTCCTTCTTGCTGCGCTCGCTCCAGTTCTTCGTCCAAAAACGTGCAGGCATCGCCAATGTAAGCAGATTGCGAAAATCTTCATTATGTGGTCGCAATCCCACAAAGTCACGAAAATCCTTGCGGGGTTTGCCCCGGTTGTCACGATAATCGGACAACCAGGAAGGCAACCACACCGTATGAATATCGAGGAAGCGCAATGCAAGTTCCGTTCCTTTCCGTACACCGGTAGAGTCAATATCGGGAATGTTATAAATCACCTCCACGTATTTATAAATTTCCTTTATCTCTTCCGGAGAAACTCTATAAGTCTCCGAATTGAACCATAGCGGATGACAGCCGAAAGCACGGACGCACAAAGCATCACGTTCACCTGAACAGATAAATGCTTCCGGCAGCTTCTTATCTTTATATTGGGCATCCTTATTCTTAGGGTCCTGGAAGAACAGTTTCTCTTCCTGGGCATTGAAATCCCGGAATGCCTTCTGAAGCTCATAGAACCCGTTGATATATAGCTTGGGCTTGACCCCTTCAGGAGTATAGCTGAACCGCCATTGCTTATCCGGATTCAACGGTTCATACTTCTTATAGAACTTGGTAATATTGCCGTCCTTATCCGTTATCACGCATTCACGCATGAAAATCGGATAGGTGGGTGTCGTGTACTTGGTAGTCACTTCCCTGTTACGGACATAAGAAAAGGATTTGGCCACGTACCAGTGCAGCGCATCCACATGTTCCTGCTTCACACGCGGACCAAGCACACGAAGCTGTTCATCCGTAAACCTCTCCTCAAGTTCAAAGAACTGGGCGCCTTCCTTTTCTTCAGCAGTGGCCGGACGCTTCCGTATATCAGGCTTGTTAACAGACCTGTTCAACTCATCCGTTACATTATACCGGGCGGCAAGCCTGGCAATGGCCTCCGGAAAGCGCAGATTCTCCTCGTACATACAGATGTCTATCGGACTCATGGCTGTACCGGTATCTCCGAAATCGGTCACCTTGTAACACTCCTTAAACTTACGGATGCAGGCGGACGCATCATCCTCGTCCAGCCTGCGTTTGAATTTTTTCTTATATTTCTTATCATCAACACACTCTTCCGCCTGCGGATAATAATACAGGATGATGTCCAATCCGTCGCGGGTAACAGCGTAAATCTGAGTAGCAGTAATCATAATGAGAAGTTTGGGGCAAAGAAATTAAACTATAGGGAAAGGCGGAAGGACAAACTAATACTGCCCTTTAATCCCACCTATCAAGCAGGTTGCTACTCCCACGTGCAGACCTGTATGTTCCTTCAGGTTCTCCGGTTTCCCCGTCATGTTAACAGTAACTTCTTTTTTCTCATAATCATAACACACCCTCACATACATCTCCTGCTTGTTATCCTCATTCCGTATTGTTGCATTTACGAGTGCCTTCACATCGCCCAACTTATCAGCCGGATACCAGCAACCTTGTTTATTCTTTCTGGTTACCACCAGATAACGGATATGTTTCTGACCATTCAACTTAAAGAATGTACTGTCGGCAATAGTGCCGATCGTATTGTCTGCAAGCAGACGTACTTTCTGACCTTTTCTCATTGTTTATTCTCCTTTTTATTTTTTTTATCTTCTTCAAATTTATGTCCGCAAAACGGGCAATATTCGTATGAAAGTTCCATCTCACTTTGTGTTTTACAAAGGCTACCATCTTTTTTCTTTTTCCGATACGTGATAGCAACCGTCGGCTTGAACTGGACAACACCATCCTTGCCAAAACATATCACACCACGAATATTTGCCAATGGATCACCTAATTGCTCACGAATCATTTTCGTTATCTGTTCTCTACAATTGCATGCCATACTATTATTTATTTTGTTATATGGTAATCATCCATATCTTTTATTCCTTTCTTATTTAATATCATACGTCAATCTCCAATTATTGTACGGATAGTATATGTCTGCTTCCCTTTGAAAGACGAGAAATCAATCAAGGATTGTTCATAGTAAAGCGCAAGGGCTACTTTCCGGAATCTTTCATAGTTCCGCCTGTCAATAGGCTTAAGTCCCCATTTTCCCATATCCTCTACCAGTTTTTTACGAGTATAAGCAGAATGTCCTATACAACTATTCTTTCCAAAGCTATGGTTGATTCTATGGGCCTGAAAGTCCGGACTTTTGGAAATAAAAAGATCAAGGCGTTCCAGTTCTTTAAAACTCAACCTGGCATCTCCTTGCCTGGATATTGTTTTTTCTTCCAACCAGGCAACAATCGTAAGGTCATAGAAACCTTTACGGTAATCTTTTTTGTAGAAATAATGTATTCTCATAGTCCTTACTCATATCGTCATATTACAAAACATGTACAACTGTATACTCCACTTTCCAGCATTCCTCCGAAATCAACCCGAATACACAGTTCCCCACAGATAATGAAAGGTTCTTCGCTAATGACCTTGCCATATACTCCATAATGTTCATGGAATACTTCAGCTCCCGGTTTCATTGAATCCAGTGCCTTTTTCATTTTCTCGGAAGTATAGACTGTTATCCATTTATTGGAATAACTGTAATAAAGCAATCCTACCCCCATCATTCCGCACATTCGTAAAACAGTATCTTCTACATGCTTTCTGCTAAATACCACTTCGGTTTGCAACTTCTGGACTTTAACATCCGGAAACTTCTTTTTTGAATGTTGTTTTAGTAACCATAGAACATCAGCCTATTTTTGTAAATTCACGTATTTTACTTCCTATCGCATAATAGCCTAATACCTTCTTATAAGATATAATGCAGACAATGCTATCGCTATCATTCTCTACAAGAATGGTCCATTGTCCATCTTTTCCACTATTAAACACATCCAGCAGCACAGGGCGGCTACGAGGATATTTCTCATTCATTATTTTTATCTGGTGCTCGATGTCACATTTCAGTGCATCCAACGAACATTCATCAGCAATCAGATGCCGGTCGAACTGTCGTACAAATAGCTGTAATTCCCTTCCTTTCTTATTGACACTGGCATAAGTCCTAATATTATCTATAAAGAAGTACATGATTATCTATTTTAAGTTATAAGTTTTGTTTATCACCTCACAAAGAGTTTCATTCAAATCGAAATCATCCGGATAGTCTATCTGTACAGGCATCATCAGAGTGTCACTCTCAGATTCCCGGAACATGATTCCTTTCTGTACATGTAAGGGAAGCTTTTTTATTTCTTATCTCCGCTTCCAATGCCTCGATGACTTCAACATTCAACTCACAATCCATAGTCATCATGGCCTACAAGATATTGCTCCATCAATTCCGGAATATCCTCTATCAATCGCTCAAATACTCCGTCAGAGGATTGAACACAAATTAAAATCAATGTACTGTAATCCTCGTCTATCAGCCGGACTTCATCTGCCTGCACATAACCTAATGTGCTGATGGCATCTACAAATGGCAGTTTCTGCTTCAAAGAAAATCCACAAGAGCAGATTATCTTTCCGGAAGCCGTCGGTTTATTCAGCCACATTCTGAATTTACCGTCCGGAGTGGAAATTGAGACATAGCCTCTGTCTGTTTTTCCTGTTGTCATAATCTTCAGTTTTATTGGTTAATAAATGTGTCCCGTATAGGGGAATCGAACCCCAATCGCACCTATATGTCACATATTATCCGCTACCATTCGGACGTAGTACGGGATTTCGGCTGGGTTATCTTCACAAACTGCCAACAGCCTATTCATAGTAATGTTATCATGACAATAATCACACATGGCGCGCCTCACGGCGAACTTATTTCATTTGGTTCTGATGCCAGTAAGAAATCATCTCACCTACATTACGTACCTTAATTTTTGCTTTTATATTCTCCCTGTGACGATTCACCGTACAAGGAGAAATATGCAGTTCTGCAGCAATGTCATCCGTTTGGCAGTTGGAAGCAATCAAGCGGAATACATCCATTTCACGCTCAGTAAGCCGAGTATCAAGTTCCGGACGGCAAATCACATCCTCATCTTCACATTCACCTCGCAGCGGACATTTCACTTCCTCGAATACAAACTGACCGTCTTTATTTATATCGAGATTATATTGGTCATATTCCCCAAAATTGCAACGGATGAAACGATGAACCACCCGGAACTCATAATGCCACCTATTCATTGTGCTGGCAGAATAAATCTTCATCAACCGGGTATGAGCTTTCGGATATCGGTCCCTGATAACGGAAAGCATATACTCAAGGGTTGCTCTATCAGTATCCTTGAGTACAATTGCCGGTTGCCCAAATTCTTTCATCATGACATCTCCTTCAGGAGTGTTATAGAACTCGATATTAGTTATTGGATTCATTTTTAGAAGGGAAAAGTTCTTCTACACTCATGCCAAGATATTCGGCTATAATCTTTTTGCTTAATGGGAGTTGGTGGATTAACCCCATTTATCCAACGATACACTGCCGCCGGAGTGGAGCACGTGATTTCTGCCAACTTCTTGATAGTCTCTTGCTGCTGATTAGGCAAGCTCTTCATATAGTCTGTAAATACCATAATTAATAAATTATTAAAGTTTTCTATTGATTTAAAGCCTGGTTTAACTAACTTAGCTACGTGAATTTATTAACACGTTGCAAATATAAGCAATAATATTAGCAAAACCCAAATAAATAGCTAATATTATTACAATATTTTGCTAATATTATTACAATATGCCTGATTTTAAATCATTTAGAAAAGATAATAAGTTATCTCAAGTAGCTGCTGCTAATTATTTCAATTGCAGCCAAGGTTTTATTTCACAAATAGAAAAAGGAATCAGACCTATACCTGATACATTTATAAAAAAAGCGCAGGAAGATATTAGCATAAATGCTAATAGTTTAGTAACTGATATTAATAGTACTAAAGAAGATTTACACGAAATGATACCTGCATCTTTTCTGAAAATGATTTTCGAAGAAAGAAAGATACATGACCAAAAAGAATTAGAATTAATAAATCAAAATCAGGAACTTATTAATATTATTAAAAACGAACTTTCTACTATTAAAAAAGCCAATGCCCACAAGGATTTGGAGAAATAGAATATATAATCAGTAAATATTAATATGGAAAAATTATCACATTCAGAACTTATGGAGCAGTCCTTAAAAGAAACAACTTTCTACATGACTTCTGCAATCAAGATTATCAACGACAAATTAGGCGAATCTTATGCGGAGAATCACCCCGAACTTTGGGGGCTTTCATGCAGACCACCTGCTATTTCCAATTTGGAATCTATTTTACTGAATAAATTAGAAGATATTGAAAAAGTAATAGGTAAGACACAGTAAATAAATAAATTACTTTCATTATCGTAACAATCTGAGGGATTTTATATTTAAGCATATAATTTAGCAAGTCTATATAAGAAAAAAGCTCTATCTCTTACTCCTCTGAACTGTGCTCTAAATGCTTTGATTGCTTCTTTTCAAAAAGCAGTATGCCGCGATAGCCGACAAGGAGTTGGCTATAAAGTTACTGAATGAACGATGTCTTGAGTGTTCAATCTGTGCGATGTTCTTCAG
>VOFI01003498.1_pt1 | contig 16275 bp, 27 predicted proteins | sample 5384131 | NCBI WGS metagenome assembly VOFI01 (sample SAMN12384728, study PRJNA508395) | human gut metagenome | isolation source: healthy gut H | host: Homo sapiens
GGCATCAAGAGCGTGGCCTCTACCTTCGCAAATGATGACCTTCGCGATCTTATACTTCGGCGTCATGCTGACAGCCGGGATGTTCGATCCCATGGTGGACCATGTGGTCGCCTGGTGCAAGGGGATCCTTTGAAGGTACTGGTGGGAACGGCCGTCCTGGCGGCCTTCGTTTCCTTAGACGGCGACGGCACCACCACGGTCATGATCTGCTGTACGGCTATGATCCCCATTTATAACCGGTTAAAGATCAAAAGATCTACCTGGCTACCCTCATCATCTTACAGAACTGTATCATGAACCCTGATCCCCTGGGGCGGTCCCCACAGCCCGGGTCATGTCGGTCATGAAGCTGGATGCCGGAGAGATCCTGGCCCCGCTGGTACCGGGAATGGTGCTTTCAGCCATTTTATGTGGTGGGCGTATCCTATTACCTGGGCCTTAAGGGAGAGCAAAAGCGGCTGGGCGTTGCGGCCTCAGAGGTACATAAGGTGGAGGTATCCCCGGAGGAGCAGGAGTGGAAGCGTCCGAAGCTGATCCTTTTTAACCTGGCTCTGACCGCCGCTGTCATCGTATCCCTTATCATGGGCCTGGCTTCCTCTGCCATCCTCTTCGGCGTGGGAACGGCCATCGCCCTGGTGGTGAACTATCCCGACCAGAAGGTCCAGAGAAGGTTATCAGCTCCCTGGCTCCCCCGATATGATCAACGTGGTCATGATGGTCCTGGGCGCAGGCGTGCTCATGGGAATCTTAAACGGACCGGAGGACGCGGGCATGTCAAACGCCATCGCCCAGTTCTTAGTGTCCGTGATCCCCCGAATCCCTGGGTCGGTATTTTGCGGTGATCATCGCCGCCATCAGCGCGCCGGGCACCTACCTTTTAAACAACGACGCCTTCTACTACGGCGTTCTTCCGCCCCTGGCGGCAACGGCAGAGGCCTACGGGTTCACCAGCCTCCAGATCGGCTTTGCGGCCCTCATGGGACAGGCCTTCCATTTCTTAAGTCCGCTGGTACCCTTTATCTACCTGCTCATGGACCAGACCGAGATCACCCTGGCCCAGTACCAGGGCTATATCTTTCAGATGGTGCGTGGGGATCTTTGTGATCTTTCATGGCCATGGGGCTGGCCCTGGGATATCTTCCGGTTTTATAATACCTTTCCTTAACGGGACGCTGCGGTCTGCGGCGTCCTGTTCTGGGCAGAAGGGCATAAGAAACGCCCTATATATCACATAAAGATATATATATTGGATAAAAAATACCGGAAATGGTATAGTGAGTATAGAAAAAATGACCGAATGAGAAGGAGGGGATCAGATGGAGATCTTAAAAACAGCCATGGCCGGGACCCTGGAGTCCAGCGATGCCCAGGTGACCGTGGAGCCGGGAGACAACGGCATCGAGCTGATGATCGAGAGCAGCGTGATCCATCAGTATGGGGAGACAGATCCGCGCGGTGGCTCTGGAGACCTTAGAACGGCTGGATGTGAAAACGCCAGGGTGACGATCTTTGACAAGGGTGCCCCTGGACTGTACCTTAAAGGCCAGAGTGGAATGCGCCGTTTACCGCAGCAACGGCGTCAGTGAAAATCTTCCGTGGGGAGGTGTGATCCGGTAATGCATCCAAATAAAAACGATTAAGACGTTCCATGATGTTTTTGAACTGCCAGAAGCCGGGCCTTATCAAGGACCCCCTATTTATAAGCCGGATTCCATTATGCTGGACTTGGAGGACGCTGTGGCTGAGAACCAGAAGGACGCGGCCCGCTACTCCCTGTATCACGCCTTACAGGAAATCGACTACCATGGCGTAGAACGGGTGGTCCGGATCAACGGCCTGGACACGCCCTCACTGGAAGGAGGATATCCGGGTCTGCGTGGCCGGAGGGGGCTGATACCATCCGGATCGCAAAGACCAGAGACGGCCCAGGATGTGAGGACCGTGGAGGAGCATGTGCTGGCGGCTGAGCGGGAGTTTGGACGGCCCGAGGGAAGCACTCTTTTAATGGCGGCCCTGGAATCCTGCAAAGGGCGTTTTAAATGCCCTGGAGGTTTGCCAGTCCTCCGAGCGCCTGATCGGAATCGCCCTTTCCGGCGGCGACTACACAAAAGGACCTTCCAGACCACCATCACCGGCACCGGCGTGGAGCTCATGGGGCCAGACAGCATATGATCATGGCGGCCGGGCGGCAGGCGTCCAGTGCTGGGATACGGTGTTCACCAACCTGGACGACATGGAGGGCTTTGAAAAGGAGACCCGTATGATCAAGCTCATGGGCTTCGATGGAAAATCCCTGGTGAACCCCGTCAGATCGCCGTGGTACATAAGGTGTTCACCCCTGCTGAAAAGGAGATCGTGTTTGCCGAAAAGGTGGTGCGGGAGATCGACGACAAGAAGGCAAAGGGCATCGGTGTATTTATCGTGGATGGAAAGATGATCGACATCGCCTTCTACGACGGAGCAAAAGAACGCTGGCCATGGCCAAGGCGGCCGGCGTGTATAAGGGGAGCTGTAATATGATCAATGCTGTTGGAAGAGAGATCCCGGGGGAGATCTTAAAAAGACCGGCAAGGAACCCTTTGAAGGAGCCTATGCCTATGACAATCATGAATATAAAAAAGCGGCCCCACCGTCCGCGCGCTCTGCGACCCGGGCCGGAGCAAAATGGTGGAAAATATCCGTGAGGCTCTGGTAAAATGCGGCATCGGGACGGATGACCCTTTCCTTCCATCACCATTTCCGTGAGGGAGATTATGTGGTCAACATGGTCATGGAGGAGATCCACAAAATGGGGATCAGGGACGACCATCTGCGCCAGCTCCATGGGCAAGGCCCACGACCCCATCGTGCCCTTGATCGAGGACGGCACCATCACCGGGATCCAGTCCTCCGGCGTCCGCGGAAAGATCGGAGAGGCCATCTCCACCGGGCGTTTAAGGGACCTGGCCATCATGCGCTCCCACGGCGGAAGGGTCCGCGCGGTGGAATCCGGCGAGGTCCATATCGACATCGCCTTCATCGGGGCGCCCACCTGCGACGAGTACGGCAACATGCGCGCCAACGGCGGAAAGAGTGACTGCGGCGTATTATCCTACGCCATGGTGGATGCGGAATATGCCGACAAGGTGGTGGCCCTCACCGACTGCCTGGTCCCCTTCCCCAACGTTCCCGCCAGCATCTCCATGGTCCATGTGGACTATGTGTGCGTGGTGGACGAGATCGGAAATCCAGCAAAGATCGCCACTGGAGCGGCAAAGCCCACCACCGATGTGAGAAAGATCATGATGGCGGACTACTGCACCCAGTTTGTGATCCACACACCGTATTTTAAAGAGGGCTTTTCCTACCAGACCGGCGTGGGCGGAGCCTCCATCGCCTCCACCATTTCCCTGGGAAAGATCATGGAGGAGCAGGGGGATCCACATGGGCCTGGGCCTGGGAGGCATCACCACCCCCATGTGTGAGCTTCTGGAAAAGGGCCGATCAAAAGATCGTGGATACCCAGGATTTCGATCTGGGAGCCATCGAGTCCATTAAGAGGAACCCGGACCACATTGAGATCTCCGCCTCGGAGTATGCCAACCCGTTCAATAAAGGGAGCCTTCGTCAACAAGCTGGATTTCGTGATCCTGGCTTCCCTGGAGGTGGACGTGGACTTTAACTGCAACGTGGTGGTGGGCTCCGACGGCATGATCACAGGGGCCCAGGGCGGTCATCCGGATACGGCGGCCGGCGCAAAATGCACCATCGTCATCGCGCCGCTCCTGCAGGGACGGATCCCGGCCATCTGCACCCGTGTGACTACGGTGACGACTCCCGGCGAGACCGTGGACGTGGTCATCACCGATTACGGCATTGCCATCAACCCCAGACGGCAGGACGATCGAATGTATGAAGGACGTGGACCTTCCATTCTGCACCATTGAAGAGCTGCGGGATAAGGCCTACGCCATGGTGGGAGAACCGGATCCGGTGCAGTTTGATGACCGGATCGTGGGCGTCATCGAGGCCCGGGACGGCACCATCATCGACGTGGTCCGCCAGATCAAAGGAATACGAGTTCTCATAACCCCTTTTCATAAATACAGATCCCGGCCAGGCCGGGAAAGGCAGACGGTCCGGAGGCACTGTCAGTTTCCGGAGCCGTTTTGCCGCCTGAAATGCTAAAAAGTGTGAAACTTTCATGGAAATATACAAAGAAAACGCAAAAATAAGCTTCAAAGGAGAGAAAAAGTATGTCGGGAACCCTTGTAGGAATCCTTGGATTCGCCTGTATCGTCGCCATCGTGGTGACACTGTTCAAAAAGTAAGACCCTGCCCAGCATTGCCTTCATCGTTTTTCCGATGATCCTGGCTCTTGTGCTGGTCCTGGGAAAAATATTATACCTGGGAGGACATTGCATCCCTCATTAAGAGCGGCTTTTCCAGCACCGGTCCCACAGCGGCCCTGTTCGTGTTCAGTGTCCTGTATTTCGGTATCATGACCGACGCCGGGATGTTCGACGTGATCATCGGGAAGCTGATGCTTCTGGTGAAGGACAGCGTGGTGGGCGTCTGTATCATGACCTGCATCATCGCACTCATCGGCCATCTGGACGGCGGCGGCGCTTCCACCTTCTGTATCGTGGTCCCGGCCATGCTGCCAGTCTATAAAGGATGCATATGCGTCCCACTACCATGCTGCGGATCGCGGTGCTTTCCATGGGCGTACTGAACCTGATGCCCTGGGCTGGTCCCACCATGCGGGCGGCCTACAGTCCTGGGCATCGAGGGCCGGAGCCTTATGGCGCACCATCATGCCGATCCAGGCCTGCGGGATCATCCTGGCTCTGGCCGTGGCCGTTGTCAACGGCATCATTGAAAAAAGCGGGGAGCCGGATTAAACGGGCTCCTGGCCCAGACTGAGGGCCAGGCAGCAGTGAGCCCGGCAGAAGCAGCGGCAGCGGAAGCCGCCAGCGAGCTGGCCCGTCCCAGATTGTTCTTTTTAACGTGTTCCTTACCATTGCGGTCATTGCCCTTCTGATCCTGGACATCTTCCCCAGCTACGTTCCCTTTATGATGGGCGTGGCCCTCATGATCCTGGTACAAATTATCCGGGGGGCGAAAATGCAGAAGAAGATCATCAATCTCCACGCCGGTCCGGCCCTTATGATGTGCTCCACCCTCATGGGAGCAGCCGTTCTCATGGGCGTTCTTGTAAAGAACGTGGAGGGCACATGAAAGCGTCATCACCTGTATGTCCGGCGATCAGCGGCTTTTTACCGGCTGTGCTGGGACGCCACCTGCCGCGTGATCGGTATTTTAAGCGTGCCTCTGGCCTGGCCTTCGATACGGACAGCTATTTCTACGGAATGCTTCCGGTAATGATCGGGATCGGAGAGGGTTTCGGCATCGCCGCCACTCCCATTGCCGTTGCCATGGTGGTGTGCAGAAACTGCGCCACCTTCATCAGCCCCATGGTTCCCGCCACCCTTCTGGGCGTTGGCCCGGCAGACGTGGGACATCAAGGACCATATCAAGAACAGCTTTTTTATGGGTATGGGGCTTCAGCTTTATCTGCATGATCGTTGCCGTCCTGTTCGGGATCATGCCCTTATAATTGAAAATCTTAGAAAGAAAAACGCCGTTTCCCTGCGGGCTGATCACAGCCCCGTGGGGACGGCGTTTTGCGCTGTAAAGATGCTACGTCAGCTTTGAGCATTTCTCCATAGTAAATACCGTTTTTTCTATTATCATGCCAGAAGATGCGTATAGATGCAGAAAACAAAAACTGATACTTTTACTGTATCACATTTTTATTATTAAAAACAAAAAAGAAATTGACAAAATCACAAATAAATAATAAAATTATTAAAAATAAACTGATTTTAATTTTGGGGCATTCTGGTGATATGTCAAGAGATATTTAAAAAAGATTTTGATGGGTTTTTCCTAAAAAAAAGGGCGCACTTCACCATCGCTTAAAATCAGTTCTTGAAAAATGAGCGTTATTAAGATTCCGTATTTAATTCGGCGTCCAGCTTTTCGCCGGTGTACAGTTGGTTCTTGACCAGCAATCCAAAAACAAGTCGTACAAATTTACGAGATGTAAGCGCGAGTGCTCTTTTGTGCTGATGTTTGGTTACCTCAGCATACTTTCTGGCATAAAAATCAGCGTATTTAGGGATGTGCTTCCCGACGCTGTTCGCCGCTTCGCCAAGATAGTAGCGAAGATAGGGATTTCCGGCTTTCGACATTTGGTTGTCTTCAGAAACGAAATCCCCGGAGTCCCCCTTGGGCCAGTAAAGCCCGGCATATTTGGCAAGGGCATCGGACGAATGAAACGCTGTTATATCGCCTATTTCTGATAGTATCCCGGATGCCCATACCGGACCTATTCCAGGTATGGATTGAAGGATAATCAAGGCGTTAGGGTTCATCCCATTGATGAATGGCCTGTTCAATCAGCTTAATTTCTTTCTGATAGGCATGGATGCAGTTAAACGAGCTTGCCAGTGAAACGTTCGGCGGTTCGTACATGCACTTGTCTAAGCGGTAGGAATCCCTGGCTGCCTTCCGCAGAAGTTCGGAAGTTTTGGATATGTCAGAGATACGGTTCCTGCTCTTTATGCAAGGAAGGTAAGCAGCTCATCCTCCGGCATATCGATGATCTCCTGTGGGGACAGGAACTCCGTCAGGACTGTTGAGGACGCAGTACCGTAGAGATTGCCAAAGGGCCTGTCATCCCCTTTAGGATCTGAAACTCACTGAGCTTCAGATAAAGATTAGAGACCATATAGGCTTCCCCCTCTCCCTGGCGATACACTCAGAAAGGTGCGTACGGTGCCTTGTAAGGCGTTTCATGGCTACAAATTGCCCGCCGCGCCAGGCTCCAGCTTTTTGGTATGGCCTACCCTGGCAAAGTCCGCAATGAGGTATGCATCTGCAGGATCGGGTCTTTTCCATTCCGATATAGGACTTGCGGTAATTCGCAGTAGTCTTTGGGTTGACACAGAAGACATAAGGCTTTTAGGGCATGAGAACCTCGCTGGTCGACAGGAAGTTTGAAATATGCACGCTGTATACAGAAGTAGATTCCAGCACGATAAGAAGCGTATCCAGATTTTTTATGCTTGTGCATACACTCCGCAATCATATTCACAAGCTTGTCGGCGCCCGGCTGATTATTGCCAAATGACGAAGAGAGGTATTTGTTTTCCTCAAAGTCCATGGCATAGACAGCGTTGGTCTTTGAACTTACATCAATACCAACAAACAAGGTGGACATATAGTTGATCTTTAACATGATATCACCTCCATTCCGATGTAGATTTTGAAGCCTGAAGCAAAAGGTTTATCCTGTGCTGCATACGGTGACCGAAACCTCGCGCAATGAGCATAGTCAGCCTTTCTTGCTGGGGCTAACGGCTGGGGATGAAAATTCTGTGTCATCGGAATGTGCCACATGTGCCAGGCTGAATGCTTGAAAAAAAGCAGTCTCGGACTAAGTCAGCTGAAAGGAGGGACAGCAGTGCCTTCGGACATCAGACTTTACCTGATATCATACCACAGGATCTACCTATATTGAAATGTAACTTATCAACTGTATAGATGGGAATTGGGATGAGGGGAATTCCTCTTAGATGTCTTTACCATTTATACACAAAAAAAGAATACATCTGTAAGCTGTCTTTCTTGCTTACAAACTTATTATACGAGGAGGTAAAGTATGAAAAGAGTTATAAGAATAGCTATTGTTTGTATTGCAGCGAGTTGCACGATAAGCGCGATGGGGGCAATTCGTATCCCTAACACAGATATAGAAATTAATGAAATAGTTACATCATCTACACCACAGGCATTAATCAAAGCAGCAAATGCAGAAGGTACATGGAAAAAAGACGAGATTGGATGGTGGTGGGAGTACCCAGACAGGACTTTTGCAAAAAACACCTGGGAGTACATTGAAAATCATTGGTATTATTTTTAATCATGATGGATATATGTATGTAGGATGGAGATATATCAATAACAATTGGTATTATTTGAATCCTGGTGATATTAGTGAACTTCCTTTTGGTGCAATGGCGACAGGATGGCAAAGTATTCATAGTGCCAATTATGGAAAAAGTTTTGATTATTATTTAGGGGCCAGATGGGAATCTCCTTGATAGTCCATCTGAACGTTTTATTTCCTATGGACATGACTATACATTGGACGGAGATGTTAAGGAAATTAATACTATGGCTAGAGCAGAAGAAGTTGCTGATATATTAACAAATTTATATGGACTTAAGGGTGATTTGCGAACTAATAAAGTTGCATCTGATGTATTTAATATAGATGGCAATATTCCAGATGGAAAAACGTATTTAAATACTGGATTGTTTGTCCATAACGGTCATGGTGGACAGGGATGTGCCATTTTCCGTTCCCATACAGCACTTTCTGGACGGTTGACTGGAGTAGATGCGAATGATTATTCTTGCACCAAAATTGAAGGGAATGATATGAATAATTGTAAGATTGCTTTATTTTTCAGTTGCTCTACGGGGGTTCCAGGGACAGATGAAAATGGCAATCCAGGAAAAGGTGATTTGTTATCTATTTGCCAGGATGCGGGCGTTCTTGGGTGTTTGGCTTTACAAATCCTGTTCTCCATGATTCAGATAATGTATTTGGACCGGCATTGGTTAGAGAACTGGGAAGAGGCGCGACTTTAACGGAGGCTGCTGTGGTTGCACAGAGTCAGTGCCATTATATGATGCTTGTCGGAATTACAGAATCCTTGGTGGAGATACTAAATTTATTATTTCAAATGAGGATCAAAAAACAAATACTAGTATGGAATTTTTTTTAGATGAAGATATGTATATGCTGTATGATTCTAAGTATGGCTATGATAGCTTTGTAAAAGTAATTGATGGAATAATGACATCCGATTATTATGTTACTAATGCAAGGGGGGATGTTATTTTTTCAAGAAATAAAATTATGAAAGATTCCGTGGATTCTATTGTCAGCAGTATAAATTCAATGGAAAACATAAAGAAATATTCTATAAATAAAGACTTCGAAGATGGATTTGATGTGTATGAAAAAATTGATGGAGAGACAAGGCTCTTAAGAATTGTTTATTCAGAAACAATTAATAATGATATTGTTACACTTGAAGCTTTTTGTTACAGACTTACAGACAGGAGAAAGTATTCCGTACAGTAAGATTTTGGAAAGCTATTAATTTGAACAAAAGCGAGGAAACAGAAATGAAAAAATAACCGCATGCTTATGTATTATTGCTGTTACGATGTTTTTGGCTTTTTCTGTTTTTATCCATGGAGTGAGAAGGGTTATGAGGATGGAGGAACGACCATATATTCCAGCCTTACATATGAACTGATCATATGGAGAACCATCGGCGGGAAAGATGATATTGAGTTTTATCTATTCCCGAAAACCTGAAAAACCATGTGGTGTAGGGACAGAAAGAAAAGAAAGTGCACCTGTAAGGGAGGGGGACATAGACTTGCGCATTTATCTTTATACATTCATTTTGACGTTTGTTTTTTTTTTTCCTGTTTTTTCCGTGGAATAAGAAAATTTACGAAGAGGAGAGGATGGTCACCTATTCCAGTCTTTCTTACAAGATCATAATATGGAAGGGGCGGGATGAGCGTAACAGGTTTGAATTTTATCCATTCCCGGAAAATCTGAAAAACAGCCTGGAGCTGCTGGCAGATCCATAGACAGCAGAAGGAACGCATTCTTATCTGATAAAATAGGGTTAATAAAGGAACAGCGATGGAAATGGATGGCTTTTAGTGGAGACTGGAGGCGGAAGATCAGACACACGGAAAGGAGAACGGTATGAGAGACAGGACAGAGAAGATGATCGGCGGAGTAAGCGTACTGCTGCTGTTATTTATGGTTACACGATGGAAACTTTTTGAATACGCTGCGCTGATCCTCTGGATCGTACATCTGGGCTCCTATTTACGCAGGGAACGGAAGGCCAATCTTGTGACCATCTGGTACGCAGTCCTCAGGCGGCGCTTATTGGTCTGTTTATATGGGATATCCTATATTATAATAAAGTTCTTCAATGATCCATGAAGGGTGAAAGGCCCTGAAGCAGGCTTTTCACCCTTACTTTTGTATAAATTCCGTTTGAGAAATGATTGTGAAGATTTCAAATTTGATAAACAGTATCTTGAAGGTAAGTATGGCGCAGATCCATATCTTAGAAGAAATTATAGATTTGGGAAAGGTTGACGCCTAAGAAAGCCGGAACAGAACCGTGGAGAAAAGCCTGCGCAGGAAAAACCAACGCAATTCATCAGTATGAACACCTTTGCCAGTACGCCAAGGGGATTGACTGGAATATGCTGGACGAGATCGTGACCTTGCTGACAGAAACCGTATGCAGCGTCCGGAAGACCATCCGCATTGCCGGGGACGATTACCCCGCGGAGCTGGTGAAATCTAGGCTGATGAAACTGGACAGCACTCACATTGAGTTTGTCTTTGACCAATAAAGAACGGATGAAAGACATTACCGGCAGCATAGCACGAGGGATTGAAAAGTACAGCGTAAACAATACCATGCTAATCTATATGCAGAAGCCAAATGCTGCTTTGATGGCTGGCATCAACAGGTGGAGAGATCGGTTTGGACACAACGTAATGGAAGGCGGAAAAGGCATCAAAATTATTGCTCCACGCCCTTCAAAAAGAAAATCGAAGAGGAAAAGCGTGACACCGATACGAACCTGCCGCAGCTCGCCTCCGACCTGTCGGGCAATGCACAGAATTATGAGGTCATTATGGAGGCTCTGCGGCGTTCTGCACCGGTTCCCATTGAGATCATCCCCTATCCGTGACAGCTCAGACGGGTATTTCTCTTTGGATAAGCAGAAAATTGTTTTCCAATCGACGGGGGTGCTTTCAGTCAACCGTGGGAAAAATATTCCGCCAGTCATCGGCTTTTTCAGCGTTCACAAAAAAGGTAAAAACCATAATGTGTATATTCTCTTGATTATACGGATATATTATGATAAAATATGATTTATCATAGATTATCGTAAAATAGGAGGTGCATGATGGAATATATTACACGAGAACTGGAACGGAAGTTTCTAAAACTCAATGATTTTTTCAAGGTGATCCTTGTGACCGGTGCAAGACAGGTGGGAAAAACCACCATGCTGAAGCACTTAGCCGACAGCGGCAGAACCTATGTTACGATGGACAATGCGATGGCAAAGAGAATTGGCGGAGAGCGACCCGGTGCTGTTCTTCCAGACCTATAAGCCGCCGATTCTCATTGATGAAGTACAGAAAGCCCCGGAGCTTTTTGAGCAGATCAAGGTGATTTGCGATGAAAGCGATGAAAAAAGGCCTTATTTGGCTGACCGGTTCCCAACAGTACAAAATGATGGAGCGAGTGCGTGAAACACTTGCCGGAAGAATCGGGATACTGGAGCTGTATAGCCTTTCCGCAAGAGAAAAAGCCGGAATGGTCTTTGATACCGATTTGGATTTTTCACTTGCTACCCTGCAGGCAAGACAGCGTAAACTTCCCAAAATGACGTGCTTCAAGTGTTCAATCACATTTGGGAGGGCGGTATGCCGCAGGTGCAGGGCGTGGATAACGAGCTGCGGCAGGAATATTTCAACTCGTATATTGACACTTATCTGATGCGGGACGTGGCTGAGGCTGGAGGTATTACAGATACTGTGCGGTTCCATAAGTTCCTTGTGGGGTGTGCTTCCCTTGTATCGGAACAGGTCAATTACGCAACGCTGGCTGAATCTGCCGATATTGCACCGAGTACCGCAAAGGAATGGCTGAAAGTGCTGGTAGGGCTTCACATCGTCTATCTGCTTGCACCGTATTTCAACAATGAATTGAAGCGGCTCAGCAAAACCCCCGAAGCTGTATTTCTGCGATACCGGATTGTGTGCGTATCTCTCTATGTGGCTGACGCCGGATACGCTGCGTAATGGTGCTGCAAGCGGTCATTACTACGAGAACTATGTTGTGATGGAGCTTGTTAAGAATTATGCTTATGCAAAATCTAAAGTGAACCTCACCTATTTTCGGGACCCAATGCCAAAGAGATCGATGTGTTTGTGGAAGAAAATAATGTCATTCATCCGTTGGAGATTAAAAAGAGTGCCTCACGACCGCCGTGAAGTCAAAAAATACAGCGTGCTTGACAAGGCATCCTTGAACCGTGGAAACGGTGGAATCATCTGTATGTGCGAGGAACCCATTCCGATTGATGCGGATAATTGTTTTATCCCCAGCAATCTCATCTGAGGAACGGTATGAACGCAGAAATCGGTGAAAGTCGGCGATTCTGATAAATGGCAATATGAACAGTATCACATGATTTTTCTGAAAATTTATACGAAATGGATCGCACTTTTCACCATACAATGCAAAAGGCTGCAAAGCACTCGGACAAACGGATGCGTTGCGGTCTTTATTTTATGATATTCTCCTGCTCAGGTCTGATGTTCTTCAGAAAATCTGAGTGTGGGACCTGCGGTCTGGCAAATCCTGCATTAATTTAAAGAAGGAAACGTTCCTCCCCAGGCGCAGATAGCGTTTTTCAGTCTTATATCCGATCGATTCATGAAATCCACGAATTCCCAAAAATGAAATAAAAAGCACAAAATACCGCAGAGATCCCCAGGAGAATGCCGTGCCACAGGCCGGACCGTTTCCATGCTTTCTCCTCCTCTGGGCTTAAGACCCCGGTTCCCCATTCGCCTTTAAACATACGCTGCCGCTTATGCCTTGAAACATACCAGCATAACCAGACCGCATACCCGGCCGCTGCCATCAAAGGGTGATCAGGACAGCTCTGAGAAACGCTGTTATGGGGCAGATCACAGCCAGGAGGCCGGTGAAAAGGAGAAGAAGGATCGGGATATCTGCCGCAACGTATGCAAATTTCCCAAACAGGTCGCAGTACAGGACCTTTGCCTGCTGTGCCTGTTTTATATCTTTGTCATAGGCTTCCTGGGACAATCCCGCGGCCAGACACTTGACGGACAGGTATCCAATGAACAGGATCCAGAACAGATCCACGATCCCATCAAAGGTCACTATTTTCAGAACGACAAACGCACAGCCAAGCAAAGATACAAGCAGGTTTTTCGGACTGACTAATTTCATGGAAGCACCTCCTCATAACTTCATATTCCGGTTTTGCTTAGGCGATGGTCTTATAAAGGTGAAGCGATCATTGGGGTTTTATCTGAAGAATACCATCCGAGAGCACCAGCTCGCCGGACTCAATGAGCGCATCCTCCTGATAAGCCCTTTTTTTCAGCAATAAGAGAATCCTCCTGTACAGTAAGGACATAATCAAAATTCCCCGGTCCGAAAGATCATACCCGGTGCCTTCCGCATAGTCATAGACCAGGATCTGGTCGTTGACGATTCCTCGAGCCAATACTCAAGGTGGAGCAAAGCTCTGGTTTGCCGTCTCCGGTGAGATCACAGAAATAAACGCTCCAGATGGGCATTCCATTATAGAGAGGGGGGTAATTTCGCTTCCCTTCACAGCTTCCAGCTGCTCTGCGCTCCAGCGAAAGGTGGTTTCTGGAAATTCCTCCAGATCATACTCTCTGACATCATCCCAGACCATTTCGTCTCCATGGAGACAGTCAAACCATTTGACTGGCCGGCCCGGCTCTGGAGCTTTGCTGCTTTCAGATGCGGATATTTCTTCATGGCTTATCACCACCTCCCCGTCCTCATCCAGACGGTAGATCTGGAACACGATCCCGATTTCCGGAACTTCTCCTTTTTAAAGGAATCCGGATTAAAGAGGACACGGATCCCATCGCCGGGAGCCAGACCTTCGGGGATGGATACGCTGTCATAGCCGGTCAGGTCAAGGATCAGGGTCTCTGCCTCCAGCACGCCCCTGGGGGGCATGGGAGTCTCCGGCCTTTATGGACCGGACCGTGATGGACGTTTCATCTGCGGAAATCACCTCAGCGTTCATATAAGAGTCCCCGACCTCGCAGGCGGTGAGAAAAACAGCCAGGAAAAGCGGCAGCAGGTATATTGAGATCGTAAATCGGTCATTTCTTCCTTTCATAGAGTTCCACCTCCTGTTTATCTTAAAGGCGTCTGGCTAAAAGAAACGGTAATACAAAAGACCCGGTCATATCCATAGCCTTCTGCCCTGGACGGGTCGTGGAAAAAGTCCAGGTCCAGGGTCTCTATGGTGCCTCCGGAATCCAGGATCTGGAGGATCACAGGAATCTCTTCTTCCGGGATAATATCCGCAGGCTGCTCCAGCTGTCTGGTAACACAGGCGGACGGGGGCGGAGGACTTTCTTCGGCGCTTTCAAACGGCTCCCATTGGCTCACGCTGTTTTTTTCATTAATCTGTATGCCGGTCCGGATCCCATCGGGGATATTTTCAAATCCGAGAAACAAGAGCCCCTGGCTGCCGGACAGGGGAGTGCTGTTGGATGTGAACCGGTCCCATTGTCCGTTTTTCAGCTCATACGTGGTGACCGTAACCTGCCGGATGGTCTCATTCACGGTGAAGTCAAATAAACGGGACGAACCTACGGGAGCCAGCAGGTCTGCCAGCGCTTTTTCCTTGTGGGAAAGCTCGGCTTTTGTGAGTCTCATGGATCCTGCCGTCTCCTGTTTCCCGCAGGCGGAAAGAAGGACCGCCGACAGTATGAGGAGAGAAATGGTCATGATATGGAATATACGTTTTTTAAGCTTCATAGGCCCCTCCTTTTCTGTTTTCGTTTCGTGTCTGGTATCTTCTTGTTTCCAGTGAGATCAAGCGGACCTCAGAGCGGTTTTTCAAGGATTTCTTTGATTTCATTATACCAGAAGGGCAAAAGAAAAGTCTGACATTTTTCTTACACCTGTTTTAATTTTCTTCTGTTTCTGCTATAATCCGTAGAAAACAGCCGCAGGAGGTGGAAGAGAGCATGAAATTCATAAAAAAAATCTCCAGTGACCCTGGAGCTGGAGAAAATCGAAAAAGGAAGAGAAACGGCTGAACGCATGAGTAAATAAATTGTGAACAAATCCCCTTTTTCTGGTATGATAAAAAAGAAAAAGGGGGGTTTTGCTATGGATGAGTTGTTAGAATGGATGGATTATATTGAAGATAAGCGTCAGCAGACGAAAGTACGGCATAAGCTAAAGGACATAATCGTGATTGTTTTGTTTGCTACGCTTGCAAATGTGGATGACTGGGTGGAAATGGAATACTTTGCCCATTATCATGAAGCATATTTGAAAAAATATATTGAATTGAAAAACGGAATTCCGTCTCATGATACACTTTGCCGTGTATTTGGAATGCTGTCACCAGAAATCCTGCAGCAGCTTTATGGTAAATGGCAGGAATTACTGAATCAAAACGAAGGGGAAGTATTGCGTAAACTGATCTGCATTGATGGAAAAACGATGCGTTCCAATAAAAGAAAAAGAAGGAAAAACCGAACCATATCATAACGGCCTGGAGTAAGGAAGATGGCTTCAGCCTTGGTCAGAAGGTGGTAAATACCAAGAGTAATGAGATTACAGCAATACCGGAATTACTGGAGAAAATCCGGATCAAAGGTCAGGTTGTGACGATCGATGCCATGGGAACGCAGACAGCCATAGCCGAGAAGATCCGTTTAAAACGAGGAGACTATGTACTGGCGTTAAAGGAAAACCAGAGGACGCTGCATGAGGATGTGAGTTTGTACGAATGATGCCGAGATAAAAGAAGAACTGCGTAAGAAGGGAAAATATAAAAAAACAATTGAAAAAGCCCACAGTCAATTAGAAATCCGAGAATATTACCAGACGAAAGAAATTGGCTGGCTGTCTCAGAAGAAGGACTGGAAAGGGCTAAAAAGTATTGGAATGGAAGAAAAGACGATACGAAAAGACGGTCAGGAGAAAAAAGAGATCCGTTATTATATCAGCAGCCTAAATGAAGACATTGAGCTGTTTAGCCGTGCAGTGAGAGGCCATTGGAGTGTAGAAAGTATGCACTGGCAGTTGGATGTAACATTTAAGGAAGATGCGAATAGAACGCTGGATAAGCAGGCAGCCGAAAATTTGAATATCATAAGGAAATGGTGTTTAAGTATATTGAAAATGGTAGAGATTTTCCGTCCTAATCTGTCCATGAAAAAGAAACGATTTGTAATCAGTATGAACCCAGCGGAGTTTTTGGAACAGGTATTAAATTTTTAAAAACAAGATATTTTGAAAAAAGAGGAAGGAAAACAATTCATGCGTATGT
>VOFI01003198.1_pt1 | contig 16252 bp, 18 predicted proteins | sample 5384131 | NCBI WGS metagenome assembly VOFI01 (sample SAMN12384728, study PRJNA508395) | human gut metagenome | isolation source: healthy gut H | host: Homo sapiens
CCCAAACGGCCGCTTTTCCATTTCTAAAATCCGCCGCTTTGGAAAGGAGTGGTTTTCCCGTGTATTACCAGCACGATTGGTTTATGCTTCAAATCCAGATGATGGTTCAGTTTATCGCCAAGGTAACCTTCAAAAAGACCCCTTTGAGATAGACGCGCTTTTCGACACGGAGTGGGGCCATACGGAAACCGACCCTCTGAAAAGGAAATCGCCGCCTTGTTTGCCCAATCGCGTTTTCAGGAGGCTGAAAGCCTAGTGCTGAAGCGCCTGTCTTCTAAACAGCCGGCGGCGCTGAAAACCGCTTTGAGCTTTTATAACGCTTTGAACCAGCTGCCTGACGAGCGGCTGAACGCCCACGGCTTTCCCCGGGAACGCGTCCGCCGGGGGCTGGAAGAATTAACCCGGCTTTACCAGATCACGGTGCCTGACTGGAACGAGCTGGCCGTTCTAAATGCAGTCTGTCTGCCTGAGGCCATAAATCGATCATCATTGGAGGGATTTTATGTCAGACATTGTCGTATTCGGCAGCTTCGTTGTAGACCTCATGGCCCGTTCCGCCCATATTCCGGTTCCCGGGGAAACCATCAAAAGCTCGCTGTTCCGAATGGGGGCGGGCGGCAAGGGAAGCAACCAGGCGGTGGCCTGCAAGCTTTCCGGGGGGACGTCTCCGTGGTGACCAAGGTGGGCAGAGATGCTTTTGCCCAGGTGCTTTACGACCAGTATGAAAAAATCGGGCTTTCTGCGGAGCATGTTTTCGTTTCCTCTCAGGCCCAAACCGGAAACGCGTTGATTCTCGTGGATGAAGGAACCAGCCAAAACGCTATTACCGTCACGCCGGGCGCCTGCGAAACCTTTACCCGGGACGACGTGGAGCAGATTAAGCCCTTGCTTGCCAGCGCGAAAATTCTGCTGGCCCAGCTGGAGGTCAATCAGGACGCCAACGAGCTGGTCGTCGATTATGCCAAAGGGCAGGGCGCGAGGGTCGTGCTGAATCCCGCGCCGATTCATGCTGTCAGCAGCGAATTTCTCTGCAAGGCGGATGTGATCACCCCCAACGAGGTGGAAGCCTCCGCCCCTCAGCGGCATTCCCATTAAAACGCCGGACGACGCCTTGCGGGCGGCAAGGATATTGATGGACAAGGGGGTAAAATCGGTGGTCATCACCTTGGGAAAGCAAGGTGTTTTGGCGGTCACAGAAAACCAAAGCCGCTTATTCCGAAATTATGACGTAAAGGTAGTGGACTCTACCGGCGCCGGAGACGCCTTCAACGGCGGCCTGGTCACGGCCCTCTCTGAAGGGAAAAACCTGCTGGAAGCCTGCGCCTTGCCAATGTAGTATCAATTTGGCGGTCACCCGTCTGGATCTCCGGTAAAAACCTGTGTGGTGGTAGGCTTTCCCCTGGGAGCTATGGCTACCGAAGCCAAGGCCTTTGAGGCAAAGCACGCGGTTAGCAACGGCGCCCAGGAGGTGGATATGGTCCTCAATGTAGGCGCCTTAAAGGAGCGAAACGACAGTCTGGTGGAACAGGACATCCGGGCGGTAAAAGAGGCTTGCGGCAGCGCCTTGCTAAAGGTGATTTTGGAAACCTGTCTGCTCAGCGATGAAGAAAAGGAACGGGCCTGCCGCCTGGCGGTCAAGGCCGGAGCCGATTTTGTCAAGACCTCTACTGGCTTCTCCACTGGCGGCGCGACTGCCCATGACGTCGCCCTGATGCGGAAAACCGTAGGACCTAATGTGGGCGTAAAGGCCTCCGGCGGAATCCGTACCCGGGAGGACGCCTTAAGCATGATCGAAGCCGGCGCTTCCCGTATTGGAGCCAGCGCTTCTGTTCAAATTGTCTCTGAATAATCCCGTCTGCTCCCCCTGTTATTCTTTTTTAGATCCCCAGCTTTTTGGCGCGGCGTAGTTTCTAATCTATGCCGCGCTTTTTCCATGATAAGAACAGCAAATGTACAAGAGCCGTATTCGCCGGCCGCCTTTCCCAGCCTTCAGGCTCTTTACTCTCCGGGGCCCCTGGGGCCTTTCGCGGTTTCCACCCTGCCGCCGGCCTTCCGGCTGTTTTACCACAGCGGATTCGAAAACGGAAGCCCCCGCCCTATATTCCGCTTCGGAAATCTGTTCCGCCTCAGAGAGCTGCCCCACCGGCGGCAATCCCCCGAGGGACGGCGCCGGATACCGCTTCGGCGCCGAGGCTTCTCCCTCCGGAAAAGGCCAAGGCGCCGCCGGAACCCAGGGAGAATGTCAAAGCGCCTGCGAACAGAACGGCGCGGGCGGTTCCAGGCAGGGGAACGGTGCCGGCAGCCCTGGACAAGGAAGCCGCGCGGGCGCGGGCAGGGAAGAGGAGCCGGACAGGGCCGGGCAGCCGGATAACACCGCTCAGGCAAAAAACGGCTTGGTCCCTGCCGGGGACCAAGCGGTCCCGGGGGGAATCCAGCAAAAATGCTTGTCTTTCTCTAAAGCGGCGTAAAAGAACATGGCGGCAGTACACGCTATTCCGATTGTACTAAGAAAATATATTTGATAACGCTTTTATCAGCTTCCTATTATCATCGTGAGCGCGGATCGCTATACGGCAGTATTCTGAATTTAAACCATAAAACCGAGAGCAGTCTCTTACTTTTATGCCCTGATCAAAAAGCATTTGCCGTATATTTTTATCAACCGCTCTTAACAGCAGAAAATTTCCCTGGGAGGGATAAACCTCCAGCGGAAGTTTTCTCAGTTCAGCAGCCAGCCATTCCCGTTCCTCCGAGAGGATATGATAAGTGTTTTTCATATAGGAATCATCCATAAGCGCGCAGATACCAGCAAGCTGCGCTGGGGTAGATACCGCGAAATTTTGTCCGTATAACCGCATACTGGAAAGCAGGCCCGTGTTGCCGGAAGCACAAAAGCCAAGCCGGAACCCCGCTAGAGAATAGGTTTTGGTAAACGCGTCTATTACAATCAAATTTGTGGTTCGGGTTACCAGGCTTTTTGCGGTGTATTCCTTCCAAAGAGGCAGAAATTCCATAAAGCATTCATCTACGGCAAGCAGAATATTATTATCACAGCAGCGTTCCACAATTTCTTTTAAAAGCGGCGGATTTAAGACCTGCCCCGTCGGATTGTTCGGATTGCATAGGAACATCATGTCATAGCCCTTTTGGATCGCGGATAATATCCCGTCGTCTAACAGGAAATCATTTTCCGCCTTTAATACATAGTGATCTACTTCGCAGCCTGCCAGCTTTAACGCGCGGCCATATTCTTCAAAGGTAGGCTCTATCACAATAGCGCGTTTTGGCTTGACCGCAAGTACTAAACGGTATAATAAATCGTCCGCTCCATTGCCGCATAAGATCTGTTCCATACCCACCTGATATTTCTCCGCCAGACAAGAACGCAGATATCTGCAATCCGGGTCTGGATACCCCCCTGTGATATCAGCCAAGCCCGCAATATGCTTTTTCACTGTGCCGGGGATTCCCAGCGGATTTACATTAACAGAAAAATCAAGAAGCTTTTCCTCCGTATTTTCAGTGATAAGCCGCCAGGAAAAGCCGTTTGCTTGAGCCATGCTTTTCACTCCTTCGTTCTTCCTCAGCATGATATCTATCCATCAAAATTTTAATATTTTTATACGCGCGGGTTCTTCCGGTATGCCGGGCGCAAGCCGCGCGCAGGCAGAAGCAAAAGCCCCCGGCAGGGCCGGGGGCTTTCAACGTACTAAGGGAAACAGCCCGGCCATGGCTGGGCGATGACTTTTGACTTCACCGGGAAAAAGCCCCTGGAAAAGCAGCGGCGCTGTCCCCGAGGCGGCCAACGCCAGCCGCTGCGGTAAGGTAAAATCCACGGCTTTCCTCCGGAGCCCGCAAGCAGATTCTCATGGGAGGATCCTCCGGGCCAGCTGGGCTGTTACCAGGCCGCTCCCGCCCCCTGCCGCCCATTTCCTTTTAGGCCTTCAGCTCAATATCTCCGATGGTCTCCTTGCACAGGAAATAAACCAGGGCGCTGACGCCCGTGTTCCACAGGAATACGGAAGCCCCATCAAGAACGGCGGAGCCTGGAAAGCTACTCCCAGCACGACGCCGGGGGCAGTGGAAACCATCAGCACCAGGGCGTACAGCATTAAAATCATGCCCTTATTGGCCATCTGGCCAAACAGACGCTCGGAAAGGATGTTGAAGGCGGTGAACAAAAAGCCGAAGCTGATAAACATCAAAAAGCAAATAATCACCGTCAGAGGATTGGCCCTGACCAAAGCTCCTATCAGGGGAACGCCACAAGGCCGTCGGCGATAGGAGTCAGCAGACTGGTAAGGCTGGCGAAAAACAGCTTTTTAAAGGGACTTTGCGGAACCATATACAAATACGGCTTCATCATTTCCTTGCTCCAGGGGCCGGCCGCGTTGAGGAAAAACAGCACGTAAATAGACGTGATGGTAGCGACCATCATAATCAGGCTGGAGGACATAGGTTCTCCGTCGTCCCCGGAGTTCATCATCACAATGGAAATAAAGGCGCCCACCGCAGCCAGCATAATGGTGGAGCCCCCCCAGAATACCAGGGGAGAATGGCGGTGCATTTCCTTTACCTGCTTGAAGAAAAAGGCGCTGGCGCCCCATCCGCGGCCGATGCCTACGGTCTTTACCTTCCGGATCTTTTGTCCCGGCAGGTTCATATTGATATTGCCTTCCTTGGCCGCCTTTTTCACCTCGTAGGTGGTCTCCGTGTTTTGCAGCACATCCTCGTAATAATCGGAATCACTTTTCAGAAACGCCAATAAAGCAATTAAGGCAGCCGCAGCCAGAAGAGCGAAATAAACGGCTCCCAGCATGTCAAAGCCCCGAATGGCGCTGAAAATCCCGCCGGTCATCCAGCCGATAATGGGCACCCACTGGAGATAAGGGTCGGTGACGGCGGCGCACACGGTTTCCATGGAAAAGCCCTTTTCATAAACCGTCATGGCTACATAGGCCAGCACCAGGAGAACCACCGCGTATAAAAGGCGCTTGACGGCGGCGCTTCTTTTTCGGCTGCCGTTGCAGAAGCTGTAAATCAGGATGGTGAAAATCTGGGAGACCAGCAGCGACACGATGAACCCGGCGAACAGCAGCACCGCGTCCAGCGCGGTGATGCCGAAGAACTGGACCGCCATACCGCCGTAGGCCACCATACAGCAGGCGACCAGCACGGTCATGCCCATCTGCTTCATCAGGCCGTAAACCAAAATCTTCTTAGGCGAGATGGGAGAGATAAACAGCATATTCACATCTCCCATGCTGAAAAAAGGTGGATCCGGAATCCACGCCCTTGATCAGGTTGATCATGACAATAAACATCAGCAGGGCGAAATAGATCCCCTGAAGGATCCGGAGATCCAGAAATTCCGGCAGCTCCTCCTGGGGAGAAAGGGCCATAGACAGGGCGGAAAACAGCAAACAGGCCGCCACGAAAAGATAAGCCACCAGCTTGCCCGGATGGCGCAGAAGCTCCAGGATATTGTTTTTCAGGGATTTTCTCAGAATGAACGCGATCGAACTCATATCAGCCACGCTCCTCCTGAACACGGGGGGCCTCCCCCTCGGTAATGGAGAAGAACAGCTCCTCCAGATTCTCGCCGTACTCTTCAATTTCCCGTCTGGTGCGGGAGGCCACAATCTGGCCCTTCATCATGATCAGGGTCTTGTCCCAGAGCTCCTCCACGCTGTCCAGCATATGGGTGCTGATCACCACGGCGCAGCCTTGGCGCTTCATCTCCAGCATCATCTGCTTCAATTCCTTGATGGCGTGAGGATCCAGCCCCACAAAGGGCTCGTCGAACAGGACTACCTGGGGCCGGGGCAGAAGCGCACAGCAGATGCTCACCTTTTGCTGCATACCCTTGGAAAGCTCCTTCCCCAGCTTTTTTCACCTTGTCGCTTAATTCCATCCGCTCCAAAAGCTGGTCCGCCCGCTGTTTCCAGTCCTTGACCCCATAGGCTCTTCCGATAAATTCCAAATGCTCGTAAACCGTCAGGGAATCGTACATCACCGGAAGCTCCGGTATGTAGCCGAAAATCCGCTTGGCCTCCAGGGTTTTGTTCCGGTAAGGCCCGATCAGGACCTCACCCTGGAACCGGAGCAGCCCCGCGATGCATTTGATCGCCGTGGACTTTCCCGCGCCGTTGGGCCCCACCATCAGGGTGATCTGTCCATCCTCCGCGGTAAAGGTAACCTTGCTGTTTGCCAAAACATCTCCGTAACGCTTAGTCAGGTTATTTACTGTCAGCATAACTGTTCTCCTTGCATCATAATTTCCAGGTGAATGAATTCAGGCATCCGCCGGCGGCTGAGAAATGTCCTGGACACAACAGCTCCGGAAGCCCGGACAGGGGCTCCTGTGCCGGCTGCTTTCCCGCTGTTTTCCTTTTTTCTTCCGTTTTGACCGCCGCCTGGCTCCCGTTTGGGCTCCGCCTGATCCGCCCCTTGAGAAGCCTTGATTAATAAGTAATATTTCCCTCGGCAATCGCGGGAATCATAGTAAACATCACGATAAAAATGCTGATAAAGGCCAAAATCATCACAACCCACATGACGATCCCCCAAATCAGCAGGGTCTTAGCCTTTTTCTGCCGCTGAAGGGTCTCCTCTGTGGGATAATAAAGTCCCGCGCCGCAGTGGCCGCACTGCCGGGCGCTCAAAGGATTGCCCCAGCCGCAGTTATGGCATACATAAATTCTTTTGAGCGGCTCGTTTCTGACGCACAGGTAAATGATTCCCGGGATCAGCCCCAGGATTCCCACCAGCACGCCCCACATGGTGGCGTTGTCGTTCCATTTGGATTTTGCGTCGTTGTAGACCGCGCATCCAAACAGCACTGAACCCGCGACCGCCGCCAGAAACACCAGTATGTACAGCGCGATCAGCCCCTGATATCATCGTCCAAACATTCATAAAAACCATCCTTCCTATCATCAGGGCGCCGCCCGGCGCCCACGGAATCCGTTTTGCCTTACAAACGGGAAAGTCAGGTGAATAACGCCCAGGTCACCAATGGAGGCCCTCCAGTATGGGAGCCATTACGGTCTGGATCATATGGGCTATCATGAAGATTTCCCCGATAGCCGCCAGCCCCCACAGAACCAGGCCTATGATTAAAAAGGCCTTTGCTTTCTTTTGCAGCCTGGCTGTCTCCTCCGTGGGGTAGTAAAGCCCGGCGCCGCAGCGGCGGCACTGCCGGGCGCTCAAAGGATTGCCCCAGCCGCAGCTGTAGCACGCATAAATCCGTTCCAGCGGCTTATTCCTGACGCAGAGATACACGATCCCGGGAATCCATCCGAGAATCCCTACCAGCATCGCCCACATGACGGCATTCAGGCTCATTTTGGATTTCGCGTCGTTGTAAACCGCCAGCCCTACCATTACCGAACCGGTAATGCTCACCGCCAGAGTCAAAAGGTATCCAATGATAAAAGCCGGAGTCCACATCGCAAGAGCGTTCATCCGTCCCACCCTTTCTTTTTTGTACCATTGACTTAATACAATACTACAATACTTTCCTGTAAAAATCAAGTGTTTTCTAAAATTTCATATTCGCGCACCCGGCCATAAAGAAGCGGGTCCAGCAGAGCGGAAACAAAAATTCCGTCGGGCCGGTATTCCTCCTGATACAGCACATGATCCTTTCTGATCTGCGCCACCAGCCCCGCCTGGTCAAAGGACAGCAGCAGGCATACTCTCCGCAGCGATACCGGCAGGTTTTCCTCCACCGCCGCCAGCAGATCCCCGATCCCTTCCCCGGTCTTGGCGGAAATCCGCACCGCGTTTCCAATCATGGGAATATCCAGCAGGGAGGGCACCAAATCACACTTGTTCATCACCGGGATCACCGGCCGGCCTGTGCATCCCAGGTCCGCCAGCAGCTTTCGGGTGACCTCCAGATGAACCTGTGCCTCCGGGCTGGAGGCGTCGCACACGTTTAAGATCATATCCGCCAGGGCCGCTTCCTCCAGCGTGGAGTGAAACGCCTCCACCAGATGATGGGGCAGCCGCCGCACCAGGCCCACCGTATCGATCAGCATAACCGACACCCCGTTGGGCAGCTTCAGCGCACGGGAGGTCGGGTCCAGGGTAGCAAACAGCTTGTCCTCTGCCAGCACTCCGGCGTCGGTGAGGGTATTCATCAAGGTGGATTTTCCCGCGTTGGTGTAGCCCACAATGGCGGCGGTAATGATTCCTTCCTTTTCCCGCCGTCTCCGAAGCTGGTTCCGGTGCTGCTCCACCTGGGCAAGCTGCTCCCTGAGGCTTTCAAGCCTGCGGCGGATATGCCGCCGGTCGGTCTCCAGCTTGCTTTCCCCCGGGCCCCTGGTGCCGATGCCGCCGCCCAACCGGGACATAGCCGCGCCCTTGCCCGTGAGCCTCGGCAGCAAATATTTCAGCTGAGCAAGCTCCACCTGCAGCTTGCCCTCCCGGGATCTGGCCCGGGAAGCAAAAATATCCAAAATCAGCATGGTCCGGTCGATGATCCGGACCTCCGTCTCAAATTCCAGATTGCGGATCTGTGTGGGCGACAGCTCGCAGTCGAAGATAATCAAATCGATCTCCTGGCTTTGACAGACCTCTTTCAGCTCCTCCAGCCTTCCGCTGCCGATGCACGTGGCTCCGTCGGGCTTCTCCCTCTTTTGGATCATCGCCCCCACCGGCTGGGCGCCGGCGCTCTCCGTTAGTTCGTATAGCTCGCTCATCGAGGCCTCGGCGTCAAATTCCCCGGTGTCCACCGACACCAGAAACGCCCGCTCCGGACGGACTTCATTCTCATAAAATTCCATTTATTGATTTCCCGCCTTTTTTCGGTTGTTTTTATCCGCTTGTTTCTTTCATTATATAATATGGCCCTCTGTAATACAACCAAATCAAAAAAGCTCTGGAAAATACCGGCCAGCTTTGAGCCGCAAGGGTAAAACGCCGGGCCAAAACCAAAATCAGCTCTTTCAGAAAAGCTCTGAAGCTGGCGCTGGTTTTATTTTATGCAAAAAATGCATAAAAGTCAATATGCAATTATTGCATTGGATATGATAAACACGGTGAGGAAAATGTATCAAAGGATTCGAGATTTGCGGGAGGACCGGGATCTGAGCCAAGCCGCCCTGGCAAAGCTATTGAACGTGAGCCAGTCCACCTATTCCCGGTATGAAAGCGGGTATTTGGATATTCCAAGCAATATTCTAATCGCTCTCGCAAGGTTTTACCAGGTATCTGTAGACTATATTCTGGGCTTGACGGATTGACGCGCAGGAGGCAAGCCTCCGCGCGCTTACTTCCACGCCAAGCGACCAGGCGGGCCTGCCGTCAGATGTTTCCGGCAGGCCCGCCTGGTTTTTTTATTTCTTTTGCCAGAGAAAGCCTCAGGCGGCTGGAAGCCTTCGGGCGGAGACCTCCCTGCTTTTCACGCCGGCATAAAGGTAAAGGGGAGCGGTCCCCGGAAAACGCTCCGCGGAACCGTAGAACGCCGCGCGGCCCCGCCGGTATCAGGAAAACCACCGCAGCACGGCCAGAATGACCAGCAGGCCGCCGGAAAGATAGACAAAGATCCCGGGATTTTTCAGCCGGATCAGCTTCAGCCTTTTCCCTAAAAAGCCGCCGCCCCAAAGGAACAGCATCTGCATGAGCCCCGCCAGGATCGGCACCAAAATTGAATTCATGCCGGAAACGGCGCTGGAAACTCCTGCGCCGAAGGAGTCCACAGAAAGCGCCGCCCCCAGATAAAGGGCCTCGGCGGTTTCAATGGCCTTAGAACGGTCAAAATCGCAGGAGAAGGAGTTTTCCTCCTTTCGTTTCCGAAATCCCTGCACGATAATGACGAGGCCCAGAATCAGCAGCATACCGCAGCCGAGCAGCTTAGCCGCCGGCAGGGGGATGACCTCCAGCAAAGCACGCTGCCAAGGCCCACCGCCGCGCCGGTGACCATCATAGACATGGCGCAGATTACCACCCGCGCCTTCCAGGATACCCGGATTCCCCGGAGCCCATAGGAAATGCCGATGCCCAAGGCGTCCATGCTGAGGGAAACAGCCAAAATTAAGACCGCAGCAAAGCTCATGTTACCAACTCCATTCCCCCCATTCTATGGGAAACGGACAAAAATGGTGTATGTTCCAGAGCCTGCCCTCATATATATAAGTCAGGACGGCAGGCTCCGAACCCAAAGGATAAAAACAGCCGTCTCATACTGCGGTTCCCGCTGTGTGAAGGCATAATCGGGCGGAGCCTTTTTAGGCTCTGGGGCCGCTTTCTCCCTTTCTGCCTGAAAAGGCCCGTGGGAACCGGAAAACCAGCCGCGGGCCGCGGCTGTGGAATCTAAACAAAAAGAAAAATCAAAGCGTCAGCGGACAGCGTAATCCGCTGACTGGAACGGGGGTATGGTATGAACTGGCACAGCATCTCCGCCGCCGAGGCCCTGGCCCAGCTGAATGTGAACCAAAAGCAGGGGCTGACCGGGCAGTCGGCGGCTCAGCGGCAGAAAAATACGGAAAAAACAAACTGGCGGAAAAGAAACCGAAAAGCCTTTTCCTCCGGTTTTTAGAGCAGTTTTCCGACTTTATGGTTATCGTGCTGCTGATCGCGGCGGCCATCTCCTTTTTTACCGCCAGAATCAGCGGCGACGGTGATTACATCGACTCCATTATCATTTTATTGATCGTTATCATCAACGCCATCACCGGTGTAGTCCAGGAGAGCAAGGCGGAAAAGGCCATCGCCGCCCTGAAAAAGCTGTCCGCCCCCCATGCCAGAGTCATCCGCAATTCCAAGCCGGCGGAAATCGCCTCTGAGGATCTGGTGCCCGGAGACATTCTTCTGCTGGAGGCCGGGGATTTCGTTCCAGCCGACGCCCGGCTTCTGGAAGCGGTCAACCTGAAAGCGGAGGAATCCGCCCTCACAGGGGAATCCCTGTCCGTGGAGAAAAACGCCTCTGCCCGCTGTCCGGAGGCAGCGCCCCTGGGCGACCGGAAAAACATGGTGTTTTCCTCCAGCACCATCACCGCTGGTCACGGCACCTGCGTGGTGACCAGCACTGGAATGGAAACCCAGGTGGGCAGAATCGCCCATATGATCAACCAGGAGGATTCGCCCCAGACGCCTTTACAGCAGAAGCTGGCCCAAACTGGGAAATACCTGGGGATCGGGGCGCTGATTATCTGCCTGGTGATCTTTCTCCTGGGCCTGATGGAAAGCGTGCCGCCCCTGGAGATGTTTATGATCTCCATCAGCCTGGCGGTAGCGGCGATTCCCGAGGGCCTGCCCGCCGTGGTGACCATCGTGCTGGCCATCGGCGTCCGGCGTTTGGCCGCTAACCGGGCAATCATCCGCAAGCTGCCTGCGGTGGAAACCCTGGGCAGCGCCAACGTGATCTGCTCGGATAAAACCGGGACCCTGACTCAAAACCGCATGACCGTTACAGAGCTTTGCTCTCCCTCCGGCCCCGCCGCCTTTTCCTCCGCCGAGGGTCAGACCATGCTAAGCTTTGCCGCCCTGTGCAACAATTCCACCTTGTCCGGCGGCCTGGACCGCCCCTCCGCCGCCGGAGAGCCCACCGAGGTGGCCCTGGTGCTGGCGGCGGCCAACAGCGGCAAGCGGAAAAATCTGTTAGAACTCTCCTTTCCCAGAGTGCGGGAGATCCCCTTTGATTCCGGGAGAAAATTGATGACCACCGTCCACTCTTTGGGCGGCGGCCGGTACCGGATCATCACCAAGGGCGCCCCCGACGTGCTGCTGCGCCGGTGCGAGGCCTATGCCGTGGGGCTGGGCGCTTCCCCGCTGACCCGCAGCCAAGCGGGCCCAGATTGAGGATACAACGAGGACATGGCCGGCCGGGCCCTGCGGGTGCTTGGGGTGGCCTACCGGGATGTGGGCGCCTGCCGAAAAATGCTGATGAAATCGAAACCCGCCTGGTGTTCTGCGGCCTGCTGGGAATGATCGATCCCCCCAGGCCTCAGGCCAAGGCTGCGGTGCGGGAATGCCAGCAGGCGGGAATCCTCCCGGTGATGATCACCGGGGATCACATTGTCACCGCCCGGGCCATCGCCAAGGAGCTGGGAATCCTTCGAGCAAGGACCGCTCTCTCACCGGCGCCCAGCTGGACGCCATGAGCCAGAAGGAGCTGAGCCGGCATATTTTTGAATACACCGTATTCGCCCGGGTTTCCCCGGAGCACAAGGTGCGGATCGTCAAGGCGTTCCAGTCCCGGGGAGCCGTGGTGGCCATGACCGGAGACGGCATCAACGACGCGCCCGCCCTCAAGGCCGCTGACATCGGCTGCGCTATGGGGGTTTCCGGCACCGATGTAGCCAAGGGCGCCGCCGATATGATTCTGACCGACGACAACTTTTCCACCATTGTGGCCGCGGTGCGGCAGGGACGGGGAATCTTTGAAAACATCAAAAAAACCGTCCATTTTCTTCTGTCCTGCAATATCGGAGAAATCATCACCGTGCTGGCCGCTTTCCTCATGCGGCTGCCCACCCCTCTGCTGGCAATCCAGCTGCTTTGGGTGAACCTGGTCACCGACAGTCTGCCCGCTCTCGCCCTGGGCGTGGAGCCGGTGGATGAGGATATTATGAAAAAGCCGCCGACCGACGCCAAAAAAAGCCTGTTCGCCGGGGGTATGACCTACAGCATCGCCATCGAGGGCTGCTTCATCGGCATGATCTCTCTGCTGGCTTTCACCATCGGCCGGGTGTTCTTCGACGGCGCCGGAGCCCCAGCGGCGGGCCGGACCATGGCCTTCGCCGTGCTGAGCTGCTCCCAGCTGATCCACGCCTTTAACGTCCGCAGTGAGAAATCTCTCTTTGAGATCGGTATTTTCGGCAACCTGAAAATGCTGTATTCCTTCCTGGTCTGCCTGGCCCTCCAGGTCTCCGTCATTTCCATTCCCGCTCTGTCTGCGGTCTTTAAGACGGTTCCGCTGAACATGGTTCAGTGGCTGGTGGTGGCGGGCCTGGCCCTGAGCCCCCTGTTTATCGTGGAAATCGAAAAGGCGTGGAACCACTGGAAGGCCAAAAAAGGCCTTTGAATGCTTCCCGGACAGATTTTCCGCGCTCTGGCCGCGAAGCCGGTCCCATTCGCTAGGCTTTTGAATTTACTTATCGTATTATTTTTATTGTTTTATACATTTTGTCGCCATAGGCGGCAAGCGCGGTTCCCGCGGCCCTTTACGGCAGTATGCGAAATAAAGCAGGCTTCTTTATCGCTTCGCCGCCTCACAAGCGGGAACAGCGCGCGGGCAGCGGCCGGGAGCCTTTTACTTCCCGGTTCCTTCCATTTATCAGTTTTTTTATTTTCTTCTCCTTCTGGGAAGAGGCCTGTTTTCCGGCCTCTTCCCTCTTTTTATTTTAAACGGTTTATGCTACAATAAGGAGGAATGAAAAATCCCATATCCTTTCAAATTTAAGTTTCCATCGAGTAAACGGAGGAATGTTACTTGTCAATTCCACGGGAGCAAATTCGAAACTTCAGCATTATCGCCCACATCGACCACGGCAAATCCACCCTGGCGGACCGGATTCTGGAACAGACCCAGTCGGTTTCCCTGCGGGATATGTCCGACCAGCTTTTGGACAACATGGATCTGGAGCGTGAGCGCGGCATTACCATCAAAGCGCATGCTGTAACGCTGGTTTACCACGCCGACGACGGCGAGGACTATATTTTCAATCTCATCGACACCCCCGGCCATGTGGACTTCAACTATGAGGTTTCCCGCTCTCTGGCCGCCTGCGAGGGAGCCATTCTGGTGGTGGACGCCTCCCAGGGCATCGAAGCCCAGACCCTGGCCAACACCTATCTGGCGGTGGACGCGGGACTGGAGATCGTTCCGGTCATTAATAAAATCGACCTGCCCAGCGCCGATCCGGACCGGGTGCGCCAGGAAATCGAGGATGTGATCGGCATCGAGGCGGAAAGCGCCCCGGCGATCTCCGCGAAAATGGGCACCAACATCAAGGCGGTCATGGAGGAGATCGTTCATAAAATTTCCTCCCCCGAGGGCGACGAAACGGCCCCGTTGCAGGCCCTGATCTTCGACTCTTATTACGATGCGTATAAAGGCGTTATTATATACGTTAGAGTAAAAAGAAGGAACCCTCCATCCCGGGGATAACATCAAGCTGATGGCTACCGGCTCCGAATACAACGTAGTGGAGTGCGGCTTTCTGCGGGCCACCTCTTTGGAGCCTGCCAGCGAGCTTTCCGCCGGCGAGGTGGGCTACATCGCCGCCTCCATTAAAACGGTATCCGACGCCCGGGTCGGCGACACGGTCACCCTGGCGGGGCCCGGCCCGCCCCAGAGCCTCTGCCCGGCTACCGGGCGGTGAACCCGATGGTGTTCTGCGGCATTTATCCCGCAGACGGCGCCCACTACACCGACCTGCGGGACGCCTTGGAAAAGCTTCAGCTCAACGACGCCTCTCTGACCTTTGAGCCGGAAACCTCGGTCGCTCTGGGCTTTGGCTTTCGCTGCGGCTTTTTGGGTCTGCTTCACATGGAGATCATTCAGGAGCGCCTGGAGAGGGAATACAACCTGGACCTGGTGACCACCGCGCCCAGCGTTATTTATAAGATCACTAAGACCGACGGTTCTGTGGTGATGATCGACAACCCTACCAACTACCCTGACCCGTCCGTCATCGCTCAGGCGGAGGAGCCGATCACCAACGCCCATATTTACGCGCCCTCGGAATATGTTGGCAATATCATGGAGCTTTGCCAGGAGCGCCGGGGCGTTTTCAAGGATATGCACTATATTGAGGAAACCCGTGTGGACATCCATTACGAGCTGCCTCTGAACGAGATTATCTATGATTTTTTCGACGCACTGAAGTCCCGCACAAGAGGCTACGCCTCCTTTGACTATGAGCTGATGGGCTATCAGAAATCCGACCTGGTAAAGCTGGACATCATGCTTAACGGCGAAGTGGTGGACGCTCTGTCCTTTATTATTCACGCGGAAAAAGCTTATCCCCGCGCCAGGAAAATGGCGGAAAAGCTGAAGGAAAAAATTCCGAGACAGCTTTTTGAGGTGCCGATCCAGGCCTGCATCGGCGGCAAAATCATTGCCCGGGAAACGGTCAAGGCCCTGCGGAAGGATGTTCTGGCCAAGTGCTACGGCGGCGACATCACCCGGAAAAAGAAGCTGCTGGAAAAGCAAAAAGAGGGCAAAAAGAAGATGCGCCAGCTGGGTTCTGTGGAGGTTCCCCAGGAGGCCTTTATGGCGGTGCTTAAGCTGGATGAGTAGAGCTTTACGGGCTTCTTTTATCAAGCCCCTCTTTCGCTCCCATCGGCCGGGCTGAAGGTGCTTCCCTGGTTTTGCGGCCTTAAATATAATATTCCATATTTGGAAAACCACGGCGTAAGAAAACCTTAAGCGGCCCATAAAGAAGGCAAAAAGTCAGCGTCTATTAGCGCTGGCTTTTTATATTCAAAAAGCACGGCGGCCAGACCAGCAGCCATTCCCAAAACACTTATAAAATAAAAAAGGCACCAAGGGATCTCACCTATGATGCCTTTTCTCGTATTCTTTTTATCTTCTCATGTTGGTCAATAGGAGTTTTTCTCTTTGAGTCCGCTTTCCCCGCAGAGTCTCCTATCCAGAGGAAAACAGCGCCGCAGCAGGGCAGCTTCATCCGCCGCGCTTCCTGAACAATGCCAGGCCTTGGTTCCCTATCCTCCGCTTATTATTTTTCCTCCTGCTTGTCATTTTCCTTTTGAATTTCCTTTTCAATTTCCCGCATCAAATCGCTGGCTGCCATTCCCAAAGCCTCGCTGAGGCGAAAAAAGGTCTCCAGGGTAGGTTTGCGCTGCCCTCGTTCAATGGCGCTTAGGTGGGTTCTTCCGATTCCAGCGAAACTGCTGACCACCTCCTGGGAAATCCCCTTTTTCTCCCGCACCTGACGAATCGCCGCTCCTACTGTTTCCGCGTTCAACATAGTCTATCCGCTCCTCTCTGTTTCTTTTATTGTATCGGAAAATAAGCTGCGATTTTGAATACATATATACTCAAAGAATACAAATGTGGCAGAAATTAGGCTTCAGAAAATATTTTCAAAAGTTGAATCTAAACAGGTGTCACTACCAAACTCATGCTCCTACGTAATTTCCTATTTAAAACAGCTCGCGTTATAATTACATCCACGCTCCACATCTAACGATTGCAAGATTTTCCTGTCCCTGAAGTGGCCTTTTATCAATCTGAATACAAAGTAAAAAAGAGACTGCATTTGCAGTCTCTTTGAAA
>VOFI01002279.1_pt1 | contig 16205 bp, 24 predicted proteins | sample 5384131 | NCBI WGS metagenome assembly VOFI01 (sample SAMN12384728, study PRJNA508395) | human gut metagenome | isolation source: healthy gut H | host: Homo sapiens
TAACTGCCGGCTAGAGGGGCACCACCGAAGAGGATGGCATAGGTGGATTCGCCGAGCTTGAGCTCGTCGCCGGGATTGAGCTGGGCGGAACGGCCGGGCTCGACCTGAATGCAAACGCGCGTGGCCCCTGTTTACCACCACGGTTCCGTTGGTGGACGACAAAGTCCGACGTGCCAGATATTTTGAGCATCGCACCAGATATGGGCATGGCGGGCCGAGACATCGTCGCCGACGTCGGTAATATCGCCTCACCAGTGGCCAGCGCGCCAATCTCAACACCCTGCTCGCTCCGGCTGAATCCAGCGCGGGGCGCTCACGACAAAACTGTTTTTGTACGCGCGAAAGCGAAGCCCAAAGAGGTGCCGCCCGGGGCGGGTTCGCGTTCGCCCGCGGTCATCGACATGCCAAGCGAACGCGGCGTGGATGTGCCTCCGCCGCAGGTCGCGTGCGCGTAGCTCGATGGCATAGTTCACCGAGGATCGCGCATCCGCCGGAGCAACCGACGGCGACGAAACAGCACCAGCATCGGCCTCCCACGGCGCGCTCGGCGGGCATGAGTTCCGCCGCCCGGGACAGGCGATCGAGCGCGTTTGCGATAGAGATTCGTGCTGGCGCTCTCTTCGCGCGCGCGTACCATCGGTTCACCGCAGGACCGCACAGCATATCATCACAGCCGTGGAGTCCATGGGATTGCGCTGGCGCAGGGCCAGTTGCGACATAATACGCGCAGCCGAGGTACCGTATTCGGCAAGAATAGCGCTGCTGAAGCGTTCCGACCCGCGCGAACGATAAAGCAGGAAACCCAAAGAGCGATCGCGGCGGCTCGGCTCTGCGGGCTGCGGCCGTCGACGAGCGGACAGGACGAAAGCACCAGGCCGCGCTCGATATGGCTCAGATGCGCCGCGCGCTTAAAGATGTCAAACATGGCGCATGGGGTGAGCTCAACTTGAGATGCCATGACCTAGGCCTCCTTGGTCGTAGAAATAGAATCGGACGATACTTCGACAGGTCCGCCAAAAGTACAGGGCAGCTGCGGCTCCACCGGCAAGCGGAGTCGCCATCTGGGCTTTTGCGTCGCCGTGCCGAAACGGGAGTTCAAAACTAAAACCCATCGCAAGCAAAACCACGTAAGCGTATAGGTTGCAACCAGGCGGCAACAAGGCCCCCATCACGGCGCGTTGGGAAAATACGCTACATGCAGCCACAACCAGCACCGGAACCTCGCAGGCAGAAGCGCAAAGCACACCTGCAGGAAGCGAGCGCCGATACGCGCAAGTGCCCCCGCGGCAACGCCGGCTATGCCTGGCAGCGCCAACGCCAGTGCGGCAATAATACCCGGTAGCGACCCAGACCACACGAGCGATCCCAAAGTCGCCGTCACGCGAGCGCCCGACGCCAGCAGCGCCGGCCGAAACCACGACCACAGCCCAAACCACGCCACAGACGACCGTCGCGCCGACCATCACGCGCGACGCACCCGCGCAACCAGACGCATCCATGGGGCACGGCGTGAGCGGCTCGCCGCGGAGCGAACGACCGACATTTGCGCATAGTGGTCACAAAACGCCGAGAGCGCCGCCTCGACCGCCGCCGGCTCAGGACGATCTTTGATGGCTGGACAGACAGGCCATCACCACTGTCGAACAGCTGGGCATCGACAAACGCCAGCGCATCGCGTAGTTTCGAATCCGGCCTGGGCCCTAGCTGCTGGGCCTGCTCGGCCGCGGCGAACGCGCCACATCGAGCTCACGGCAAAAGCAGTTGAGTCAAATCACAACCGGGCGCATGGGCACCAATGGGATAGTCGGGCCGTGTGTCCATTTTGAGACAGTAGGGGCTCGCGAATAACGCTCCGTAAACGACGCCTTGCTGCCGGCGGCCGGCCACGGCCGACGCAGGCCGCTGCCAGCGACGAGCCAAAGTCAGATCAGGCACAGGTCAAAGGTGCCCTCGGCAAGCTGCCGGTCAAGCGGTAGACGCCGTGCGCACCATAATATTAGCGGGCGAGATATCGCGATGGACAAAGCCCTCGCCCACCGGGCTCATGCAGAGAATCGAACAGGTCGCGACCCAGACGCGCCGCCACAGCGGCGACAGGCGTCGGCATCGTCCACGGCGAGTCGCGAACGCAAGCGGGCAAGCGTCACGCCCTCGACCCATTCCATGACAATTGCAGGCACTGTAAGGCTCTCGCCCCAGCCATAGAGGCGGGGAAAGCCTTTAAGGCGAAAGCGGCGCGGTGGTATTCGTATTCCTCGCGAACGCCGCCTTGAACTTGGCGACCAGCGCCTCTCGTGAAGCGGCATCGTCATCAAACTCATCGCGCGCCGGCAAGATGAGCTGCTTGAGTGCCACGGCCTCGCCGGGGCGTTGACAGCACGCGTCACGCGGCCGATACCGCCACGGCGCATGGTGGCATCGTCCGGCAAAACAGCATCGTAAAACGACGCAGATAGGGGCAGGCAGGTCCCGGGACCGAGCGCAATGGCCAGCTCAAACCCGTCGAGCACGCGCTGCGGCGCAGGCCGACCATGGGATCGCGACCGAGCGATTGTGGTGTGTGGATGCAAGATCGGTCATCATAGCGCGCCGCCACGTTATTGTTGAAGTTACCGAGCGCGACGTCATCATCGCTGCAATGGCCGACCCATTGGCATAGGTTGGTATAACAGCCCCACAGATTGGCATACTGCTGATACCACTTGACCGGGGCGAGAATGTCTGACGACCGAACTCGGCTCAGACCAATAGCATCTCCCCGACCAGGCTGTCGCACGGCTGGGATGCCAATAGAGTTATGGTCCACGGGGACACCACGTCGATTGGCGCGAAAACGCAACCGTCGAGCGCGTATTGCTTGGTCACAGAAGCCAACTGGGAATGCTCTCTTCCTCAGCGGCGGAAGGCCACCGGAGTTTGCATCGTTGTCAGTGTTGCCGCCCCGTCAGGCCGCCGTTCCAGACCCTCCGGTAGAGGGCCGACCCAAGAGCCGCCGCCCGAACTCGATGAATCAGGCCGGGCCAGAAGTATCAGGCTTCTGAGCTTTCCGGACTGCTGGGCGTCCTGCTCCTTCTGCTGCTCGACCTTATTCACCATTGCCGCCACGCTATTGTTGGACAACCGCACGTCGATGATCTTTGGTGTTGCCCAGGTAGGCTGATGGTTTGCCATTGGCAAGCGTAACTACCGTTGTCAGGGCCTCGGCGCCACATCCGCATCGTCGGTGCCAAACACAATATGCGCGACCACACTTGCCCAAGCATATCCAGTCGTGGTGCCCGGATCACGCGACCTCATGCCCCACGCGCGGTTCGCGTGCAGCATGCGCCTGCATCATGGACGGCACGGTCATGCCATAGGCAGAAACGCCAGCTACTTGACCAGCACCAGCGAAACGATAGCAGTGCATTACGCCCGCGGTGCCAAGCCCAGTCGGCGTCGCATGCGCACCGCGGCACCGCGCTTGTCTGAGTGCCACCGGGCCGCACGTTCTCCTCCAGCAAAAACACGCCGCTCAGGGCGGCACATTCATTCCGAATCCATATTTGAGTGTATCAGCGAACCAAAAAAAGGTTGCGCAACGAATGGGCAAATTAAAGGTTGCGAGCGGAAGCATCCATGCGATAAGCGGATACGAAGCATCTTTGTTGCACAACAAACTCCACAGTCGCACGGGGAAATTATGACTACCCACGTGCATCGCGAAAACATACGGCAGGAGCAGGCTCGCCACCTAAATCGTGCGACGGGCCTCGATGGCGCGCCCAAGCAATAGCTCGTCGGCGCATCTCCAGGTCGCCGCCCACAGGAGAGGAGCCGCTTTGCCAGACGCGATACCTCGACTGGCGGCTTGATGGTACAAGGCCAGATAATCGCCGTGGTCTCGCCCTCAATAATGAGGTTGGTGGCGATGATGACCTCGTGGATGGCCTCGGCCCAGCATTTCCAGCAGCTCTCGAATGTGCAACTGCTCAAGGACCAATCTTGTCCATGGGACTGATGACGCCGCCCAATACGTGGTACAGGCCGTGGTAAAGCTGCCCGTACGCTCGATAAGCCGGACGTCGCGCAGCTCGCCCACCACGCAGATGCGGGTGGTATCGCGCGTGGGTCCTGGCAGATGGAGCACTCGTCCCGCCGTGGCGTAGTTAAAGCATCGACTGCAAAAAATGGACCTCCCTTCACCTGCAAAATCGCATGGGCCAGCCGGCGCGCCTCCCTCGGCGTCCGCCTCCAGCAGGTGATATGCGATGCTGGGCGGACTTAGGGCCCAGCGGGAGCCGCCCCAGCTCATCGAAAGGAGTATTTGCAAGCTGCGGTCTGCTGACATCTCCGTCTACTCGTCCAATCGCACGGAAACTAGAAGGGCATGCCCGGGATGTTGAGGTCCGCCGGTGATGGAGCTCATCTGCTTGCTGGCGACCTCGCTGACGCCCGCGGATGGCCTCGTTGACGGCGGCGACGATCATAATCCTGCAACAGGTCGACGTCCTCCGGATCGAGCGCATCCGGGTCGATCTGGATGGAGACCAACTCGAGATCGCCGTTGACGGTCGCCTTGACCATGCCGCCGCCAGCGGAAGCATCGATGGTGACGTCCTTCATGCTCTCCTGCGCCTGGGCAAGCTGTTCCTGCATCTTGCGGGCCTGCTTCATCATCTGCTGCATGTTCATACCGGCCATGATGGTCTCTTTCACGTGGTGCCGCACGCCGAGCTGCAGTGCCGAGACGCGGCGGACTTTCAAACTCAAAATCGTACCACGGCGCGAGGCCAGAGAGCGGGCGGACGTGTTATTCCTCAGTCGATACATGTCCTGAGCGCAAGCCGCACCCATAGATTATGCAGAAGTTGAATAATTCGCATCTGCATAATATTTGTTAAATCTTTGTAGAGCCTGAATCCGACATTTAATGCGTACCACTAAATGGCTAAATGCCGAGCCACTACTCGAGGCGGCGCATGACGGCGAGGTATAATTTGATTGCCATAGATAGCAATTTGAGGTGCCCCATGAATGCCCCCGACGTGCTCCAAAAACATCCGCTCAAAACACCCCGTTGCATATGGTTCTCTATCTCTTTGTCGGCTGGGCATTGCTGGTTGTCATCACCCATGCTATAGCGCTGGAGCAGAACTGCTGGTAGCCAGCTCGGATAAGCCCGTTGTCCAAATGGAGGAAGCGACCGACATGCGTCGACGGAACCCAGACCGTTTACTACAACAGCCGTCCCTCTACCAAAGAGCTCAAGGTCGAGATTAATAACTCAAATTGTCGATGCCGAGCTAGGCGACTATTCGACAATCGGAGCAACCGTCAACGCCGAGCAAGTCGAGTACACGGACAGCCATGCGACGTATCGTATCGACCTCAGCATCAGGCCGACCGTCCATCTTACCTGTCTGCTCGAATGCGAGATACGCGGCACCGCGTTGCACATGTCCGAAATACAATGCGCCCGGACAAAGAGATCTCTTCTTGAGCAGTATACCCGCCTGCGCAGCTACTCCACCGGCGAGATGGTGGACTGGCCGAAGACGCTGCGGATGAGGGCTGGCCTCGTCCTCGGTCTGCGGGATGTTCGGGGCTGCGCCCTGATGGCCGAAGGGCTGCCCGCACCGGGGTTGGACTCCCGGGGAGCCGCGGGGCGTCGTCGCTTGTGGGGGCCGCGGATGCCACCGCCGCGGCGGGCAGGCGCGGACGCGCCGCACCCGGCACGTCGAACGGAGGAAGATCGTCCCCGCTCGCATCGCCGGCAAAGCCGCCGACCATAGCGTCGTCGTAGGGCACCTGCTCGGATTCCCACGGCGCGGGCTGCGCGACAGGCTGAGCCTTGGGGGCAGCCGAGCGCTCGAGCACAGGGTGCGGGCTCGGTCGAGGTACCCGTGGCAGGAGGAGCGCCGGCGGGGTTGTCAGGCGTAGCCCGGGGGGCTTTGCCGGGTCAGACGACAGGCGTGGGCGAGAGGCTTGAGCGCTGGGGCCGAAGACGGCCAGTTTGGACGCCGCAGGCTTGCAGAATAGTCGACGGCACGACGACCGAAGACCGCGCAGACCGTCGGCAGGACCACCGACTGCGTATCGGCGCGACCGAGCATCTTAATGGCAAAAAAAGTCGAACCCGCGGGGAACGAGACCGTGAGCTTGAGCCGTCGTCGGCCGTGGCGCGGGCGTTGAGCAAAAGCCCTGCGTAGGAAGCCTGATGCGCCTTGACACGCTCGACAACCTCGGCCCATTTGCGCTGCAGCTCTCCGGCATCCTCGACCGCGGGCGTCTCGGCAGCACCAGCGGCGGCAACTTTGGGCGGCATTGTTGGACTGGGGCTTAGGTGCCGCAGCGGCGGCAGGCGCGGAGGCCGCAACGGGCCGAGGGCGTCGGAGCCGGCACAGACCGGAGGTGCAGGCGCTGCAGGCTTGGCCGACACGGACGCAGCGAGACGCTGGCGGCCGCCGGAGCGGCAGCACCACGATCCCAAGGCATACCGCCCCTCGCGCGCGGACGTAAAGGCAGGGTAGCAGATGCCGCCGGAGCGGCAGCTCGGGCACCCGAGATAAGCGTCGGCTGCTGGGCGGCAGCGGGTACGGATGTTGGCGCGGCGGCCTGAGCAGCGGCCACGCTCGCCGGCACGGCGCCGTTGGCAACCATGGCCTCCAGACGTGCCACGCGCTCGGCCAATGCCTCAATCGTTAAATCAGCCTCGGGACGTGCCAGTACGCGTGCAGGCAATCTCAAGCACCAGGCGCACGTCGCTCGCGCCCCTCATCTCCAGCGCGGCATCGTCGAGCACTGTCAGCACACGGGCCAGGCGGTCGGCAGGATGCTCGCCAAAGGCAGCGGCCTCGGCAGCAAGCGCCTCGGCCTGCTCGGAGCCGCCCTCAAACAGCTCGGCACGGGCACCGGCAACGCAGGCAACGTACACGTCACGCACATGCGCCACCAGGTCGCGCGTCAGCTCCAGCAGGTCGTTTCCTTCCTCGACCTGCGCACGGATCAGTCCATATAGCTCGGCAACATCGCGATCGGCAATGGCGCGGGCAAACTCGCCCAGGATCTGGTCCGAAACCTCGCCCAAAAGCGAGCGGGCATCGTCCGCATGCACGGCGCCGTTGCCAAAAACGCTCAGCTGCTCCAGCGTGGACAACGCGTCGCGCATGCCGCCCTTGGCATGGCGTGCCACGATAGCCAGCGCCTCGTCGTCGTAATCGAAGCCCTCCTGCTCGCACACGTATGCCAGGCGATGCTCAATATCCTCGTTGCCGATACGATGGAAATCGAAGCGCTGGCAGCGCGAGAGGATGGTCTCCAGAATCTTTTGCGGGTCGGTGGTGCACAGCACAAAGATCACGTGTGCCGGCGGCTCCCTCAAGCGTCTTGAGCAGCGCGTTGAACGCCGCCGTCGTGAGCATGTGGACCTCGTCGATGATATAAATCTTGTACTTGCCGCGCACCGGGGCAAAGTTGACGGAGTTGATGATCTCCTCGCGCACGTTGTCCACGCCAGTACGGCTTGCGGCATCGAGCTCGTAGACATCCGGGTGGTTGCCCTCGGCGATGAGCTCGCACTCCTCGCAAGTACCGTCGGGCATGCAGCCGCTTGCACCCTCGGCGCGCGCCGCCTCGGCATTGCGGCACAGCAGCGCCTTGGCCAGAATGCGCGCCATGGTGGTCTTGCCCGTGCCGCGCGGTCCGCAGAATAGGTACGCGTGGGACAGGCGCCCCTCGGTGATGGCGTGCTCGAGCGTCGAGACGATATGCTGCTGGCCCACCACGGAGTCGAAGGTGAGCGGGCGATACTTTCGGTACAACGATTCCATGGGTGCTCCCCCGGGTATACTGAGTCTTGTTGCCGCGGCGGCCATGCGGTCGCACGGCATACTGCATTCCATAATACCCGTACGGCGAGCCCGCCGCGATAGGAGTCCAAAGAGCATGGCAGACGCAGAGAGCAACCTCGTCCCCTCCGAAGCAGCCGACCAGGTCGAGGTCGCGCTCGAGGAGGCCAGGCCGCAGCCGATGACGGCATTCTGTACCTCAACGAGTACCAGTACGAAAACGACCTGGTCACCGACTTTGCGCGCCTGGTCGCCTCGCCCAGGCGTCGCGGCTCGCTTATGTCGCGCCGCGGCAATTGCCGCGCTCATCCGGTATCGGCATGCTGGTTGCCGGCGGCACTGGATCAAGTTCGGCGTCGTCCTGATCGTATTCGGCGCCTTTTTTTGGCCTGGTGGAGCAAAAACCTGCACGCACCACCCTCGCCCGCGACTATATCGACGCCGTTGAGGCCGACGAGTCCATGGTGGCCGCTATCGCCGCGTCGCCGCCAACGAGACGGCCTGATGGTTTGGGGCAAGAGCGGCAAGTCGCAGTTCTTCCTGTTTGAGAAGCCTGACCACGTGCTCGACGGCGAGCGTGCATCTTGTGGCCATGTTCAAGCTGACCAGGGGCGTGACGATCCCCAAGGACACCTTTTATTCCTCGCGGCGATGCCGAAATAAAGTTCGGCCCCTTCCTTAAGGCGCGCATCAACAAAAACCCGCACGGAGACCAACGCAAGAAGATGAAGGCAGAAAAGGCCGCCGTCGAGGCCAAGCAGGGCGACAAGCCCCAGGAGACCGTTGGGCGCAAGCAGAAGAAGAACAAGAAGAAGCGCTAAGGCCAAGCCAGACAGGCAGCCCGCATCCCGCTATCCTCCCCATGCACCCGAGCGTGCTACACTAGCAGCATCTATGCCACCGCGAATGGCTCGGCCCCGTGCCCGCCACTCGCAAACGAACTTTAAACGCACGAGGGTTGGCCATGCCGCTTTTCTCGCAACATACCGCCCGGTTCTCGCCGGACGTTCCCTTGAGGGCACTAGCTAGCTCGCGAGCTGCTCAAGCGGTACCAGCTGCTCGGAGACGCTTGGTGACCGGCGGTTTTGGTCTATCGAGATTTTGCCGCGAGGCATCTGCGCCGTCGCGTGGCCATTAAGCGCATTCCCCTTATCAACGGCGCCGGCATGCCTGCTGAAGCGACATCATGGACGTAAGCTGCGCGAGGCGCTACCGCCGCCATGCTTCAACATCCAATATCGTGCAGGTTATCGACTTTACGGCACGACACCGCCCATGCCTACCTGGTCATGGAGTATGTCGACGGCATGTCGTTGGGTTTTTTTGCATCGCGTGGACGGGCCACTCGCTCACCTTGACGAGTGCTGCGGCCATTGCCGGATGCCGTCAGGCACTCACCTTTTGCCCATGCAAACGGCGTGCTTCATCTGGACATAAAGCCCGCCAACGTGCTCATCGACCATTCGGGCAATGTAAAGCTACCGACTTTGGCATGGCGCGGCTGTCGTCTGCCGGCGGCTTTGGCGGCTCGCGCGGCGGCACCATCGGCTACATGCCGCCCGGAGCAGCTCGATATCAGGACGGCACGGTCGACGAGCGCGCCGATGTCTTTGCCCTCGCTCAGGCGACGATGAGGGCCTGTGCGGCAGCGCTCTCCTTTATGGCGGCCGCCCGCCGGCTCGCTCGGCCGCATCATCGGCGGCGCACCTATCCCAGCGAGCTGATACCACACTTCCCGGGAGCCGAGGCCGCGCTCATGAGCGCGCTCTCCCCCATGCCGCAGGACCGCCCCAGCAGCATCGAGGCATTTTGCGACCAGCCCTGCCGGTCTGGGCAGCGTGCGCGAGGCCGTCGCAGCCTAGAGCAAATGGTTGGCGAATTCGGATGACGAGCAGGAGCTCGACGATATCGAGCCGTCGCACTACGAGGACGACGCCATCGAGGTCGACCCCGCACTTGGTGCTGGGCGGGCACGCGGGGCGCTTGAGCCATGCGCGCGACTACACCATGCGCATCTATCTCGGCGCTAACGTGCGGCGTCGATGCTGCCCGTCGCGGTGATCTTTGCCGCCGCCATGTCCGGTTGGTGGATCGCTGGGGATGCCACGAGACTACCGCGAGCGCCACACGCTCACCTGTGCACTCGCTTGGCTGTCTGACCGGCAATACCTTCCTGGCAGCTGGGGTCGCCCGCCGGCACTCGCGTCATTTGGCTCGGCCCGGCAAAGCGCCGCCGCGGCAGCAGGCATGGGCGCGCTTTTGCCCGTCTGGCCACGGTCGCGCTCAGCCGGAGAGCGTGCTGGGGCTCGGCAACGTTGCCGCAGCGCTGGGAGAGACCCGCTCCTTTGGGCTGCCTTTGTGCTGGTAGCGGCAACTGCCGCGGCGTCATCTGCGCTGCTCAATGCCCATGCCAAGCGGTGCCGATCGAGGGGCTCAAACCTTGCCACAATCGCCGCCATCGCTGTACCGGCATCGGCCGCAGCGGCGTCCCTGTCTTGCACACCATATGGAAATTGCCCACCCCGCCTTGCAGCCGCGGTCGTCGCCAAGGCGGCGATTTGCAAACCCATCCTCTCAAACACACCAACCAACCAACCAAAAACAACAACACCAAAACACCAACAAGAGGACCATTGGCCGGCATCTTCGGTGCCACCGCGTGCCCCGTTCTCCCTTTAAGAAGCTTGCCAAGCAGGCGGCTCGCTGACATGGAGGATCAGACTCTGTGGTGATCAACTTGCGTCAACGGCGGCGCCGGCACTCTATACCATCCTGTCGCACGCCGCCGACGCGTCGATCCATGCTCGCTTTCCCGGTCACCCGAGCTTTCGCGCGAGGTCCACGCGAGGACTGATGAAGGCGCAGGCCGAAAAAGCGCCGCTATGCTGTTTGTCGGCGGCTGCCGAGAACGTCGACGCCCCCACGCTCGCCCGCCTCTATGAGGAGGAGCGCGCGCGTTCCTGCACGGCGGAGCAGGCAGGCGCGCCCATGCCCGCGGCGGCACCGCAGCCCGCCGCCCTGCCCCTGCTGCGCAGCGCCCCTGCGCCCTCGCCGCTCGCATCCGATGCTGGCCTCAACGCCCTGCCCTGCAACCCGCCGTCATCGAGGGTTTCGACCCCTTTGTCTCCTGGCAGACCTGTTTGCGCCGCAGGCTCCCATCCCCGTGCCGCAGACCATGACGCGCGACAGCTCGCCGGTGGGCGGAGCCGCCGCGGCGACAGGGCAGGAGCCGCCGTCGCGGGCGCCGCGGCGCACATGGCGTCGACCCGCACCAGCGCCCCCGCCCGGCCGCTCGCCCAGCTCGTGGACGTCGTCACCGGCGACACCTACGAGCTCACCAGCGCACGCGCCACGGTGGGCCGCGAGCGCTCCATGGCAGACGTCGTGCTGCGCGACCCCCAACGTGAGCCGTCGCCATGCGCAGCTCACCTTTACCGGCAGCGACTGGTCCATCGAGGACCTCAACTCCACCAACGGCACGCTCGTGAACAACCGCCGCATCTGCCCGCTGCCCCCTGCGCAGCGGCGACATCTTTCACCTTCGGCCTTACGACCTACGAGTTCCAGGGGGTAGATCCATGATCGACCTGTCACCTCTTCGCCGGGCGCATCGTCCTGGTCGTGGTGCTCTGTCTTCCTCATCGCCGTCGCGAAGACCGGCGTGGGCCTCGTGCGGCCAGCGCGCGACTCCACGTCTGGACGATCGACGTCGACAAGGGGGCGCGGCATCCGCGGCATCCACATGGACATCCCCGGGGCCGGTCATCGTGCCGCCCCCCAGCTCCGGACATTCGCGCTTAACGAGCTGCCTGTCCGGCGAGCCACGCGCGTTTTTTCGCTGCAGGGTCCGCGCTCGTCGATCGAGGACCTCAACTCGCCTGCTAACGGCACGCTGGTGAACGGCCGCGCGCTGCAGGAGCCCGCCACGCTGCGCGAGGGCGATGAGGTGCAGATCGGCGACGTGGTCATGAAGCGCACCGCCGATGACGATGGAGCGGACAACGCATCCTTTTTAGAGGAGGGTCTTGCGAGCGCGCGCCCCAGGAGCGCACGCCGAGCCCCTCGGCACGCCGCGGCGCCGACCGCGCCCGCACATGCCGTCCCCGGATCGTTTGAGCCCGACCTCCATCCCGCAAGCCCATTCGTCGAGCCCCGCGCCGCCGATGCAGACGCCCTGGCAGAGCTCGGAGGTGAGCCCACGGCGCGGCCCTGGACGATGTCCCGGCAAAACCCGAGCGCGCACCCCAGGCGAGCCATTTTTCCGACCCCAGCGACGACTTTGCGGCGTCCGACCCCGAGCCTCGCCGAACTCGGCGGGAGCCCTCAGCCGGACCCCGCCGCCGCGGCAGCGGAATGGGCCGTGGCGGGCGATTCCCTCGACCTTGACAGCCTGCCTCGACGAGCCGGACGACCGGTCGGGCATCGGCGAGCACGCCGCACGGAGAAGAATCCCTGCACGGCGTCCCGCCCTTCCTGGTGACGCCGCGAGGCCTCCCATCGACGTCTTTTCCACGACCCCACCGCCCCCGCCTCCCCCGAAGGCACCGCCGAGATCGACATCACGGCGGTCGAGGCGCAGCTGGAGCGACCCGGGGTCGACCTGCTTCTGAGCCCATCACCGACGACCTATCGACACCGACGAGACCTTCGACGCGGCACGTCCTCCATGCTCATGTGGGCGCCCGCCCGACGGGCGTGCGCAGCCCAACGAGGACTACCTGGTCGCCTCTCCGCTCTTTGCGTGACGCGCATGGGCGGTCATGCGGCCGGCGAGGTGGCGAGCGCCATCGCTGCCGAGACCCCATCGCCAAGACCGGACCCAAAACCGCCGACGCCACGCAGCTCGGCGCCGCCGTCGAGGCCGCCAACGCCGCTATCATCGAGGCCGCCGTCAACGGCGTCGGCCGCCGGGCATGGGGCTGCACCGCCACCACCGCCGCCGTCATCGAGGGCACCACGCTCGCCATCGCGCACGTGGGCGACTCGCGCGCCTACCTGCTGCACGGGGGGCACGCTCATCCGCGTAACGCGCGACCATTCCTACGTCGAGGGCTCGTGGACGCCGCGAGATCACCGCCGACGAGGCGCGCGTGCACTAACCGCTCCGTGATCACCCGCGCGCTGGGTTTCCGACCCGCCATGCATACGCGGACCACTTCACCCTGAACGTCGAGGAGGGCGACCGCCTGATCCCTGTGCTCCGACGGATTGTCGAGCATGATCCCCGACGGCGGATCGGCGCGTGGCGCAGCAGGCTCCACCGCCCAGATCTGCACCGATAACCTGGTGGACGCCGCGCTTGCGGCGGGCGGCGGCGGCTAACGTGACCGTGGTGGTGGTGGACATCACCGACGACAGTCCGGAGCGCGCGAAGCTCGCCAAGAAGCACCGCCGCATTCACCACGCTCTCCGCCGTGAAAGTCATCGCCATCACCGCGATCGTCTCGTTCGTCTCCATGCGCTCCGTGTGCGCAGGGCGTGCAGGACGACTATCGCGCCCAGATCGACGAGTCCAAGACCAAGGCGCTGCTCGACGCCCGCGCCATCTCGCAGGACGTGGAAGACCCGGCCGGCGAGGCGGCGCGCGAGCTCGGCGAGCGATGCGCCCGCGACGGCGGATCCCCGGGCCCGCCGACGCCGTGGGATCGAGCGGCTCATCCGACGCCGCAACGTCCGCCAGCACCACGACCGAGGGAGGTGCCGCGCAATGAGTCGCCGCACGACCGAATTGCTCTTGCTCATAGCCGCAGCGTTCCCCGTGACCCTGCTGTACGCCCTGTACGTGGTCAACGCGGGCGCCGTGCTCGTTCCAGACGCTCGCCGTGCCGTTGGGCCTGTTCGCTGCCTTCGCCGCGGCGCACATCGGCGTGCGCCTCTTCGCTCCGGGCGCCGATCCCGCCCTGCTTCCCATCGTGTTCGCGCTCTCCGGCATAGGCATCACCTTTGTCACGCGCCTTGAGCCCTCCCGCCTCCATGGGCCAGATCGTCTATCTGTTCCTCGGCGTCGCCCTCATGGTGGGCACGCTTGCCGTGGTCAAGAACCTCGAGGTCGTCAAGAGGGTACAAATACGTGCTCGGCGCCGCGGGCATCGCCCTGCTCAAAGCTGCCCATGCTCATCGGCACTGAGATCTACGGCTCCAAGCGTCGCCTGCTCGTGGTGGCCTTCGAGCGCGACCTGGGCAGCGCGCTGTTGTTCTACACCATCTTCCTCATCATGCTCTACGTCGCCACCGGCCGCGTGTCCTACGTGCTCATCGGGCTGGTGCCCCTTGCCGTGGGCGCATTTGGCATGTACTCAGATCATGGGACACGTGCAGGTGCGCGTGGCCATTTGGCTCGACCCGTTCAAAGACGCCCAGAACCTGGGCTTCCAGATCGTCCAGGCCCTCTACTCGCTCGCCGACGGAGGCCTGCTGGGCGTGGGCATCGGCAAGGGCCTGTGCGGCGACACCATCCCGGTCGTCGCCTCCGACATGATCTTTGCCGCCATCGGCGAGGAGATGGGCCTGCTGGGCGGCGCCGCGGTGCTGCTGCTGTTCATGCTGTTCGCCGTCCGCGGCCTCACCACGGCGGCGCGCGCCAAGTCCGAAACCTCGCCGCGTTCTCGGCCGCGGGACTCACCGCCGCGATCTCCTTCCAGGCGTTCACCATCGTGGGCGGCGTGACCAAGCTTCATCCCGCTTACCGGCGTCACCCTGCCCTTTATGAGCCAGGGCGGCTCCTCGCTGCTGGCGAGCTTCGTGATCGTGGCGCTGCTGTTGCGCGCCGGGGCGGGCCACCGGCCGCTCGACCGAGATCGCCAACACCAGCACCGAGCTCACGCCGTGGGCTATCGCCCCGGCGGGTCGCGCGGCTCGCGCTCCCGTCGAGTCCTCGCAGGATAAGACGCTCACCGGCCCCAAGGATTACTCGAGCTGGCAAAACGCGGGCTCAACTCGCTCGCGGGCATCATCACCGAACTGGGCAATTCCGTGCAACTCACCATCGACTCGCGCATTCAGCAAGCTGCCGAGCAAGCGCTGGCGGGCCGCAAGGCGCCATCGTGGTGTGCCTGACCCCGCACCGGCGCGCCGTGTTGGCATGGGCGAGCGCCCCGGCGTACGACAACACGGACATCGCTGCGCCATGGAGGCGGCGAACGCGCCGGCGGGCCGACACCTCTCCATGTTCGACCGCGCCACCGGAGGCCCTCTACTCTCGCCCGGCTCCGTTCAAGACCGTCACGCTCTCGCAAGCCCTCGAAAGCGGCGTGGCGGCGCTCAATCCACGACGTACAGCCCGGCCGCATGGAGATCGGCGGTGCCGACGTGGTGAGCGTCAACGAGCAGCTTATGGCACCATCATCGCTCGACCGCGCGTTCGCGGTGTCCTCCAAATACCGGCTCTGGCCAGGTCGCTTGAAGCGCCTCGAAGCGCCGATCGGCTCGTCGCGACCAGTGCGGCGTCTGGCTATGGCTGGTGAAACCTGGGCATCATCTCTCCAACGGTGGCGTCGATCATGCCCGACCCGGCCGATATGTCCACCTGGGAGTTTGCCTGGCGGCGCCGGCCAGCCCGCGTCGGCCAGGGTCACGTCTGCAGCCCCCTGCATCCACCGTCATGCAGAACGTCGTCATCGCGGCGGCGATCGCCAACAACGCATCGCGATGAACCCCCTACCGTCGTAAGGGCCAGATCTCGGCACCGGACGGAACGGTCGTCAAGACCACGCGCGAGCGCTCGCTCGGCCGAGGCCGTCAGCAGCGGAACCGCCGAGCGGCAAGGTCAAAGGAGGCCATGCTCGACGTCGTCCAAAAACGGCAGCAGCTCGGCCGCGGCATCGCCGGGCGTCAAAGGTGGCAGGCAAGACCGGCACCGCCGAGACCAAACAGCGCCACCCCCGCAACTCCGACCTTTATCGGGTTTGGTAATTCATACGACACCCCTACCCTCGCGGTTTCGCTTGGCCTGAGACGACGGAAAATTCAGGCTAACGCGGCCGCCGTTGCGGCGTCAAGTCCCGCGAGCGGGCGCCAGCGTGCTACGGTGCAAGCGCATTTGATTGAGGTAACGTGATATCGCCCGCGGATTGACTGATATATGTTGAGATGCGGCAGAGGCAACAGCGCGTACTTTGGAGGCAGATACCGCTCAAGGACAAGGTGGGCAACGGAGGTATAAAAGCGTGTTCCGCGCTCAGACCAGGTCTCGACCGCACGGTCGTCGTCAAGATCATGCTGCCAGTAATACGCCGGCGACGCACGCTCGCCGCGCGCTTTTAGCAGGAGGTTCGCCGCCGCCGGTCTGCAGAGCCCTTACATCGTGGGCGTGCACTGACTGGGGCAGGACGGCGACCGTACTACATCGTCATGGAGTACCTGCGGCACCGACCTCCG
>VOFI01002031.1_pt1 | contig 16141 bp, 32 predicted proteins | sample 5384131 | NCBI WGS metagenome assembly VOFI01 (sample SAMN12384728, study PRJNA508395) | human gut metagenome | isolation source: healthy gut H | host: Homo sapiens
GGGAACTGGGCGGTGTACGGACTCTCCACGTTTTCCCGGATGGCCGGTCGGTCCACAGCTGGGCAGTGAGCTGTTCATCTTTAAGGGGTGATCAGAAGCTGGCCCGCTTCAGGCTGCCGCACCAGTTGTTACCGTACTGCCAGTGCATCAGGGTGGGCAAAAAAGTTCCTGTTCCATGGTCTCTCTCCGGAAAGTCAAAAGTCCTGCCCCAGAGGGGCGCAGGAGCATTGTACCACAGAACAGGGAAAATGAAAACCGCCTCTTGGGCAATGGGGAGAAAAAAGCGGGACACATATGTGTCCCGCTTTTTGTCACAGATTCTGGTCGCTGAGGCGGTGGAAATCCTTTGCTGCGACCGAAGACGTGGGTGAGGGGAAGACCTTGATGAAGCAGTCGATCCCGCTGTCCCGGATGAACTCCCGCAATTGGACATACTCCCGTGAGTTGCAGACACAGTCCAGCTGGATCTTGTCCGCCTGGGAGTAGCCCCGATGACCTTGGAGATGGTGGCGCTCTTGCCGATCTCCTCGATGATAAAACGCTCGATGGCCCGGGGGTCCTCACAGACGATCTGGATCTCATAGAGGCGGGGACCCATGTTGAAGATGACGTAGTTCATGCTGTTCACGTAGATGATTTGTCCTACAAAGGCGTAGGCCACCGTATCCAGGCTGAAGGCTGAGAGCATGATCAGCATAATGACGGCGTCCAGGCAGAGCAGCAGGTTTTTCAGCCCGCGGCCTTAAAGACCTTCTGCTTGAGGATCTTGCTCAGGGTGTCCGTTCCGCCGTAGGAGTACCCCATGCGGTAGGTCAGGCCTGCGCCCGCCCCGTAGACCACGCCGAAGAACATGACCGCGATCAGCTTCTCCTTCAGAATGATCTCCACCTGCACATGGTTGAGCACCCACAGGACCAGGGGGTAGAGGATGGACAGGAACAGGATGCTGGACACCTCCTTGTACCCCAAGGTCACGGCGGTGAAAGCAGGATGGCCAGGGTCAGCCCATAGTAGATCAGGGCGTAGTTGATCCCGGTGAAGGTCTCCGCAGTCATAGCCAGCCGGTGATGCCCGTGACCACAAAGCCGTTGGGGAGGGCGATCCAGTTGACGGCTATGCTGCATATGACACAGCTCAGGACCATATTGAGCAGGGCGGCGGTACGGTGGTGACTTCTCATAAAAGATGCCCTCCTGTCAGGGAACTGCTGTCCCGATTTCCCGCGTCCCGGGGAAAAGGAAAGGGAACCCGAAAGTGCTCTGGTCGGACCGCCGGACGGCTCAGGACAGATACTGGGGCAGGGCGATGTCCTCCACGACTTGGGCGGGAATCGTGAATTCTGTTATGCCCATATACATGGGGGCAACGGTACCCTCGTCAAAGACCAGGACCAGCCGCCCCTCCCCATCGATGTAGAAGGAGGTGTCCGGGTCCAGGGCAGTGAAGTTCAGGTCCCCCACGTCCTCGTCATGGAGCCAGTAGTGGATTTGGTCATCGGAGGCCATCTGTTCCGCCATCTGGCGCTGGACCTCTTCGGTGAGGACGGAGAGGCAGTCGCTGTCCGGGCGGAAGAGATCGGACAGGGTGAGGAGCTCCCCTGTAGCCTTGTCCACGGCGTAGATCTTGACCGACTCATTCCCGCTGGCCATCACCAGGGTCTGGTCGAAGCGCAGGGCAAAAACGGTCTCATTGTCGGTGGCCACGGTGTAGGTCAGGCCCAGGTCATAGTGGCCCAGCTCCCCCTGGAAGGGCGGCTTCATGCTGATACTGTTGGATGATGGTGTCGGTGTACGCCTGGATGGCGGCGCGCTCAGCGCGTCCCCGCCCCCTCCACCGAGGGAATGTCGATGTGGGCGGAGGTGTTGTCCATAGCGTGGGCGATGCCGGGCCAGGTGGCCCAGCAGCACGACAGCCAGCATGGCTGCGGCGGCGGACAGGCCGGTACGCTGCAGGAACCGGTCCAGCCAGGAGGACCCTGGGGCGGCTTCTCCCAGGCCGGCCTGGCCTGCCGGATGGCGGCGCGGACCCGCTCCTCCAGCTCCGGGGGACGGGGATGGCGTCATATTCCTGTTTCAGATGATCGAGACGGTCTTGATTCACGGATAGGGCCTCCTTCAGAGAGCTCTCAAGCTTCAGTTTCTTCAGGCTGCGGTACAAAATGGTCTTGACAGTGTTTACGTTCTCTCCGGTGACCTGGGCGATCTCCTGGGCTTCAGCTCCTGAAAAAAACGCAGGACTATCACCGTCCGCTCCCGCTCGTCCAGCAGGTCCAGCGCCTGCATCAGATCCGTGTCCTGATAGACATCCTCCTGACCGGTCTCGGGGATGTGTTCCGCGTCAGCCTGACGGGACCGGGCGCGGAGCACGTCCATGGCCGTATTGACCACGATGCGGCACAGCCAGCCCCGGATGGCAGCGGGCGAACGCACGTCGGCGGAGCGGGAGATGGCTTTGAAGGCGCTTTCCTGGACCACATCCATGGCATCATCCGGATTTTTTAACATAGGTATAGGCCAAGCGATACAGAGATTCGTAGGACGCCAAAAGCTGGGATTCCACCTGCTGCTGCATCGAGGAAGGGCTCATGGTGCCTCCTTTCCTCTCCCATCCTAATAGACGGCTGGATGGAAGAAAAAGTTTCATGAGAGAAAAATATTGAAGGAAGGCGGGGGACGGTCAGCCCAGCACCTGCCTGAGATTCGCCAGGGCCAGCGCCGCCTGCTCCTCCCAATGCTCTGGGGCATCCACCTTGGACTCGACGCTCACCCCGCCGGCATATCCGATCTGCCGAAGGACCCCGGCGTACTCAGGCAGCGTGGGCTCCAGAGATAGGTCAGTGGGGTAGCGGCGGCCTTCCAGCTGGGAGATGTGGGTGTGGACCAACAGCTCTCTCCCTCCATCCAGCAGGACAGAGGGGGAGTCCCCCTCGAACCGCAGGTGGTAGTAGTCGCACAGGACCCGGACATTGGGGTGGTCCACCGTGCGGGCCATCCGTACCCCGTCGGAGAAGTGGTTGAGCATGTTGGTCTCGCCCCGGTTGTTGTGCTCGATGGAAATGACCACCTGATATGGGGCGGCCTCCTCCCCGCAAGGGACAGAAATTCGGCGATCTGGTCAAAGGCCGCCTCCCGGGAGTAGTGCTCGGGACAGCTGCGGGACCAGGGACTGCCGAAGACCGTATAGGAACACCCAGCCAAGCTGCCCGCTCCAGGGCCCGCCGGAGGTAGTCAGTCAGCTCCGCTCTGGAGGTGACGTCGGGGCCGGTGATCTGAAAGCGGGCGGGCATAAAGTCGTTGCAGGCGCGGCAGGGGGAGGTCTAGCTCCTCCAGCACCGTCCGGGCATCCCGGAACTCCTGCTCGCTGAGCTGGGCCGGCTCGTTCAGGGGCAGCTCAATGTAGTCGTAGCCCAGCCGCTTCAGGCGTCCGGCGTATTCCAAACCGATCCGGTCCAGTGTTTTGGGGAGCAGATTGACACAGCAGCCGTAGAGCATAGGGGGGCCTCCTTTGAGTTCTTTTGTTCATCCTAGCATGGGGAAAAGGGCGTGTCAAGCATGCGGCGGAGGGTATATCCCGGCCCGTTCCGCGGATACTAATCAAAAAATGGATGGAGGAGAGGGATATGGCGGTGGAGCGGGACATCACCTGGAACATCAGGCATTTCCAAGGGGCTTTGCGGTGCGACCGGAATTTCGATGTGGTCTACCGGGTGTTTCGGATCTGCGGGCGGGAGGCCTGCATGTTTTTTGTAGACGGCTTTGCCAAGGACGAGATCATGGAGAAGCTGCTGGAATTTTTCTATGGGATACAGGACGAGGACCTGCTCCGGGATGCCCATACTTTCTCAAAGTCGTGTGTCCCCCTACTGCGAGGTGGCCATCAGCGGGGGAGGAGGACACCATCGTGGGGCAGATCTTGTCTGGGGTATGGGCGGTGTTCGTGGATGGAATGGACCAGTGCGTGCTGATCGACCAGCGCACCTATCCCCAGCGGACCACCTCGGAGCCGGACCAGGACAAGTCCTTTCGGGGGAGCCGGGACGGCTTTGTGGAGACTATGGTCTTCAACGCGGCGCTGATCCGCCGCCGCATCCGCTCGCCCCGGCTGTGCGTGGAGCACCTGGAGGTGGGGGAGACCTCCAGGACCGACGTGGCGGTGTGTTATTTTGAGGGCCGGGCGGACCCGGAGCTGGTCAACACGGTGCGGGGAGCGCATCGCCCAGGCCAGGGTGGACGCTTTGACCATGAATCAGGAGGAGAGCCTGGCGGAGCTGCTGGTCCGGAAGCGGTGGTACAATCCCTTCCCCAAGTTCAAGTTCACGGAACGGCCGGACGCGGCGGCGGCCCAGATCCTGGAAGGGGATGTGGTGGTGCTGGTGGACCATTCCCCGCCGCCATCATCCTGCCTACCACCCTCTTCGACGTGATGGAGGAGGCGAATGACTACTACTTCCGCCCATCACCGGCTCCTACCTGCGGCTGGTCCGGTTTTTTACCACTTTTCTCACTACCTTCCTTACCCCGGTGTGGCTCCTGCTGATCCAGGAGCCGGAACGGGTCCCCGGGTGGCTGGAGTTTATTCTGATGGAGGAGCCGGCGCAGGTGCCCCCTCTCCTCCAGCTGCTGATCCTGGAGCTGGCCATCGACGGGCTGAAGCTGGCCGCCCTCAATACGCCCAACATCCTGACCACCTCCTTCTCCATGATCGGAGCCATCATCCTGGGGGACTTCGCGGTCCAGTCCGGCTGGTTTTCCGCCGAAGTGATGCTGTATATGGCGGTGGTGGCCATCGCCAACTATAACCAGCCCAATCTGGAACTGGGTTATGCACTGAAGTTCATGCGCCTGATCCTGCTGGTGGCTACCGGACTTCTGGGCCTGTGGGGCTTTGTGGGAGGTGCGGCGTTGCTGTTTTTGGTGCTGGTGTCCAACCCGGACCATCTCAGGGCAGTGCTACCTCTATCCTCTGGTCCCCTTCAACGGTAGGGAGTTGAAGAAAAAGCTGCGGATAGGGGCGGCCCCCGAAAGAAAGGGCGCCTGACAGCCGGGAGGAGGCGCGCGCCTCCCTGCTGGAAGAAAGCGGGACCGGTCGGGCCCCTGTGTCACAGGGGCCCGACCGGTCCTTTTGTTCGGATGGGAGAGGGCCTGGCTCGGCTCAGGACATCAGCAGGTCGAGGGTGCAGCAGTTTGCGATGCTCTTGCGCAGGGCGGCGCGCAGGGGGAGCACGGCGGAGGGGGCGACGCTGAGCTCGTCGATGCCGATGGCCAGGAAGGTGGGCAGCAGATCCGGGTCGGCCCCCAGCTCCCCGCAGATCCCGATCCAGATGCCCGCCTCGTGGGCGGCGTCGGCGGCCATTTTCAGAGCCCGGAGCACTGCGGGGTGGTGAGGATCGAAAAACTTGCCCAGGTCGCTGCGATGTCGGTCGCAGGCCAGCGTGTACTGAGTCAGGTCGTTGGTGCCCACGGAAAAGAAGTCCACCAGCCGGGCCAGCTCAGGCGCCATGAACACGGCGGCGGGAGTCTCGATCATGATGCCGATCTCGGTGTCCGGGTTGAAGGGGATCTCTTCGGCGGTGAGCTCATCCATCACCCGCTGGCAGGCCCGGCGGCACTCCTTCACCTCCCACACGCTGGCGATCATGGGGAACATGATGGCGATCTTACCGCAGGCGCTGGCCCGGTACAGCGCCCGCAGCTGGGTGCGGAACACCTCGGGATGGTTGAGACAGATGCGGATGGCCCGCAGGCCCAGGGCTGGGTTCTCCTCCCTGTTCAGATGGAAACGGCCCGCCTGCTTATCCGCCCCCGATGTCCAAGGTGCGCACGATGACCCGTTTGCCCTTCATGGCCAAGGCCACTTGCTTGTAGGCCTGGAACTGGTCCTCCTCGGAGGGGCAGCCGCCGGCGGCCAGATAGAGGAACTCCGAGCGAAACAGGCCGATGCCCTGGCCGTCATTGGCCAGCACCGCATCCACGTCCTCCAGAGAGCCGATGTTGCAGCAGAGCTTGATCTTCCGGCCATCCAGAGTCACATCCTCTCTGCCCGCCATGCTGCGCATCAGCGCCCGGCGCTGGGCCTGCTGCGCCTGGCGGGCCTTCAGGATCTGGAGGGTCTCCTGGTCCGGGTCGAAGATCACCTGGCCGGTCTCCCCCACGATGTAGGCCTGTTTGCCGTGGTAGCTCTCATTAAAGCTGGCCCCCAGGCCGCAGACCGCGGGGATGCCCATAGTGCGGGCCAGGATGGCGGTGTGGCTGTTCCCGGAGCCGCCCTGGGTGGCGATGGCCAGGATCTTGCTCTTGTCCAGCTGGATGGTCTCGGAGGGGGCCAGGTCGGCGGCGGCCAGGATCACCGGCACCTGGGAGTCGATGCCCCCCTCCACCACGCCCGTCAGGTTGTTCAAAATGCGCCCGGTGACGTCCTTGACGTCGCAGGCGCGGGCCTGCATATAGGGGTCGTCCATGGCCGCCAGCATGGCGGAAAACTGCTCCCCGGCCTGGTCCACGGCGTACTCGGCGCAGTACCCCTCGGCCAGCAGCTCCTCCATGGCGCCGGTATAGTCCTCGTCCTCTAAAAAAACATGGCGTGGGTCTCAAACAGCTGAGCGGCACTGTCCCCGCCTGCGCCCGGGCCAGTTCGGCCATCTGTCCCAGCTGCTGGGCCGTCTGCTCCATGGCACGGTCAGCCGCTCCCCTGGAACCGGGGGTCGTCGGCTTTGTCGGGCTGAATGAGCGTCTGGCTGCGGCGGCAAAAAATAGATGGGGCCGTGCTCTACACCTTTGGAAACCCCCTTGCCCCTGCAAAATCTTCATGTCGTTTCCTCTTTTCAAAAGCCCCATGTCAAACGGACCGTGGGCACGGGGCTCGCTTATAGATTCTCCTTAAAAAGCTGTTCCATGGCGGAGATGGCGCTGTCCTCGTCCGGCCCCTCGGCGGTGACGGTGACGGTGTCGCCTCCCTTGACCCCCAGGCCCATCAGCTTCATCAGCTGGGTGCTCTTGACGGTCTTGTCACCCCTTGGTGACGGAGATCTCGGTACCGGAGAAGGCCTTGGCTGTCTTGACCAGCAGGCCAGCGGGACGGGCGTGGATGCCTACAGGATCGACGATGGTATAGGTAAAAGATTTCATGACAGAGACTCCTTTTTATGATTCAGCCCCTTGACCGGCAAAGCGGATCCATAGGGGCGCAGCGCCCGGCTCCAGCTGGAACGGCGGTTGGCGCAGATGGAAAGCTGCACTCGTCCCCCTCCAGGGAGACCTGCTCCTTGACATATATCTCCTCATAGACGCGCTGCTGACAGTGATACACATTGAGCACGTCAGATCCGCTTTCGGGGTGATTCTGCCGGATGGACCAGAGCCTTCCCGCTGCGGTGGCGTCGGTCACAAATATGAGCCGCAGCATGCTGTTCTGACACTCTTCTGCAGGACATTACGTTTTCAGGAACTCCCTTTCGATGTGTGAGATGGCACCATCCGCGGTCTCTTTGCCCAGCAGCACGCAGTAGATCGGGAGAGCCAGCCGATCCAGCAGTTCCGGGCAGCATATCGTGATATAGTCCAATGTCTCCAGCGGAGCAAGGCCGAAGAAGTCATAGGGGATGATGGTGGTGATCGTAATGTCAAAGCGGCCGTCAGCTGTCAGATAGATCCGCGGTGTGTAGAGGATGTGCGGGCTGTACAGCATATATCCGCTGCCGCGGCAGTATGGAAAGACCCGGGCATTGATAAAATTCAGAAGGCGGAGAAGAGCGTCGATATGTCTGCTTTTCCGGCATAGTTCTGCACCCAGGGAGGAGTAGTAGCACCTTGCCTCCATTGTGTCCTCGTAGAACCAGATACAGGACTCGATGCGGTGATCGGGGCATACACCGCGTTGAATCCCATGGTGATCTGCATCTGACCGCTGTCAAAGCCTGCGCTGTGCCTAACACGGGAAGATCTGAGGCGGCCAGTCAGGACCCGGATAGCTTCCTGTCTTTTCAAACCAGTGTACCTCCTTGCACCAAAAGGCCTTACTGTTCACTCTGTTTCGGCGGCGGGCAGATCATGGCGGCGTCTATGGCAAGCCGCTTCATCGCCTCCACCGCGGCCTTTTTCTTTCTGCTGGCGGCCGACCCGTCTTTCCGTTCCAGCAGATAGTCCACCAGTGCCTTCACCAGCTCCGCGTCTGATATCGCCGCTGCCTCCGGGGCACCGCCGCGGTCATCGGGGCGCTCCGCGTGGAGTACGCGGAAGAGCTGGCCTCCTGGTGTGACGCGGCCTTCGAAGGAGGGGTTTTGACCAGGATGGCAGTCAGCGCCCGCAGGCCGCGGCGGGGTGGTCAGCATCTGGGTGGAGAGAGCCTGATCTTGATGTGGTTTTTTCCCATTTCCAGCAGACTGATATGTTTGGGGTTGTTCATGTAGATGGATCTTTCATTATAGGAATTGATCCCGTTCTCCAGAGTGCGCCGGTCCTCAGCGGAAAATTCCGGACCCGGGAGAGCCAGGCTCAAAGTCAGGTCATAATGGTACGCAAAGCGGGTGGAAAGTGTCTCGCCGTTCATTATCCAGCTGCCCCCTCGTTCAAAAAAATTTTGGGTCTTAAATGCTTTGACCATATGATAGCACAGCCAGTCGAGAAAATCAACTGTTAGCTTAAAACAGTTATTTACAAAGTTACGGCGTTTTGGTATAATAAAATTGGAACAAGGCAGTTTAAATGAAGGAGGTCATATAGCCATGAACCGAAAAGAGTGGGATCAAACCATGCCAAGCATCCTGGCTGGCCTGGCGCCCGGGAAATACAGCCTTCGGGAGATCATGCTGGACAGCTTCTCCAGATATCCCCAGGCCCATGAGGGGGTGTTTCTCTATGAGGATGTGGCTGGAGGGCGCTGCCAGAGCATGTCGTTCAGCGGGAAAAACATAGATGGAGCTTGTGTGTATGAGGTCCGGTAACAAACAGAGACCGACTTGTGAAAACAAGTCGGTCTCTGTTTTGGTGGAGATAAGCGGGATCGAACCGCTGACCTCTTGAATGCCATTCAAGCGCTCTCCCAGCTGAGCTATACCCCCACGACACAATATCAAGTTTTAAATGGTGGACGATACAGGACTTGAACCTGTGACCTCCCGCACGTCAAGCGGATGCTCTACCAGCTGAGCTAATCGTCCGAACAGCATGGACTATTATATATGCCGCTGGGTGGAATGTCAAGTGTTTTTTCTCGATTTCCGGAGAAAAATATGAAAAGGGAAATGCGAAAATTTCCAAATTTTTCGTGAAAAAAGCAAAAGATGTGTTACACTGAAAGCATAGATCTTGATACCTGTGAGGAGGATTTCTATGTTAAAGCTTGATCTGTCTCAGCTGGCCGGATTTCTGCCCCCAGGGCTACGCGGTCTCCCGTCAGACCGGCCTGAAGAAAGCGGCCGACATGCTGGCCGCCGGCAACGGCCCGGGGGGGATTTCACCGGCTGGGTGGCCCTGCCGGGCAGTACGACCGGGAGGAGTTCGCCCGCATCCAGGCGGCGGCCAAGAAGATCAAAAGCAGTCCCAGGTTCTGGTGGTCATCGGCATCGGCGGCTCCTACCTGGGTGCCCGGGCGGTCATCGAGCTGCTGTCCTTCCCCAACTATAACCTGAAGGTGAAGGACACCCCCGACATCCTGTTTGCCGGCAACGGCCTGGCCACCGACGCGCTGCTGGAGCTGATCGCCCTCATCGGTGACCGGGACTTCTCCGTCAACGTGATCTCTAAATCAGGGACCACTACCGAGCCTGCGGTGGCTTTCCGGATCTTCAAGGGGATGCTGGAGGAGAAGTACGGCAAGGAGGGCGCACGGGAGCGTATCTATGCCACCACCGACAAGTCCCGGGGTGCGCTGAAGGGCCTAGCGGACGCGGAAGGATATGAGGAGTTCGTTGTACCCGACGCGGTCGGAGGCCGGTATTCTGTCCTCACCGCTGTGGGTCTGCTGCCCATCGCCGTGGCCGGGCATCGACATTGCAGGCGCTGATGGGCGGCGCGGCCCAGGCCATGACGGAGCTGGCTGTCCCCGGACTGGACAACCCCGCCTGGCGGTACGCCGCCGCCCGCCACGCCCTGCACGAGAGCGGCAAGAAGGTAGAGCTACTGGCCTGCTACGAGCCTCCCTTCCGCTTCTTTGCCGAGTGGTGGAAGCAGCTGTACGGAGAGAGTGAGGGCAAGGAGGGCAAAGGCCTGTTTCCCCGCCAGCGTGGAGTATACCGCCGACCTGCACTCCATGGGCCAGTATATCCAGGAGGGCCAGCGCCTTATGTGTGAGACCGTGGTCAATTTCGCTCCCAAGGGTGAGTTCCTGATCCCCAACGATCCGGACAACATCGACGGCCTCAATTTCTTGGCTGGAAAGCCCCTCTCCTTTGTGGCGGAGAAGGCTATGCGAGGTGTGATGCTGGCCCATGTGGACGGCGGCGTGCCCAACGTGCTCATTCAGATGCCCGCCATCAGCGAGACCAGGTGGGCTTACCTGATCTACTTCTTTGAGTATGTCTGCGGCCTGTCCGGCCATCTGCTAGAGATCAACCCCTTCAACCAGCCCGGCGTGGAGGCCTATAAGGCAACATGTTCGCCCTGCTGGGCAAGCCCGGCTATGAGGAGATGAAGCCGAAGCTGGAGGCCCGTCTGTGAAGGGGAAAAAATCCCTTTCCGGCGCGGCAAAAATTCACAAATCTTCCGGTTGAAAATCCGGCCGTGATATGGTAAAGTTAATACAAACGAGGGACCAGCGTCCCTGGTAACATCCATGAAGGAGTGATTTAACATGATTCGAGTCATCATGGGTAAAAAGGGCACCGGCAAGACCAAGCAGATGATCGACATGATCAACCAGGCAGTACAGAGCGAGCACGGCAACGTGGTCTGCATCGAAAGGGCGACAAGCTCCGCTTCGACATCAACTATCAGATCCGCCTGGTGGATTCCAGCCAGTACGACGTGGCCGACTATGCCGCCATGAAGGGGCTTCATCAGCGGCCTGTACGCCGGCAACTATGACATTACCCATGTCTTTATCGACAGCCTGACCAAGATCGTTCCCCTCTGACGGTTACAATGCCGAGACAGAGGACTTCCTGAAGTGGCTGAACAACTTCGGCGAGGCTCACGACATCAAGTTCACCATCACCATCAGTGATGAGCCTGACCTGGCCCCCGAGGGGATCAAGCAGTACTTCTAAGATCCCTGTCGGACCCATCTCAACAAAAAGCATTGGCGCGCGCTTTTGTGGAAGGCGGCGCGCATTTCTGCTGGGGCGATGGGCACAGCGCGGCGGTAGTAGACATAATTTTTAGAAAACTCCAATTTCCCCCTTGACAAGGGCGCGGTTTCGATTAGGGTATAGTAGAGGCCGTAAATAGAACGTACGTTCTATTTGCGGCTCTTCTCCCCATCGTCCGCCAGTGTCCCTCTCCCGTTCTGAGCCGTCCCGCCACCGGCCCGGGGAAGAAACTGCCATCGGCTCCGACTCAAAACCGGCGAACCCGCTTGGTTCCGCCCACGCTCGCGCAGGCCGCCTCCAGCCGGTCTCCCCCGCGCGCGGAAAAACAAAAACGCCGCCCACAGCAGGGCGGTATCTCGCAAAAAATTGGCGGCGGCAGCGCGCCGCTGCGAGGTGCTCACAGTCAGGCAGGCAAGCCGAGCGTGACTTTTTGCGAAAGGGAGGAGGAGCAGAATGTGCGCGCGATGAGTGTTACAATGAAATGAAAAAACTCGTCACAAGCGGCCTGACGCTTGTGACGAGCTGGTGGAGGAGGGTGGATTCGAACCACCGAAGCGAAACGCAACAGATTTACAGTCTGCCCCCTTTGGCCACTCGGGAACTCCTCCAGATTGAATTGTGGAGCTGGTGGACGGATTCGAACCCCCGACCTGCTGATTACGCCGCCGACATGGCTCTGTACAGCATGCAGATGGCCTCCGACAGCAACAGGAGATCAGAGCCAATCTCCAAGCGAAACCTCATCCAGGCGCTCAGGAGGATGTGACCGAGCGCCAGCGCAGACGCTGCGCGATGTATTATGCCCAGGGCCTAACATGCGGGAGATCGAGGGGGAGCGGCTGGGGGTGGACCGGTCCCACCATATCCCGCACCATCAAGCGGGGGGAGCGGCGACTGCAGCGCTGCCTGCGCTATGGGGCGGAAGCATTTCTGCGCAACCTGTATGACTGAGGATTGCGGCCCTGAGGGCTGTGGCAAGATAGAAAACGGCTGAGGGGAGCATGTGCATGAAATATCGGGCCATCTGTTTCGATTTTGACTATACCCTGGGGGACTCCATCGTGGCGGGATTCCAGTATGGATTCACCCGCCTGGGTGGCCGGCCCCCCGACCGGGAGAGACAGTGAGAAGGACGATTGGGCTATCTGCTGGAGGATGCCTACACCCTGCCCCAGGGGATCGGGACCCGGAGCACCGGGCAGCCCGCCCCTGTTCCTGGAGGCGTCCATGGAGCGCCAGCGCCGGGGAGACCACTCTGTTTCCAGGTGCCCCAGGAGCTGCTCCGGGAGCTGAAGGCCCGGGGATCAGGCTGGGGATCGTGAGCACCAAGCGCAGTGATACCCTGGAGGCCATCCTGGAGAACCAGGGGGGGGTGCTGGGGAGCTGGACCTGATCATCGGCAGCGACCGGGTGAAGCGGCATAAGCCGGACCCGGAGGGGCTGCTGGCTGCCATGTCCCGACTGGGGGGCGGGGCCGGAGGAGACTTTTGTTCTGTGGAGACACGGTGCTGGATGCGGGGGCGGCCCAAAATGCGGGGACAGAGTTCGCCGCGGTGCTCAATGGCACCACGCCGGCCTCTGCCTTCCGGGAGGCCCCATGTCCACATCGCCCCGGACCTTTGGGACCTGAAGCGGTGGCTGGAAGAACAATAAAAAGGCGGCGGCCATGCCTGCCGCCTTTTTTTCTGCCCCGTCCCTCTTGACATACCTGGACTATCTTGGTATATTGAGCCTAGAGGTACTAGGCATATCGTCCGGCAGGGGCCGGAGAAAGGACGGCGAACATGAAATTCGATAAAGGGGCTGATCGCGGGCAGTTCTACGCTGCTGGTGCTGACTCTGCTGGAGAGCGGGGACATGTATGGCTATCAGATGATCGAGGAGCTCTCCCGCCGCTCCAACGACGCCTTTCAGTTTCAGGAGGGACCCTGTACCCCATCCTCCACGGGCTGGAGAAGGGGAAGTATCTGAGCGGCTATCAGCAGCAGGCCCCCTCCGGCCGGATGCGGAAGTACTACCGGCTCACCCGGAAGGGGCGGGGAGCTGCTGGCGGAGAAGAAGGCGGAGTGGGCCAGCTTCCACCGTGGCGTGGCCGACGTGCTCTCCGGCGGAGCCAACGCTCTGGCGTGAAGGGATGATGAGAGGCCGGAGGCGCGCCGGTATGACCGGCGAAAAGCGGCTGGCGCTGGAACTGCTGATCCTGGCGGCGCTGGCTGCCCTGTGTGTGCTGGCGGCTCAGTATCCTGTGTTGCGCCTGGAGTGGGAGGCCCGCTGCGCTGTGGAGGAAGAGCACCCCGGCAGGGCGGAGCGGGTCTGGCGCGGCAGGGTGTCGGGAGCGGAGCGGGGGATCAGGCTGTCATGGTGCGTAGCGGCGCAGCCGCGGGACTGAGCGTGCTGACCTGGTATGAGGGCTCCCCTAGTTTTTTCATCTGGCGGGGGCCGATTCCGGAGGGGCTTACGGTGACAGCGGTCCCCGGGGGTAGCGGGCCGCCTTTGGAGTATATGGCCCTGGAGCTGCCGGAGGGGGCTGTATCCGGGCGGCTGACCGCAGAGCCTCCTTGGGGGGGATGTGAGAACAGCGGACAGCGTCCGGGAGGGGGAAGTCATGGTGTTCCGCTTCCGGGAGGCGGAGCTGAACTGGCGGCAGGAGCTGGCCTACCAGCGGGCCGAGACCTCCTGGAGGGCGGCCCCCTGGCGAGTGCGCCTTATACGCTGACTCTTTGGGACCGGAACGGGGTCCTGATTTCTGAGACCAAAGGGACCATGGGGAGCATCTGGAGGTGAGGGCGGCGTGAAACGATCGTGGGGAACAGGTGCGCACCGGCTTGGCGTGCATGGCTGGACCGGGCTACGGAGCAGATCTTTCGTCACCCGGACTGCGGCGCGGTGGAACAGGAGCTGCTGGACCATCTGGAGGATAAGGCCACCGACCTGATGCGTATTTTTCCCGGCCTGACTCAGGAGGAGGCAGAGCAGCGGGCCCTGGAGGAGATGGGGGCGGCGGAAGAGCTGGGGAGGAGCTGGCCCGCGTCCACAGCCCGCTGGTGGAGGCTGTGGCAGCTGACCCGCTTCCTGATCCGGGCGGTGCTGGTGGTGCTGGCAGTGGAGTGCCGCCTGACAGAGCGGGCCAGGGGAGACGGAAAAAGGCGGTGAAGAGATGCAGGGGCGGAAAAAGCAGAAGAACGAGCTGGAGCGTCCTGCACCCCTGCGGGTGTACGGTTCTGGGCTGGACCTGCTGGAGGTGGAGGAGATCCAGGTCAGCACGGCGCTGGGTGAAGAGGAACTGGCGCGGAGACAGTGAGCGGGGAGGAACGAGATGGTACAGACATCAGAGGGAAGGCGCTGGCTGGACCGGGCGGCGGCAGGTATCCGCTCCCGGCCTGACCGGGAGGCGGTGCAGGCTGAGCTGGAGGCCCACCTGGAGGACAAGACGGCGGACCTGGTCGCATCTTCCCGGACCTGGGGCGGCAGGGAGGCGGAGCGGCAGGCGGTGGAGCAGATGGGGGACGCGGAGGAGATCGGAAAGGAGCTGGCCGGCTCCACCGGCCCCTGGCCGAGGTACTTGTGGCAGGCCAGCCGGGTGCTGCTCACGGCGGGCCTCCTGTGGCTGCTGGCCATCGGTATGTTCGGGGGGATGACGCCTATCTGGGGGACGACCACCGCTCCGAGTGGTGGGACATGGACGGCCTGCCAGGGACGGCGGTCATGGGGGACTGCGACGATATCCGCTATCTGCCCGGTGGGGACCCGGACCAGATCCTCACCCTGGAGCCCTGCCTGACAGCATCAGTGAATGGACAGAAGATCTCACTGCTCCGGGCCGCCCTGTGGCAGCGGGAGGACGGGCGGCAGGGGCTGTACTGCTATCTCCGGGTGGATACCTGGCGCTTCTGGGAGCGGGGCCGGCTGCGGGAGGAATGGATGACTGTGACCGACAGCACCGGCGCAGTCTGCGGCCTGGGGCCGGATTCCCCGGAGGACCCGGAAACGGGCGGACTGCTGAACGGGATGAGCCAAATGGGCTTCGGGCCCCTTCCACAGCGGCTATGAACTTTACTGTGGACTTGGAGGAGGAGGGCGTGAAGGGAGCGTGGAGGGCGCTGTGGGGCGCCGCCCCGGCTGGGGCACAAGGGAAGGGCGGCCCGGAACCTGCTGCTGGTCCTGGCGCTGGCCGTCCTGGTGTGGGGGCAGTACGGCTGTCCCATGCCCACGGCGGAGATGGCGTTCCGGCAGATGGAAGGGCAGTATCTGCTGCCCCGGAGCGAGATCGTATATCAGAGCGGCTTTTGGAATACCGGAGATATAGAGCGCGTGTGGAAAGCCGGGATGGGACCTATCTGAGTGTGTTCGATCCGTTTGTGGTGGGTGTTGCCCAGAATCGGGTCTATTCTGTCACCTTGGACCGGCCCGGGCGGCAGGTCCTGGGGGTCTTTCCCCTGGGGAGGGGCCGGCTCCGATCCCGATCAACAGTGGATTGCCTGGGTCCCGGAGCGGAAGGACGCGGATGAGCGGCTGCAACCTCCTGTTTCTCCAGATCCCAGGGGAGACGGCCCGGGGCGGAGCTGGATGTGGACACCGTGCTTCCGGGGGTGAGCGCTTCCGCCGCGCCCAGGAGGGCTTCTGTCTGGAGGACGGCGTGTGGCTGTTTCCGCTGGAATCACCGGAGGGAGGGTGGTCCGGGGACTGGTACGAGGGGGCGGCGTACACCCTCCGCCTGTACCGGGAGGACGGGACGCTGCTCCTGGGGGCACAGAGCGGCACGGTGCGGGAGTCCTGAGCGCAGGCGGGGCCCCGGGGACCGTGTTTCGGGGGCCCGCCGGCGGGAGCGGCGGGCCGCCCTGGCAGGATGCCCAAAGAGGCCGGAGGAAAAAGCCGGGGAAATTGGCGGAACACCGCCGA
>VOFI01002290.1_pt1 | contig 16110 bp, 19 predicted proteins | sample 5384131 | NCBI WGS metagenome assembly VOFI01 (sample SAMN12384728, study PRJNA508395) | human gut metagenome | isolation source: healthy gut H | host: Homo sapiens
TGATTCGACGTCAGCAGTCAGAACGCCATGGGTTTGCCTGTTGCAGCCTCTGTTCCAAAGCCGTCTATTGCGTTTGTTTGGTTAGCTTTCTTTGATCCTCCGGGGATCTTGGGATAAAAGAGTGAAACGCTCTACTTACTATAAAGGACTGTCTAAAAATATTTTATTTATTTTTTGTTGCACCAGTGGACTGACCGAGTCATGGTGGTGTGGTGTTGTGCCTGCCGCGACTTTGGCATGAATTCTGCTCAAGTGAATGGCTTTGCTGATTGGACTTTTGGGGATTGGCGTGACTATTTTGCCATTTTGCCACCATCCCCGGCTGCGGTTCATTAAATAACAGCCTGTCCATAAAGGTAGCCTCAAGTGCACCTCATTTGTTATGGTTTGGTCTTCTGGTGCTTGTTTGATCTCACCTCGCCTGCTTTCTCCTCGAGTATCGCCCTCGGCGGTATTTCCGCCATTTGCCGCACGCCATAGCCAGGTATCCTTCAGCGGTGCAGCTGGCTGAGCTTCTGCCGCAGGATCGGCGTACCATCGATTTGACCGCAATGGTTTATTATTTGAAATCGTTTCGCCATGTTCGAATGTATGCCGACAGAGTCAGAACACAGACGGCGGCGGATCACCACGAAGTGAACCTTGTGACAGAAAGTGGGAATCTGCTGACGCTGACAGTGCCAGTCATTGGTCACAGCCTGGCTGGCTCCGAGGTATTCCCGAAAGCTTGGAACCGGTAGTTATGACTGGATCGAGGCAAGTTGGTCACCGCATCGGGGAGTTGCGGCGCCCCCGATCACCCAGCATCTCCGGGAGAGCCCAGCCACAGCCCTCGATGCTGCCAAGCCCGGTCCGCCTCCGGATGAGCAGATCCTTTGATTCTGATCGCCGCCTATGCTGGTAATTGAAGTCGTTTGTGGCGTACACGTTCTTTGCGATTCGCAGCAGTATTCGCCGGTGGCAGCCTTTGTGTTGATGGTCGATACTGAATCGGGTGTCGACGCCATGTTCATTTTTCATTGTGGGAAGGCTTCTTGTACTGATTTTCCTTATTACTCCCAGTGAGCTTTGCTCTGGGACACGGCGGCGCAGCAGCACCGATGTCAGGGAAGCACCGCCAGTCACGCATCAGTGCCTTTCCGCTGTAGGGCTGGCCGCAGTAGCAGGTGACAGCCGCTGTCCGATGCCGAGATAGGCTGCAAAGATGGGGACGGTAATGGTGCCAGCAGATCGCTTGGTTGCCACCTGGCATCCAAAGCGATATGGCCCTGGCGTAGCAATCGTATCAGAAAGCCTGAAAGCGACAAGCAGGCGGGCTTCCCATCCAGCTTCAGAACCGGGGTGCTCTAGGCCCTTGTTAGCCTGAACATGTAGGACTTCACAAACCCGAGCCCTGAGCCACCTGAGAGTCTCACTGCCGAGGAAACAGCACAGCACAAAGCAGCTGTATGTTCAGTTTTTGAGGAGGCCTTGATGCCGGGCGGAGGCCCAGTTGGTGACCAGTTAACTGCTGCGATGGCATTCGTGCTGCCTGGGGGCAGGACACCCTGTGCCAGTCGGTCCATAATGGAATTGAACAGGCGATATGCAAGGATCGCGAGTTCTGCGTGATGTACAGCGACATAGTGCCTTCCACATGATCAGCTTTTGAGAGCCATATTTCCACCTACCAGAGCATCCACAAAGTCCACCTATCTCGATGGCGTTTGGTGTCAAGATCTGGATTGGCCGGGTCAGCAATAGGAATATTTTCTGCAGCCCGCTCGCGCCGCTCGAGAGAGCGCTCACTCCTTATTCCACCCGCCAGAAATAACAAAGCCGTGCCTGCCGCTCAGCAATTTACGCTGGAGAGTAGTTCTCTACACAGCCACATCATTCAGGCGCAGGGATTTGACCGATGGCAGTCGCCGGCTTCGGCAGCGATCTGGGATCGTGCTGGTGGGGCGCGCTGACAGGCTCGAAGCGGGTGAAGCGATGCTCATCATTCGCTCACAGGTCTTCAAACGTACGCCTCCAGATTGCCTCAGTGCCGTGGATGCCTGCGCAGTTTGTGCCCTTTCCAGCCTGGCGGCGACGGTTTCATAAAGGCTCATTGTCTCAGTTGTAGCACAAAGAAACCATAGGTGCAGAATCATTACTATCGATGGGAAGAATTACAAAGTCGCCAGCATGATATCTAAAAGCCAGAGCAATTTAGTAGCCCAAAGTGAAATGGGGTGAAACGTGATAAAGTCGAACTCAAAACAAGAGGGGCAGAGGCCCCGGCATTTCTAGATCAGAGAATAGCCGCAGAAGAGGTGTGATGAAAGCTTTCGAGCGTGTTACGCAGTGATGGAGTTCTGCGGGCTTGGATATTTGCGCGGGTAGTATTTACAGAACTTGTCACGTACAAGAGCATTTACCTCGGAGTTATTGCAATACGTGAACAACGAACATCCTGCCCGACGCCCCGCACCATCATCTCGCCGCCGCATGGGAGATCGCCGGATATCCCTCAAAGGTCTAAGTTGTTAGAGCTGCCTGAAATAGCTCAGTGGTTTGTGTCTGGTTCCACACTTTATGCCCATCACGACGCTGGAATACAGGCGCGAGGCTTCGGCGGTGGGGCACCATCCTCCAGCACCCGACGCTCATATTATTCAGCGTACCGTCATAGACGCGGTTAAATCGACCAGGAGACGCAGCGCCTTCCGAGCGCGAATAGCCCAAGTCATTCCGGAGTGTAAGCGAGCGCTGGCTCTAACAGTTTCAGCGCAGAGCTGAGTCGGCCATAGCAAAAGAAATTCCCCGTGGATTTATGCAGGAGCGATGTCGGAGAGTAGTCCATGTCTTTTTTTCGTCCATTTTAATTTGGCATTTGTTGCGTCTATCAAAACGATCAGATGAAGCCTGCTTGACTTCCGTCTGTCGCCTTGCAGCGTCAACACTGCCTCCCGCTTGGCCGAACATACCTTTACTCTATAATGAGCGAAGAGTGAGATTACTTAAAGAAAGGCTTCTGGATCAATAGTTGGGATTACATATTGCAGCAGCTTACGAATGCCCTTCGACAAACAGAGGTGGATTGTTTAAATGGGGAAAGCCATATCTCGAACAGTAGCAAACATTTGTTGCAGCAGGCTGGCGCATGGCTGGCCGCTGTTGGCCGCGGTTCGCCAGAAATTCCGTGAAGACGTCGGCAGCCATGATGGGATAAAAGAGCAACCAGCCGGAATGCCGGTGCCCGGGGACCGAAAATCGCTTACAGTTTCGACCGCATCTCCGTATTGTCAGAACATTGTCGGGAAAAACGAAATGCGGCGGTGGAGGAAGTTCGATTTTCGCGAAATCAGCGGACGGAGACCAGCTGAGCCGAAGTGAGATCTTCCAGAAGAGGGTACAAGGACACACTGTCTTCAGCCCTGACAAATACGTGAACGATGAACAATCTCATTACCCAGCCCGGCAGCTTTCTGATTTGGGTGTCAGGCCGTGAGTCATGATCACTCAGCACGGGATTTATGGCGCAACATCCACTAAGGGAGCCACACTCAAAATGCAAATGAGCCTGAGAAAAGCCTTCTCTGGGTGTCGATTGTTTAGCATCCGTGAAATAGATACAAAACGTTAAAATCGGATGTCTTCAGTTTTCGGCATACTTTAGCCAGATTGCCAGAGCCAGCGAAACATAAGCTGCATTTCTTCTGGCCTCAAAGTTTTAAAGCCTGCAGGCTTCCCCACCGGAAAGAAAGAATCCCTTTTCAGGTTGCATGAGTGGATTGGGGAGACTTGTTCGCTGCAACTTTTTCATCGTGCTGCTGCTTATTAGGGAACTCACGGAGGTTATTTCATTGAAGCGAATGTTTCGTCCATGTTGCCAGCGACGGCGCAGCAGCAGCAGAGCGAAAGCTGACATTTTGCTTTTTAGCCTGCAGTCCAGGCCTCCGCCAAACGGGCTCCAGATGAATATTGTCCAGGCGTTAAAGATAAGCTCGGCGTCCTTGCCCAGCTTCGCAGTAGCTTCAGCCGCGGTCAACCGGAGCGGCATCATCTGCCCAGCCCCGCAAAAAGCAGGTGCTTCCGAATAGGTCGATGGTGTCAGATGGCAGCCGGAGCAGGATCGCCGCCCATCTCTGGCGCTTGTTTCCTGATACTACGTGCCTCAGCACCCGGCGCAGCCGGAAAAGCTGTCGTCGATGCCAGATCGGCTTGTTGGGCAACACGCAGCGGCTGATGGTGATCGTAGCAGACTGATCAGTGCTTGATCATTTTACCGTTAGTCGCCGGCAGCGGTGCCGCAGAAGTCGGTAGCTCATCAAGAGTGCGGTCCGAAACGATCGCACCCACCGGAGTGCGGGCGACAGCCCGGATCGCTCGATAGCGGGACATAGTGATCATCTTCGCATCGTAAATCCGTCCGGAAAGAACACGGATTTTGGCAGCCTCCGTCGAATGCATAGCCTTCCGCACGAAGTCGCGTTCCCGTCCGTCCTTCCTCGCTGCATAAGCCATACAGAATAATCAAAATCGCTTAACAGAAATGGAGAGTCTGTATGTCCGCGTCAACGCCCAATCTAATCAAGCAGGTCAATCTGCAATGCGTCCGCTCGGCCCTGCTGGAGCTGAAATCGGCCACTAACCCACAACTGGCGGAGTATACGAGTTTGAGTGTCATTACCATTAACGCACTGATCCGTTACCTGAAGGAGACTGGCGAAGTTTTGGAGGACTCCATGACGCACCCCGGCTTAGGGCGGCCCGCTATGTCTTACAAGCTGAATGAAGAATTCTGTATGGCCCTGATTATATATACCTTTGAGAAGGACGGACAGGACACGGCCTTTTTGTCGTGCGGAATTTGTATGGCGATTCGGTGGAGAGTTTTTGCCAAGTCCATCTCCGTGGTTCTTCCGGATAGTTTTGATACAGAGATTGAGTCACTGCTAAAAAAATATCCCGCTATCAGGCTGATCGGATTTGGCTTGCCCGCCACAGAATCCGGTGGAACGATCATTTCTTCGGACTACGCCTCTTTGATAGGCTACCATTTCTGCGAGGAGAAAAAGCGCCGCTTTCATCTGCCGGTATTCTTGGTAAATGATATCAAAGCGGCCACCGTCGGATATTGCTACAATCACCATATTGCGTCAAGCCGCTGCGTGATGGGACTGTACTTGCCCAACAAATACGATCCTGGCATCGGCCTGTTTTATGACGGCAAGCTATTTTCCGGCTGCGCCGGGTTAGCAGGGCGCATTGCCCCGCTCATGCCCCATATCCACTGGGACGACTGTGATTATCAGGAAAACAAGCACCAGGATGTCATTTTACAGCTGATCTATAAGCTCAGCTGCCTGTACAATCCTGACACCATCATTGTCTATTCGGAAGCACCTCTCTCTTTTTTGCGGGAGCAGATAGATGATTACTTTACCGCTCCGGTTGACCGCCCGATGAAGCCGAAGTTGGTTTTGCAGAAAACCTTGGAAAAGGATTTTCGAGCTGGGATCAGCCACCTGGCACTGGACCAACTATTTCATCTGGAATTCCCGATTTGCAGCCTGGAAATATGAGAGGGAGACATGAATATGGACCGCGAACTAAAAAAAGACTGCCGAAATATCAACTCCGCTCTGTCTGCCCTGGGGGAAATACTGCTGCTCGATCCTGTACCTGCTGGCCAACCATGGACGAAGCATTCGCTTCAATGAGCTTAAGCACTCCATTGGGGATGTTCCCTGTAAAACGTTAAGCAGCACATTGAAAAAGATGGAGAGTGAGGGATTGCTGCAGCGGACGGAATATCCCCAAATCCCGCCGCGTGTGGAATACAGCCTGACAGAAAAGGGATATTCTCTTCTTCCGGTGTTGCTTGCTATGAGCAGATGGGGAGCGCTCCACTCTCTTTAGGCTTTAAAACCGTTTGCATAGGGAGTTACCAGAAGAAATATACCTTATGGTATTTCGCTTTCTATTTCTTCCCCTAACCCACAATCTGGCCCAAAACAATGAAAACTGCCGAAGAGCCGATGGAATCAACATCCGGTTTTTAGCGTTTTTACAATAATCTATTTCACAGTTAACACCGTATCATTTTAGAGAAGGCTTTTCTATCTTTGTCAAATCGACGCATTTTTTGAGGTGTAAACCATAGTGGATGTTGCCACTTCAAATCCACGACAGGTGATCCTTGACTCACATTTTGACCCAAATCAGGAAAAACGCGGGCGGAAGCAATGGAGTAAATGGGATGATATCCGTTCACATTGACAGCCAGGGAGCGACAAACGGGGCGGGAAGGACGGGTTAGCATGTCCTTTCCGCTCTTGACGCATCTTCACATGCAGGAGGTCACTGGTTCGAGTCCAGTAGTCTCCGTCAAAAAGTTCCTGATTTCGCAAGAAATCAGGAACTTTTTCTTTTTATCCACCGCAAAAAGTCTGCTATATTTTCAGTTTTTCTCCGACCAATGTTCTGACCAATACGGAGATGTCCAGTCCGAAACAATATAAGAGCAATTTTCGGTCCCTGGTTTTCAGCATTCGAATAGACGCTCTAACTCTTTATCCATCATAATCTTTTCCATGCCCGACAGTCTATCTTCACAGGTTCCACGAAGGATGGCACTGAGACCGTAACCAATGCTCGCATACGGGCTGTATACATGCATAGCCCCTGCTGTGCCTACACAACAAATGTTTTTTGCTATAATTTCAGAATATAGCTCCCCGGCAAACGGAAATCCCGCACCTCTGGTTTGTCGAATCAGGGCATTCGTAAAAGCTGCTGCAACTATATCTGCAAGATGTAATCCAATATATTGATACGAGTAGTCCACAAGAATACTTTTCTTTAAATTATTTAAAACATGAAAAAATCTCACTTTTTCTTATCAATCGTTATAAGAACAAAGACATGTTCATTACAGAAACAGGAGGCAGTTAGATTGCTGACGATGTATGGCGCTACAAGAGCGTAGATAAAGTCAAACGAAACCATCTGATCGATTTGATAAGGTACAATAAGTTTCGCAAATTAAAAATGGACAAAAAGAGACATGGTTTGCAAAACTCCGGTATCGAAAACTCCTGCATCCACGGGAGTTTCTTTTTTTTGCTTTCATGGCCGGTTTCCTGCTTCCCGGGGCTGCCTCACCTCCGTCTAGATCTCTGCTTTTATGGTAGTGATTAGAGCCTTCAACTTCTCCTTACACTCTCCCGGAGTGTGGCCGTAGACATTCGGGAGCACTCCCAGAATCCGCCCGGAAGGTGGTCATGGTTGAGCGCTTCGTCTCCTGGGCTTCCTCCAGCGGTGTCCTCTGTTTCCCAATCCTCTGGTCGATTTTAGCCGCTGTCTGCCGCTCTATGACCTTGGTTACGTAAGTGTAGACATTCAGGGTGGTGCTGGAGGAACGGTGCCCCACCACTGCCGAGAGAGTCTTCGCGCCTATACCGTATTCCAGCGTCGTGATTACAAAGGTACGCCGGAGATTGTGGAACCGGATTTTAGGGTACTGGGCCTGTTTCAGGCCCCGGCACAACAGCTTCCGGACTGCCGCCGGGCCTCGGCATCCTCTTTTGGGGGATGGAATAATCCAGCGGGGAATCCACCCGCTCCCAGTATCGCCGCATCTGCTCTGTCGCAGCGAGCGAGGGAGTGATGGTGCGGACAGTGGCATCCGTTTTGGGTTGGGATATGCCCCGATGTTCGTTCTTGCATTGTTCTCTCACGATGTGCAGAGAATCTCTCTTTCCCTCCGAATTCGTCTCTTTACAACACTGGTATTAAGTTCTATAAATATACCCGCACAAATATCCTAAGCCACTTGCAAAAAAGGACTCCATCACTCTATAACCGCTCAGAAACTTTCATCACACCTCGTTAACCTGCTGTGTCTTGTTCTCACAATCTAGGAAATCTGCCGGGAGGCTCTATCTGCCCTCTTGTTTTGAGTTCGAACTGTCTCACGTTTCGCCCCTATTCGGTTTATTTTCCTTTGTTTTACTAAATTTGCTCTGGCTTTAGATTATCATACTTTAGCTGACTTTGCAGCCAATTCTTCCCATCGATAGTGAAAATATTCCGATGGATCTCGGTCAATTCTGCTGCACCGTATGGGCCCCAAAATAATCTCTTTGTGCTTGCAACAAGTTTGTGGGAAGCCGTGCTGTATGAAATCCATCATAATACGCCAGAGCACTGGAAAGGGTAGGAGCACAAACACCTGCACGGGCTGCCATACATACGATCTCCCGCAGCGCTGGGATGTCCTGGGTAAGACACGTTTGGAAATAGAGATCCTCCATGAGGTTGGAAAGCCGAGGCTCTCTCTGATAGGCATCCTTCACCCGCTCCAGGAAACCGGAACGAATAATGCATCCAGCGCGCCACACCAGCGCGATCTGCCCCAGATTCAACTGCCAACCGGAAGATGCTGACTGCCGGCGCATCAGTTCAAATCCCTGCGCATATGAGATGATCTTGGCTGTGTAGAGGGCTCTCTCCAGCATAGGAAGTACCTGCTGAGCAGCAGGCGCCTGATACGAAGGCCTGTTCCAGTGAGCAGAGGCTACCACCCGCTGTTCTTTTCTGGCAGATAGGTCGCGGGTGAAAACACTCTCAGTAATCAGCGCGAGCGGAACTCCCGCAGAAAGAGCGGCCTCAGCGGCCCATTTCCCTGTCCCCTTCTGGCCAGCTACATCCAAGATCTTGTCTACCAAGAACCCCTCGCCATCAGGATCGTGGACTGTGAGGATCTCTGCCGTGATGGAAATAAGATAGCTCTCCAAAGGCCCCTGATTCCATCTATGGAAGGCACTTGCCATCTCCAGCGGTGTCATGCCCAACACATCACGCATAAGGGAATAGACCTCACAGATCAGCTGCATATCGCCATATTCAATTCCATTATGGACCATTTTAACATAGTGTCCTGCACCCTGCGGGCCAATCCAAGTACAGCACGGAATGCCATCCTCCGCTTTGGCTGCAATGGCAGTTAACACTGGTCGCAACATCTCCCAGGCCTCTTTATCTCCGCCCGGCATCAAAGATGGTCCATAAAAGGGCCCCCCTCTCTCCTCCAGAAACCCCAAGGCCTACATACAAAATACTGTACTTTCTTGCTGTTTCCGCACGCCGTTCTGTATCCTGATAGTGGGAATTTCCTCCGTCAATCAGAATATCTCCAGGTTCCATGAGGGGGAGCAATTCCTGCATGACCATATCCACCGGGGAGCCTGCAGACACCATAAGCAAAATTTTTCGAGGGCGCTTCACCCCCTTTATCAGTTCCTGAAGCGTGGAGGCCTGGGCGATGGGAAGCCCCACCGCCCGGCTGTCCATAAACTTCCGGGCTTTTTTCCTGGTCCCGGTTATACGCCAGAATCTCATATCCTTTGGATGCCAGATTTAAACAAAGGCTGGCTCCCCATAACCCCAAGCCCAATCAGCCCGATCTCTTTTTCTTCCATTGCACCGTCCCATCTTTTTCTTCTATTGCAGCCACTCATATCACGGCATCAGTTTTTAGCTGTGTCACTTTTCAAACTCTTTCTCACGGCCAGTACCACTACAATAACGGATACCAAGAGGAAACATGCACTGATGGGTCGTGTGACAAACGGTGCAAAACTCCCCTGACTGAACATCAGTGCTCTGCGCAGATGTTCCTCCGCCATTGGTCCCAGAATAAAGCCCAAAACCATAGGAGTAATGGGAAAATCGAATTTTTAAAGAGATATCCCACAATGGAGAAAATGAAAATGGTTATGGCGTCGAACACCCGGTTGTTAATCCCGATACATCCAATGACACAAAGGGCTACTACCACCGGCAGCAGATACTGCTTGCGAATCACAAGAAGACGTGTAAATACCCGCATACCAAAATATTCAATTACCAGCATAAAAGATTGGCGATAATCAGGGCGCCGAAAATTCCATATACAATCTGGGGATTCGTACTCATCAGGAGCGGACCGGGGCGCAGCCCATGCAGCGTCAGGGCTCCTAATAACAAGGCTGTGGTGGCATCTCCCGGAATGCCCAAGGTAATCAGGGGCACCATAGCTCCCCCGATAGACGCATTGTTGGCCGCCTCAGAGGCGATGATCCCGTCCATAATACCGGTTCCAAACTTTTCAGGATACCTCGAATTGTTTTTCGCAGCCAGGTACGAAACAATATTGGAGAGTCCCGGCCCAACACCCGGCATAATCCCGATAAGTGTCCCAATAATGCTGGAGCGTAGCAAATTCCACTTCTGTCTAAAAAATTCCGCCCAACGGAACCCAAAGCCCTTAATGGAGTAATCCCGGATTTGGTTTTCTCTACACCGTCCTGTATTCCAGCAGCATCGATGACTTCTGTCAACGCATACATTCCAATCAATACAGGCACCAACTGAAAACCCGCCTGTAAATTGTAATTTCCAAATGTAAATCGAGCAGTCCCGTCGATGGGCGCCGATCCCACCACGGCAAAGAGCATACCGAATACACCGCTGAGGATGCCCTTTTCTAGATTCTTCTCGCTCATGCCAGCTACCATAGAAATGGCAAATACCGCCAGGGAGAAATACTCAAAGGAAGTAAATTTGAGGGCCACCGATGCCAACAGGGGGGAAATCAAAATAAGCACCAGGATACTAAAAAACCACCAACAAATGAGGATACAATTCCAACACCCAGGGCTTTTCCCGCCTCACCACGCTTTGCCATGGGATGACCATCAAACGTTGTGGCAATGGAGGACGGAGTGCCGGGGATATTGAGCAAAATGGCAGAAATGAGTCCGCCGGAAATTCCCCCGATGTAAAGTCCAATCAGCAAAGCCATTCCGCTGAGCGGATTCATGCCAAAGGTCAGCGGCAGGCACAGCACCACCGCCATGGTAGCGGTCAGTCCTGGGAATCGCACCAAATATAATTCCCAGAGCCGTACCGAAAAAAAATAAATAAAATATTTTGGGCAGTCAACATAGCGCCAGTCCCTGAATCAGAAGTTCCATAGAGCGTTTCCTCTTTTTCTTATCCCAAGATCCCCGGAGGGACCAGAAGCTGAAAGCCAAACTTAAAAACGCAATAGATGGTAACTGCAGACAGAACACCCAGCAAGGCAAACCCCGCCGGATTGCGCTGACTCTTGGGCGTCAGAATCCAAGCCTGTCCAAACACATAGAACGGTGTGGAAAGCAAAAATCCTACTGGCTCAATGGCAAAAACATATAGGCCCAACAGCAACAGCGTCTCTGCCGCTGGGAGTATCTCTTTCACCACTGCATGCTTGTTCTCTTTGGCAGAACCAGAGGATGAATTTTCCGCCCTGGATAATTGAATCGGCCCGTAGGATCATGATAAGACTCAGCAGGATCATCAGAACTGCCAGAAATTTCGGATAAAATCTGGCATCCAAAGTTGTATCCGCGATGACCTTTATGCTGGCTGAATCTACATAAACCAGAATTGCCAGCAGAATTGTCACAATTCAGCTCCAATGTCCAGAAGCTGTCGGTTCCTATTCGGCATTTTTACCGGTTCTCCTTTCCACCACGCATTGAAAGAATGAAAAGCGGGGGGAAACGCCGGAGGGATTTTCTCTCCTTAGCGATTCCTCCCGCTTTTGATTATGAATCAGATCTTCAGAACATTGCGGCGTATTTGCTGTAGAAATCGTACATCTCGTCGAAATAAGTCTGGGTATCCTGCTGGTTCACAAACTCCGGTGTCAGTGCAAACTGCGAAATATCCTCTTGGCACTCCGGTAAGGCAACCACTTTTTCCACAGCAGAATTAAATTTTTCCACGATCTCCGCAGGGGGTATCCTTGGGGAATGCATAGAAGAAGAACTTCTCAAACACCAGATCCAACCCCTGTTCCCGGAAGGTGGGAACATCCGGAGCAGCATCCGTGCGCTCTTCTGAGAAAACGCCCAACGGCACAATATCTCCCGAAGCAATATAGTCCTGGGCGCTGCCGTAGGTCATAAAGAACACATCGATCTGGCCACCCATCAGGGCCGCAATGAGATTTGAGAATCCGGCGGCAATATCTACCTGATTGAATTTCACGCCTGCGGCATCCTCTAGAGCCAGCGCCACAAGGTGGGCCTGTGTACCGGTCTCACGTCCAAAAACAACAGATTCCGGTTCAGCCTTGCATTGATCGATGACATCCTGCAAGCTCTTGAATTTTTTCGCGTCAGCAAAGAGCATCTGCGTATTGTCTTTGATGGGAATATCGGCAATCTGCATGTCGGTTCGTACATCAAAATCCGCTAATCCCATAATTGTATTGAGCAGTGCGGAACCATGGTAAAACAGGATCATATTCCCGTCCGGCTCAGCATCTTTTACCTGTCTGGTTCCAACGGTACCGCCTGCACCGCCGACATTGGAAATCACCACAGACTCCCCGAGCTCCTGCTCCAAATACTGGCCGAAAATACGGGCATAGCTGTCCGTGTCTCCGCCCGCACTGGCAGGAACTACCACTGTAACAGCCTTTTGGGGCCAATCAATCCCCTGTGTGCTTTCCGCTTCGTTCCCCGCTTGCTGGTCATCTTCGTCTGCGGAGGCAACATTAGACCCACAACCGGCCAGTGCGACAGCCAAAGTCATTGCCAGGGCAAACAGTCTAAGTTTCGAGCTCTTTTTCATTTTTCTTCCTCCTTAATTTTGGATACTCTTCCCAAACCTTGGTCTGCATCTTGACCAGCACATCGCAGCGATCTACTATTCCGCTCTTTAGGTGCTCAGCCAATACGCTCCGTCGGAGGAAGATGGAGTCAGTTGGTCTCTTTACTCCAAGCGGCTTTGAGCTTCTGGATGGACTTATCCAGATGCTCTTCCATAATCCGCGCCGCCTCTTCTCCATTCCGGTCCTTCACCGCTTTGAAAATCAAAGGGTGATAAATCTGTCCTCCGGACGGTCCAAACATGGTGTGTTGCTTCGTTTGCTCCGTTAGAAGTATTTCCTTAATCACGTGTACACTTTGAGCATAACGGAATTTTGGTGGATTTTGCCAGCAAAAAATGAAATTCAACATCTAATCTTGCAAATTCAGCAGCATGGCGATTTGCATTATCCATGTCTTTCAAGTTTTTCTCTAATGCTTCCAGATCATCAGAATCGGCATTTTGTGCTGCCAATCTTGCACTTCCAACATCCACAATCCGGCGGAATTCATACACGTCCATCAGCTGTGTGTGGTCAATAATCAGCATGGGCAGAAGGCTGTTCATGCATGTCTCAATCGTTGCCTCTCCCACAAAGGTTCCTTCACCTTGTTTGGACACCACTAAACCCAGGGCGTTAAGCCTTCCCAGGGCAGCTCGAATGGATACGCGGCTGACCCCAAATGTTTTGGCCAGATCGTTTTCTGACTGGATCTTTTCTCCCGCTTTCCACTCTCCTGTGGAAATCAAGGTCTTCATTTGTTCAAAAACCTCTTCGGAAACATTGCTCTTTTTAATCGGCTCGATTGGCATAACATTCTCTCCTTGTATATGTAGGATGTATTACATATTCAACCATTTTACCATGATTCTCAGAAAATACAACTACATTTCCAAAGGAGAAATTATAGTTTATGCCGCCAACATTCTCTTTTTAAGAATGCCACTCAGCAAGCTTGCGGCAGTCCTCCAAAATAGCGGGTACATTATCACAGCTTGGCATCAGGTACTCCACAATCAGGTTAGGTGCCTCCTGCAGTTCCCCCACCGCCTCCTTGATTGGCTCAAAGTCCACACTTCCGCTGCCTATCCGGATATGTACATCTCGAACGCCGAAATTATCATGCACATGAAGTCCTTTCAGTCTGGGCCCAAGCGTCCGGATGAGAGCCGGAATGTCCCACCCATTAATGTGGGCATGTCCCACATCAATTAGGGCGTCTATCTGGGGATCTGCCTGAAAAGATCGATATAATCGCGATAGGTGTAAAGCAGGGTTTTGCGATATCTAGTTCCCACATTCTCTACCCATATCTTCACCCCGTAGCGCTTTGCCAACTCCGCGATTATTCCGATTCGCTCAATCCCCCGCTCTCTCAGCATCACAGGGTCTTCTGTCAGGGGCTGTGCCGTTACATTTGTATGAAGCACCATATACGGACAATTTAACTTTTGGCAGCTGGCCAAAGTACTCTCCATTCTGGTAAGGGTATACCGCCAGATGCGGCTCCCCGTATCTGCCAACAGATTGATGTCCTTGGCCGGACAATGCATCCCTAAGTCCACCTTAGGAAACAGCTCCTGAATATATGCCGTCTCCCCAAAGCCCATTGCATCCGCAAACAATTCTACGCCGACCTGTTCCGTTTCCAACATCTGACTATATTCCGCCAAGATCCATAGCTCGCTAAACTCAAAACACGAAGCGCTTATGCTGACCACGTCCTATTTCGCCCCCATTTTTCTTAGATTGTAATATGTAAGTTGTATTACATATTATATAAGATAGCATAGCAGATATTTCGAATCAAGAGATTTTTATAAATTCATCCGTCGATCCGTGTAAAATTTTGCATTTGTTTTTTGTACAAAAGGCATCATAGCTTGTAAAAAATAATATCCGGCAGTTCTATTAAAAATCCAAAAGTAGAATATAGGATGTGAGCATACTTCTAGGCAGGGGACCTTCAACTTCACCAATGTAATGATGGATGGTGAGAGGAGGATTGCTGCCGGGACTATAGACCCGAACACCATGCTTCGGATTACCGAAATCGTCGAGTGATTCTGTTCGGTTTCAAATTATGCCACTTCTCTTTTATTTTAGCCATTTCTATGGTATACTACAGGCAAGATAAGGAGGTGCGGCAATGTCTGGATACATTTATTTCAGGGATGAACTAGGGCATATTATCCAGTCCATGCTTCAAAAAGTACCACGTAGACCGGGCAGTCCTGTTTGATTCTTATGCAAGGAATGAAGCGACCGCTCTTTCGGATTTCATTTTTTTCCATAGAAGTGGCGGCTTTAAGGTTTAATACCGCACTATCCGGAACAACTGTGTGGCTCCTCTTTCATTTCCACCATCTCCGTGGTATACTAAGTCTGAATTAGGAGGTGTTTGAGGGATGCCTGAAGTCAGTTTATTTTATGGAATTCGTATTACCATGTTTTATAGTGACCACAACCCGCCACACTTCCACGCAGAGTATGCGGGGAATAAAGCATTGGTAGATATTCAGGGTGGTTTTGTGATTCGAGGAGCTTTACCTTCCCGTCAGTTGAAATTGATCTTAGCATGGTGCGAGCTACATCGTGATGAACTCATGCAGAACTGGGAACTTTCCAAGGATGCCAAACCCCTCAACCGCATTGCCCCGCTTGTTTGAGAGAAGGGAGCGTGTTTTGATGATCCCCAAAGTTGTTCAGGTCCTTCCGGGGAGCGATTTTACAGTTTATGTATATTTTCTGGATGGAGCCATCCGCGCGCTGGATGTGAAACCGCTTTTAGAAAAAGGCGGTGTATTTACTCCGCTCCGGGATGAAGAAACTTTTCGGAATTCCCTGACTGTACTGAACGATACTGCTGCATGGGATTTGGATGGCAACAGAGACCCCTCCACCTGCATCGACCTTGATCCCTGTGAGTTGTACGATCATTGCCCTGCTGTCGAAGACCCTCTAAGTGAGGCTATTTGAGTACCTGACCCAAACGGCGACCCAGAATGGGAAAAATCAGGTGGAAAAAATGGGGCGGATATGATGCTGTTTCCATATACCAAGCAAAAAGTGTCAAACCGGGCGGGAAGTGACGTAAAATTACATTGCTTCCCGCCTTGACATATCTTTACACGCAGGAGGTCACTGGTTCGAGTCCAGTAGTCTCCACCAGAAATGACCGGAAATTCATTGGAATTTCCGGTCATTTTTCCTGCTCTTTGCAACTTTTTTCTGAGATTAATTTTTTTAGGGGTGAATCTTCCCGTTTGACCACAGCCCATACCACAGACAGAAATTTTACACCTCAGCCCGTTCCTCCGTAAGCTCCTGCAGCTTTTCCTCGCATTCCTCCCAAGAAGACTGGGCGTAGACCGTGCGGGTGTACCGTCTCCCGTTGGGCCACCGTGGAGAATACCGTCCCTCCCACAGATAGTCGTTTGATCTGACTGGCGCAG
>VOFI01001034.1_pt1 | contig 16100 bp, 18 predicted proteins | sample 5384131 | NCBI WGS metagenome assembly VOFI01 (sample SAMN12384728, study PRJNA508395) | human gut metagenome | isolation source: healthy gut H | host: Homo sapiens
TAGCCATGAATATTTCATAAGGTAATAACGATTTGACATATTTCATCTGATTTGCAAAAATATCTGCTTCTTGGGTGTAAACAAGATCATCATAAACCATACACCAGACAGGAGTTTCTCTTGATCCAGAGACGAGAGCAACAATCTCTATAGTGTGTTGTCCGTTGAACACATAATTTATCCCATCACGTCTACTTACTTTTACAGGGTTTATCTGATAAAGGTCAAAATTAGCTGCAGCACGCTGAACGTGTTTGATGGAAAGATTACGTTGATAATCTTGATTTGAACATAAATTTTTAATAGGTATTTGCTCAAAATGCACTTGGGGAACAAACTTTTGTAAATCTTCGGTATTTCCATCCATAATTATATTTCCTCCAATTTTTTTAAAATATTATTTGTGGTTGATATTAGGCACATAAGCTGATATTTAAGCTTATATTTTGCTGTATCAGATGCAATTTTAAAATCTGAAACTTTTAATACCCTTTCGATAGAACTGTTCCACGAGGGAATCGTCAATGTAAGACTTGCAATTTCCGCATCTGGATCAAATTGTGGCAGGTTGCGTATTGAAGGAATAGAAACGGAAGATTCTTTCCTTAACATCGGTTTGGCGTAATTATTCCATAGTAATTCCCTTTTCATATCATGATAACTGAGATGTTCTATCTTTTCGGCAAGAAGGTAGTTATTTAGGCTTAAAAGCTGCTCTTTTGATAATCCTGAAAGCTCAATAATATTAGCTTGGGAAATCCAGAGCTGACCAGAACGAACTCGTTTGACAAAATCGGGAACTTTTTCATCAATTATATCTAGTGCACTACTGTAAGCAGAATATTTGTAAACGGTAGCCATTGCTACATTACATTCTTCGGATATTTTTTTCGCTGCGATGCTTGCACCGGAAATATGAGATTTATTCGTAGATGAAAGTTGTCTTGAAACTAAAATTTTTTCAGCATCATATTTTTTCCCAATCAGGTATTTTTTATTGATATTGGTTAAATCCTCTCGTTTAAGTTGGTCAGTACATATCCATGAAATTACATCTTCTTTACTGGAAAAATGGAGTCTTTTTATTCGGAAAGGAATACTGTGTTTACGAAATAATTCATACGCTTCTATACCATTAATGACAATACCATTCCATGTGCAGATTGGGGTGTGATAGGAATGACATAATATCTGTTGTTCAAGTTGTTTATAATCTTTTTCACTGAGATATTGATACAAATTGGTGAATTCTAGTTTTGTTTTTAATGTATATATACTATAATTGCGCATACTCATCTCCCATTATTTCTGATTTGAATTCTGTTTGTGGCAGTTTTGTGATGATGTTATCCATGGAAAATAGAGCTATTTTCTTATCTGGGTAAATATTGCCTTCTAAACGAAAAATGTTAAATTTCTCCCAAGAAAGGTTAAGCTGGGAAAGTGAATATAGTAATTCTCGGCTGTACAATTCATAACTGTTACCATTGATGACAAAATAATCCTTAACTTTATGTGCCAATTTATCCTCTGCACAACTAGCCTTTATACCTATCATTTTTTGATCAGGATTAACAAGAAGTTGAATATATTCTGGGTTACCAATTTGACGGAGTGTATTGCGGTGGATTCGTATACGATTCTTTTTAAAGTCAATACATATTAGTGGATGGGAAGAGTGTTTGTTGTTCATAGGATTTTTTCCTCACTTTCTGTTGTTGATGGTTCTTTTGCTTTTTCTATGGATTTATCAGTTGCCTTCTTCTTTTTCTTGTATGTCAAATACTGCGTAGCCTTCAAATATATTGACTTGCATTGATTTTTGATGTTCTTCCACTGGAATACCGAACTGATTCTTCCATTCTTCAGGATAAGAAGGTGTCCTAGCAGTGGTTACAGTTCCATTGTCTTTTAGTGTACGAGGAAATATTTCAGGTGAAGTTAAATCGAAAATGAACAGTATTTCATTGCCAGAACGAATTAGTTTGCCGAGAATCTTGTACCGATAATTAGGATTCCAGTCCATGAGAGATATCACTTTAGCAAAGAAAATTCGACAGGTGATTTGTTTTGGCGAACGCTTTTTTCCAGAGGAACACCAACGAAAAGAGTCTTTTTCTTCTTCTCGACAGGGACGGACAGCCAGTTTTTTTTCAATGGGATTGACTAATATTTGCACATATTCGACATCGGGTAGTTTTTTTATGCAGGCGGTATTTACAGATACCTTGTAGTTATTAAACGTAAACGAAGGTTCGTAAATATGAGCGAAGAATTCGCCACGTACAACTTGATAACCGTCATAGCTGAAAGAATCATCGTCAATGACTTCCATTTGATTTGAGGGGCTGGGTGCGACTGTTATTGGCATAGGTGTGTTGATTTTCATCATATCAGAAGGTTCTGTAGTCATATTCCATTGATTTATAGGTTGCTCGCTCATTGGGTGTCTCCTTTAATTTCTGTAATAATATTCTTTATATTTTGTATAATGGTTTCTTTTGGGAGTGGTTTGTAGCTCGGGTTCTTTATAAGGTTTACTTTCTGAAGCAGTCTGCCAGTTTTTGTCCGCTGTAAATTCTGTTAATTCTGGCGCTTGAGACTGAGTATAGTAATTATTACCGAAGCTATTCATCCAGTCGGCAGGATAAGCTAACACACTCTTAGAATCAGATATTGTATCAGGCGTGTTATTGTTGAGGGCGGATACGTCGTTGGTATTTGTCGGTATTCGTATTTCTGTATCGTCCATGTTGAAAATAAGGACATTTTCATTGTCTTTTTTGGTGGGCAACTCCTAATATTCTATATTTGCATTTTTTGTCCCATTTAAATATCTCGTATAATGTTGGCAAAAATGCAGCGCCGGAAATTGGTTTTGGAATAAGTTGACCATCTTTGAGACGTGACCACTGCACTTTATTTTTTGTTTCAGAGGAACATGGTCGGATTGCAAGTAGTTTTGAGCTTGGGTGTATTAGCAGTTCGACAAATTTTATGTTTGGAAATTTCCGTATAGCATCTTTGTTAAAAGAGATCTGTTTATATGAAAAAGAAACAGAACTTCATAGTCTCTTAAATTAAATCGAATTGTATCAGGTACATTCATATTTGCCGGTTTAAGGACGCTTTGAGATGCTTCAAAGTAGTCTCTGGCTTTAAATCAGGCTTATAAACATTCATGTAATTCTGGTAAAATCTCTTTATTTCCATATTTCGCATTTGTAATTAATTTTTGAATGAAATCATCTCGGGAGATAAAGTATGTCTCTTTTTTAAACGGTCTTGATTGACCATTTATGGTCAAGATAATTTGGAGTCCATGTTTTTTTCGCCAGAACATCCCCACAATGGCGTTCATTTTGAAGGATTTGTAGTATGGTACTGGATGACCAGACATCATTATTCTTTTTTTTGTTTTACAACCGAGTTCTGTCAAAGAATCAGCAATTTGTTGAGTACTGCTTCCATTCAGATACATATAAAAAATTCGCACAATTTTAGCTTCATGTGGATTGATTACAAGATCTCCATTTTCGTCTTGGTCATAAGCAGAGGAGGTGTAAGGAATATTCCCGACGAAAACGCATTTCAATGGAAGAATTCATAATTTCACTTTTTGGTATGACTTTCTTCCTGCGCAAGTGTTGACATGAATGACAGAATCATTTCGCTTTTGGGATCAAGAGTATTTAAATGCTCTGTTTCAAAAAATACACCGACGGGTGGACGGAGTGAAGAAAGCTCTCGTACATATCGGATACAGTCAACAACGTTTCTTGCAAATCGGGATACACTTTTTGTTATGATTAAATCAATTTTTCCGGCTTCACAATCTTCAATCATTTTTTTGAATGCATCTCTATGTTGAAGCGAAGTGCCGGAAATGCCTTCGTCGGCATATATTTCTACAAGCATCCAATTCGGATTTTTATTTACTACATCCTGATAATGATTTTTCTGCAATTCATATGAGGATGTTTGGCGTGGATCATCCGTAGATACCCTTGCATATACAGCTACTCGTAGTTTTTTTTTCTGTTTTAAAAAATATCCTCTGGTGGAAGTGCCGGAATTACTTCCAGTTCTTCTGGATCAATACCTTTGTATCTTTGCCGGATTCTGGCTTTCTGTTCATCAATATTACTGCTTCGTTCTTCACTTTCTTTCATCAATAGCGACATCCTTTATAGTTGATATAACTATCATAGAATTTTTGATTGAAAAGACATAAACCATCGGTTAAGTGATTAACGGATGGTTTATGTAGAAATAGATATTTGATTGTTATTGAATGATTTAATAATCATTCAGTAATTGTGTTAGGATGAGCCATCGTAAAATGTTTTGAGGATAGAAAGCCAACCTTGATTCGTAAAATATGTAACGTAACGTTTTTCAGTGCTGGTACAATCTGCCATTAATAAATCAATGTCAGTTTGATATCAGTAGGATTGTATAACAAGTTCCCATAGAGTAATTCATCAATAGTAATTTCAAGTGCGTTGCTAATTTTGATTAAAGATTCTAAACTGGGTTTACGCTTGGCATTTTCTATATAGCTTATATAAACAGTAGAAAGATCAGCAATTTCAGCCAGCTCCTCGGCAGATAATCCTCGTTGTTTGCGGGTTTCTCTTATACGTTTGCCTATAAGTGCATAATTTATTTCCATGTCCTCACCTCCTTTCCATCACAACTTGACTTTTTTGTGTTGTAGATAGAAAAAATGGTGAGCTACACAACAGCAATTGGTTGTATAAAGAGAAGTATATCATATGTATATAGCAAAAAAGAAGATTGTCGATTGATGGGAGAAAAAGGCGATGAGTTGTAATTGAACAACAGTGAAAAAAGGGTTATCATTTATGTATTAAAAATTATGTCTGGGAGGAAAATACATGGCAGATAAAGAGGAAATCAAAACACTGGAGGATTAGAGGAAAAAGGAAGAATACTGCGGGGAGTACAAAGAAAAATTCCGGCAGATGTGCCAAGAAAATAAAATGATAAAGGGTTCGACAGTGTTGAAACTATATGATAAAATTGAAGAAATACAAAGAGAATATGAGCATTTAGATAATAAGCTGACATTAATGGAATACAACTTTATATAGTTCTATTTTTTTTGTTTTAATACTACTGTTTCCCTTAGTAAATACTTGTAAGATACATCTCTAATATTTTTTCGGATTTCTAGTTACAATTAAGGTAACTACTATCGGAAAGAGGTGTATTTACTTGCGTACAGAGGATTATATTGCGGACAATATTATAGCTTTATGTAAAAAACGTGATATGAGTAAATATCGGCTGTCACAATTGACTGGTATATCTCAATCTTCGATTGGAAAAATTATTGCTAAAGAAAGTTTACCCACTATGCCTACTGTAGAAAAGATATGTGATGCACTGGGAGTAACAATGGCACAATTCTTTGCCGGAATGGATGTTCCAGTAAGCTTATCAGAATCACAACAAGAGGTTCTGAATATTTGGAATAATCTTGATGAAAAAGAACAGAATGTAGTGATACAAATGCTCCGGGGACTTCAAAAATAAAGGAAACAGTTGTAACGAAAATGTTGACTGTTTCTTTTTTTTATGGAGTTGGGAGATTATGGTGATTGAAAAGAAATATTATGATATTGCACAGCGTGAATTGGAAGAAATGCAAAGAGAAATTAATGCAGAAAAAGCGCAAATGTCAGAAGAAGAGATACTAGAGGATAAAAAATGGCATGATGAACAATTGGAAACAATTAAAAAAGGCAGAAGCTCATATGCGTCGTTTTAAGAAAGTTCCAGATCCTCAAAAAGTAGTGAAATTTACTTTTTTACAAAAAGATGCATTGGAAATTGCCCGAAATATGCAGATGAATATAAAAACTGAGCGTAAAGAAGATGATTTATGGGGGACGATAGAAATGTCATTTAATAATATGTGGTTTTTAGATTCGGCTCCTAGTGAATGGAAAGATATTTGGAATAACTTGATGAAAGAAGCTCAGAGAGTGTATATAGAAGCAAAAGATAACATGATCATGTATCAATATTATTATGATTTGGCGGTAGAAGTTCCTTGTGTGTAGACAAAATACAAATAATGATATATGAATGCTGTTCTGTAATAATTTTATGATATACTGTGGATATGATATGTAAAAATAGTCGGAGAAAGATTTGTGAATGTACGATTATTTAGGAGGAAAAAGCATGACAGATGCAGAACAAAGAGAGGCTGCCCGTCAATTTGTAAACCGATGGATGGGAAAAGGGAAAGAAGATGAAGATGGACGTTCTTATTGGATTGATTTATTGACGAATGTTTTGGGAATGGATAATGTGACAGAACGTTTGAACTTTGAAAAGAAAGTTGTAATTGATGGAAATACAAAACGTATTGATGTATATATTCCTGAAACACGAGTAATTATTGAACAGAAGAGTCTTGGAAAAGCATTGGATCAGAAAATCAGGAATTCAGGAGATGTTGATCTTACTCCATTTGAACAGGCAGACAGATATAATGGGAAGCTGACTTTTGATGAAAGAGCTCGGTGGATTGTTACGTCAAATTTTGCTGAAATTTGGATTTATGATATGAACCAGAAACAGCCAGAACCGACAAAGATTGCTTTAGATGAATTACAAAGCAAATATCCATTGTTGGACTTCTTGGTGAAAAAGGAAGTAAAGACAATATCGCATGAAATGGAAGTATCAATAAAAGCAGGAGGTATTGTTGGGCTTCTTTATGATGCGTTTTTAAAACAATATCGTATACCAGATATTAAGGAAAAGGATGAAACATTTGAGCAGAAAGAAAAAAGAGAGCATAAACTAAAGAGCCTGAATGCTTTATGTGTGCGAATTGTTTTTTGCTTGTATGCAGAAGATGCTGGTATTTTTGGAAAGAGAAATATGTTCCATGATTATTTGGAAACATATGAAGTAAAGGATTGCCGGAGAGCTTTAATAGAATTATTTAAGATATTGGATACACCTGTATCAGAGCGAGACGAGTATTTGGAGGAAGAACTTGCTCAGTTCCCGTATGTAAATGGTGGGTTATTTGCTGATGAAACTATTGAGATACCACCTTTTACAGAGGAAATTAAAGAATTACTTCTTACAAAAGCGTCAGAAGATTTTGATTGGAGTGATATTTCTCCAACTATATTTGGAGCGGTATTTGAATCTACATTAAATCCTGAGACCAGACGTTCAGGAGGAATGCATTATACATCTATTGAAAATATTCATAAAGTTATTAGTCCGCTTTTTTTGGAAGATTTGCAAAAGGAATTTGATAGTATTAGAGCAATTCAAGTGAAGCGTACCAGAGATAAAAAATTGGAAGAATTCCAAAATAAATTGGCATCACTTACATTTTTTGATCCTGCGTGTGGTTCCGGAAATTTCCTTACAGAAACATACCTGTCGCTTCGTCGTTTGGAGAATGAGGTGATAAAGGAAAAAGTTGGCGGACAAATGACATTGGTAGAGGTAAATAATCCAATTAGAGTTTCTATTCAGCAATTTTATGGAATAGAGATTAACGATTTTGCAGTTACAGTTGCAAAAACGGCTTTATGGATTGCAGAATCTCAAATGTTGGAAGAAACGAAAAATATTGTGTATGGATTTAATGATGATTTTCTTCCTTTAAAGACATATGTAAATATCACAGAAGGAAATGCATTAAGAATTGATTGGAATGATGTAATTCCTGCAGAAAAATTATCGTTTATAATGGGAAATCCGCCATTTGTAGGAGCACGTTGGATGGCGTCGGAGCAGAAGGAAGATGTTGAGAAGATATTTGAAGGATGGAAGAGTATAGGAAATCTTGATTATGTTAGTTGCTGGTATAAAAAAGCAGCTGACTATATGGAAAATTATAATATCAGAGCAAAGCATTGGTATCAACTAATTCAATTACACAGGGAGAAAGTGTTTCGATTCTCTGGAAACCGCTTTTTGAATCAGGTGTACATATTGATTTTGCATACAGAACATTTATATGGGATAGTGAAGCGTCAATAAAAGCGCATGTTCATTGTGTAATTGTTGGCTTTAGCAGAGCTGTAAATAATAAGCAGAAAATAATTTATTCAGGTGAGAACGCAATTCCGGCGAATAATATTAATGGATATTTGCTTGATGCAGAAAATATATTCATTGAAAAAAGAATGAAACCATTGTGTAATGTTCCTGAAATAGCATTAGGTGGGCAAGCAATTGATGGTGGATTTTTAATATTGACGGAAGAGGAAAAGGAAGAGTTTTTGGAAAAAGAACCACAAGCTTCTCCGTTTTTTAGACATTATATGATGGGAAAAGATTTTATTGATCGAAAGCCGAGATATTGTATTTGGCTTGTTGGAGCTGATCCTGGATTATTAAAAAAATGTCCGATGATATTAGAACGGGTGAATAAAGTACGTGAATTTAGACTTAGTAGTACAAGAGCGAACACAAAAAAAGCGGCTGAGAATCCAACTTTATTTGCATCAATACTTGAACATAAAAATCAATATATTGCGATTCCCAAAGTTTCTTCTCAGAATCGTAGATATATTCCAATGGATTATTTAGATGGTGAAATTATTCCGGGAGACAAATTATTCACTATGCCAAATGCATCATTTTATGAATTTGGTGTATTGATGTCGAATGTTCATATGGCATGGATGCGAGCAGTGTGTGGAAGATTAAAAAGTGATTATAGTTATTCAAACACAATAGTGTATAACAATTTCCCGTGGCCTGTAGTAACGGAGAAGAATCGGGAACAAATTGAAAAATCGGCACAGGAAATTTTGAAAGCAAGAACATTATATCCTAATAGTAATCTTGCGGCTTTATATGATCCTTTAACAATGCCAGCCGAGTTACGGCGAGCACATACTGCAAATGATAAAGCTGTTATGGCTGCGTATGGCTTTAGTACAAAAATGACGGAAGCAGATTGTGTGGGAGAGTTGATGAAATTATACCAGAAAATGCAATGATAAAAGTTTATAGAGCTGTTTTTTGCTCAAAGTAAAATATTTGAAAACATAGAATATTCCAAATCCATAAAAGATGAATGAAAACCAATATGGGAATTTTACAAGTATTACAAAATTTGTAAAATTTTCATATTGGTTTTTTTGTAATCTGAAAAAATTATAAATTTGGATATCGAGTAAGGTATCGGATTTTTGATTTTTATGTATTTTTCAATTTTGGATATGGCTCCGAAATTGGCAATTTTGCGGAAGTGTATCCACACTTCCTGTCCTTGCTGTTTTTATAATCACATGGTGATTTCACAGGGATATAGGGCTGTTTAGCCTATTTTTTCTCCCTGTGCTGTGACCGAAGAAATTCGAGGAACCAATTATATATTTATGCTGAATGTGAGGAACTGGGGAGCACAATCCTCAGCAAGAATCTTGCCTGGCAGGGAAGAATATTAGGCATTAACCAGAGCAATATCGGCAGAGAAAACAGAAGTGATAGACAATGACATTTGTTAGGTATGCTTCTTGTCGTTGACTGCATCATATTAAAACGCTTTTTACGTTAAAAAAGTGCTGTGATCACAAGGCTTTTTGCAAGCAAAAATGAAAAGGCTATATATAGGTAGCCTGCGAAACTGGAAGTGCCCATTTGGGGCCTGATTTAAAGAATAATGTCCTGACAGAGACCAATGGAATGACTCTCTGCTGGGGATCCAAAGGAAAGGAAGAAATGATTATGGAAAAAATGATGAATACAAAAACAGAGGGAACACATTTACAAAGAAAATCGGGCAGACAGTCTATGTTGTCCGTTATCATTTCAATGAAGATGCAAAGGAAACAATGCAGGAGAAAATTAACCGGATGCTGGTTACAGAAGCAAGCCGAATGGCAGTGTATTAAAATTAGGTGGATGTAATTGAAGAAAAAATATGATATCATGCGAGTAACAAATCGGAAGTTGGAGGATACACGCATGAAAATTGTAATCATTAATGGAAGTGCCAGAAAAGGAAATACGCTGGCAAAGCAATCAATGCATTTATAAAAGGAGCGTCAGAAAAGAATGAAATTGAAATCATTGAACCCGACAAACACCAGTTTATTGGTGGGGAATGTCAGCACAATTGAAACTTATCATTGATAAGTGCTACTGCCGTGGATTGCAGTTAAAAAACAAAAAGTTGGCACAATTGTTGTAGGTGGTTCTCCCGTAGGAACAGCATCCAGTATGAGCTGATTGATAAGCAGTTTGACTGTATGGCAAAATATCTTTCATGGGATATGCTTTTCAAAAAATCATATTATGCAACAGCCAGAGATGAACTTGAAAAAAATAAGGATTCCATGAACGAACTTGAGTGGATTGGAAAAAATTTATAAAGCACACACCAAATTCAAGTTTGTAGAATTCAAAAATTTAATATGAAATGTGAGATAGAGCGTATGGAAATAATCTATACGTTCTATTTTTTTGCCTTTTTTGAAAAAGTGATTAAAAAACTATTGACATTTTGTTACTGGTAGAAGCAGATGGTTATAAAAAGCTTTTGATATATTGAGGGTATGGGGAATCGTAATCTCCATTAAGTTCGTCAGAGAATCATAATCCAGAAATGGGATTTTGAGTTACTCTAGGCGATACTTGCTTTAGAAAATGATTTGCCATAATGAGTTAGAACATGGGAGGAGGAAGCGTTAAAAAAAAGAGAGAGCCATAAGCAACTCTCTCTGTGATAAAACCAAAAAGTTATAGTATCAGTGATTCGGTAAGATTACAAAAATCCTTAACAGGAATATTTTCTTTAAGTGGTAAAGCTGTCTCTAAAAAGGTTTCGTCTGCAAATCTTTCGAGTTCAGAATCAAAATGTATAATAGAAGCATTTGTATTTAATTGGTATGGCGGAATTGTAATAAAATAATCATAATCTTCGTAAGAAGGAGTGGCGCAAGAAACTTTGATTTTTCCGCCCAATTTCAATTTTGCAAATTCTCCATAAATGGCAGTTAAGGCTTTTTTCCTTTCTTCATCAGAAGTAATTCTATCTACATATCTAATATACCAATAATCTATATTTCCCTCTTTTAATTCAATTAAATAATCGTATGATCTGGGCGTTCCAGATTTTATTGTCCATTCAACTTTATGAAGACTTGTCATCATGGAAAGTCCACGCATTAAGGTAGAAAAAAACTTTTCATGCACCTGAACAGTAGAGAGATCCAAAGAAAATCCATTGTCTGCAATTATCTTTTTTCGTTCCCGTATTTTTTTAGAAGAATATCCCGTTGCATCATATAATTCTTGGATAAGTTCTGGATCATCAATGGCTTTTGCAATTTTATCAATAGTGCTTTTATATGGTCTTCCAGATCGGACACCGTTGAGCATTCGTGAAATGGTTGCATTATTTAAGCCTGTTTGTTCAGATAATTCTTTTTGTGTTTTTTTCTGTAAAATGATTTGAAGTATATTGATGAATCTTTCCTGATCGTAAACGCTGTCAGGATTTATTAGTGTGCCTGAATTTGATATAAATTCGTTCATTCAAATCTCCTCTTGACTTCTTTGACTTTGTATAAATTGACTTCTTGTATTTTATTTTATCAATTATATCCCTAAAAATCAATTTAAAACATAAAGAAATCAAAAAATGCTTTATTGATATTCTCTTAAAAGTCAAAGAAGTCAAAAACGTAATTGACATTTTGATATCTTTGTGTATAATGTAAATCAAGAAGTCAAAGAAGTCAAACGAATCGAAAAGAAAGGAAGGAGGGCTGTGGATTGAAATATAGGGTTGTTTCGGTTTTGAAAGATAATAGACCACGTTTTTTGATTATTTCTGATATTGAAGAAATTGAAATTCTTCCATCAAAGTATTTGAAGCATCTGGATCAGATTAATGCTTCTCCGAATACTGTAAAATCCGCAGCCTTCGCACTTTCATATTATTACAATTATCTGCAGGAGCAAACGATAGGATTGGATGAGATTACATTGCTATCCTATTCAGAGCAGAATAAACATTTTATTGATTTCTTGTATTGGGTTAAGAGTGGAAAGCATACTGAGCATAATACACAGACGAGCAATAAGACCTGCAATATGTATCTTGGTGCAGTCTTCAGATACTACCAGTTTTTGGCACTGGAAGATGTTTTGCCAATGCTTAAAGTCTTACGAGTAAAAAAAAGTATCATATTTTGACAGTATGGGAGTAAATCATCAAAATGCAGTGAATTCGTTTAAAGGTTTCTTCAAAGAAGAAGAACCTAATCTGGAAGAAATAACATCCGAAGAAATACAGGAGCTGATAAATGCCTGTACGAATGATAGAGATCGATTGCTGATAGCAATGATGGCAGAAACCGGTCTTAGATTAGGGGAAATTCTGGGAATCCATTATACCGAAGATATTGATTTTGAAAGAAGGACGGTTCGGGTAAGGTATCGTGAATCCAATACCAACTTGGCAAGAGCAAAAAATGCAGAATATAGAATGGCTTTGTTAAGTAATACAACTTTTGAGTTCTTGGTTAAGTACATTTCTGATAACCGAAAAAGTCTGATGAACTCGGAGTATCTATTTACAAAATTAACTGGAAAAAACAAAGGAGAGCCATTAGATGCGGCTTCTGTGTATAGCATGTTGAAAAGGCTATCCAAAAAAACGGATATCAATTCCCATCCGCATCAGCTCCGACACTATTTTGCGGAGGAAAGAAGAAAAGAAGGATGGGATTTGAATGACATTCGTTTTGCCCTGGGGCATAAGAAAGTTGAAACTACCATTAAATACTTGGGTGAAAATAATGAACGATTGATAGAAGCGACAGATCAATACTACTCAAATAATGAAGATTTATACCAAATTGCAGATTTTCTGTAAAAGGAAGGAGGGATTACCTTGGCAGTATTAAAAATTGTTCCGAAGTTATATCAGGAAAAAATATCTGAGAAATTAAAGGAAGAAATATCTTTAGTTACGACTGGAGAAGCAAAATACTATAACCGGTTATACAAATTTTTTCAGTATACAGATATACAGTGTACTGCAGATATTAACTATGAAACGAGAAAAATGTATATGGATTCTCTTGAAAAAGAGGATATTTCAGAAAAAAATATAAAGAGGAATTACTGAGCTTATTTGATCGTTTAAAAATAGAAAATATGCCAGATGTCTATTCACAAGGAAAGCCCTTCTCTGTAGAACAGGAGTTTTTTAAGCAAGACAAATTGTTTTTGCTGTATGTCCCCAATAAGAAGAAAGCACAATCTTTTCGTCAGGTGGTCGATAAGAATGATTTGTTATGGGACTTAACGGGGATACATTCATCACAGTTGGTGCGACAGACAAAAATATTGCTGTGTGAAATTCTGAATATGGATAAGGTACAAAGACATCGAAGATATTTTTTAGAACCATTAAAAGCACTTATACGGTTTTGCGATAAGTACGGAATAGATGATATTGAAGAAATGGAACAGGCAGACGAAAACAGATTTTATCTGTATTTAAACAAGGAGTCGGAAATTATAAAAACAGGCTTCTAAGATTGTTGAGTTTGCGAGAAGAACGTTATTTCTAACAGATTCAGAGACAAATTGGCAAGCGTGTATCTGGTATATGGATAGGTTTCAGTTTGATAAATCGAGAATCAATGCCAGTTCACCTGTTAAAAGCCTTTCATTTATTAATATTTACGAAAAAAGAAAATCGTTGGTATTTACAATTATACACAAAATATTTGGTCGGGATATCGGATCTGTCTTTATCAAATATCCGAAATACAATAAGTTTTATTTCACAATTTTTAAAATATCTGGATGGACAGAGTAAGAAAGTAACTGAACTGGAGATACAAGATATAGAGGGTTATGTGTCTGTTTTGGATGAGTCCGATATTAAGTATTCCACTTTCAATCGATATGTTACGCATGTGCATACATTTCTACAGTTTTTGAGGATGAAAAATATTGAAGTGTTGAAGTTTTATCCGGAGCGATTTTTAAAAAAGGTTTTTCAGAACACAATGAAAGAATGTTCCAGAAAAAACAATTGCTCATCTGATTAAGGAGCTGCCGGCATTCCCAGAGCATTTACAGTTGATGTATTTGATTTTGTTTTGCACAGGAATTAGGAAAAGCGAGGTTTGTACAATAAAATCGGGAGCCTTTTATTCACAAGGCAATGAGAATTGGATGCGCATATATCAAAGCAAAATGCGGAGAGAAAAAAGTCATTCCTGTTCCCAGTTTATTGGTTGGACTGGTGAATGATTATGAAAAAAAGTACGGAATAAAAAATGGGGAGTATTTATTCAAAAATAAAAAGGGTCAGTCATTTAAATTGAAAGGAGCAGAAGATGATGAAAGGTAATATTAATTTGATTTCGTATGACTGTTATCAACAAGCTACAGAAAAACAGTTGGCAGGACTGAAATGGAAGGAAAACAGGGTGTACTACATATCAGAGATTCATAATGAAAAGATGCAGGATGAGATTTATGGGTATATCGATGATAGATGTAGACGTTTGTCATTATCAACAGTAGTAAATGATATTTACAGATTTGATCTGTTGAAAGAATTTCTGAATGAGAAGTGTACAAGTTGTAGCAGCATTACTGATAAAAAATGGGAAGAACTGGAGAGAAGTTATAAAGCATTTTTATATAAAAAAGGATTGGCGCTGTACGTTAGAAGAAATAGACCGGATAGGCGGAATGTTGAGCAGCAAAGTAGCGCTCAGGTTTCTTTTCTGAAAATGTATTATGAGTATGTTGTGAAGTGTAAAACAGCAGATATTCCAGAAAATGAAAAAGATGTATGGGATATGAGAAAGTTGGATATTGTGCCAAAGGAGTAATCCGATTCGTGGAAGATATAGATTAGATTTTCGTGAGATCAGGCAGAAAGAATTTAAAGAGATAATAAAGAAAATATTGTATAGCCACTGCCAGACAAAAGCAATGGGTAGTATAAAAGGTGAATTGCGTGGATTCCGTCGGTTTGCTAGTTTCATGTATGATCGATTCCCAGAAGTAAAGCACTTTACAGAAATTAGCAGGGATATGATAGAAGATTATCTGGTTTATATAAAAACGGATACCGGTCTTACATCAGTCAGTTACACGACAGAGCTGTCGGTTTTGGATAATCTGTTGGATGAAATAGGGCGTGAACTGGAAATAGAAAATATATGCAACCTTTTTCTGTCCAGTGATTGCAGAGCATATGATAACGCTTTACCAGAAGCGTATTCAGATGCAGAAATCAGGAGATTTAATTGTGCATTAACAAAATTAAAGCCCCAGTTAGGCAGATGTTTAATAATACATCAGATGCTTGGTACAAGAATAGAGGATACGTTGACTTTGCGAAGGGATTGCTTATCTGAGAAATCTGGACATTATTTTATAACTATTATCCAGCAGAAAACAAGGAAATACAAAAGACCAGTTAGCGATCAGCTGGCAGAATTGATTAGAAAAGTAATAGAAGTTTCAGAAAAGGAGCATCCAGATTCAGAATATATTTTTCTGCAAGATAATGGAAAATTATATACAGATTCAATGCTGAAATATCATGTAAATATCATGATTTATGAAAATGATATCAGGGATGATAAGGGAAATTATTTTGAGTTTCGTACACATCGTTTTAGACATACTTTTGGAGTAAAACTTACAGAAATGAAATTAGATGATGATAGCATTGCAAGGCTGTTGGGGCATAAGGATACACGAACCATACCACATTATCGGCGGTTAAGAAACGAAGCATTAGCGGAGGATACAAAGGCTGTACGAGATGAAATGAATGAATTATTAGCACAATAGGTAGCACTGGCAAAAGAAAAAGTGCGGAAATGACGGAAACAGCAATAACAGCTATTGAAACAATGTATAGAAAAAATATAAAAATTTCAGTTGCTGAACTTACAAAAACTAACAGGACTTTCCAGAGGTTTTTTCTATAATAATCCGAATGTGAAACAGGTCATGATGGAATTGAAGGAAAAACAACAGGGAATGATATTGCGAAATCCTAAAAGTGATGCTATTGCAAAAGCACAGGA
>VOFI01004219.1_pt1 | contig 16061 bp, 24 predicted proteins | sample 5384131 | NCBI WGS metagenome assembly VOFI01 (sample SAMN12384728, study PRJNA508395) | human gut metagenome | isolation source: healthy gut H | host: Homo sapiens
TTTATATATTCAAAAAGTTCTCTTCGATTCATTTCATGACAATTGCAACTCATTTTTACAGCATCCTCCTTTTCCACGAAATGGTTTTTCAAGCTCTTGAAAAATAGTTCCACACTGAAATCCATAACCGAGATCGTGAAGTTTTCTCCACTGCTGCCATGGGACATAAGCCATCGCAACCGGAAACTCTTGCAAAACATCCGTTTTGCTGTAATCACCAACACACTCATCGCAACAGTAATTTTTCGACTTCTGCTCCGGAAGTGGAGGAACAGGAATATTGCAATGAAGCTGTCTTTCATTTTCTTGCCTTGTTTGTGACCTGTAATTTCCATTCTGACAATAACAGTTCGTATTCCTATTAGAACAATATGGTGCCATAAAATAAATCCTTATATCTTTTTGTTATTGTATGGAAGATAAGAAAAATTGTGAACAACAACAAAAGGGATTGCCACGTGACAATCCCTAAACATAATACATTCACTTAAAAGTAGTTTTATTTCGCACCTAATGTTACTTCCACTGTTTCTCTTCATACTCTCCATTACTCTCTGTGGAATCTGAATTGTCAGCAACACCTTATCTCCTTTGGCATAATATTGAAGCTGTTCCTGAAGATCATCCATGCTTGATACGGTTGTTCCGTCAATTGCTGTGATAACACTTCCTTTTGTCATTCCGGCTGCCTCTGCTCCACCGGCTTTTTTAATTTCTGATACATAAACGCCTTCCGGCATATTCAGCTGTTTGGAATATTCAGCCGGCACGCTCATTCCTTTGATGCCAATTGCGCCCTGATCTTTCTGCAACCTTTGTCTTTGTTGCCTGATTCATCAGATTCTGGATCAGATCGGATACATCACTGATTGAATTGCATATCCGACACCTTCTACAGAATCACCAACCAGCTTGGATGAGTTGATTCCAATCACTTCGCCACTTGCATTTAAAAGTGCTCCACCACTGTTTCCAGGGTTAATAGCCGCATCTGTCTGAATCAGTTTGGCATCACTCTCTGTTGTCTCACCAGTCTGCTCGTTTGTTTCAGAAACAGAACGATTCAAAGCACTGATTACACCCGTTGTTACTGACTGTCCATAGCCAAGTGCATTACCGATTGCAATCGTAAGGCTCTCCAACCTTTAGCTGTGTAGAATCTCCGGAGTGTTGCTACTGAAATTGCTTTCATTGTATCATCTGAAATAGAGTCAAGCGGAACAGCCACAACAGCAATATCATACTCTGAGTTTGTTCCTTTGATATTCGCCTCAACACTTGTTCCATCAGCAAAAGTAACTGTTAATGTATCGCTTCTGCTACTACATGATTATTTGTAACAACCAGAAGTTCTGAATCATTCTTGGGAAATAATGATTCCTGTTCCAGCACTTTCGCTCTGTTGCTGTGACACACCACCAAAGAAATCCTGAACTCCGCTGCACACTCATATTTGTAATTGATACGATTGATGGCATTACATTTTCCACAATACTTGAAACATCTGAAGTTACAACACTGGAAGATTTGGATAATGAAGCATTGCTGCTCACAGCTTTGGTTGCCGTAGTATTGGTCTTCGTCACACCGGTCAATCCAAGCACTTTACTTCCAACAACATTGGATGCCAGAAATGTACCACTGGAAACAACTCCAAACAATAGTGCAAATCCTGTCACTGCCACTGCTTTGGGAATTTTCTTTTTGTGGTTTTCTTACCATGCGGCACTTGATGTTTTCTGACCACCATTGTCATCATGAAATGGTGTTTCCCCTGTCCGTTTCCATTCATTCCATCCGAATTATAATAATTATATTGATTCTCCATAAAGATTACCTCTTCTCTTGTTTATTCTTTTTCTTTGATGTTTACATAGTAACTCCGTATTGTGATAAATCTGTGTATAATCAATTAATAAAGATTGAAAAGAATGATATAAAAAACAGGATCAGAACTTCCTTCTTAATCCGTTCTAATCCTGTCTATATTTTTTCAACCAGCTAACCAGTATCTTTTCATCTGACTCTCAAACTTACAGATCAATGAAATCTACATCATAATCATCTGATTTTCTTCCTTTTTTTGATTTTTTAGCTGATCTTCCTAAATTTCTTGTATTTTCTGTCGGTGCATCATATTCATCGTCATAATCATCATCGTAATCATCATCAAAATCATAATCAGCATACTCATCATCAAAGGCATCGTAATCATCATTAAAATCATCATCATAACCATCGTCATAATCATCATCTTTTACTTTTTTACGTCCAAACGCCTTTCTGTCTGACTTCTTAGCAGCAACCGGCTCGATAAGAACAAGTAATACAACTACGATGAGTGCTCCTCCAGCCAGAAGAACAATTGATGCTCTTTTACAAGCGACTCCAGTTTTCCAACAATCCTTTTGCTTCCTTCTTTGTACTGTCTGTTGTCTGAACATCTATACCTGGATAAGTTCCATCCTGTGAATCATACTGATAGAACCCTTTTTTTCACCTGTTCTTGTATTCACTGCATACAGAAGATCATAACGATCATTCTCTGGATTTGCCCAATATGGATATGTCTGATCTGCTACTGTAAGTTCCCCTTCCTGGTATGAATCCGGAAGTTTTGCTCCTCCATTATCTGCTAAAAAGAATAATAGATGTTGTGTCAGAAATCTTCAATTCTGTATATGGAACGAATGTAGAATCGTCCTCATTGTAGAGGAAAAACTTTCCTTCTCCGGAAGCATCTACCAAATATCCAAGTGTAACGCCAGCCTCATTAGCAACAAACTTGTGCTCTTCTCCATTGAATGTCTTTGTAGTCTCACTATATCCTACCGGAATCGCAGATGTTGCAAATTCTTCTGAGAAGTTATAATCTGTTCCATTCACATTTACCGTAATATCAGTAGCTGCGCCAGTTGATTCACTTCCATTTGCCTCAATCTCTGTTGAACCATCATCTGCCTGTCCAATCTTAATTGCGGAAGATCCCTGGTCTAATGTCAGTGTCTCATCTGAATACAGATAAGCCTTTGAGCTGTCAACTGTGATCGTTGTATCTCCCATCTTCAATGCTTTAAACGTCATTGTAGTACGAAGTTCTGTCGCTGTTCCGTCTCCGCTTCCTGAGTATGTAAGCTTGCCATCACTGTCTGCTGTTACACCCTCTCCGCTTTCAAACTGAAGTGCAGAAGTATCATAACTCATTGTAATATCTGCATCTCCAACAGCTGAATTTCCAGATCTCACAACAAGATCTACACTTACTTCCTCTCCAACCTTTGTCTGTGGATCAGAGAACATCAGAGAACCATCAGCTGCACTTACAATTGTGCTGAACATTGGCACTGTAAGACACAGTGATAATGCTACTGCCGCCAATTTCTTTGCTTTCATATAATTACCCCTTCTTTTTGTTGTCTTAAACTTATATACTATCCTATTGTACACTGTTTGAATGGAGTTGTCCACCCGGAAAAGAAATATTTTTGGAACTGAAAAAGGGAACACTTTTAAGATGTGCCCCTAGAATCACTGTTTCTTCTTTTTAACCAATATCGATAAACTTCTTCTTTTCAATTATATTATTTTATCCATACCCCCGATGAATTCATATAATACCAATTTCCTCCGATGCTCTGCCAGAGAAAAGGATTACACAATTGATCTATTTTATCTTGTTATTTTCTTCCATAAATTTCTTTGCATCCTTCATAAAACTCAACACAATCAGTACAATAACTGCACCTATTGGGAATGCCGCAATGATACTTACTGACTGCAAATTACTCATCGAGCTTTCTGAGAACACAAGTGCGATTGGAAGGAGAATCAGCGGGATACACCACATCAGCTGAATCAGTCGGTTCGGGTCTCATCTTCTCCCAGTCTATGATAGCTGTAACAAGATGCTGTCAACGCAATTGAATCAAATGAAGTTGCATAAAATGCAATCATCGTAATCAACACAAGAGCAAGTACAAACGGTGCACAAGGCAGAGAACGTATTACTCAATGATCATTGTATACAGATCCCCCGTTTCTCATAAGCAGCGATAAAATCCATCTGTCCACTAATCTGTTTTCCAAGAGAATAATTTCCAAGAACAATGAAGCTTACAATTGTTGATCCAACACCAAATACATATCCTCCAAGAATGGTCTGACGAACTGTTCTTCCGCGGGAAATGCTGCCAATGAAGAACGGTGCTGCCACACACCATACCATCCAGTATGCCCAATAGTAGATTGTATAGTTCTGTGGGAATGATGTTGTTCTTTTCCGGGTCTGTAAATGTTGAAAGCTCAAAGAAATTTTGAACCACTTTTCCAAGAGATGCAAAACCATTTTCAATAATGAATTTTGTTTCTCCTCAAAAGTAATACAAACAAAAGCAATCCGAAGAACAGGTATACGCTTGGGCTTTCGCAAGAAAACTAATTCCTTTAAACCCATGTAACAAAGAATAAGTATAAATAACACATGTAATCAAAATAATTATAATCGTTACAACTGTACGGCTCAGTTCGATATGAAACAGTTCATTAATAATACTTGCCATCAAAGGTGTCGCAATACTAAATGTTGTTGCTGTTCCCGCAATCAGAGCAAATACTGCAAGCGAGGTCAATGATTCTTCCCAGCATTCCATCTGTCTGTTTTCCCAGAATCGGTCTGCAGGCTTCAAGAATATTTCTGTCTTTCACGATTTCGTACATGAAGCATAAATCCAAAAGCAACTGCAAGCACAAGATAGAATCCCCACGGAATCAAACTCCAGTGGAAAATCGGGAAAACGCCTGCCCATTCACGAATACTTCCAAGTTCTGCAATGTGTGGGTCTGTCGCATACATGACCCACTCTGAGAAAGAATAAAACAGGATATCTGCAGCAAGTCCTGCTGTAAACATCATGGAGCCCCATGCAAAGAAGGAATATTTCGGTTTTTCAGTCTGAGCTCCTAAAACAATATTTCCATACTTTGATGTTGCTACATAAATAGATAACAGGAATACACCTAATCCAATCACAAGATAATAAGTTCCAAATGTATCACCAAATACATATCTAATCTGACTAAGCACCTGATTGGATTGTTCTGGCTTAAAGAAGAATAAAATACATAAAACCACAATAAGCCCTAATGGCAATAATGTAATAAGTCAGTCAACCTTCTTTTTTCTCTGTCTGTTTTGTCTGTTTCGTTTCCATTTGCTTTCCTTTCCGACTTACCTTGTCTTTAATCCTGATGTATAAGAATACTCATACTTCTTACCATCACAAAAAATCAAATCCTATCACTTCTCCATTGATTTTACTGGTTTCATCTGCGTCATTTTTCCTTCCGGACAGTTCAGTTTCTCTGAAATTTCCCGAAGTACTTTGCTGCCCGTACATTCTTTGTACTTTACATCAAATTCCCCTTAATTCATCAATACTGTCAAACTCTTCAATAATACCGGCATCATACTTTCTGATATACATTTCCATTTCATCCATATGCGCCATATAAAGATTTTCCCAGTATTCATCCCACAGTTCCTTTTTTCTGAAAAGCTTCTTCAAGATACGGCAGCAACTGTGTACTGAATTTTTTCATTAAAGAATACATGACCTTTCATCACCCATGCATTCTCGCCACCAATCTGAACCCCTATGATTTTTCCCTGTATTATCAGTCTTGATACACCACTCTTCTGTAGCACCATCTGCATATTCAGAAGCATAAAATGCATTTTCACTTTCTTCCATAAATACATTTTCTGTGAAATAATTGTCTGCTGAGCAAATCCAGGTATTTTCAAGTATTCTCTCGCAACATACAAAGTAGAAAAAATTATTCATTTGTTTGTAATATGGATTTTCAACAAGAATCACATGATATTTTTCTTTTCAGATATTCAAACTTTTCTTTCAAATATCCGACTACGATAACAATTTCATCAATTTCGCTTCTCTCAGCTGTCCGATCTGACGTTCAATCATAATTTCGTCTTTCACATTCAAAGCGCCTTCGGCGTCTCCAGTGACAATGGTGCAAATCTTGAGGACATTCCGGCAGCCATGATAATAGCATTTCTAGTCATTTTCCATTTCTCCTTTGCAAGCCTGTAAAATTCTTTTGCATAACGATACTGTTTCAGAGAATACTCACCAAACTCCACCCGAGGATTCTCTTATATTCGCACCAGTTACTCCATAAGAAACCACAGATTGCTATATAGCAATATATCTTTGTTCTGACTTCTTCCAGACACCCTTCTGTAAAATAAGCATCAATCAAACGATCAATATGTTCTTTCTCATACAATGCATAAATTGCAAACATCGCAATATCTACATGTGGATCCCGCATTCCTGAATACCCCAATCAATAAGATATATCCTGTCATCCACAAAGAGAAAGTTATCCGAACTGCATCAATATGAGTTAATGTATACTTTTTCCTCGCTGATCAACAAAGAATTTCAGTTCATACATTTTTTCCTTTGTCTTCTCATAATCGCGATAAATGGATTTCTCTCCATTTCTGTACTGTTCATATTTTTCAATCTGCTCAAACAAGTCAAAAGAATGATCTACTTTCAGATTCTGCTCATGTACATTTCTCAGATACTTCATGCATGCTTTCACATCATTTTCATTTTCTGCATCACAATTCTTGCACCCTCTAAAAATTCTGTAATCTTATACCCTTTTTTTTCCTTTCGACATATATCGAACTGGATCACAGATTCCTTTCGACCAATCACCTGATAAACATCATACTCCTGGCTTCTATTAATCATCTTATCCGTTCCTTCTCCCTGAACTCGCATGATATAACGCTTTTCACCACAACGGAAGCGGAACGAACGGTTAGTCATTCCTTTTTCAGGGGTTCAATCTCTGTGATTTCTTTCTGTTCACAAGAAAGCGTCTCTGCAATAATATCAAGAAGTTCTGAATTCAGCTGATCTGAATTCTCATCAAGATCTCAACTGCTCCAATGTATTAATCTCCAGAACATCTCCTTTTTACTTCTTTCGGGAAAAGAATCATTTTCCCTTTCTCCATTGCTGCATCTTCCCAAATGAATTGTAATATCTGCGATGTTCTTTCATTTCACTGATTTTCTGTTCTAAAGTTCTTGCACTTTCTTTTATTGATGTAAGCAATTCCTACCATATGATTACCAGCTCCGAATCACCAACTGCTTTTAATTCCATCTTTCGATTCATACGAATCGTACTATCCTCATCCGGCATCTCATCAATCATGTACCAGGAATACAGTTCAGTCTCTGAGAAAGGATTTGTTCTGCACCAAAGATCACACGGTACAATATACGCATTTTCCAATCTATCTTTTTACCTTTGCCAACGAAAACAGATTGTTCTTTACTCATCGATCAGGTATTCATACTGTTCTTTCATAAATCCAACAACGATAGTGATCTTATGGATTCCTTTTTTCTTTCAACTGTTTAATCAGTCGTTCTACTAAGGTTTCACCTCTTACTTCAAGCATTCCCTTGGACACTTCTGTATTAATCGGTATCATTCGCATTCCCTGCTCCAGCTGCAAGAATCACTGCCTGATTTGGTCTATTCTCTGTAAATAACTCTTTGCCTGTTCGGTCAATCTATAATCTGCATTCAGATAACCGGCTTTCACAAGTTCTGCTAATGAAGTATTCACTTTACCAAGTGAATAACCAGAAGCTTCTGATAACTGTCTCTGATTTACATATGCTTCTTTTTTATGATGTTCAGTAAATCAAGCTCTTGTTTGTTCATGTACTTATATTTCTCCTTTTTCGTGAACTACAGGTAGTATAGCACCTTTTTATTTTTATAATGCAAGACAAGATTTTAAATATTTTAAATTTTTTCTGACTTAATTAGATTCTCATTTTACTTAATGATATAATCATTTTGAATAACTGATTGATTTTACGTTAATAACGGGGAAACTGTATGCTACCCCTATGGAAAGGAGAACATATTTGCACAAAAAATATTTATTTAAAAAGGATTCGCATTATTCACCTTGATATTTTTAACTGGTTCTTTCTCATTAACAGCACATGCCGAAGAAGAAACAGATACAGCTGGCTCTTCTCTTGGAAAAGAAGTCATAGATTCTTTTACTTTCTATGAACTTGCTACCTGTGATACTTCTTCTGGTCAATGGATTCAAGACAGTAAAGGATGGTGGTATGCCCATTACGATGGTAGTTATTCCACAAACGCCTGGGAATGCATTAATGGTGAATGGTATCGTTTTGATTCCAATGGCTATATGGTCACCGGATGGACGATGGTCTATAAAAAATGGTATTATATGGATGAGAATGGTGTTAGAACAACTGGTTGGAAGCTAATCGACGGACAATGGTACTATTTTAATTCCAGCGGAGTGATGCAAACTGACTGGACTAAGATTAATGGGCAATGGTATTATTTCAATAGTAATGGTTATTGGATTGACAATAATAGCTATGAAAGCGGGTCTTTAAAAGGGATTGATGTCTCTCAGTGGCAAGAAAGTATCGACTGGACTGCTGTTAAAAAGGATGGTATTCAATTTGCATTCATACGAGTTGCTCATGGTTCAGAGCATAAACTAGATACCTATTATAATCAAAATATGACAAATGCAATTGCAGCCGGAATCCCCGTAGGTGTTTACTATTACAGCACTACCACAACTGAAAATCAATCATTAAATGATGCACAGTTTGTAATTGATCAACTACAGGGATATAAGATTTCATATCCAATTGTTCTCGACTTAGAAGATTCCTCACAAAAAATCTAAGTAAGGCACAGCTTGGGCGAATAGCGAAAACATTCTTTGATGAAATTCGTCGAGCTGGATATGAACCAATGCTGTATTGTAATGAAGACTGGTATAAAAATCATATCGATACTTTTATCTGTCCGGAATTGATCTTTGATTGCACGTTATAACTATAAATATGATTTATCCATTCAAAGGAACATATGGCAGAGCAGCTGCAAAGGAATAGTAGATGGAATTTCAGAAAATGTAGATCTTGATTTTGGTTTCAAGGATTATACTCAATATATCACTCCGCGAACTTACTCTGCTGAAGGATATACAAAGGATAACGGATACTGGGTTAAAAATAATACTGGTTGGTGGTACTGCCATTTTGATGGAACTTACCCCGCAAATTCATGGGAATACATCAAAGGAAACTGGTACTGGTTTAACTCCAATGGCTATATGGTAACCGGCTGGACATACATCAATGGTTGCTGGTACTATATGAACTCCAGTGGTGCTATGGTAACCGGCTGGACATACATCAATGATTGTTGGTACTATTTGAACTCCAGTGGTGCTATGGTAACCGGTTGGATTTATTATAATGGATACTGGTATTTCATGAACTCTTCTGGTCAAATGCTGACAAACCAATGGATCTCCGGAGTCTACTATGTAAAATCCGATGGACGCATGGCAGTTTCTCAATGGGTGGATAATTCTCGTTATTATGTCGGTGCTGATGGGGTTTGGATACCATAATGTTGTAATCGAAATTAATCCAACTAAAAATAAAAAGGGGCAGTTTTTTCACGACTGACCCTTTTTTATCCGAAAATGTGCGGAAAACGTTGATTTTATAAGAGAACTCCTCACTTGGTAATATAAGAACCTGATTGAGTACAACAAAGACTGGAATCATTTCAAAGCTTCCCCCTATTTTCCTTCTATTCCTTTTTAATTATATCATTCACCCGATGTCTAAGTTGCATAAATTCATCTGGTTCAACCACATAATTTATCACCACAACCAAAAAACACTTGTCAGCCCCATTCCTATTGCATAGAGAAACCATGTAGTAAAAGATGTTATTTCCTCATGGAATAACATATGTTCCAACCGTACAAAGAATTGCCACTGTAAATACATTTTCAAAAAATTCGAAACATGGATTTTTTTGCACATCCTTTTACCAGATGTCGACTTGTATAGAACACAATTTCAAAAGAACGATATCCATAAGAACATACTGTACCAAGAAGAACTCCCGCCATGCCGAACTTCCATACCAGCCCAAGAGAAACCGTAATATTTATCACAGCTTCCAAAATCGCCTGATATCTCGTTTCCTTATAATGCCCTCGCTGCGCAAATAATCGTCAATCCCGGAATCCTTACATTTTGCATAAAAACAATTAATGTAAACAAAATTCCAAGAACCGGACGTACATACTGTACATCTGTCAGGTTAATGGTATATACCCCGACAAAAGGCAGGATCAAGACTCCCCATACAGGCAATCACAATAAACATGATTACAAAATACATATACTCATAACTTGAATAGCTCTTTTAGTGTCTCTTCCTCATTCTTGGCGATCACTTCTCCAAATCCTCGCAGTCAGACCATTCGAAAAAGATGTCATCAGCTGATTCACGGCATTAACCACCATCATATAGATTCCATATACACTGACTTCAAGAAGAGACTTTGCTCCCAGACAGATTGTCAGCACTGTCGTATCAGTATTATTTACAATAATACCAACAACCTGATGAAGCAATGCCGCATTTTTTGTTTCAAAAGCACCTTCATTCGGTTCTGCATAAAAAATCTAATGCAGGATATTTTCGTTTTGCATAGATTTTAACCAATACAAGACGAAGCATGTATACACCGGTTGCAACTGCCTTTACAAAAGAACACCTGCTCCAATATAAATCAGAAAAAATAGAAACAACCATATTAACGATCGTTCCGCTGCCTGAATCAGTGCAACCACATACCCTTCCTGATTTGCAGTCAACAAAACTCTGTATTTACCTAGAAAAAGTAATCCACTAAAGTACTTCCCGCCAAGACAAGTATCATCCAGCGCACAAGACTATTCTCAAGTTGTCCTGAAATAAAAAACGGATAGACCCCTATAAGTACCAGTGTTAATGCCAGAAATAGCATTCCGGATTTATTATAAAATTTTCTTTGTCGCCGAAAGAATTGAATTCACTTCTTCCGTCTGTTTCAACGCAAGAGGTGTATAGAGAGCAACAACTGTTGCTGTTCCTACCCCCCTTCTGCCAGACCCAGATATGTTAAAAACTGATTTTACTGAAGTGATCATTCCATTCACACTTTGATCCATATGCCTCAAGAATAAAACGTGGCAATATCAATCCAGACAAAAAGAACAATTACCTGTAAAAGCAGACTTGCCACCATATTTTTAATGCCTGTTTTCCTCTCATGAGATTTCCTTTCCTCTACTTTTTCTTTTATTGATGCTGATCATGATAGGTCCATGCGTGAGGTGTATGGTCTAGATAAATCACTACGAAAGTAACACTCTCATTAAAGTGGCTCATTCCGTCTGGATAGGTGGCTCACGCCACACCGGACGGGCGGCTCTGCCGCACGAGAATATTCAGTTAACATTTATGCAATTATACGCTCCATTTAAATACAGTCTTAAAGTCTGTATCTATGTCAACGCTGAATGCTTTATGTATATCTGAAATGTTTTTTACTTCGTCTGTTTCATAGATTATTGATTTAAGTCTTCTCTGGATACTCTTATCCTCCATAAACTTAATGGCATTTTCAAAGTCAACGCGTCCTGAACGGCTGCTTCCTACAAATGTAAGACCTTTCTCAAGAATATCTCTTGTATTTATAGGTACCTTGTTTTCCGATACCCCCATAAGCATAACTGTTCCCCTGTGGATTGATATATTTAATAATATTATCAATAGCGTAGAAACTTCCCTCTCCACCCTGCACACTCAAAAGCATGATCCACATTAAAACCTTCTTCAAGGTCATCAGCAAGTATTGTCTCATCAACAAATGAGAACTGTGAAAGTTTACTTGTATTCTTACCTATAACGATTATCTTTGTATCCGGATATTTCTTCTTAAGGATACTGCTCACAATAAATGCAAGACTTCCGTCTCCCCATATACCGATTGAATTTTTATATTCATGAGAAATAAGACTGAATCTTAAATAAGCATGCATTCCAACACTTATAAATTCTGTAATTGCTGCAATTCTCTTATCTATATCGTCAAAAGCTACTACTCTGTCTGCAGGAAGATTTACGAACTCTCTCATAAATCCGTCATGCCCGCTGCTTAAGAATCCACCGCCTTTTCCATAATTCTCGTAAATAACCTTCTCTTCTCTGTTTCCAGGTATATTTGGTATCATTACAACAGACTGTCCTACTTTAAAAGTTCCTGTAGGATCATGGATAACACGTCCGCATGCTTCATGTATAAGAGCCATAGGAAGCTTTTTTTCCTTAAAATCTTTATATCTCTTTTACCCTGATAATATCTCTGATCAGCATGACAAAGAGCAAGATATTCAGGTCTTATAATAACCTGATCTTTAGTATCAACATCTTCATGTTTTACGGATATTGTCTTAGGTGTGATCAACTGATAAACACTGTTTAACATTTTATATCCTCCATAATAAGTGCTGTAGCCGCTTTCATATCATCGATTGTAGTGATCTTCATATTAGAAACTTCACCTTTAACAAGTCTTACAGGAACGTTTCTAACAACACAGATTTTGCATGCATCTGTAAGGATCTCTTTTTCATCATCTGAAAGATCATTGTAAAGTTCTTTTTTTAATTTTGAAATTTTAAATGTCTGAGGTGTCTGTCCCTTGAACATCTGTCTTCTGTCTGGAATAGATGTAATCTTTTCTCCATCTTCAGAAACAACAATAGTATCAACTGCGCTTATAACTGTATCAACAGCTCCGCATTCTTTAGCCATCTCAACATTTTCTCCTATAATTCTAAGTGTAACAAAAGGTCTTACCGAATCATGTGTAACGATAATATTATCCTCATCGTCTCCGTTTCTCTTCTCGATCTCATCAATAATATTAAAGATCGTTGAGTTTCTGTCAGTTCCTCCCGGAACAAGGATTATATTTTTATCTGAATCAATGTATTTCTTAATAAGATCTTCTGTATAATCAATCCAGTCTGGATGAACGCCTACATAAATCTCATCAATGTCAGGAGAAAGAATAAACTTTTCAATTGTATGAATTATAATAGGTCTGCTTCCTAACATAAGGAACTGTTTTGGCTTGTCAATTCCCATTCTTGTTCCTTTTCCGCCCGCTAATATTGCACCAAATACCATTTTTGTTTCCTCCCGCTTAAATAACTTTTATAATGGAATATTTATAACTCCCCGCAACTTCTTTGCCAAAGTTTTCAGCCTGTCTTAAGGCTTTTTCAAAGTCTCTGTAACGTGTTATACCACACTCTTCAATAAACATGATCTTATCTGCTGCAAGAACTGCATGTGTATCTTTTGCATTGACAATATCATATTTTACGCTGCTTTCGTCTTTTGCGAGTTTTTTATCAAAAGAAGTTTTAACTTTATCTGAAGTAGTCATAAGTGTAACTTTACCTTCATTTTCTTCAACGTATTTAAGAACTTCTGCAAGATCAGCTGTTCCTCTGTATTCGTAAATAAATTTAAGTGCCGTATTTCTCAAATGCTGAAACACCATTCATTGAAGGGTTAAATACATAGAGAACAAAATTCATAAATAATACAAAGAATACTGCAAATATAAATGCAATAACTGCACCTTTGATAATTGTTCCCTTATTGATAGCAACACCTTTAACTGCGATCTCATCTTCATTTTCAGTATCTGTTGGTGAGCTTGTTGTAAATGAGTTTACTTTATTTATAGTTACATTTTCAAGATGAGTTTCAGCTTCTTTTACAAGAGCATCAACCTTTTCCTCGACAAGCTCATTAAACTCTTCACTTGCTGTTAAAAGTCTTACAGTTACAGAACCATTTTCCGCGGTACTTTTAACTTCAATCTTACCAGACCAGTAGTTGCTGTCTGTATTTCTAAGCTGTACTTTATCAATTGAAAGATCATCAGAAATCTTATCTAAAACTTTCTCGTCTACATCCTCAAAAATATATGCACCATTCATATTTGCATAAATAAGATTAGCGAAAAATTCAACTAAATGGCTCTAATTTCTCACCATTCTCACCGACAGAAACTCTGTCTGATTCTACGTTATAAACAATATATGTAGAATAGTTTGTTCCATGTGAAGTATCAGCATCCTTATGCTGAACTGCTTTTAAAACAAATGGAGCAAGCACAACTAAAATGCCGCAAGTGCAACAATAATGTTTTTCTTAAAGTTTTTGTAAGTGTTAGCTAATAAATCTGCTAATGAATAATTTTTCAAACATTTTATTTCTCCTTTTTAAATCAAAGTCCCTCATAATCGCTTTTCGTATACCGCTCGAGCATGGTCGCCCCTGAAGAATATAACAAAACATAACTATCCAGAACTGAACTGTAAATAATGGCATGAAGCTTGACATAAAGCTGGCACGTGGTGTGAACAGTATGTCCTGAAGCATTACAAGACTTGGGCTACCATTGAAGGACCTTTGCATACGCTAACTTCATCATAGCCACAAGAATGATTCCAAGTATTATACTAAATACAAATACTCCTATATATCTGTAATCAGTAAAAGTTCCATAATATAACTACTTCCTATACCATGACCCTGAAGGTAATCATCTCCCATTACAATATAAGAAATGTTATGGGCATAACTATTACTTTCAAAAGCAAGTTCTATAGAGTTATTTTCAGGAAGCGGAGTTGTTCCAAACAACATTCCCCTATATTTCCTCTATAGAAATAATCAATGATTGGTCCAAATGTATAATTTTTAAAAGCTCTTACCGGAAGATAGCATTCATATAAGTATCCTTTTGCAAGAACGCCAAAGCTTGTTCCCTGTTTGTAAATAAAATCTATAAGAAGCGCCATAATTCCGTTTGTTGCAACTTCCGCATCATCTCTTAGGTAGTTCATGGCACCCATGCCAAGCATAAGTACGGGTACTGATGCTATAATAAGAGTTTTTTTCCACTTTGCCTATCCAGACTTCCTTCTTATCGCTAAACTGTCTCATACAGTAATATATTAAGGCAAACAGAAGACTTAGTATAAATGGGTTTCTAGTTCCTATAAGAAGGTATATACCATTTGACATAACATACATTGCAAGTACTATAAACGCATGCTTTTTCTTAGGTTTAGTCGCTAGGTATACACACATTGAGAAGAACATAAACACTGATATAAGATAAACTATATAAGGAAGTTTACTTGTAAATGTTGCATAATAGTCATAGTAAGTTGTAGTTCTTCTATACATATATCTTTCGACTATTCTTGCAAGATAGAACGGGAAACTTGCTCCAAAAAAACAAAGTGATGTAAATCTTATATACTTTATATGAACTTCATATTTTGTTCTTTTTTATAACATCCACCCTTGGTGTTTTACTTCTAAGTTTAAAATTCTTTCCTATTACCCCGCCTATTAAAAGACCTATCATACTTAGTATAATAACAAAAAACGAAAACTGATATGTATTTGCATTATATGTAGCAAAACTCTTTGTCTGTATATAATCAATCATTGGTCTTGAAAACAGGAACAACCATAAGGTAATAAAGAAAAATAACTGTATTAAATAACTTTTCAATTCCGTTATAAAATACATCATACAGGCTATCCACAACGTTACAAGAGCAAAGAATATAAATTTAGTCTTACCATTAACACTAAATATTATAAAAAATGCCCCGAATAAACCAAACATGATCCAGACGATTAAAGAATAAATTCTTTTTAAAATTAATATTTTCAAAATACTTTTCCATTTAATCCCCCTTTTGATTACTAAACAGCTGCCTTTCGATCTTATCAATCTGGGATTCTACTGTAAATTCCTCTATAAACTCAGCCATTTCATCTGCATCAGGATACTCCCCGCCTGATATGTAGGATATTATGGCTTCTACAGCTTCTTCATCAGAAGTGATTATCTTTCCAAATTTTCCATTGCATGATAACTCTTTTTGCTCCACCTACATCTGTTGAAACAAATGGTTTCCCAAGACTTATCGCCTCTACAAACGCTCCTGAAAACCCTTCCTGATAAGACATAGATACAAGTAATTT
>VOFI01003312.1_pt1 | contig 16018 bp, 35 predicted proteins | sample 5384131 | NCBI WGS metagenome assembly VOFI01 (sample SAMN12384728, study PRJNA508395) | human gut metagenome | isolation source: healthy gut H | host: Homo sapiens
TCAGTGTGCTTCGTTCAGTTACGTATTGCTGTTTCTGCATAAATACCAATGTGCGGTGGTGAACCACAAAGGACGGACAGATTTCCGGTTTCACAGTCTCACATAGCCGCAATAATGACGAATCAGAACGCATTTACATTGTGTTCGCCCAGAGATACATCACGGTGGGGACATTTTCATAATAACATGACCGCAGGCTCTGCGAAGCAAAGCCCGCATATCCTCTCCGGTTAGAAACAAGCTTTGCATGGCCTGTTCTCTGCCTCTTTCAAGGACCTGCTCCAGATCCCTCTTCAGCTCCAGACTCCGAGTACCGAGCGGTTTCCTTTCTTTAATTCTTCCCGAGATCACGATTGATACCTGTGGAAGAGGCTCTTCTCATAACGTGCGTTGCTTAACTTTACCAGAAAGATATTTCCGTCACAGGCATGACTGTAGGCTTCCAATGACGGAGTGGCTGATCCCATGACCCACACGGGCATGTTCCATTCGTGCCCCTCTCAATGGCAGTCTCATCGTGCATGGTACCTTGGCGTATTCTCACTTTTGTAGGTGGGTTCATGCTCTTCGTCGATAACGATCAGTCCCAGATCTGAAAACGGTGTGAACAGTGCGGATCTGGGTCCTACCATCACCTGGATCTCACCACGTTTTTTGCTCTTTTGAACTGATCATAACGTTCTCCCTGGGAAAGTCTGGAGTTCAGAACCGAAACCTTATCTCCGAACATGGCATAAAAGCGCCTGACTGTCTGATAAGTAAGCGCGATCTCAGGGATCAGCACGATCGCCTGTTTTCCTCCTCCAGTACCTTCTGGATCAGGCGCATATAAACCTGGGTCTTTCCGCTTCCGGTCACTCCGAAAAGAAGTGCAGGCCTTGGGTCCGGCCTGCCATTCCCGAAAGATCTGCTCTGCCGCCAAAAGCTGTTCCTGGTTAAGCAGACTCAGCCCATGTTCTCTCTTCACCAGGCTGAACCCATCGGGAATACGATACATTTCCTGACTTTCAATAGTTATCAGACCTTTTTTCTCAAAAAATCAAGAACGGAAATGCCGGCTCCAAGCTCTTTGGAGGCATAGGTATAATCCAGGCTCCCGGCCTCCAGGATTGCCCGAAGGAACCGCTCACGTGCTTTAAAGCGGCTGCCTTCCAGCTTTGCCAAGAAGTGCCTGCCCCTCTTCCCTTTTTCCCTGTAAAAGGATCAGTCTTTTTCTTTTGCACGGACCTTGTCTTTTACAGGCAGAACTGTTTTCAGTGCCTGGATCATGGTGGAGCCATAGGTCTCCTTCATCCAGGCCGCAAAGTGCGATCAGCCGGGATTCTATTGTCTCACTGTCTGTGGACACTCCCCGGATCTCCTTGAGCTTTGACGCATCATATTTTGCCGTTCCGGAGATCCCGGTCACATAGCCTTTCCGAAGGGTATTTCCCTTTCCGAAGGGCACTGTGACCACAACTCCGGGTTTTATTGCCTGCACCAGCTCCTCAGGTACACGATACTGAAAATCCCGGTCCAGCTTTTCATGAGAAATGTCAATGATCACATCTGCATAGATCATCCATTTACGCTTTCTGATCTTCTTCCAGGATCTCCCGGATCAGTACACGCTCATCCATGGGATATTTCTTACCCTTGATCTCCTGATAATCCTCATGGCCCTTTCCGGCAAGGACGATGATATCTCCCGGCTCACCATGATGGATCGCGTAGGCGATCGCCTCTTTACGATCCGGGATCTCTACATATTTTCCATCTGTTTTTGCCATTCCGATCTTAATATCATCGATGATGGCCTGTGGATCCTCATCTCGCGGATTATCTGAAGTAATGATGGTCAGATCTGCCATCTTTCCTGAAACCTCACCCATTTCATAACGGCGCAGCTTGGAACGGTTTCCGCCACAGCCAAACAGGCATACCAGTCTGTGCGGATCATATTCCTTCAGTGTTCCGAGAAGGCTCTCCAGCGCCATGGCATTATGTGCGTAATCGATCATCAGTGTGAATTCGTCAGATACCTTGATCATCTCAATACGGCCTTTGACCCTGGCCACCTTCAGAGCTTTGATGATATTCTCCTCGGATACCTTAAAATGGCGGCAGATGGCAATGGCAGTCAGAGAATTGTAAATGCTGAACTTACCTGGAATATCGATCTCCACAGGAAAATCCATAAGTCCCTTAACATGATAGGAAATTCCCCAGATAGCCCTTTCTTCCAACGAGTCTGGCGCCCTCTGCACGGAGATCTGCTTTTTCGGAAAATCCATAGGTTTCAAGTTTACAGGTGTGGCCTTCGATAATGCGGTCAAAGTGTTCATCGTCACGATTTACGATACCAACCTTACATTGTCTGAGAAGCATGGATTTACAGTGAAGATAATCATCAAAATCCTTATGTTCATTTGGTCCGATATGATCCGGCTCAATATTTGTAAAAATACCAAAATCGAAAACAAATCCCTGAGTTCTGTGAAGCATCAGTCCCTGTGAAGATACTTCCATAACAACAGCATCGCAGCCTGCTTCTACCATATCATGAAAATATTTCTGTACCATATAGATTCCGGTGTCGTGTTGGCTGCCGGGATATGCTTCTCCCCCGATAACAGCCTCGATGGTTTCCGATCAGACCAACCTTATATCCGGCATTCTCAAGGATTGATTTCACCATATAGGTGGTGGTTGTTTTTCCTTTGGTTCCGGTGATACCGATGGTTTTGAGCTTTTCTGCCGGATGTCCGAACCATGCTGCTGAAATAAAGGCCATGGCGTAACGGGTATCCTCTACCTGGATCACTGTCACATCTTCCGGTGCTTCCACAGCTTCTTCCACGATAGTGTCTTCGCACCCTTTGCCACAACATCAGGTATAAATTTATGTCCATCCACGACCGCACCTCTGATGCAGATAAAAAGGCTCCCCTTCTTCTACTTTGCGGGGGAATCATATACAACAGAAGAAACCTCCTGCTCTGTACTTCCCTGAAGGCATTTGTATTCAAGATGTTCCAATAAGGATAAAAAGATTCATTTTTCTCCTCCATCTTCCCTTTTTCCGGTCTGACGGGCAGCACACCGGAGGCGGAAATATACTGTTCTTATTTTCTGTACATACCATATAGAATAGCACACCTCCCCCCTGTTTTCAACGTTTCTTTGAGGTACGGCCGCCTTGTAAAATATCAGCTTGTTACTGTTCACCCGTTCTCAGTAACATCAGCTTTTTCCATAAATATCCGCATATTTTTTCCGAAGCCAGATGCCGCCCAGCACAGTCACCAAAGCTGTCACTGCCAGAAGCGTCCACAAATCCCTCCTGGTATCATCTCCGGTCTTCGGATGTGTGGACGCAGTTCTTTGCCATCTGTATCTGACCGGAAGCCGGACCCTGGTCATCTCCCTGCAAAGGCAGCCCTTCTTCCGGCATGCCAGCCACCTCTCCTTTTACCATGACAGAAGCGGAGGCCTCCATCAATCGCTCTCCGGTTTCCTTGCTTGTGACCGTCACCTGGTTAAAAAGCTTCTGATCCGCTGCTTTTTCCCGGGATCTTCACCACAGCCTGAAGAGAAACTGCCTCTCCCGGCGGGATCTGTTGGATCATTGCCTTTGTACGGCTGCTGTTGTTACACCTTCCTGCTCCCAGAAACTGTGCATGGATCCCTGCTGCCTGAAAGCGCTCCGTTCCCACAACCGAATGAAGCGTGTTTTCACCGGTATTCACGATACAGATCTGATAGGTCACAGTCTCACCGGTGCAGCGGTTTCTTTGTCTGCAGTTTTCTTTACAGAAAGATCCGCCTTCAGTGCCTCCAGACCATTTATAGTGGAAACGTTCTTCCGGGATCACCTCCTCCACTCTGTCCTTCACCCTGGCCTCTGCTTCCACCTGGTGCTCCAGATCTTTTTTCCTGTTCATCCAGAAGCCGCGCCTGTACATAAAAAGCTCCTGCTCTCTCCGGCTTTTAATTCTGCAAATTCCGCCACAGCCCCTTCTGTTAGAAGGCCTTCTGCATCTTCCCACAGCTGCCGGATCTTAGGGCATGAAAGGCTGCTGGTCAGACGGATATCTGCAAGATCCAGCTTTCCGGTATTGGCTATCTCTACCTGATAACGGATGGTCTGCCCTGCTTTCATTTTTTTTTATTCTGTGCAATTACCGACAATTCCATATCAGCCTCAGCAGCCTCCACGTCCAGCATAGGCGAGATTCCTCTGCGATCACCAGCTCTTCCCCGTTTTCTTCTGTCATGAGAAAGGTTCCCGCACCGGTACAGTCCTTCTGAAGCGGTTCCTCCTGAGTCACAGGATAACTCTTTTCTCTGCCGGAAAAACGGTATTCCTGCCGCAGGATCAGCGGGATACGGAAAAAGATCTCATCCTGCCCGTTCTGCTCCACGTTCAGCACGCTTTCCAGCTTTGTGATCTCTGTATCTTCACCGCTCTGGCTCCTTACAGAAATCTGCTGTGCAGCCATATTTTCGGGACAGAATCCGTTTCGGAACAAAATACTCCGAAATATACGTGACCAGCGTCAGCTTTTGCGTCTCCTCAAACTCACCTTCCTCTTCATTCCCTACATTTTCCCCTCCGGTCGACGTTCCTTCCGGTGTGAGCGGACCCGTTTTCTCCTGCTCTTCATCCTCCGGCTGTACTGTTTCCCCGGATGCCAGCTGCTCCACGTGCTCATATCCTTCCTCCATTTCTATTCCGATTCCTTCCACAACCTTATCCACCGGCAATTCCTGTTCTGCCTTCTCTTCCTGCTAAAGTCATCCTCCGGCAGCTCCGGCTCTGGCTCCTTTTTCCTGCTGCCCAATCATCCTCCGGCAGCTCCTGCTCTTCTTCCTGCTGCAAGTCATTCTCTGGCAGCTCCCCTGTTCTATCTCTTCTTCCCTGCTCCACCGATGGATCTTCAATCTTCTGAAGTTCATCGTCCCACTTCTCATTTTTCTCCTTATCCTCGAAAAACCTTCTCCCGGACAGCCATTCATTCAGGCCCGCGAATCCGGATCCCAAGCTCCGCCTGTCCGGATTCTATGTCTTTTCCAGAAACACACTCTGATCGATAAACGGTGCCTGTCCCGGCAAAAATCTGCTCCCAGAGTCAGCTCCGGTTCTATTGTTCCTCCCAGCATGGCTCCTGCCAGCACTGTCACAATTCCGGCTTTCTTCATCTGTTTCCATATTCTGTTTTTCATGGCTCTTCCTCATTTCTGCCTGATCTGGCATTTCTTATACATGTTTTTTTTACAGAAACTTACTTTTCCACAGACAAAGGCATCCCTCCCCGGCAAATGGTGCATGATCAATATTTTTTCGATAAAATAAAATGGATTTCTGCATCGAAACGATGCGTGAACAGATCCCGCAGAATGCAGGATCAAGACTTTTCAATGTATCACATTTTCAGACCATGCGCAACCGGATATAAAAATTATAAAGTTTGTTTAAACTTTCTTTATAAATTTTCCATTTCTTTTAGATTAACGACATATTTTAAACATATTTTCTCTATATAATAGGTGTTGGATAGATGAAAAAAACCACTCTCTATCTCCCCCTCAAAAAATAGTAGGAATCAAACCGTCTGACTGGATCAGGCGGTTTTTCCTGTCTCGGAAAACACTCGATTTTCTATTGCATTTCCACATAGGTCTTTTATAATAAAATATAATACTCGTGCATCGTTTTCGATGTACTCGTTACTGAATACAGTAACTGATTTCATTCAATTTTTAAGAGAAACGAGGTATTTCCTATGAGCGAAAAAAACCGTAGTAGTTGCATTAGGCCACCGGGCACTTGGCACCACACTTCCAGAGCAAAAACAGCTACAAAACTCGCAGCGAAGGTAGTCGCAGACCTGGTAGAAGAAGGAACCCGCGTGGTAATTTCCCACAGCAACGGACCTCAGGTCGGCATGATACATACAGCTATGAACGAATTCGGTAAGGCACATCCTGATTATACCTTTGCGCCAATGTCTGTATGTTCTGCCATGAGTCAGGGATATATCGGATATGACCTTCAGAACGCCATCCGTGCTGAGCTTATCTCCAGAGGGATCTACAAACCGGTCAGCACAGTTCTGACACAGGTTGTCATCGATCCATACGATGAAGCATTTGCAGAGCCGGAAAAGATCATTGGACGTGTTCTTAACGCAGAAGAGGCCGAGGCTGAAGAAAAAAGGAAACTTTGTCACAAAGGTGGGCGAGGGCCAGTACAGACGTATCCTTGCAGCACCGAAGCCACAGAAGATCGTAGAGATTGAAACCGTAAAGGTCCTCTCTGCAGCAGAGCAGATCGTCATTGCTGCAGGCGGCGGCGGAATCCCGGTTCTTGAGCAGGGAACTCAGCTGAATGGTGCCAGCGCCATCATCGAGAAAGACCTGGCAGCAGGACTTCTTGCAGAAGAACTGAACGCTGACACTCTGATGATCCTTACAAGCGTCGAGAAAGTAAGCCTTGACCATAATACGGATCACGAATCTTATCTGGATACTATTTCCACAGAAGATGCCAAGAAATATATTGCCGGCAAACAGTTTGCGGCAGGCTCCATGCTTCCCTTAAGATCGAAGCAGGTGTTTCCTTCGTGGAGAAGGGAACCGGACGCCGTACCATCATCACAGACATGGCCCATGCAAAAGACGGCTACCGTGAAGACCGGAACTATCATTAAATGATCATTTTACGGACTCAGAATACAAAGTGAACTATAAAACTTCACTTTACATAAAAAATATCCCGCAGACGGCTGCTGGTCTTACCGGCAGCTCTGCGGGATATTTTATACTGTCTGGCTCTACATCCGATCACTGTTACACAGTTGATCGGGCAGCCAATATTTACATAGATTTTCGCTCAGCGATCTCTGCCATCTTTGCTTCGTTCAGACGAGTATCACCATGCACACGGCTGTAGGAAAGATATCCGTTCATACGGTCAATCTTTGTCAGATTCTTGGAACCGCAGACAGGGCACACATCCATCTCCAGTTCCTCATGACCACAATCGTCACAGTATGCAAGAGAAAGGTTTACTCCCCTCATAATATCCCAAAGACATGGCTCTGCGGATCAGAGTACGTATGGCTTCTCGATTATAATCAATCGGATAACGTACATACTGAATCTTACCGCCGTTGCACAGTTCCCAGAAACGTCCCTCCAGATCCTGTTTCTCAATCGGAGTTACATCTTCGGTTACATGGCAGTGGAAGCTGTTGCTGACATATGGTCTGTCAGAAACGCCCTCAATGATTCCATACATCTTACGGAACTGTTCCACCTGAAGTCCACATAAACTCTCTGCCGGTGTTCCGTAGATTGCATAAAGATAACCATCTTCCTTCTTGAACTGGTTTACCTTGTCATTGATATATTTCAGGACCTCCAGAGCAAACGCCCCATCCTCGGCAATGGATTTGCCATTGTAAAGTTCCTGAAGCTCATTTAACGCTGTGATACCGAAGGAAGCTGTCATAGGCTTCAGGATCTTGCCAATCTTTTCATTCGGTTTCAGATGTCCGCCATAGAAACCGCCCTCACAGTATGCCAGCGGGTTCGTGGATGCACGCATCTGTCCCAGGTATTCATACGTACGGATATGCAGGTTACGGATCATCTCAGATAGAAATCAGCACTTCGTAGAAATCCCTGCTCTCTGCTCTGGCTTTGGCAAGGATCATTGGAAGATGAAGGCTTACCGCACCGATGTTAAATCTTCCCACAAAAACAGGCGTATCATTCTCATCCGCCGGCTCCATACCGCCACGCTCATACCAGGGGACTCAAGAAAGCACGGCATCCCATCGGGCTGATGACCTTCTTGTATTTCCTTGTACATACTGGAAATATATCCTTTTCCTGACATGGACAGCCAGTCCGGATACATGGTTTTGGAGGAACACTCCACACCAGCCTCAAAAATATCCTCACAGCACTTCCCTGGACCATGAATCTTTTCGTCATACAGAAATACGATTTTCGGGAAGAGTACCGGTTTTTGCGCCCCTTCTTACCCTGTCCTCCCTTGGTGCACTTCCAGAAGGGAAATCGTACACATCTTCTCAAACTGCCGGTTCCGAGTACCAAGTTGTCACCGTAACAAACGGATAATCACCTCTGGAAGAACCGACGGTATTCAGCTTTGTACTCAATTCCCTGCCAGCCCTGGTCATAATCTCTGCGGACACTTTATCCAAGAGCATACTCAATAGCTCTTCTTCTCTTCCACTCCAGCTCTCGTCCGAGTATTTCATAAATTCCGGAAATATATTTATCATAGCTCTTCTTTGCATACGGTGCCAGGATCTTATCAACCTTCCGGCACGGTAAATCCGCCGTACTGCTGTGCCGCTGTACTCAAAATAATATCACCGATCACATCGAACGCAGTATCCAGTGTCTTAGGCTCGTTGTACCATACATTTCCCATCTCAAATCCGCCGCTGAGTACAGATGCCACATCGAAAGAGACAGCAGTTCATGGTATCCAGACGTGCTGACTGATCATGAATATAAATATAGCCATCTTTACATGCCTGAAGTTCATTACGATTCATAAAAGAATTTACGGTAAAGCTCTTTGTTCAGTTCATTAAAGATCAGGCTTCGCTTTGTAGCTACTAGCGCACTGTCTGTGTTGGCATTACTCTTGTCGCCAATGTAGCGGATTGCCTGACTCTTGGTATAGACGTCATCCATCATATGGATGAAATCCAGCTTATAATTCCGATAATCACGGTAGCTTTGGCAACAGCCGGATTCACACGCTCCAGAGCCCCCTCCACGATGTTGTGCATCTCCTGGATCTCAATCTCATTTTTTCCAAGAGAATCTGCATGCTCCTGTGCAAAACGACAGATAAAATCTTTTTCCTCCTGAGAGAATGTATAAAGAATTCTGGCTGCTGACTTATTTACTGCTGCCACGATCTTCTGCGGATTAAACTCTTCTCTTGTTCCGTCTTTTTAATTACATAAATCATACCATTTTTCTCCTATTTAGGTTCGCAGGAAACCGCACATTTCTTACCAGTACCCTCCCCTGTCGAATCCGTTCCCCATATCTGGTGTTGCAAGAGAAGTATAGCACAATATAATGTAAAAAAGAAAAGGGGGTATTTTATTTTTTATTTCCCCCCTTTTTTCTTTCTGTTGATATCAGCTCAATTCCGGGCATCCCGGTCAGAATGCATTCCAAATCATCTTTAATGACAGACGCTTCTATTCTGCTCTGCTCAGATAAACGCTGTCATAGGAATTTTCATACTCATCCAGATAAAGAAGATCCCTTCATTCGGGGTAAGCTCCACCTCTTCCCCTGTTTTCAGAAGATGAATTTCTTTTCCGCCATATCGCCTTCCCGTACCAGCTTCACCTTTTCTTTATTTGTATAAACAATATATTTTCCGGGCTCAATTTCTGTCCCCCACAAATGTCTGTTCATGACCTGCGCTGATAGTCGCATACTCTATCTTTCCGGTTCCTGAATTTATCCACGAGGAAAGATAGGAATCATCCGAAATCTGTTATGTATTCTGTATCTGTGTCAACAGGCAGAACTTCCTCATCCGTGTCCGTTTCATACACATAATGCTCAAGATATCATTTTGAAGAGTGTTCTTCAGCCATGTATCCCACAGGCCCTGGATTACCGGCAAAAATATGATCAGAAAACGACAGGATCAGAAAAATCCCCTGATGTTTTTTTTTTTTCGGTTCTGAGGACAGAGTATTCCTTTTTTCAGAAGCAGATACTGTTCCGGTCTTTGCAGTTTTTTATGCTTCTGCGTTCTGTAAGTTTTCTGGTTCCCGGCAGTGTTTCCGGTTGTCTTACGCTGCGGCTGAGGCTGCTGCGCCTTTTTTTACCGTTTCTGACGGAGCCAGTTTTTTCCGAAGCTCCTCTCTGGCTTTTTCTGACGCATGTCTGTCATGAGTTTTTCTGTCTTCATTTACATGGTACAGTACCGCGTCGTTTTGTAATGGCATTCCACAGCTTTTACATCTTCCTCCCACCACAGGGCCATCACATAACTGACACCGCATATCCCGCCTCCTCTTCTCTGTCTCCGTAACAGATTTTTATTCTTTTTCCGTTTATCCTACAAAATATCTGAGTTCATTGTACCGAAATTTCTCCGATCCCGCAAGGTGAAAAAAATAACTTCTGCCGGTTCCGGCCCACAAAACGATACTGTTCAAAGGAACCTTCCGGATCACCTTCGGCAATGGCATTTTCACAGCTGAGGTCAATAATATAAATTGCATTGCACCTGTTTTCCTGCTATAATATGGCTTATTAAAAGAGCGCAGCTCGAACGAGGAGGAATTATTATGGAACAATTTAAAATTCCCGCCGGATATCATTCAGATCTGAATCTGCATGATACACAGGTTGCAATTAAAACTGTCAAAGACTTTTTCCAGCAGACACTTTCCCAGAAGCTGAATCTCCTGCGTGTATCTGCCCCGGTATCGGCTCCGTCTTCCGACTGAATGATAATCTGAACGGCGTGGAGCGCCCGGTCAGCTTTGATATCAAGGGAATGAACGAAAACGCGGAGATTGTCCACTCCCTTGCTAAATGGAAACGCTATGCGCTTAAAAAGTACGGCTTTTTCCCACGGAGAGGGACTTTATACTGATATGATCGCTATCCGGAGAGATGAAGATATTGACAATATCCATTCCATTTATGTTGATCAGTGGGACTGGGAAAAGGTGATCACAAAAGAAGAGCGTACCATGGAAACCCTTATTAACACTGTTCGTTCCATTTACAGCGTTCTCCGCAAAACCGAAAAATACATGGCTGTTCAGTACGATTACATCGAAGAAATCCTTCCCAAAGAAATCGCCTTTGTATCCACACAGGAGCTTGTAGATATGTATCCCGACTGCACTCCCAAGGAACGCGAATATAAAATCGTAAAGGAAAAGGGCGCTGTATTTCTTATGCAGGTAGGAAAAATTACAGACGGCCAGCGTCACGACGGGCGGGCTCCGGACTATGACGACTGGGAACTGAACGGAGATATCCTTGTGTACTATCCGGTTCTGGATATTGCCCTTGAGCTTTCCTCCATGGGTATCCGTGTAGACGAAGAAACTCTTGATCTCCAGCTTACAGAAGCAGGATGCAATGACCGCCGTGATCTGCCTTTCCAGAAGGCTGTTCTCAACAAAGAACTTCCCTACTCTATCGGAGGCGGAATCGGTCAGTCCCGCATCTGCATGTTTTTTCTAAGAAAGGCTCACATCGGCGAGGTACATGCTTCTCTGTGGCCTGAGGAAGTTCTTGCGGAAGCAAGGAAAACGGAGTAAATCTGCTGTAAAAAATATATCTTCATGTTTTTTCATAGTAGTTTTCACCAAAATTTAATATTTCATTTATTGACAGCAGAGTACCTTCATACTATCATATCAGTAGAATCGGCAACAAAAAAGAGCGGCAGTTTTTTCATGACCTGCCCTCACATTGAAATGAAAGACAGAGGTACACAACGTGAATATTTTATTTTTCTGACACCCAAAAGTGAAGTAGCTTATATATTTGAAGATGAGACACTGCGCCAGACTGTGGAAAAAATGGAACACCGGAAATTTTCCTGTATTCCCCCTTCTCAGTATGGACGGTCGTTACATAGGAACCATTTCCGAGGGAGATCTTCTGTGGGGGCTGAAACGGCTGAATACCATGGATGTAAAGGAAATGGAGGATATTTTTCCATTATGACTATTCCCAGAAGAGCCACCTACAAACCGGTTCATGCAGATGCAGATATGGAGGATCTTCTGGACCGGGCCATTAACCAGAATTACGTTCCGGTTATTGACGATCAGGGATTTTTATCGGGATCATTACCCGTAAGGAAATCATCAAATACTGCTATAAAGAGCTGAAAGCAGCCTACGCCGACCGACAGACTGACAGCCCGGCACAAGAAAACAACTAAAAGTTTAACCCCCGGCATTTATGCATATCACATCAGCATAATGCCGGGGGGCTTTCTATTTATTCCTGATATCTTTGTTTATAATACCTTTGACAGAAAATCCCTTCAGTCTCTGGTTTTCCGGATGAGCAAAGAACTCCTGAGGTGTGTTCTCCCTCCTGGATCTTCCTTCATCAATAAACATCACACGGGTTGCCACCTCTCTGGCAAATCCCATTTCATGAGTAACCACAACCATGGTCATTCCGGTCTCTGCAAGCTCTTTCATGATCTCCAGGACTTCCCCTACCATTTCAGGGTCAAGAGCGGAAGTAGGCTCGTCAAACAGCATGACATTGGATTTTGCCAGAGCTCTTGCAATGGCAATTCTCTGCTTCTGACCGCCTGATAACTGGCTTGATAAGCATCTGCCTTGTCCGGAAGTCCTACACGTTCCAGAAGCTCGTCTGCACGTCTGGAAGCTTCCTCCTTAGTCATCAGTCCAAGCTTTTCCGGAGCCAGCATGATATTTTTTTTTGATGGTCAGGTGAGGAAACAGATTAAACTGCTGGAACACCATTCCGATCTTCTGGCGCATTTTGTCAACGTTTACTGATTTATCCGTAATATCTGTACCCTCAAAAGAATCTGTCCGCCTGTTGGTATCTCCAGAAGATTCAGAGAACGGAGGAAGGTAGACTTTCCGCATCCGGAAGGCCCGATAATAGCCACTACCTCGCCTTTGCAGATCTGTGTGGAAATTCCGTTCCAGAACCTGCATTCCGTCAAAAAAGATTTTTTCAGCTCTTTTTACATCAATTAATACTTCACCTTTAGCGTTCACTGCTTCTCAGCCTCCTTTCCAGTTTTCCTACCAGATAAGACAGGAACATAACAAGAATCAGATAGATTGCCGCAACTGCCAGAAGGGGCAGAAGCGCTTCGTATGTCTGGCTTCGGATAATATCACTGCCGCGGGTCAGATCGGTAATACCGATATAACCGCTGATGGAGGTTTCTTTCATAAGAACAATAAAAAACTCATTTGCCAGCGCAGGAAGTACATTCTTAAACGCCTGAGGAAGAATGATCAGCAGCATTGTCTGGCGGTAATTAAATCCAAGACTTCTTCCTGCCTCAAACTGTCCCTGATCAATAGACATGATACCGGAACGGACAATTTCTGCAACATAAGCTGCAGAGTTCAGACCAAAGGCTATGATCGCTGTGATCATTTTTCCCGGATCATGAACTGCAAACACAACATAATACATGATCAGAAGCTGTACCATTGCCGGCGTTCCCCCTGATCACAGTCAGATACACCTTACAGATGGCATTCAGAATCTTCATTTTCCGGTCCTGTCATGGGTGGAACGGATCATTGCAATAATAAAGCCAAGTACAATACCGATCAGCACGGCAAATGCAGTAATGATCAGAGTGGTCTTTAAACCATTAAAAAAAAATAAATTCATAACGCTTGTCTTCTATGAAATTCAATCGAAACTTATCAATAAATTCCGCCAAAACATTCACCACTTTCTCTTTTATCAGACATTTTAGCTGCTCATAAGAAATTCCGGGTTCCCATGTCGATACTGTCGATACCGGGTGCCGGAACTTGTGTCTCTGTTGTCTGTCCTTACCCTATGACAGGCGCAGGATCTGTTCCATTATTTACGAACAATAATAACCTGTTTTGCAGTTGTATAAGTATCAGTAAAGTTTGCGTTCTCTTACGATCTTCTGTAATGAAGTCATACTGGCTACACCGATATCAGCCCTTTGCCGGAAGCTACTGCATTCATAATTGCATTAAATTCCATATCTTCCCACTTCAGCTCATATCCGAGCTTATCGCAGACTGCCTGTTGTGCCATTTCCACATCAATACCAACGATCTTGTCGCCCCTCATACTATTCATATGGAGGGAAAGTTGCATTGTTGCCATTGTCAAATTGCCTTTTGGAATGGTCTACATCTTTTGGTGACTCATATGGGCAGGTACCTTTCACATCGTCAGATCCGATATAGTTCTCATTGATCTGATCAAGAACACCCTCTTCTTTCAGCTCTTTTCAAGTGCGCCGTTGATCTCCTCAGTCAGCTCGTCATTTCCTTTTTTACTGCAATGGCATATTCCTCTGTGGCGAAATCTCTTCCAGGATTTCCAGATCATCATTGTTTTTACAAACTCCTCTGCCGGAAGGCTGTCGATGAGCTATAATAGTCGATCTTGCCCTGTTTCAGAGCCATTACTGTATCATTTGCTTTGTTGAAACGCTCAATTTTTGTTCCGGCATCATCACCTTCATACTCGTCTGTCACATAAGTATCTCCAGTGGTTCCAAGCTGAACCTGATCTTTTTTTCCTGCAAGATCATCAATGCTCTCAACTCCGCTGTCATTGGCAGATACGGTTACTGCACCCATCATAGATGCGGTCATTGCTGCGCAAAGTGCAAGTGCTGCAAATTTTTTTCATGTTTTTCATTTTTGTTTCCTCCTTAAAAATAGTATATTTATACATTCTCTTTGCATAAAAATTTCTTCAAATCATGATTTTTATTGTACCATGTTTTTTGCAAAATGCAATAGTTTACTTGCATAATAAAAAAATAATTTTCTATAATAAAAATACTTTCATATGCACAAAAAATCACTTTTATACGCACAATCGGTATTTTTATAAGGAGTGATATCTGTATGGGAATGAATCAGACGCCCGCTTCCGAGCGGATACATATCAGTTTTTTCGGAAAACGAAATGCAGGAAAGTCCAGTATCATAAATGCAATAACCGGTCAGGATCTTTGCGATTGTCTCCAGATGTAAAAAGGCACGACCACGGATCCCGTTTACAAAAACCATGGAACTTCTTCCCCCTTGGACCTGTAATGATCATTGATACCCCGGGCATTGACGATGAAGGAGAACTTGGAGCTCTCCGTGTAAAAAAAAGCTTTCAGGTTTTAAATAAAACAGATATTGCTGTTCTGGTAACAGACATTCATATAGGTAAAACCCGGTGCGAGGAAGAACTGATCCTCCGTTTTCAGGAAAAATATCCCCTGGATCCTGGTTTATAATAAGACAGATCTTTGTTTCTGAAACGGAAGCTTTTTCCACTGCTGATTCTATCAAAAAGTATTCTGACACTTTTGCTGCTTCCGGGAAAGCCCTTCTCCGGCTTCTCGGAATCCGAAAAACAAATGAAATCTATGTGTGTTAAAACCGGCAGGGGCATCCATGAGCTGAAAGAAATGTGCTTGCTTCCCTGAAACCTGAAGAAACGCATAAATATCCACCGATCGCGGATCTGATTGCCCCGGAAGATCTTGTGCCCTCCTTGTGGTTCCCATTGACAAGGCAGCGCCAAAAGGGACGCCTGATCCTTCCCCAGCAGCAGACTATCCGCGGTTCTGGAAAAGGAGCCCTTTCTCTTGTAGTCAGAGATACAGAGCTGAAATCCACTCTGGAAAGTTTCAGAAATCATGGAATCACTCCAAAACTTGTGATCACCGACAGTCAGGTTTTCTCAAAGGTGTCAAAAGATACCCCGGATACGGTTCCTCTCACCTCCTTTTCCATTCTGTTTGCCAGATATAAAGGAGATCTTGCCACAGTGGTACAGGGCGCTGCCGCTCTTGACAACATTCAGGGACAACGATAAGATCCTGATCGCGGAAGGGATGCACTCACCACCGTCAGTGTGACGATATTGGAACCGTAAAAAATCCCTAACTGGATCCGAAGCTATACAAAAAAAGAACCGGAGTTTTGTTTTCACCTCCGGAACAGAATTTTGATGATCTGAAGGATTACAAACTGGTTGTACACTGCGGCGGCTGTATGCTGAATGAAAGAGATGAAAAATACCGGATCTCGCCTGCTGTCAGGATCAGGAGAACGTCCCTGTTAAAATTACGGTATTCTGATCGCCCAGGTCACAGGAATCCCAAAAAGAAGCCTTGAACCATTTCCGGATATTTATAAACTGATATAAAATTTCTGAATTTTTATTCTGATTTCACAAAAACCATAACATTTTATCTCTATACTTG
>VOFI01000183.1_pt1 | contig 16001 bp, 23 predicted proteins | sample 5384131 | NCBI WGS metagenome assembly VOFI01 (sample SAMN12384728, study PRJNA508395) | human gut metagenome | isolation source: healthy gut H | host: Homo sapiens
CGAGGCCAGCAAGAGCCAGGCGGAGGAGCTGCGCGCGGAGTATGAGGACAAGCTTACCGACGCCCGGCAGGAGGCGGCCAAGCTGGTGGCCGACGCCCAGAACCGCGCCCAGCGGGCCTATGAGGCCAAAATGGCGGACGCCGAGACCGACGCCAAGCGGCTGCGGAGCGAGGCGGAGGCGCAGATCGCCTCCGAGCGGGACGCCATGCTGCGCGGGGCGCGGAACGAGGTGGCCTCCCCTGGCCCTGCTGGCCGCCGCCAAGGTGGCCCAGCGGCCCACGGAGGACGGCGACCGGGCGCTGGTGGACTCCTTCCTGGCGGAAGTGGGTGAGCAGGCATGAGCGAGCTCGCCCGCCGCTATGCCCAGGCCCTGTGGCAGGTCTCTCCCGACGGGGAGGCCCTGGAGCGCACGGCCCGGGCCCTGATGGAGGAGCCCGCCCTTTGGGAGGCGCTCTGCTCCCCCGCCGTCCAGGCCGGAGAAAAGGGGCGGGTACTGGCCCGGCTGCCCGGGCTGGAGGAGGGCGGCCCACTGCCGCATTTTTACCGCCTCCTGGCGGAGAAGGGCCGCATGGCCCTGCTGCCTGAGATTGTGGAGGCGTTTCACGGGCTGGAGCTGGCCCGGCGGGGCGGCGCCCGGTGCGTGCTGACCTGTGTGCGCCCGCTGGAGGCGGAGGAGCTGGAGAAGCTCCGGGCGGCCCTGTGCCGTCTCCACCACAAGAAGGAGGTCGTCTTTGACGTGCGCACCGACCCGGCCCTGCTGGGCGGCTTTACCCTGGATATCGAGGGCGTGCGCTATGACAAGAGCGTCCGCGGGGCGCTGGGCCGGATGGGCCGCCAACTGGAAGAGAGGCGAATGGCATGAGAGCAAAACCGGAAGAGATTGTCTCCGTCCTGCGGGAGGAGATTCAGAATTATGACACCCGGGTTCGCCGGGATGAGACCGGCACCGTCCTGGAGGTGGGCGACGGCATTGCCACCGTCTACGGCCTGGATCAGGCGGTGTACGGCGAGCTGGTGGAGCTGGACACCGGGGTGAAGGGCATGGTCATGAACCTGGCCCGGGACAGCGTGGGCGTGGTGCTGCTGGGCAGCGAGGCCGGCGTCCGGGAGGGCACCGTGGTGCGCCGCACCGGCCGGCCCGCCGACGTGCCCGTGGGGGCGACGGCCTGATCGGCCGCGTGGTGGACGTGCTGGGCCAGCCCATTGACGGCCTCGGCCCCATTGAGACCACCGAGACCCGCCCCATTGAGCACGAGGCCAGCGGCGTGGTCAGCCGCGAGCCGGTCAATGTACCCCTCCAGACCGGCATCCTGGCCATCGACGCCATGGTGCCCATCGGCCGGGGACAGCGTGAGCTGATCATTGGGGACCGCCAGACCGGCAAGACCGCCATCGCGGTGGACACCATCCTGAACCAGAAGGGACAGGACGTCATCTGCATCTATGTGGCCATCGGCCAGAAGGCGTCCACCGTGGCGCGTATTCAGGACACCCTGAAGAAGCACGGGGCCATGGACTACTCCATCGTCGTGTCCTCCACCGCCAGCGAGTCCGCCCCACTCCAGTACATCGCCCCCTACTCCGGCGCGGCCATGGGCGAGTATTTCATGGGCAAGGGGAAGGACGTGCTCATCGTCTATGACGATCTGAGCAAGCACGCGGTGGCCTACCGGGCCCTGTCCCTGCTGCTCAAGCGCTCCCCCGGCCGGGAGGCCTACCCGGGCGACGTGTTCTATATCCACTCCCGCCTGCTGGAGCGGGCCTGCCGCCTGACCCAGGAGTATGGCGGCGGCTCCATGACGGCCCTGCCCATCATCGAGACTCAGGCGGGGGACGTGTCGGCCTACATCCCCACCAATGTTATCTCCATCACCGACGGCCAGATCTACTTGGAAACCGATCTGTTCTTTGCCGGACAGCGGCCGGCGGTGAACGTGGGCCTGTCGGTGTCCCGTGTGGGCGGAGCGGCCCAGACCCGGGCCATCAAGCGCACCGCGGGCACCATGCGCATCGATCTGGCCCGGTTCCGGGAGCTGGAGGTCTTCACCCAGTTCGCCTCCGATCTGGACCCAGCTACCCAGCAGGCCCTGGACCACGGCCGCCGGCTGCTGGAGCTGCTCAAGCAGCCCCTCTACCACCCCATGCCGGTGAGCCGCCAGGCCATCCTCCTGTATGTGGCCACCAGCGGCCTGGTGGACGACGTGCCTCTGGAGCACGTGCGCCCCTTCGTGCTTGGATTTGCCGACGAGATGGAGGCCGAGCACCCCGACATGGTGGCGGAGATTGAGTCTACCGGCACCCTGAGCGGCCCGGCAGTGGAGTGCATCCGGGCGGCTCTGGCCGACGCCAAGAAGCGGGGGAGCGCCACATGGCAAGCATAAAGGAGATCCGTACCCACATCAAGAGCGTGGAGCAGACGCTGAAGATCACCAACGCCATGTATCTCATCTCTTCCTCCAGCCTGCGCAAGGCACGCAGGCAGCTCACCGATGTGGAGCCCTATTTCAGCAAGATCGAGGCCACCATCTCCGATATCCTCCACCACTCCCCGGAGATCGACCACCAGCTTTTTCGATAAGCGCCCCGGTATCCCGCCCGACAAACAGAAGACGGGCTTCATCGTCATCACCGGCGACAAAGGGCTGGCGGGGGCCTACAACCACAACATTCTCAAGCTGGCTGAGGAGAAAATGTCCAGGGCCGCCAATCCCAGCCTCTTTGTGGTGGGGCAGGTGGGCCGCTCCTACTTCCTGGAGCACGGCATCCCCATCGACGTGGAGTTTTCTACACGGCCCAGGACCCCAACATGGGCCGGGCCCGGGATATGGCAGAGCTGATGCTGGACCTCTATCTGGATGGCCAGTTGGACGAGGTGTATGTCCTCTTTACCAAAATGGTGAGCTCCTTCCAGATGGAGCCCACCGCCCACAAGCTGCTGCCCCTGGACCCCGATGTGTTTCCTGAATATGAGAAGAACCGGGACAGCTATAACCGGGACGTGGTGTATGTGCCCTCGGTGAAGGCGGTCATGGACCGGCTGGTGCCCGGCTATGTAAAGGGAGACCTGTTCGGCGCACTGGTGGAGTCCTATTGCTCCGAGCAGAATGCCCGCATGACGGCCATGAAGTCGTCCAGCGACAACGCCCGGGCTATGCTCCAGCGTCTGAACCTGTCCTTCAACCGGGCCCGCCAGGCGGCCATCACCCAGGAAATCACGGAGGTTGTAGGCGGGGCCCAGGCGGCCCTGTAACGTCCCACGGAGAGGGGGGATATACAGAACATACCAACGCCCGAAAGGGGATTTTGCCATTATGAGTGAGAAGCAAGGAACCATTGTACAGGTCATGGGCCCCGTGGTGGACGTGGCCTTTGACGGCGGCGCTCTGCCGGAGCTGAAGGAGGCCCTGGAGGTGGAGCTGGACGGCCGCCGGGAGGTCATGGAGGTGGCCCAGCATGTGGGCGGCGACACGGTGCGCTGCATCATGCTCTCCCCCAGTGAGGGCCTGGGCCGCGGCATGGCCGTCACCGCCACCGGCGCGCCCATCTCCGTCCCCGTGGGCGAGGGCGTGCTGGGCCGCATGTTCAACGTTCTGGGCGACGCCATCGACGGGAAGGGCCCGGTGCAGGCCAGCGAGAGGTGGTCCATCCACCGCCAACCTCCCGCGTTCGAGAACCAGCGCCCCGTGGTGGACATCTTCGAGACCGGTATCAAGGTCATCGACCTGCTGGCCCCCTACGCCAAAGGCGGAAAGATCGGCCTGTTCGGCGGCGCCGGTGTGGGCAAGACGGTGCTCATCCAGGAGCTGATTCACAACATCGCCACCGAGCACGGCGGCTACTCCATCTTCACCGGTGTGGGGGAGCGCACCCGCGAGGGCAACGACCTCTGGCGGGAGATGACCGAGTCGGGGGTCATTGAAAAGACGGCCCTGGTCTTCGGCCAGATGAACGAACCGCCCGGAGCCCGCATGCGGGTGGCCCTGACGGGCCTGACCATGGCCGAGTACTTCCGCGACCGGGAGAAGCAGAACGTACTGCTCTTCATCGACAACATCTTCCGCTACGTCCAGGCGGGCAGCGAGGTCTCCGCCCTGATGGGCCGGATGCCCTCCGCCGTGGGCTATCAGCCCACCCTGGCCAACGAGGTGGGCGCCCTTCAGGAGCGCATCACCTCCACCAAGGACGGGGCCATTACCTCCGTCCAGGCGGTCTACGTCCCCGCCGACGACCTGACCGACCCCGCTCCCGCCACCACCTTCGCCCACCTGGATGCCACCACGGTCCTCTCCCGCAAAATCGTGGAGCAGGGTATCTACCCCGCCGTGGATCCCCTGGAGTCCACCTCCCGGATCCTGGAGCCGGACGTGGTGGGCGAGCGGCACTATAAGATCGCCCGCGGCACCCAGGAGCTGCTCCAGCGCTATCGGGAGCTTCAGGACATCATCGCCATCCTGGGCATGGAGGAGCTGGGGGAGGAGGACAAGCGCACCGTGGAGCGGGCCCGCCGCATCCAGCAGTTCTTCTCCCAGCCCTTCTCGGTGGCCGAGCAGTTCACCGGCCTGGAGGGCCGCTACGTGAAGCTGGAGGACACACTGCGCTCCTTCGAAACCATCCTGGGCGGCGAGCTGGACAAGTATCCCGAGGCCGCCTTCAGCAACGTGGGCAACGTGGACGAGGTCATCGCCAAGGCCAAGAAAATGGGGGCGGTGTAAATGGCGGAGGCTTCCACCTTCTACCTGGAGATCATCACCCCGGAGCGGCAGTTCTACATCGGCCCCGCCGAGGCCCTGGTCTTTCCCGCCGTGGACGGCGAGATGGGAGTGTACCCCGGCCACGAGCCGGCGGTCACTGCCGTGGAGCCGGGAGAGCTGCGCTACAAGGTGGACGGCAAATGGGAGCCCGCCGCCGTAGGCGCGGGCTTCGTAGAGATCAAGCCGGACTATGTGATCCTGCTGGTGGGCTTTGCCGAGCACCCGGAGGAGATCGACCGCAAGCGGGCCGAGGCCGCCCGGGAGCGGGCCGAGGAACGTCTGCGTCAGAAGCAGAGCATCCACGAGTATTACCACTCCAAGGCGGCTCTGGCCCGGGCCGTGGCCCGCCTCAAGACCCGCAGAGAGTAATACAGCCTGCCGAAAAAAGATTGTATGGCGGAAGGGGCACGATTTCCCGCAAAATTGTCACCTCTTCCGCCATGCGAAGTGTCATTTCCGAGGCCCTCCTTCGGGGAAGGTTTTTCGACAGCCTGAAGAATAATAGAAGGCCCGCCGGTACTCCGGCGGGCCTTCTATTACTCTTCCAGAGCGGCCAGCACCTCCGCCTCTGTGGGGATGGAGGAGATGCCGCCGGGGCGGAGGGTGGACAGGCTGGCGGCGGTGACGGCGAAGCGGGCGATGCCCTCCAGCGCGCCGGGCTCCAGCTCCGCCGGAGGTGTGTCCAGGGCCAGCAGCTTCGCCACGGCGCTGCCCCCGAAGATGTCCCCCGCGCCGGTGGTGTCCACCGGCCGCACCGCCGGGGCGGGCACCCGGCAGGCCCCCCTGGCGTTTTCCAGGTAACAGCCTTGGGGCCCCAGTGTGATCATAGCCAGAGCCACACCACACTCCTCCCGCAGGCGGCGGGCCCCCTCCTCCGGCGTACAGCCCCAGAGGAAGGCCCCAGAGTGTTTCCGCTCTGGCCTGGGCCTCGCTCCGCCACAGGGGCGGACGGTAGTTTGGGTCAAAGGTGACGAGCTTTCCCTGCGTCCTGGCGTAGGCCACCGCCTGCCGGGTGGCGGAGCGGGCTGGCTCGTCGGTCAGGCTGAGGGCGCCGAAGTGGAAGGCCCTGGACTGGTCGATGAGGGAGAGCTCCAGCTCGTCAAAGCGGAGCAAGGTGTCCGCGCCCGGCTTGCGGGCGAAGCTGAAGGAGCGCTCTCCGTCCACGAGGGTGACGAAGGCCAGGGTGGTGAACACAGTCGGGTCCACCCGGATGCCCCGGGTCTCAATGCCCGCCCGGGCCAGGGTGTCCACCAGCAGGCGGCCGAAAGCGTCGTCCCCCACCTTGCCCAGAAAGGCGGCGGAGGCCCCATAGCGGCAGAGGGCGGCCAGAAAATTGCCCGGCGCCCCGCCGGGGTGGGCGGCCAGGGTGGGATAGCCCTCTCCATCGGTGCTGAGCTGGGTGAAGTCGATCAACAGCTCCCCCATTGCAGTTAGGTCGTACATTTCCATAACCCCCTTTGGTTAAAAGTATAGCACAGCCGGGGCGGCGGGAAAAGCGGCGAAATCGGGGGAACAGGATTGACAGCCCCGCCCTTTTTCTGCTATACTGAGCCAAACGAGCCGCTGAAGCGGCTTTAGAAAGGCTGAAGCCTTTTTCCACACCCATCCCCCGGCCGTTGAAACCGGTGAACCGAAGTTCACCATGTGCGCCTGCGCGCACATGGTGGGCTTTTTTTGTGTCCGGGGAAGAAAAGGAGAGAGACCCATGAGCAAGTATGGAAAAAGAGCGGTCGGCCTGCTTTTGACGGGCGTCCTGTGCGCCGGCCTGCTGGCCGGCTGCGGCGGCGCGCCGGAGGCCGCCGTCACCCCGACGGCCCCGTCGGAGAGCGGCTCCGCCTCCGGCCGCCGGGTGGAGACCCTCCGCCTGGAGGGGGGCACCGACTGGGGCGTCCCAAAGGACGGCTGGTGCAAGGCGGCGGAGAAGATCCAGTTTGTGCCGGTGAGCGACCCCTGCTGGCCTTTGAGAGCGGGGAGATCGACATTACCTCCCTGCCCGCCGACCTGATGGACGCCTATTTGAACGACCCGTCCATCGGCGTGGTGGAGAAGGCCAACGACATGGGCTACAAGCTGCTCATCAACTACGAGCGGTGCCCCGACTTTTTGGAGCTCGCCCTGCGGCAGGGGGTGTACGCCGCCATCGACCGGCAGAGCGTGGTGGACAGCGTGTTCCGCGGCGCGGGCACGGTGGGCAGCGCGGGCTACGTCCCCCAGGGCAGCCTGTACTATAACGAGAACGTGGCGCAGTACCCCTATGACCCGGAGGCGGCCCGCGCCGTCTTTGCGGGGAAGGGCTATTCCGTCACCCTTCTGTGCGGCGACGACGGGGACGACCTGGCCATCGCGGAGATCATCCGCAACGGCCTCACCGCCGCGGGCATCGAGGTGGCGGTGGAGGCCCACGACTCGGCCACCCGGGACGGGCGCATCAACAGCGGCGACTACGAGTTCGCCCTGGTGGGCAACGGCGGCTGGGGCAACAATCCCCCCACCTACATGCGCACCCTGTTCTCCGACGAGTCCAAGTTCTCCGGCACCAACCCCCACTCCATGGGGGCCATCGGCTATTCCAACGCCGAGATGACCGCGCTGGCCGAGGGCCAGATGTACGAGACCGACTTTGACAAACGGGTGGAGCTGTTTCAGGAGCTGGAGCTGCTGGTGAGCCGGGAGATCCCCATCATCGTCATCGCCAACCAGTCCTCCTACTCCATGTACCGCAAGGATGTCTATGACGGCTGGATGAAGACCTACGCCTACCAGCAGGCGGAGCAGAACCGCCTGTCCTACATGGCGCGCTGAGGTCCGCCCCGCCGGGAAAGGAGAAGCATGGGAAAAAAGCTGCTGATGCTGCTGGGGGCCTTTCTGGTCATCTATCTCCTCAACTTCTCCATTCCCCGGCTGATGCCGGGCGACCCTTGACTACACCTCCGGGGCCGCCGGGGACGATGTGGACGCCGCCTACTCGGAGGAGCAGAAGGAGCTGCTGCGGGCCTACTACGGCCTGGACAAGCCCTTTTTCCACAGTTGAGGGATACCATTGTGGACAACCTCCACGGGGACTTCGGCCAGAGTATCCACTATAAGCGGCCCGTGGCGGATATTCTGCTGGAGCGCCTGCCCTGGAGCCTGTGGATCATGGGGAGCACCCTGGCCCTCAGCCTGCTCCTGGGGGTGGCTCTGGCCCTGCTGTGCGTCCGCCGGCCCTGGGCCGACCGGGCGCTCTACCCGGCCCTCTCCGCCCTGGCGGAGGTGCCCCCCTTCCTCACCGGCGTGCTCCTGCTCTTCCTGGTGGCGGCCCGGGCGGCGTGGATTCCCCTCTCCGGGGCCTACACCCCCTTCGCCCAGTACGACGGCCTGTGGCAGCGGCTGGGGACATCCTGGTGCACAGCCTGATGCCGGTGTGCGCCCTCACCCTGGTCACGGTCCCCAAGCTCTTTTTTACCGCCCGGGCCAGCTTTTTCACCATCCTGGGCAGGCCCTACCTCACCAACGCCCGTGCCAAGGGCCTGACCGCGGGGCGCATCCGCACCGCCTATATCCTGCGCAACGCCGCCACCCCCATCGTGGCCCGCTTTTTCCTCAGCGTGGGGGGCGCGGTGGGGGCACCATTCTGGTGGAGAACGTCTTCGCCTACCCCGGCCTGGGCACCGTCCTGCGGGAGGCGGTGCAGTACCGGGACTATCCCATGCTCCAGGGGGTGTTCCTCCTGTCCGCCGTGCTGGTGCTCCTCAGCCTGGCGGCGGCGGACGTGGTCAACCGCCGGCTGGACGGAGAGGAGGAGGGACCATGAGACGCAAATGGCTGGTTCCCCTGCTCCTGCTGGCGCTGCTGACCCTCTGTTTCCTGTGGGGGGTCACCGGATACCCCCACCCGGCCCAGCCCCGTCGGGGGCTCCCTGGAGGCCCCCCTCCGCCGCCCACTGGCTGGGCACCGACAACCTGGGGGGTGGACATCTACGCTCAGATCTCCGCCGGCTTCTTCCGCAGCCTGGGCATCGGCCTGGCCGCCGCCGCTTTCACTTTCGCGGTGGGGGGCGGCCTGGGGATACTGGCGGGCTTTGCAGGGGGCTGGGCGGACGCTCTGATCTCCTTTCTGATCCAGGTGCTTCTGGCCATCCCCCAGCTCCCGGTCATGATCGTCATCGGGGCCTTTCTGGGGCAGAGCACCTGGAACCTGGTCTGGATCATTGCCGCCTTCTCCTGGGCCCCGGTGGCCCGGCAGATGCGGGCCAAGACCATCTCCATCCGGCGGCGGGACTACGTGCAGATGGCCCGGCTCTACGGCGGCGGAACCTGGTACCTCATCCGCACCCACATCGGCCATGAGCTGTGGCCTCTGCTCACCATCAACGCCCTGGCGGTGGTGGGACGGGCCATTCTCCAGGAGTCCTCCCTGGCCTTTCTGGGCCTGTCCGACCCGCTGGCCCGCTCCTGGGGTATGATGATCGCCCGGGCCGTGGACTTTCCCCGGCCTCTACCGGACGGACTTCTGGACGTGGTGGCTCCCTCCCGCCGGTGGGGGCGCTGGTGCTGTCCACGCTGCTGCTGCGCCTGCTGGTGGGCGGGCTGGAGGAACAACAGAGGAGGGACAAGCCGTGCTGCTGGAAGTGAACAACCTGTCGGTGTCCTACCCGGAGTTTCACCCTTCACCCGGTGAGCTTTGCTCTGGACGCCGGGGAAATGCTCACCATCGTGGGGGAGTCGGGCAGCGGCAAGACCACCCTGGCCCGCGCCATCGCCTGCCTGTCCGAGCCGGAGGCCCAGGTCAGCGGGCAGGTGTACCTCAACGGCAGGGAGCTGCTGGCCATGGACGAGCGGGCGCGCAGGCCCCTGCGCATGAAGGAGTTCGCCCTCTCCTTCCAGAACTCGGCCGAGTGGCTCAACCCCTCCCTCACCCTGGCGGAGCATCTGCGGAGGTGCTGTGCCGGGCGTACCGGGGGGCGGCCATGGCGGCGCGGATGGAGGAGCTGATGGCCCTGGTGGGTCTGGAGACGGCGGATCTGGAGCGCTATCCCCGGGAGCTGTCCGGCGGCATGGTGCAGAAGTTCCTGCTGGCCAACGCACTGGCCCTCAATCCCGCCCTGGTGCTGCTGGACGAGCCCACCGGCGCCCTGGACATCGCCTCCAGCCGGGGATCACGGCGCTGATCCAGGAATTAAACCGCAGGCTGGGCACCGCCTTCCTGGTCATCACCCACGACATGAAGCTGGCCGCCGACCTGGGGGGGCGGACGGTGGTGCTCTACGACGGGCACGTGGAGGAGGCGGGGGACACCCGCGCCCTTTTGGACCACCCCGCCACCCCTACACCCGCGGCCTGCTCCAGTCGGCGGTGGGCCTCAACCCGGTGCGGGACATGTGGGGCATCCGCCCCACCACCGTCTCCCTACACCCGGCAGCCCCACGGCTGCCCCTTTACGGCCGCTGTACCCAAAGCCTGCCCGCCTGCGCCGGCCATGCCCCGGAGCTGACGGCGCAGCCCGACGGCCGCCTCCTGGCCTGCAACCGGGGGGCGTGCTCACGCTTCTGGAATGCCGGGGCCTTTGCAAAGCCTTCGGGCGGCAGCGGGTGCTGGACGGCATCGACCTCACCCTCTACAGTGGGGAGATCGTCTCCCTGGTGGGCCGCTCCGGCGCGGGCAAGACCACTCTGGCCCCACCCTGGCGGGGCTGCTCCCCCTGGGAGGGCGGCGGCTCAGTGGAGTTCCAGGGGGAACTGGCCGACTTTGCCGCCCTCCACCGCCGCTTGGGCGGGGTGCAGATGGTGCTCCAGGACAGCCAGGCCGCCCTCAACCCCCGCATGACGGTGCGGGAGGCGGTGGAGGAGCCCATGCGACTGTCCGGCTGCTTTCAGGACGGAGCGGCGGAGCGGGCGCTGGAGGACGTGGGCCTTTTCGCCTGCGACAGCTTTCTCACCCGGCACATCCACGCCCTGTCCGGCGGCCAGCGGCAGCGGGTGGCCATTGCCCGCGCCCTGACCATGGAGCCGGCCCTCCTCATTGCCGACGAGCCCACCTCCATGCTGGACCCCTCGGGCAAGGCCAACCTGCTGCGGATGCTCAAGGGCCTGCAGAATAACCGGGGCTTCTCCATGCTGTTCATCACCCACGATCTGGACAGCGCCCTGAAGATTTCCGACCGTCTCTTCCGTCTGGAGAAGGGCGCGCTCACCCGGCTGAACCCCAACGACTACATTCAAGTGCGTTTTGACGGCCTGTTTGACGCGGGCTAGCCCTACGCCGTAGAAAGGACGAATGAATATGGACCGACAAGCCCTCTGGGACAAATGCGTGGCCTTCCACGGCCACGCGTGCTGCGGCGGCCTGACCATCGGCTTCCAGGCCGCCCGGTACGCTATGGAGCTGCTGGAGCTGGACTTCTCCGCCGACGAGGACGTGGTGTGCATCGCGGAGAACGACGCCTGCGGCGTAGACGCCATTCAGGTGCTGCTGGGGTGCAGCGTGGGCAAGGGCAACCTGCTCTTTCACCTCCGGGGCAAGCAGGCCTTTTCCTTCTACAACCGGAAGACCGGCAAGGCGGTGCGCCTAGTGCTCCGCCCCACTCCGGCGGAGTACCAGACCAAAGAGGAGCGGTTTCGCTACCTCCAGGACGCCGCCCCCGCGTCCCTCTTCGACGTGAAGCCCGCCGTGCTGTCCCTGCCCAAAAGGCACGGCTCTTCCAGTCCCTCCCCTGCGACGGCTGCGGCGAGGTGACGGCGGAGCACTTGCTCCGGCTGGAGAACGGGAAAAAGCTGTGCCTGGACTGCTTCCGGGCCTACAACCGCTTTGATGTGTAAGGAGTCAAACATGACACTGAACGAGTTTTTCGCGGCCCACCCAAAGTGCGCCCTGGGCTTCTCCGGCGGGGTGGACTCGGCCTATCTGCTGTACGCCGGGGTGCAGGCCGGGGCGGATATCCACCCTTACTACATCAAAACCGCTTTCCAGCCCCGGTTTGAGCGGGACGACGCCCTCCGGCTGGCCGGGGAGCTGGGGGTGGAGGTGACGGTGCTGGAGCTGGACGCCCTGGCCGACCCGCGGGTGGCGGCCAACCCGGCGGAGCGCTGCTACTACTGCAAGCAGAACCTGTTCCGCGCGCTGAAGGCGCGGGCCGCGGCCGACGGATACGCCGTCCTGCTGGACGGCACCAACGCCTCTGACGACGCCGGAGACCGCCCTGGGATGCGGGCTCTCCGGGAGCTGGAGGTGCGCTCCCCCCTGCGGGAGTGCGGCCTGACCAAGGCGGACATACGCCGCCTGTCCAGGGAGGCGGGCCTCTTTACCTGGGATAAGCCGGCCTATGCCTGCCTGGCCACCCGGATTCCCACTGGGGAGGCCATTACCGGGGAAATCCTGGCCCGGGTGGAGGGGGGCGGAGGACGCCCTGTTCCGCCTGGGCTATACCGATTTCCGGGTGCGGGTGTTCCACGGGGCGGCGCGGCTCCAGCTTCCGGCCGGACAGCTGGAGCGGGCCGTCCGGGAGCGGGCCGCCCTGCGGGCGGCCTTGGCCCCTATTTCAAGCCGATTCTGCTGGATTTGGAGGAGCGCTGAATGGAACAGAGAGCGATCAAAGCCCTGCTGGAGCAGGTGGCCGCCGGACAGGTGGATGTAAACGACGCCCTGCTCAGGCTGAAAATGGAGCCGTTCGAGGAGCTGGGCTTTGCAAGCTGGACAGCCACCGTGGCCTCCGCCAGGGGGTGGCCGAGGTGATCTACGGCGCGGGCAAGACCCCGGAGCAGATCGCCCGCATCGTGGACGCCATGCGCTCCGGCGGGCAGGACACCATCCTCATCACCCGGATGTCGGACGAGGCGGCGGCGGCCATTGACCCGGCCCACCCCTTCACCTATTACGAGATGGGCCGCATCGGCATCGTGGGCAGCCTTCCCTCCCCCGACGGCAGCGGGAAGGTGGTGGTGGCCACCGGCGGCACCAGCGATATGCCCGTGGCCGAGGAGGCCGCCCTCACCGCCGAGGTGCTGGGCAACGAGGTGGTGCGCCTGTACGACGTGGGGGTGGCGGGGCTGCACCGGCTGCTCTCCCACCTGGAGGAGCTCATGAGCGCCAACGTCATCATCGCCATCGCGGGGATGGAGGGCGCTCTGGCCAGCGTCATCGGCGGGCTGGCCGACTGCCCGGTAATCGCCGTCCCCACCAGCATCGGCTACGGGGCCTGCTTCCACGGTCTGTCCTCCCTGTTGTCCATGCTCAATTCCTGCGCCAGCGGGGTGAGCGTGGTCAACATCGACAACGGCTTCGGGGCAGGGTATCTGGCCAGTATGATCAACCACATGGGAGGGAAACAGAAATGAGAACACTCTATCTGGACTGCGGCATGGGGGCCGCCGGCGATATGCTCATGGCGGCCCTGCTGGAGCTTGTGGACGACAAGGCAGCCTTTCTGGAGAAGATGAACGGCCTGGGCCTGCCCGGCGTGGCGGTGTCCGCCGTACCGGCCGTCAAATGCGGCATCACCGGCACCCATGTGGCGGTGACGGTACACGGGGAGGAGGAGGTCAGCTGCGACGTATCCCCGGAGGGGCACATCCACCATCACGACCGCAGCCATGAGCATGGTCACGAGCACAGCCACGAGCACGAACATGGCCATGAACACGAGCACCACCATCACGACCACGACCATGGACATCACCACCACACCGGAATGGGGGAGATCCGCCATCTGCTGGGCCATCTGGAGCTGCCCGAGGCGGTACGGGCCGATGCGGAGGCGGTCTACGGCCTGATTGCGGAGGCTGAGAGCCACGCCCACGGCGCGCCGGTGGAGGAGATCCACTTCCACGAGGTGGGCAGCCTGGACGCGGTGGCCGACGTGGCGGGGGTCTGCCTGCTGGTGCACATGCTGGGTGTGGAGCGTATCGTGGCCTCCCGGTACACGTTGGAAGCGGCCAGGTGCGCTGCGCCCATGGCATCCTGCCCGTGCCCGCCCCCGCCACAGCCCACATTCTCCGGGACGTGCCCATCTACGGCGGAGCCATCCGTGGTGAGTTGTGCACCCCCACCGGCGCGGCACTGCTCAAGCACTTTGTCACCGAATTCGGCGCCATGCCGGTGATGAAGGTGGAAAAAATCGGCTATGGTATGGGAAACAAGGACTTTGAGGCGGCCAACTGCGTCCGCGCCCTGCTGGGGAGACAGCAGGCGGCAGAGACGAGGTGGCTGAGCTGTGCTGCAATCTGGACGACATGACCGCCGAGGCCATCGGCTTTGCCCAGGAGGAGCTGCTTGCCGCCGGAGCACTGGACGTGTATACCACGCCCATCGGCATGAAGAAGGGCCGCCCCGCCGTGCTGCTCTCCTGTATGTGCCGCATGGAGGATCGGGAGAGGCTGCTTGGCCTGCTTTTCCGGCACACCACCACTCTGGGCGTGCGGGAGAATGTGTGCCGCCGGTATACCCTGGAGCGGGGTGAGCGCACCGTGGATACCCCCCACGGCCCCGTGCGGCTCAAGACCGCCTCCGGCTGGGGCGTCGTCCGCTCCAAGCCGGAGTACGAGGATGTGGCCCGTATCGCCCGCGGCCAGGGCATCAGCCTGGCTGAGGTGTGCGATTGGCTCAAGTGACCTGTACTGTGCTTTAAGGTTAAGTCTACCAAATGTCTACCAAAAGTGGCCCGGAACCGTTGCGGTTCCGGGCTCTTTTGTGCTTGGCATGCCCGGCGTGTCTACCAGATGTCTACCAACGCCATTTTTTGCCGCTCTTTTGTGCCATTTGGAACTGCATGTGGGGGAATCCCTCCTTTTTCATGGCTTGCAAGGGGCGACATACGCCCCTCTGGCTCAAAAATTCAGAAGGAGGAAATCCAAATGAGAAACCTCAAGCGGGCTCTCAGCCTGGCTCTGGCGGCGATCATGCTTATCGGCATGATGGTTGTCTCCGCCTCCGCTGTGAGCTACAACGATCTCACCGATAAGGATCAGATCGTGAACAAGGACGCCGTTTCCATGCTGGTTTCCCTCGGCATCATCGAGGGCAAGCCCGACGGCTCCCTATGCACCCACCGAAAATGTTGACCGCGCTCAGATGGCGAAGATGCTCTCCGTCATCATGAACAAGGGCGTGGACAACAGCGCTCTGTACCAGAGCGTCAACTCCGGCCTGACCGATATCACCAGCCACTGGGCCAAGGGCCACATCAACTACTGCTACACCACCGGCATCATTGCCGGCCGCGGCACCGGCACCTTTGATCCCAGCGCCACCGTGACCGCCCTGGAGGCGGCCAAGATGCTGCTGGTGGCCGTGGGCTACGACCCCGCTATCGAGGGCTTTGAGGGTGCCGACTGGGCCATCAACGTGTCCGTCCGCGCCGACGAGCAGGGCATCTTCGAAGGGTTCACCAAGGATCTGTCCGCTCCCCTGAACCGCGACGACGCGGCCCTGCTGATCTACAACGCCCTGGACGTGGAGATGATCCAGAGCTACACCACCAACAACTACCCCATCGTTTACAGCGATCACCGCACCATCCTGTCCGACAAGTACGGCGTGATCAAGGTGGAGGGCGTTGTCACCGCCAATGAGTGGGCCATCCTGGACGACGACACCGATACCGCGCTGCAGGAGGGCAAGACCCGCATCTACAACCCCGACGGCATCCTGTCCACCACCGGCAACACCGCCGTGGCCCAGGATTCCAGCGCCAACGTGAAGACCCAGGTCTTCAATGTCAGCACTCCTGTTGATATGCTGGGTAAGGCCGTCACCATGTACGTGAAGAAGACCACCATTCTGGCCGACTCCACCGTGTATGGCGCTCCTGTGGTCTCCGACGTGAACACCGTCATTGAGACCGGCGAGAAGGTCACCGGCGGCGACTCCAAGGACGACGACTCCCTGGCCGCCCTGCTGAAGGGCACTGGCCTGGCCACCGATAAGGCCACCGAGTATTACCACAACTATGAGGAAGTGGCCATTGACAGCGCTGATGTGGACGATATCATGAACGTGAAGGGCGCCGCCCTGACCGTCATCGACAACGACAACGACGGCTATGTCAACTATGTCATCTCCGTGGAGAAGTCCCTGACCCATGTGTCCGGCGTCAGCTCCAAGAACGAGACCACCACCCTGTACGGCCTGCCCGGCGACGATGTCATCGACAACGAGGATATCGTGACCACTGCCACGGATCTGACCAAGGGCGACGTGGTGCTGGTTGTCCAGTACGGCGGCCGTACCTATGTGGAGGAGCCCAAGACCGTTACCGGTGAGATGGAGCTCTTCAACG
>VOFI01000210.1_pt1 | contig 16001 bp, 21 predicted proteins | sample 5384131 | NCBI WGS metagenome assembly VOFI01 (sample SAMN12384728, study PRJNA508395) | human gut metagenome | isolation source: healthy gut H | host: Homo sapiens
CGCGGCGGGCGCCCTGCACGGGGTGCCCAAGATCACGGTGCTCGGCGAGGTCACGGGGTTTCGCGGCCCCAACGCGCGCAGCGGGCACTGCTATTTCCAAATCAAGGACGAGTCGGCGGCGCTCGACTGCATCGTGTGGAAGGGCACCTACGACAAGCGCGCCTTCGATCTGCGCGACGGGCTGCAGGTGCTGTTCACCGGCACGTTCGATCTTTATAAGCCCACGGGGAAGATGAGCTTCAAGGCGAGCTCGTTCACGCTGGCGGGGGAGGGCCTGCTGCGCCAGCAGGTGGCCCAGCTCGCCGAGCGCCTGAGGCGCGAAGGCCTCATGGACCCGGAGCGCAAGCGGCGCATCCCGGTGTTCTGCACCCGCGTGGCGGTGGTCACCTCGCTGTCCGGCGCCGTTATCGACGATGTGAAGCGCACCTTCCGGCGGCGCAACCCGCTCGTCGAGGTCATCTGCGTGGGGGCGAAGGTGCAGGGTGAGGGCGCCCCGGCTGAGCTCATCGAGGGCCTGCGCCGCGCGGCCGCCATCACGCCCGCGCCCGACTGCATCCTGCTCGTGCGCGGCGGCGGGTCGTTCGAGGACCTCATGACGTTCAATGACGAGGAGCTCGCCCGCGCCGTCGCCGCGTGCCCCGTCCCCGTGGTGACGGGTATAGGACACGAGCCCGACAACTCGATCTGCGACATGGTGAGCGATCGCCGCTGCTCAACGCCCACGGCGGCCGCGGAGTCGGTGGCGCCCGAGTTTGCGGAGCTGGTGAACGTGCTGGACATGCGCGAGCAGCGTCTGCAGCGCTCGCTGTCCGCGGTCACCTCATCCGCGGCGGCCGATCTGGATGGCCGGGCGGCGCGTCTCGGTCGCGCGACGTCCGCGCTCCTCGGGCGCTTCTCGTTGGCGATCGAGGGCTATGCGTCGCGTCCCTGCCTGGCGGACCCCGCGCATGTGGTCGACCGTCGGCGCGCCGAGCTGGCGCAGACATCCGATCGGTTCGCCCAGGCGTGCGCTCGCTCCCTGGAGCGCCATGCGGCCTCCCTGGAGCGCATGGCCCCGCGCCTGGCCGGGAGCACGACGGGCCTCGCGCGCAAGCGGCACGCCCTCGACCTGGCGACGTCGCGGTTGCGCGCCACGGGTCCTCGGCTGCTGAGCGCGCCGCTCGCGAGCCTGGGGCGTAGCGCGGCGGCGCTCGACGCGCTCTCGCCCCTCAAGGTGCTCGCGCGCGGCTACTCGATCGCCTACGACGGCGATGGGCGCGTGGCGACCTCCGCGGAGTCCTTCGCCCCCGGCGATGGCCTGCGCGTGCGCATGGCCGACGGCGACGTGCGCGCCCGGGTGGACGAGGTATCGCTCGCCCCGCGGCCCGGTCGCGACGATTGATGGACATGACCGCCGCATCACGCGGCGCGTGAGTAAGGAGAACAACATGGCAGAACGCAAGAACGTCGAGGAGCTCACCTACAAAGGAGGCCTCCACCGAGCTCGAGCTCATCATCCGCAGCTTGGAGTCGGGCGATATGGAACTCGAGGAGTCGCTCGAGAGCTATACCCGCGGCGTCGAGCTCCTCAAGAGCCTGCGCGCCCGCCTGTCCGATGCCGAGCAGAAGGTCTCGGTGCTGCTGCAAGACGTCGATGGCACCGACCGGTTGGTCCCCGGCGAGCCCGCCAGCGACGCCGACGCCCTCAACCTTTAGCCCTCAATCTCCAGGATGGGCATGAGGGGCCGGGTCCCCTCTGCGCATCCGGTGCGATAATCAAGATGAATGGCGACGGCTCCGGGGCATCGCGTCCCGGAGCCGTTGGGAACGATTGAGAGGAACCCCCCATGTCCGACTGCATCTTCTGCAAGATAGCCTCGCACGAGATCCCGTCCACCGTGGTCTATGAGGACGACCTGGTCATCGCGTTCGACGACCTCAACCCGCAGGCGCCCGTGCACACGCTCGTCATTCCCAAGGCGCATTACGACAACATCGTCGACGGCGTTCCCGCCGAGACGCTCGCCGCCATGGTCCACGCGGTCGGCGAGGTCGCCCGCGCCACGGGCCTTGACGACGGGTTCCGCGTGATCGCCAACAAGGGCGAGGCGGCAGGGGCAGACCGTCATGCACGTCCACCTGCACGTCCTCGGCGGCAAGCCGTTCGTTGGCCCCGTCCGGCGCCATCGGCCCCGTGCGGCATCGTTGCCCTCATTGACCGGCGCCGCTTTCGTCCGCAGGCGGTCGCGTCTCGATTTCACGCCAGCCGCTCCGACCTCATACCGGCTTCACGCCGCGCGGCCGCCCCGCGTTTCGCACCGGGGGCGCTTTCGCGCTATGATAAGAGCAATGTTTCGACCCGCGCGCCGGAGTGCTCCGTCGTGCGCCAATTTCTAGGGAGTGCCATGAACGTCCTCGTTCTCAACGCAGGTAGCTCGAGCCTCAAGTTCCAGCTCATGAACACCAAGACTCGCGAGATCTTCACCAAAGGCAACTGCGAGAAGATCGGCCTGGAGGAGCATTTTCGGCCACAGCGAGGGTGGCGAAGGTCAAGAGACCGTCGTCCTGCCTGATCACGGCACCGCCGTCCGCATGGTCATCGACCTCATCAACGAGCACGGTTTCGAGATGGACGCCATCGGTCACCGCATCGTCCAGGGCGGCTGGCACTTCACCGATTCCGCGCTCGTCGACGATGACGTGCTCGCCAAGATCCGCGAGGTCGCTCCGCTCGCCCCGCTGCACAACTACGCGGAGGCGGGTGTCATCGAGTTCTGCCGCGAGGCCTACCCGAGCATCCCCAACGTGGCGGTCTTCGACACCTCGTTCCACATGACCATGCCCGAGGTTGCCTATACCTACGCGCTGCCCAAGGATGTGCGACAAGTACCACGTGCGCAAGTACGGCGCTCACGGCACGAGCCACCGCTATGAGTGGAAGACCGTTGCCGAGATGCTCGGCGACCGCTGCCACCGCCTGCTGTCCTGCCATCTGGGCAACGGCAGCTCCCTGTGCGCCATCGAGGACGGCGTGTGCCGCGACACCACGATGGGCCTCACGCCGCTTGACGGTCTGATGATGGGTACCCGCTGCGGTTCCATTGACCCGGCTACCGTATGCTACCTGCAGCGCGAGGGCGGCTACACCTTCGACGAGGTCGACGAGATGATGAACAAGAAGTCCGGCATCCTGGCCATGTATGAGAAGACCAGCGATGCCCGCGATATCCGCGAGGCCGCCCTCAAGGGCGACGAGGCGCTGTTCACGCTCGACCTGTTCGCGTACAAGGCGATGCTGCACTCCGGCTCCATGATCTCCTCCATGGCGGGCGTGGATACCATCACCTTCGCCGCCGGCATCGGCGAGAACGACTGGGCCACCCGTCAGGCGTTCTGCGAGTTCTTCGAGTGGCTCGGCGTCCGCGTCGACCGCGCCAAGAACAAGGAGTGCGTGGGCGGCAAGGGCGGCGTGATCTCCGCCGCCGGCTCCAGCGTGACCGTCGTGGTCATCCCCACGGACGAGGAGTATATGATTTCGCTGGACGTCGAGCGCCTCGCCAAGTAGCGCCGACTCGCTGATGCCGACTCGCTAGCGCCGGCTCGCCATTTCAGGCGGCGGCGACTTACAGCTACCTGAGCAAAGCGGCCTCTCAACGCGAGGGGCCGCTTTTGTAGGTGAACGCATGAGCCGTGCGAACGCATGTGCCGTGTGGGCGCATGACCCTGTGGGCACATGAGCCAGGTGAGCGTATGGGCCGTGTGGGCTCATAGGGCAAGGGACGCATGAGCCCATGTGGGCGCATGGGCTACTTGACGGTGAGGACGGGGGATGTCGGAGGAGCGCAGGACGCCGTAGCTCACGCTGCCGAGCATGCCGCGCAGCGCGCCAAGGCCGCGGCGACCCATGATGATGAGGTCGCAGCAATGGTCGCTGGCGTAGGTACTGATGCCGTCGACGGGCGAGGGCGCCAGGCGCGTGTCGACGACGAGCTTTGCCTGGAGCGTCGCGCGTCCTGCCCGAGCAGGCTGTCGATGCTGTCGTGCAGGTCGTGGTCGGAGCGCTCGGCGATGGCGGAGAGGAACGACTCGTAGGTGCTGTAGTCGACGGGGGCCTCGCCGAACGCGCCGGAGGCGGAGATCATCGAGGGCGGCATGATGTCGTTCGAGACCACCGTGACGACGTGGATGGTCGCGCCGGGTCGTCCCCCACGAGGTCGATGGCCAAATGCAGCGCCGCCTGCGCGTGCTCGGACTCATCGAAGGGAACCAAAACGTTCTTGAACAGCATGGGTGCCCCTTTCTCTCGCCTTGGCATCCGTTGTAGGTTCTGTACCCTGCCGCGCGGCAATGTAGACGAGGCGCACCGCGAGCGGCAAAAAGCCCCGCGGCGTCGGCGCGAGGCGCTGCGATGCCGCGGGGCTTGTGCGGGGCTTGGTCTTTCGGCCGTCTGGCGGCTACTCGGCCATCTGAGCCTGGACGGCGGTGATGGCTACGACACCCACGATGTCGTCGGCAGAGCAGCCGCGCGAAAGGTCGTTAACCGGCTTGGCGATGCCCTGCAGGATGGGGCCGTAAGCGTCGGCACCGGCGAAGCGCTGGACCAGCTTGTAGCCGATGTTGCCGGCCTCGAGATCGGGGAACACAAGCACGTTGGCCTTACCGGCGAACGGAGGAGCCGGGAGCCTTGAGCTGGGCGACGGAGGGGACGATGGCGGCATCCAGCTGCAGGTCGCCATCGATGGCGAGCTCGGGAGCCTTCTCCTTGGCGAACTTCGTGGCCTCCTGGACCTTCTTGGCGACCTCGCCGCCGGCGGAGCCCATGGTGGAGTAGGAGAGCATGGCCACGTGCGGCTCAACGTTGCCCATGAAGGTCTACCAGGAGTGAGCGCTCGCGATGGCGATCTCGGAGAGCTCATCGGAGGACGGGTTGATGTTGAGGCCACAGTCGGCGAAGATCAGCGTGCCGTCGGTGCCGAACTGCGGGGTGTCGGTGCACATGACGAAGAACGCGGAGACCAGCTTGGTGCCCGGGGCGGTCTTGAGGATCTGCAGCGCGGGGCGCAGAGTGTCGGCGGTGGAGTGGCAGGCGCCGGAGACCAGGCCGTCGGCATCGCCCATCTTGACCATCATGGTGCCAAAGTAGGTAGCATCCATCACCTGGGCGCGAGCCTGCTCGATGGTGACGCCCTTCTTGGCGCGGAGCTCGGCAAACTTCTGCGCGTACTCCTCGTGCTTTGGGGGCGGTGCGGGGGTCGATGACGGTGACGCCCGGGCAGGTCGATCTCGTCGGGGTTGCCCAGGATGACGACCTTTGCCAGGCCCTCCTCGATGATCTTGGTGGCCGCGACGATGGTGCGCGGATCCTCGCCCTCGGGCAGGACGATCGTCTTAAGGTCGGCCTTGGCGGCAGACTTCATACGGTTAAGGAAATCGCTCATGTTACGCTCCTTTTTTGGCGTTTTGCCCATGGCAATCTTTGCGCGTCGCGATGAGCATTATTGGTTGACAGCGGTAATTATAGGACTCATTCGACCGGTATAATCGTTTGATGAAAACGCGATATGCGGGTCATGGCGGCCCCGCGCATCGCCTCACGAGAACGGATGGCCACCACCTGCAAGGAGTGTCATGCAGAACCTTTCGGTCTTCCGGAGGTTTTTCTGCCGAGTGCTTATGACATGATTGTCGTCGGTGCGGGATACGCCGGTGCCGTGTGCGCCCGTCGCCTCGCCGAGACCTGTCGGCTTCCGTGTCGCCGTCCTCGAGCGCCGCGATCACATCGCCGGCAACGCATACGATTACTACGACGAGGCGGGCGTGCTGGTCCACATGTACGGACCGCACATCTACCACACCTTCAGCGAGCGCGTGCACAATTTCCTCTCGCGCTTTACCAAGTGGACCGATTATCAGCACAAGGTGCTCGCCAACATCAACGGCACCCTTATGCCCGTGCCCTTCAACCACGCGAGTCTCAAGCTCGCCTTTGGTGACGAGCGTGGCGAGGAGCTGTATCAAGAAGCTCGTGGAGACCTTTGGCAAGGATGTCAAGGTGCCCATTATGGAGCTGCGTAAGAAGAACGACCCGGATTTTGCCGAGGTCGCTGATTACGTCTACGAGAACGTCTTTTTGCATTACACCATGAAGCAGTGGGGCCAGACGCCCGACCAGATTGATCCCTCGATCACCGGCCGTGTTCCCGTCTTTGTGGGCGATGATGACCGCTACTTCCCGCAGGCTCCCTTCCAGGGCATGCCCGCCGAGGGCTACACCGCGCTTTTCGAGAACATGCTCGACCACGACTGCATCGACGTGTTCTGCGGCGTCGACGCGCGCGACATCTTCGAGCTCGACGAGACCACGGTCAAGGTGTGCGGCAACGTGTACGGCGGCGAGGTCGTCTACACCGGCCCACTCGACGAGCTCTTCAGCCTCGACTTTGGTGCGCTTCCGTACCGCACACTCGATATGAAGTTCGAGACGCTCGATAAGGATCAGTTCCAGCCCGTGGGCACCGTCAACTACACCACGACACGACCGAGGACTACACCCGTATCACCGAGTTCAAGAACATGACTGGTCAGGTCCTGCCCGGCAAGACCACCATCATGAAGGAGTACAGCCATGCCTACGAGCCGGGCAGCGGCCAGACGCCGTACTACGCGATCCTCGACCCGGACAACCGCAAGCTCTACGGACGCTACCTCGAGCGCGTGCGCACATCACGAACTTCCACCCGGTGGGTCGTCTGGCCGAGTATCGTTACTACGATATGGACGCTGTGACCGCCTCCGCCCTCAACCTCTCAGACGAGATCATTGCCTGCCATGCCTAATTTCGAACAGACCTCGCCCGCGGCGGCCTACGATATCGAGGCGGCCCGCGCCGCGTTTCCCATCAAGACGATTTCCGTGACTCCGGCGGGGAGGGCCATAAGGTCATCTCCTTTGGCATTCCCAGCTACAACGCCGCCAAGGACATGGACCATTGCATCTCGTCCATTCTCGAGGGGCTCCAAGTACGCCCCGGATGTCGAGATCATCATCGTGGACGACGGCTCCAAGGGCGAGACGGCCGCCAAGGCCGACGAGTGGGAGGCACGCTACCCGGGCATCGTTCGCGTGGTGCACCAGGAGAACGGCGGTCACGGTATTGCCGTCCTTTCGGGTCTGCGCGAGGCGCAGGGCACCTACTACAAGGTTGTTGATTCGGACGACTGGCTGGATGCCAGCGCGCTGTCCACCATGCTCACCATTTTGCGCGGTTTTGAGGAGCGCGACCTGCGCGTTGACCTGTTTATCTCGAACTACGTGTACGAGAAGGTGCACGAGGGCACGCGCACCACCATCAGCTATCGCATGGCCCTGCCGCGCAAGAAGGTCTTCACGTGGGACGACATCGGCCGGTTCCGCCTGGACCAGAACCTACTCATGCACAGCCTGTGCTATCGCACGGATGTGCTGCGCGCCAACGAGCTTCCCATGCCGCCGCACACGTTCTATGTGGACAACATCTACGCCTACGTGCCGCTGCCGCGTTGCAAGACCATGTACTACGCCGACATCGACCTCTATCGCTACTTCATCGGCCGCGAGGGCCAGAGTGTCAACGAGGCCACCATGGTCAAGCGCCTGGACCAGCAGTACCGCATCACGCGCATCATGATGGAGAGCTACCACCTGTACGAGGACGTGCCGCAGGAAAAGCTGCGCTCTACATGATGGGCTACTTCACCATGATGATGGCCATCTGCTCGGTGTTCACCAAGCTGTCCGACAAGCCGGGGATCGACGACGAGCTCACCGCCCTGTGGGGCGACCTGCGCGCCTACGACGAGAAGATGTACCGAAAGGCCCGTCACGGCGTGATCGGCTGGGGCACCAACCTGCCCGGCAAGATGGGCGAAAAAAAGACCACCATCGGCATGTACCACCTCGCCTCCAAGATCTTCAAGTTCAACTAAGCTCACCGTATCCCGAGCCGTTCGCACCTCAGATTGGTGCCTGTCCCCAAATTGAGGTGCCGCCTCACATGAGGGACGGGTGCCAATCTGAGGTGCCCTTTTGCACATCGACGGCAAGGCGTCCGCCCGGTGGGGTAGACTGGATGCGTACCACGACGAAATGAGGTCTTCCCCATGTCAGATAGCGCTTCCGCAGCTCGCGACCGCCGCGTGATCGCCGTCATCGACGGCAACTCGCTCATGCACCGCGCCTTCCATGCCGTTCCCCCACCATGAACGCGCCGGACGGCCGTCCCACCAACGCGGTGTTCGGATTTCTCAACATGTTCCTCAAGATGGTCGACGAGTTCTCCCCGGACGGCGTGGTGTGCGCCTTCGACAAGGGCCGCCCGAAGGTGCGCATGGAGATGCTTCCGCAGTACAAAGCGCAGCGCCCCCCGATGGACCCCGACCTGCGCGCGCAGTTCCCCATGATCAAGGAGCTGCTCGCGAGCCTATCCGTGCCCGTGGTCGAGCTCGAGGGCTGGGAGGGCGACGACATCCTGGGCACGCTCGCGCGCCGGGGCGAGGCTACCGGCTGCGACATGTACCTCGTCACGGGCGACCGCGACATGTACCAGCTCGTGACCGAGCACGTGCACGTCGTGTCCACGCGCAAAGGCCTCTCGGACATCGCATCGTCATGACTCCGGAGAGCGTCGACGACCTCTACCACGGCATAACGCCCCCGCTGGTGCCGGACTTCTACGGTCTCAAGGGCGATAGCTCGGACAATATCCCCGGGGTGCCCGGCATCGGCCCCAAGAAGGCGAGCGCGCTCATCGTGCAATACGGCAGTTTGGACGAGGTCATCGCCCATGCCGACGAGGTCAAGGGCAAGATGGGCGAGAACCTGCGCGCGCATATCGACGACGCACTCGTCTCGCGCAAGATCGCCACGATCATGACGGATGCGCCTGTCGAGTGCGACTTGGACGAGGTGTCCTTTCCGGCCTATGACGCCGCCTCCGTCTCCACGGCGTTGGGCGCCCTGGGCATCATGGCCATGCAGAATCGGTTCCTGGCGCTTTTGGGCGCCGCCGCCGCGACGCAGGCTGCGGCCTCGAAGCTCGAGCTGCCCGAGGTTCTGCGGGTGTCCCTCGACGCCTCCAGGGCTTTTGATGAGGCTGAAAGCAATCGTGAAAGCGCTGAGATGAATGCCTGCTTCGATGAGCTGATGCGCGCCCTCGAGGCGGGAATGGCTCGGCGTCGCCATGGAGGACGACAAGGGAGGCCGACGCCCTGTTTGGCATGACACGCCGTCTGTGGGTCGCCACCGACCGGGCGCTGCTCTCGTTCGAGGAGCCCATCGGCCCCTGCGGCGTGTTCGCTACCGACATCGACTGCTCTCACGGCGTCATCCCCGGCGTGCTGGGCCTTCTGTTCGCCAAGGGCTCCGTGGTTTCCTCGGACGTCAAGGCGCTGCTGCACGTGCTCTCGCCGGTCGACTCCGAGCGAGCCGGAACTTATGGACCCGCTCGATGCTGACCCCGCGCGCCTGTTCGACACGGTCGTTGCCGCGTACCTGCTCGATTCCGTGCGCTCGGACTTCGCCGACGCGCACCTGGCCGAGACCTATCTCCATGCCGCGCTCCCTGCGGCGGCAGGGGGGGGGAGGACGGCGCGCCCGCGGATGCGCCGAGTGCCGCCGCCCGGGGTGCATGGCTCGCCCGCATCCTGCGCGAACCGCTTGCGGCCGCGCTCGAGGCCCAGGGCGCGGAGGACATCTTCACCAAGATCGAGATGCCGCTCGTGCGCGTGCTCGCCTCCATGGAGCGCGCGGGCATGTACGTGGACCCGGCGCGCCTCGCCGCGCAGTCCGAGGAGCTCTCGGGCCAGATCGCGGAGCTCTCCGACCGCATTCGCGAGCTTGCGGGCGGCGAGGAGTTCAACCTCTCCAGCCCCATGCAGCTGTCCCGCGTCCTGTTCGACAAGCTCGGCCTGCCCACCGCGGGGCTCAAAAGACCCAGCGCGGCTATTACTCCACCAACGCCAAGGTCCTCGAGGACCTGGCCAAGGACTACGAGATCGTGCGCCTCATCTTGGAGTACCGCGAGCGCACCAAGATCAAGTCGACGTACCTGGATACGCTGGGTGCGCTGCGCGAGACGGACGGGCGCGTGCACACCACGTACAACCAGACCATCACCGCCACCGGGCGCCTGTCGAGCTCCAACCCCAACCTGCAGAACATCCCACCCGCTCCGAGCTGGGCCATGCCGTCAAGAAGGCGTTCTCGGTCGAGGAGGGCTCGGTCTTCGTCGCCATCGACTACTCGCAGATCGAGCTGCGGCTGCTGGCGCACCTCTCTGCCGACGAGCATCTCGTCGCCGCCTTCAACGAGGGGGAGGACTTCCATGCGGAGACCGCCGCGCGCGTGTTCGGCGTGCCGGTCGAGGAGGTCACGCCGCAGCTGCGCAGCCGCGCCAAGGCCGTGAACTTCGGCATCGTCTACGGGCAGCAGGCCTACGGTCCTCTCGCAGACCCTCGACATCCCCATGGGCGAGGCGCGCGAGATGATCGACAGGTATTTCGAGGCGTATCCCGGCGTGCGCACCTATTTGGACGAGACGGTTGCCTTTGCCAAGAAGACGGGCTACGCGGAGACCATGTACGGACGCCGCCGCCCCATCCCCGAGCTGCGCGTGCCGGCACAGCGCATGTTCGGCGAGCGCACGGCGATGAACCACCCCATGCAGGGGTCGGCCGCCGATATCATCAAGATCGCCATGGTGCGCGTCGCCGAGCGCCTGCGCACCGAGGGCTTTGCCGCCAAGATGATCTTGCAGGTGCACGACGAACTCGACTTCGAGTGCCCGGTGGGTGAGGTCGACGCCCTGGTGGCCATGGTGCGCGAGGAGATGGAGGGCGTGGCCCAGCTGCGCGTCCCGCTCATCGCGGACGCGAGTGTGGGCGAGACCTGGGCTGAGGCGAAGTAATACTGGGCTAAGGCGAGATTATTCCGGACCGAGGCACAGTTTTTTAGCGGTTGGGGTTCAATGGTCGGGGCGCTTGCGTATTGGATGCGCAAGCGCCCCGATTGCTGATGCTGTGGGGGACGCGTCCGGCAGGAGGCGGATGGCGGCGCAGCGTGCGGGGCGTGGCCGCGGCCCCGGGGAACGGCCCTACACCACTTTTCGTGACGCGATACCGGCTCGCGCTGGGCTATGCGGTGTAGGCATAAGAAATCGTCCACAGTTCCGCGCGGACGTCGATATTTCGCACGGTGCACGCCCATGATAGCAAAACCTTTGTTCGTGGAGGTTCCGCGCGGACGCCGATATTTCGTGCGGCATGTGTCATCTCAGCCGCTTTTCCCGTTAAACATGAGGATTTCTGTTCGGGCCGGCTTTCGCCGGCCCGGATTTTTACCCGCAGTCCCTCTTCTCTAGTTCTCCTGCCGCAAATCGGGCGAAAAGGTAACGAATAATGAGACTTCCCGAGTAGACGGCCGTTTTGAAGGGCAAAAACCCAGTTCGCAAGGAAGGGAAACCCTCGTATACTTGGCGCTCCCTGAATTTCGTTACCTTTTCGCTTGATTTGCGGCAACGGACTCGGGTTGGGCGCCCATCGCGTCGACGATATGGTCGATCACGGTCAGCACGCCCGCCTCGTTGTTGCTGGGTGCGAGGAATTTGCCGTGGTCGTGCATGTGCTCGGCGGCGTTTGCCATCACGTAGCTGTGACCCACGATGTCGAGCATGGGGATGTCGTTGTAGGTGTCGCCGAACGCGGCGATGTCGGACAGGTCGATGCCCAGGTGCTGGGCGAGGTGCCGGATGCCCGAGCCCTTGTCGACGCCGATGTTCATGAAGTCGAGCCACTCGTTGCCCGCGCACGTCAGGTACAAGCGCGACGCGAATGCGGGCGAGTACACCTCGTCGTTCTTCTGCTTGCTGTCCCAACCCGGGAAGTAGATCGAGATCTTGTTGGAGTCGACGTCGAGCTCCTCGAAGGACTCGACGTAGGTGATGGAACGGTAATAGATGCTGACGACATCCTCGTGGCAGCGGTCGCGTTCGAGCACATAGGCGTCGTCAAAGGCGCACAGCACGGGCACGCTGCCCTCGGTTGCCGTGGCGAGGGCGAGCACCTCGTGGTACAGGTCGCGATCGATGAGGTCTCGGTAGACGAGTTCGTCGCGCAGGTAGACCGAGGCTCCGTTGTCGGCCACGAGCGCCATGTCCTGGTGGTGCGCGGGGAAGGACTCGCGCAGGGCGAGCGCCGGGCGGCCGCTTGCGGCGCAGAAGAGCACGCCGTTTTTCGCGAGCGCATCGATGCGCTCGTCCACGCCGGCGGGCATGGATTTATCGTCCGCGAGCAGGGTGAGGTCCATGTCTGTGGCGACGAGCTTGATCGAGTCCAGGTTGGTGTCGGAGAGATACGAGGGAAGCATAGGGTCCTTTCGTTTCGGGTCGTGGCGCGACTGACCTTGTCCGCCGGCATCGCGACTGGCCTGCCTGCATAACGACTGGTGTGCCGACATCGTGACGAGCCTTGTCCGCCGGCGTCGCGACCAATCTGCCGGGATCACGACTGACCTACCGGATCGCGATGAGTCTTGTCAGCCGGTGCCGTGCCTGGGCTGCCGGCATGGCGACTACCTTGTCCGCTAGCGCAGCGCCCGGCCTGCCGGCATCGCGACGAGTCTTGTCCGCCGGTATTGTATAGCTTGACGGCCGTCGCGGCGCGTGCGATGTTGGCGTTGTAATACGGTGGCAGTTTCTTTCGCGCGTCGCATGCTTGTGCGGCAAATCATATTCATAAAAACGAATAGCAAATGTAACTAAACGATTTCCTGGTATATCGCATGGGAGCACTCCTGTTTAGTGGAGTATTCTGCCCTGCAGCACGCGGAACTTTCACGCATTAAGTTGCAAGGGAGAGGGGATGGGCCCCCTCTGGTTGCGTCGTGCGGAAGGGGTCTCAGTCTACAACAGGAGGTATCATCATGACTCACGAGACTGTATCTGCAACTATCCAGCCTGCCATGCGCTCCCGCAGGGATTTTCTCAAGCTTTCGGGCATGGCGGCATTGGGCATGGGAGGCATGATGTTCCTCGCGGGCTGCGGCCCGGCTCCCCAGGGTGGCGACGAGGCGGCAGCGCCCGCAGGCGCCGCGACGTCTGCCCAGCTGGGCGACGGCAAGACGCTTGCGCGCGTTGGTATGGAGGCCGCATACGCCCCGTATAACTGGCAGGTTTCTGAGGAGTCTGAGTACACCATCCCCATCGAGAACGTCGACGGCGCCTACGCCGACGGCTATGACGTCCAAGTTGCCAAGATGATCGCCGAGGGCCTGGGCATGGAGCCCGTCGCGGTCAAGCTCGAGTTCGGCTCGCTGATCGACGCGCTCAACAGCGGCCAGATCGACATCGTGTGCGCCGGCATGTCCGTCACGCCCGAGCGTGCCGATGCCGCCGCGTTCTCCGATTCCTACGTCGACGACGATATCGTCATGATCTGCAAGAACGACTCCGCCTACGCGGGCGCCACGACGTTCGACGACCTCGCGGGTGCCTCCATCCTCGGCCAGGCTGCCACCATGTACGACGACGTCATCGAGCAGATCGAGGACGCCAACCACATGACCCCCGCCGAGACCCAGCCCATGGTGGTCGAGAACCTGCGCAACGGCACCTGCGACGTCATCACCTACTCCATGCTCTCGGCGCCCAAGCTCCTCGAGGTGTATCCCGAGCTCGTCGTGCTCGATATGGAGGACGCGTTCGAGGACTCCCTCATGCCCGACAACGCCGCCGTCGCCACGGAGAACGAGGCGGCCCTCGACCAGATCAACGAGATCATCGACGACATCGACGACGAGCAGCGCCAGGACATGTGGTCCGCTTGCATGGATCGCCAACCCGCGTAAGGCTCGCGCAGATCTCATCACCCGCACAATCGCTGTGCCTTACGGGCGCGCGACGGGCCGCATGGTCCGCGCGCGCCCGTAAGGTCATATCTCGGAACTAGGGGAGAGAGCATGACCTCCATCCTATCTGGCGCGGAGGGTACCCGGCGCGCCAAGCTCATCTCATTCATACGCGCAGACCATCGCTACGTGCTGCTGGGTACGAGCGCGATCGCGGCGCTGGGCATGGTGCTGTCCAGCCAGCCGCGACCTGCCTTTTGAGCTTTTTTGGCCGGCGCGTACACGCTCGAAGTCGCCATGTACTACCTGCTTGTGGCGTGGGTCGCGCTGAGCGTCGTGGCACTGGTGTTCAAGCTGGCGGCGTGGAAGACCCTATGTCCGGGTGTCGCCCTTCACGCGCCCGGCGGTCGTGCGCGCCTTGCGCTACGGCTCGTACGTCGTGTGCGCCATCACCGCCCCTCGCCGTCGATCGCATCGGCTGCGGCCTCGCCTCGGCTTGCAGGCGGTCGCCACCACCGCGCAGTCGCGCCCCACCTCCACGCTCGAGCATGCTCTTCATGCTCTACAACAGCCGGGCCATCTTCTTCTCAGGCTTTAAGACCACGGTGGCCCTGGCGGTGTTCGGCACGGTGATCGCGTTTTTCCTCGCCCTGCTCCTGGTGTTCTTGCGCATGCAGGTCATCGACCGGTCCGACAACGACTTCGTTCGGTTTTGGAAGGTCGTTGGCAGCGGCTTTGCCCGCGTGTACAGCACCGTGGTGCGCGGCACGCCCATGATGGTGCAAGCCATGATCATCTTCTTTGGCGTGTTTGGCCTGTTCAAGATGACCAACCTCACCACTACGCAGATCAACGCCATCTGGAGTACCTTCACCGCCGGTCTCGTCACCATCTCGCTCAACTCCACCGCCTACATGATGGAGGTCCTGCGCGGCGGCATCGAGTCGGTCGACGCGGGGCAGACGGAGGCGGCCCGCTCGCTCGGTCTCTCCCAATGGGAGGCCATGCGCACGGTCGTCTTTCCCCAGGGCGTCAAGTTTGCCATCCCGGGCCTGTCTAACGAGCTGATCATCAATATCAAAGATTCGTCCGTACTCTCGGTCATCGGCGTGTTTGACCTCATGTACGCCACTACCACGGTGGGCGGCATCTACTACGCCAAGTTCGAGGCGGCGCTCGTGACGAGCGTGATCTACCTGTGCCTCACCATGTTCGCGTCGTGGCTGCTGGGGCGCCTCGCCAACCGCCTCAACGTCAAATCGGTCAAGCTTGGCAGCACGTCAAACCAGCCCGTCAACGTCGAGGAGCGCTAAACCATGGTCATGAATGAAACAACGGCGGCCCCCGTCCCGGCCGTCGATCCGGCCCCTATCCGGCTCCCGTCACTGCCCCCGCGCAAGTCCCCGCCGACACGTATATGGTGCGCATCGAGGGCCTGCGCAAATCGCTTTGGCGATCTCGGGTTCTGCGCGACGTCAACCTGGACGTCGCACCCGGCGAGGTCGTCACCATCATCGGTGCCTCGGGTTCGGGTAAATCGACGCTCCTGCGCTGCCTCAACCTGCTCGAGACCCCGGACGCGGGCCACATCTGGTTCCAGGGCAGCGACCTCACGGCCGACCATGTGGACGTCAACCGCCTGCGTGAGGACATCGGTATGGTGTTCCAGGGCTTTAACCTGTTCAACAACATGGATGTGCTCGACAACTGCACGCTTGCGCCCGTCACGCTCAAAAAGATGAGCAAGGCCGAGGCCGAAGAGGTGGCGCTTGGGCACCTGCGGTCGGTGGGTCTGGAGGGCTTTGCGCACGCGGCGCCCTCCACGCTCTCGGGCGGCCAAAAGCAGCGCGTGGCCATCGCTCGTGCCCTGTGCATGGCGCCGAAGATCATGCTGTTCGACGAGCCGACCTCCGCACTCGACCCCGAGATCGTGGGAGAGGTGCTCGAGGTCATGCGCGGCTTGGCGCGCGACGGCATGACGATGGTCGTGGTGACGCACGAGATGGAGTTCGCGCGCACGGTCTCCGACCGCGTGGTCTTTATGGATCGCGGCGTCATTGCCGAGCAGGGGGATCCCGAGCGGATCTTCACGGCTCCGGAGCATCCGCGCACGCGCGAGTTCCTATCCAGATATCTTCGGGATT
>VOFI01000232.1_pt1 | contig 16001 bp, 20 predicted proteins | sample 5384131 | NCBI WGS metagenome assembly VOFI01 (sample SAMN12384728, study PRJNA508395) | human gut metagenome | isolation source: healthy gut H | host: Homo sapiens
GTTGCCCCACACATCCCAGCCCGGCGTTTTTTGCCGGGCAAACAGCTCCACGCGGGGCAGATCGCCCGCCAGCTCAATGATTTTGTCGCGGGTTACGTCCGGCTTTTTGCTGTGTTCCTCCACCGGGGAGATAATGAACTGATGGACACCGGCGCTGTGGCGTTTGGGTTTGCCTCGTTTGGCAAGCAGACAGATTTCCGCATTGCCTCTCGTCCAGTACCCCAGCCCATAAAACCATGTGGGGCTTTTCTTGTTGAGCTTCAACCAGACAAAGGCCACCGTCTTGAACGTAAAGCCCCATTGTGATGGTGTTTGGGTGCAAAAAAGCCGCCGTTCATAGCGGCAGCCTTTCACACAGTCTGCGGTCTATTTCCCTTACAAGTTCTTCGGCTTCCCCGTCCGTGGGCGGGGTATCATGTCTGCGATCCACTGGCACAGCACCGCAGCGGAAATGATCGCCCGGTAGATTTCTTTCTCATACTGAAATAATCCGCAAATGTCCATTCGTCCGAGTGTCCCATCGGTCACGCTCCTTTCTCTATGGCCGCTTTATTCCGCGGCAAAATCTTCATCCGACAGCTCAATGTCGTAGAGGTCAAAGGGTTCGTCCTCCGTTATCACGCGCCGCCTTTTCCGGCGCAGGGACGATAGGTAGCTGTCCACATCAAAGGTATTCTTTTTGTCGGCGTCCGAGAGGTATTTATAGCGGGGGTGGCGGATGATGTCGTATTTCTCACTGAAAAACGGCCTCACGCCGCGCACCTGCAAAATACACTTGCCTCCGTCCATCGTTGCAATTTCGTCTTGGCTCATCAGCTCCTTTCCGAGTTTTTGGTAGTTCAGTCCGTGGGAGGTCTGCGCGCCCCGGTTCTCGCTCTGGTTGTAGCTGTCAATGGTTTCCTTGCCCAGCACCTCCGCGATCTCCTTGGCGTTTTTGCCCCTGCCACTAAGGAACAGCGTACAGTCGCAGTTGTCGGAAATGATTTCCGCCGCGTCCTTGTAAATGGCCTTTAGCTGCGACTGGCTCTGCAAAATAATAGAAGCCGAGATTTCCCGGCTTCGGATGGTGGCGATCAGCTTATCAAAGTTTGGAATCTGGCCGATGTTGGCAAACTCGTCCAGAATCAGCCGCACATGGACGGGCAGCCGCCCGCCGTATTTGTCATCGGCCCGGTCACACAAAAGGTTTATGAGCTGGCTTTGCACCATTGCCAGAATGAAATTAAAGGTCGTGTCCGTGTCCGACATAATCAGGAACAGGGCTGTTTTTTTGTCCCCGATGGTGTCAAGTTCCAGTTCGTCGTCCTCCATCAGCTCCCGCACCTCCCGGATGTCAAAGGGCGCTAATCTGGCTCCGCAGCTTATCAAAATGGAGCTGCGGGTCTTGCCCGCCGACAGCAGGAATTTACGGTACTGGCGCACCGCAAAGTGTTCCGGGTCTTTTTCTTCCAGCCGTTCAAACATCTGGTCTACCGGGGATTGAAATTCCGGGTCATCCTCGCGGGTTTCGCTGGCGTTTATCATTTCAAGCAGCGTGGTGAAATTCATTTCATCATCTGGCGCTTCGTACCAGATATAGCCAATGAGGGCCGAATACAGCAGGCGTTCCGACTTCACCCAAAAATCCTCGGCGCTCTTTTCGCCCTCGCCCTTGGTGTTGCAGATCAGAGTGTTTACCAGCTTCAAAATGTCCTTTTCCGAATGGATGTAGCGAAACGGGTTGTAGCGCATACTCTTGGAAAAGTTAATGGTATTCAGCACTTTTACCCGGTAGCCGCACCGCACAAGGAGCTGGCCCACCTCGCCGATCAGACTTCCTTTCGGGTCAGTAATCACGAATGAGGTTGGGTAGTCCTTGGACACGCACTGCATGAGGTTGGGCTTCACAAAGAACCGAGTCTTGCCGCTGCCGGAACCGCCGATCACCAGCACATTTTTATTCCGGGCGGTCTTGGGGTCTTTGGGCCGGTTGTTCATGGTGAGGCGTTCCGTCTGGGTCAGGAGGATGTTGTTGTCAAACACCGGGTCGATGTACGGGGCTATATCTTTCGGCCCGCCCCAACGGGCGCTGCCGTACTCGACGCCCCGGCGATATTTCTTGGCGTTCTTGCTCTTGCAGTACACCATAAGCCGCAGCGCCGCGCCTTTTCTTGCTTGCGGCAATGTCCTTGCGGATCGAGGGGCCGTTCCTCCCGCTGCAACTTCTTGGCCGTGAACTCCTTGAACGCCTGTTCCATGTTGTCGGCGTCCTTGGCCTTGAAAATCACGATGTAGTGCCGGGGGGCTGGGTAGTGGCGTCTTTCCGCAGCGTGAAGTCCACGCCGTATTTCTTGGCGTAGGGCTTAAACAGTCCAATGTTGGCGTCGGTGATCTCGATATTGGACAGGGCCGCCCCGTGCTTTTTGAGCTGCTTTAGGCTCTGCTGGCCGTGGTGCAGCTTGGTCTTGCCCTTGTTTTGGGTTTCCAGAAACTTGCGGGCCGCCGCTTGCAGCACTTGGATTGTCAGCTTGGCCGATTTGATGGAAAAGGCTATTGTCTTTTGGGTTACTTCCTCCTGCAATCGCTATCCCTCCTTTCGCAGAAGTGCGGCGGGACGGTTAAGGTGGCACCGTCAGCCGCCGCAGGAAACAGAAAAGGGACAGCCGCTTGCGCCGGTTGTCCCCGATTAAATCCTCACCCGCAGGCCGGAAAGATCGTCGGCACGGATGCCAACCAGATACCAGTTGGCCCCGTACTCAATGCGGGTGGGCTTCCACCTGCCGCCCACCATCACGTCAAAGGTTTCTCCACAGTGCAGGCCGCCGTAGTAGTCCGCCAGATCAAAGCGAATGTCGTAACGGTCGCTGCGCTCGTCGAAAATCAATGCACCCTGTTTCATAGGGCCGTCCTCCTTTCAGATTTTGCCGGTGTTCATGTCATGGGCCACCAGCGCGGCATAGTAACCGTTGATCGTGCTGGGCGCATTGAACAGCATAGCCAGCAGGTATTTCTTGATGTTGCGGATTTCCGAAGTGTTCTTGCTCAAACAGTCAAAGACAAACTCAATGTGAGAGCTGTCCAGCTCTGCCGGGTAACGGCAGGGAAAGCATTTGCGATAACAGGCCCTTGGCTTTCAGGGATAAGTCCTTGTTCCGCAGGTGGTGATTGGACATCACCGTGTAGCCCTTGTTACGCTCTACACGAAATACTGCCATATTCTCAACTCCTTTCACTCGAAATGTCACCGCGTCGTAGGCGGTCAGCTTGCCCGGCTGGTAGGGACATTCCGCATAGACGCAGAATTGATATTTCCAGTGCGGGCGATAAAAGCGGCAGGTGCCGCAGTCCCTCCGGCGTGACCGCCTCGCCGCTGTCGTAGTGGTCGAAACCGGGCTTGTCCTGCATGAGCTGTTCAAAGGCCCGATCGCTGCCGGAAGTGAAGTACATAGGCCGTCGCCTCCTTTCTGCTTTTGGGCAAAAAGAAAAGCCGCAGACTTTTTTCAAAATCTGCGGCTTGGCCGGGGAACAGAAAAGGGCGCTGTCATGCTTGACAACACCCTGTTTCTGTCTGATAATTCAGTTGTTTTGACACGCCCCGTTTTCCGCTGCCCTAAAAAACATTGATTTTACTGGGTTTTTTCATGTTTTCTTATGGCACCACGGTTAAGGCATTGGCGCTTTTCGCGCCAATGCCCATTCACAGCAGCCCGCAGTGCGAGCTGCCGCAAGGGTTTGCGGGTTTTGGAAATTGACGCTTTTTTCGAGGTTCCCAGAACGGTTTCCAGCGTGTCCCCCGATGCAGGGCATTTCGCGCACGAGAGAATATTCCGGCAGAGTCTTGGCGAGAGCCTGCATCTGTGTTAAAATAGCGTCACGGGACGCCTCCACTGTGTGGAGGACTCGTATCGCTTCCGTAATGACGATCTGCGTGGATGGTGCATTGGGAAGCACAGGGATACCGTTTTGAGCTGTGGCAAAGATGAGTGCTGCCATACGTTCGCAATTGCGGTATCCCTTTTTTTCAGCCCATTTGCGAGGATGTGAGTGGTGTGACGATACCGCAGGACAAAGTCCGAAAGCTTGTGCCGCCCTGCATGGTCGTTCATGAGCTCCTGCATACCGGGCAAAACCTGATCACAGATGGCGTTAAAATCGACCTTTGCCTTGATCAGCATGGAGGTCATTTGGTAATATTGTCGCGCCAGAAGCTGAAGCTCCCGATATGTATCCTCCGGCAGCTTGGTCGGTTGAAGTTCCTGCCAATAAGCCAAACCGTACAAAGCGATCTGCATAGCGTCGATCCGATCGGTCTTCACCTTGCGGATACTTTGTGAGCAAAACCGCTTCATCCGCAGCGAATTGACGACGGAGACGAATATTCCATTCTCCAACAAAGCAGTCACCACCGGGCAATGGTAGCTGCCGGTGCTTTCCAAAACGGCATGAACCGTGTGCTGGATTTCAAATGGAGTGTACACGATTTCTCCCCCTGGCTTCATTCCGCACACGGTACTTTTTCCTTTGGACACATCGATCCCGATACTGAGCATGGGCATTCCTTCTTTCCTGATAAAATATTGCAATGCTTTCGCACCGGCTTATTACGATTCAATTTGGTTCGTGACACGCACGCGGCATAGCCGGAGCAACCTGCTCAATCGAATCTTTATAACAAGAGGGCGGAGGACTGTTTACAGCTCGAGCGCTTGGATCACCAAAGAAACCGTCCATCCATTGCCCTCCCATTATAACAAAAATAAGCATAGTCTCCGAGGCTTCATATCCGCTTCGGGTGCTATGCTTATTTTGTACCAGACAAAGATAAGCGGCGGTTGAGAATTGATAACTTTCTGATAATAGTGTGGCTTCCCCATAGCTGTTCCACGCCCTTTGCGGTATTGTGTCCCATTACAAAGGAGGTCGATACAATATGCCAAAACGACGAGCAAACGGAGAAGGCAATATCCGAAAGCGCAAGGATGGACGATGGGAGGGCCGCTACACAGTCGGCCACGATCCGGAAACCGGCAAAGCCATCATCAAAAATGTCCTAGGCAAGACCCAGGCAGAAGTCAAGGAAAAGCTGAAGAAAGCCATCGAGGAAAACGTGGGCATCGACTACGGGCGGGCCAAGACCTACACGGTGGGTAACTGGTTAGAAGTGTGGTACGAGAACTATGCCAAAATCAAAATGCGCCCATCCACCTACCTGACCTATCATGGCTACATCGAAAACCACATCAAGCCGCAGCTCGGAAAGATCCCGTTGAATGATCTGACGACGCTGCATCTGCAACAGTTCTACAAGAAATTGTTGGCGGAAGGGCGGGTAGAGCGGATCGAAGCACAGAAGCAGCCCAAGGGACTGAGCGCCAAAACAGTACGCAACATCCATCAAATCATTTCCGCTGCCCTGAAGTTGGCAAACGAGCAGCGGCTGATCGCCCGCAATCCGGCAGACGGCTGTGCCTTGCCGAAGGCGGAGCGCAAGGAAATGCAGACGCTTCCTGTTGAGCAGCTGACGTCCTTCCTCTGCGAGGCAAAAGACAGCGGCGTGTTCGCCCTGTACTACATCGACCTGACCACCGGCCTGCGGCGGGGCGAGTTGCTCGGATTAAAATGGTCGGACATTGATTTGAAAAATGGAGACCTCCGGGTTCGGCGGCAAATCGGCCGCATCAACGGCAAGATCATGGAGATGCCGCTGAAAACGAAAAACGCCTACCGCACACTGCCCCTGTCGACAGATGCGATAGACGTTCTGATGCAGCAAAGAAGAAAAACGGGTAACAGCGAACGGGTATTCCCATCGCCCACCGGAGGCCCCATGTCGCCGGACAGCGTCCTGCACATGCTGCACCGCGTCCTAAAGCGGGCAGGGTTGCCGAAGGTGCGGTTCCATGACCTGCGCCACACCTTCGCAACGCTGGCACTGCAAAACGGCGTGGACATCAAGACCGTGTCTGGTATGCTGGGGCATTTTTCGGCAGGCTTCACGCTGGACACTTATGCGCATGTAACGACCTCCGCCAAGCGTGAAGCGGCAAAAACAATGGGCAGCCTTCTCTCTGGTGCGGTATAGTGCTTTCCGCTACCCGCTCCCGTTGGGGTCAGCGTTTGGGTCAGAAAAAATGGGAAGTAAGTTATTGGGCACAAAAGTACGGGAAAAGTCCTGATTTCGTGAGAAATCAGGACTTTCTGGTTGCGGAGGCAGGACTTGAACCTGCGACCTCCGGGTTATGAGCCCGACGAGCTACCAACTGCTCTACTCCGCGATATTGATGGTGCCGGTGACCGGACTCGAACCGGTACGGTATCGCTACCGGGAGATTTTAAGTCTCCTGTGTCTGCCATTCCACCACACCGGCGGATATCGACAATACCTAATATACCACATCCCCGGCCCGGTGTCAACACTTTTTCCCGAAAACATCAAAAATCGTGGAGTGCCCCGGCTAAATATGCGGTCTGCCTCATTTTGCTGGATAAATAGATGTGTATCCAACGGAGTTTGCGGAAAAAATCGTTGTATCTTATGTTAAAATGCTGTATAATATTTAGGATTTTATGCGTTATGCACCGGAGAGGAGAAACACACGATGAACGATCGCAAGGGCTTCGGATCAAACTTCGGTTTTCTGATGGCCGCTGTGGGCTCGGCTGTGGGGCTGGGCAATATATGGGGCTTCCCCAACAAAATGGGTGCCAACGGTGGCTTCCCCTTCCTGATCCTGTATCTGGCGCTGGCGCTGTGCTGCGGCGTTATCATCATGCTGGGTGAGCTGGCGCTGGGCCGCAAGACGGGCCATGGCGCTGTGGGCGCTTACCAGAGCATCTCCAAGCGCTTCAAGTGGCTGGGCTGGCTGGGTATTGCCGCTGCGGCGCTGATCTTCAGCTTTTACAGCGCTCTGGGCGGCTACTGTCTGCGCTATGTGGTGGTGAACTTTGGCAACCTCATCGGCGCCGAATTTGGCACCAATGGGGTGGGCGGCGCCGACGTGTTTCAGGGGCTGCTGAGCCAGCCCGACGTGTCCATCGCCTTTGCGCTGGCCTTCATGCTCATCACCATGCTGGTGGTCATGAGCGGCGTAGGCGGCGGCATCGAGCGGGTCTGCTCCGTGGGGATGCCGGCCCTGTTCTTCATCCTCATCATCTGCATCATCCGCTCCTGCACCCTGCCGGGTGCGGTGGACGGCCTGAAGTATATGTTCGTCCCCGGCTGGGCCGTAGCCAACGGCATCATCGACGAGGCTCCCGGCTTCTGGAGAGTCCTCACCGCCGCCGGCGGGCAGATGTTCTTCTCCCTGTCTCTGGGCGCCGGTGTCATGATTACCTACGGCTCCTATCTGGACAAGAAGCAGGATCTGGGCAAGAGCGCCATGATCATCGTGGGCATGGATACCGTGGTGGCCCTGATGGCCGGCCTGTGCGTCATTCCCGGGCGCTTCGCCTTGGATCCCAGCGGAGATCTGGGAGGCCCGGAGCTGCTGTTTATCACCATGCAGAACGTGTTCGATAAGATGGGACCCGCCGGTCCCGTGTTCGGCATCCTGTTTTACCTGCTGGTGTTCTTTGCCGCCATCTCCTCCTCCATCTCCATGCTGGAGGTCATCGTGGCCCATTTCTGCGATAAGGCACGGGAAAAGGGCAAGGGCGACCGCCGCAAGCTGTATTCCGCCATTGCGGTGGTGATCTGTGCGGCCCTGTGCGCTCTGGTCTGCGCCGACGGTATGGGCAGCAATCACATCTCCCCGGCGGAGCTGCTGGGTCTGGCCGGCGCCAAGCTGCCCGGCTGGAGCACCAGCTGGCTGGGTCTGTTCGACAGCGTGGCCGAGGGCCTGCTGATGCCCTTGGGGGCGCTGCTCATGTGCCTGATGATCAGCTGGGAGCTGAAGCCGGATACCCTGCGGCAGGAGATCCTCCTCAACGGCGAGAACCGCCCTTGGGTCTATGATTTCTTCCGTCTCTGCGTCAAGTATATCACGCCGCTGTGTATGCTGATGATCCTGTACGGGCAGATCTCCGATTTCTTCATTGTCTGATAAATAAAACCAATAGGGGGACGCCATGCGTCCCCCTATTGGTTTTATGGGGCCGGGTCATCAGACCCCGGCGTGCTTTCCGACTGCGGACGCCCGTATCCTTCTTGTCATCTCCTCTGGTCAGACGCAATGTATTTTTCGTCTCCGTGGAGAAAAATTCCGGGAGTGCCGGTATCGAAACAGGCCCCGTCCATCGGACGGGGCCTGTTCTTGCGCTTTTGGGGAATTTGCAGCTCCTCTTACCGCAACCTGACTTACCCGTAGTACGCCATGAGCATATCCACCACGGTGCCGTAGCTCTGGACGCCACGGCTCTCGCCGTTGCTTTTGAGGAAGGAGTCGTAGACCCTGCTGGCAGCGTCGTTCACCGGCCCCTCGAAGGCCGCCCAATAGGCGCTGTTCTGCCGCAGGTCTGCCACCACCGTATCCGGCAGTGTATCCCGGATGACCTGCCACCGGTCCGGGTCCGCCCGGTACAGGGCGTTGCCCAGATGCACATACCCCATCAGCAGCCCGGAATACCGGTACACCGGGTCGCCGCTGGCCAGAGACACCGCAATGGCAATGAAGTTGCACTCCTGTTCCGAGGCGATGCCCCGCTGATGGGCCATCTCATGGACGATGGTGGAGGGCAGGAAGCTGGCGGGGCAGTCCACATTGAGGTTGGCCTCCCCGGTGAAGGGAAAGTAGAAGCCCGTGAAGTCCATGGCGCTGAGCGCTGTGGAGCAGCTGATGGCCTTGGGCGTGTGATCCTTCATCCGCAGACAGGGAACTCCTCATAGGAGGGGGCGTACACCGACGTGGCGGCGGCGAAGATCTCCTGCCGGGACACGGCAAAGCAGCCATTCTCGTCCCGCTGCACACTGTCTGCCACCTGTGCCAGCTGGTGGGCAAAATCCGCCGTGACGGCCTCTAACTCCTCCACGGTACAGGAGCGGGCATAGATGCCGGACTGCTGCTGGAAGGAGTCGGCATAGTAGTTGACGCCCCACAGCAGGCAGAAGCCCGCATAGATGCTCAGCCCGCTGCACACCACCGTCAGGAAGAAGCGGTACAGAGTCCGGCCCCGGTGGGGCTGGGTCACCAACCGCCGGAGGACATTGGCTACATAGAAGATAGCCACCGATAGCAGCACGATATATGCCACCTCTGCCATAGAGGTGCGGAACAGATAGCAGACGCTGGCCACCGCCCGCTCCCAAGGCATGATGACGTGGCGGCTGAGCCAGTTCATCAGCCCCGGCACCGGCCGCAGGGCGAAATACACTGCCAGCAGAGCTACCACGGCCAAAAGCCACCGGTGCAGTCCCCGGTGGCGTCTGTAAAACTCCCTCATAGCGCTCACAGTTCCAGCGGGCGGCCCGTCAGATCCATTACCGTCCGCAGTGTCGCCAGCAGGCGGCCCGTTTCGTCGGTGATGTCCGTGTGGCAGAAGCAGAGAGACTTGCCCATGCGATCCACGTGGCCCACGGCGATGAGGGTGCTGCCCAGCCCCGCCGCATCCAGAAAGTCGATGGAGGCGTTGACGGTGAGGCACACCTCCTGCCGCAGGGTCAGGACCGCCGTTCCGGCGGCGATGTCCGCTAAGGCAAACAGGATGCCGCCGTGGGCCGTCCCCCAGCGGTTCAGGCTCTCCGGCTGAAGCGTCAGCTCCACACGGGCCTCGCCGTCCTGCAGGTCCGTCACCCGGATGTGATTGTGTACGGTAAATGGCTCGGCCTTGGTGCCGTAGGCCAGTAATTTCTCTTTCAGTTGGTTGGTCATATGCGCTCACTCCGCCGCTGCTAACAGCGCCTTGGTATAGTCCTCCTTGGGATGGTCGTAAAGCTCCTCCACCGGCCCCTGCTCCACGATGCGTCCCCGGTGCATCACAAGGCACCGGTCGCAGATCTCATACACCACGTTCAGATCGTGGGAGATAAACAGGTACGACAGCCCGTACTCTCGGCGCAGCCGGGCGATGAGCTCCAGTATCTGAGCCTGAATGGTGACGTCCAGCGCCGACACCGCCTCGTCAGCGATGATGAGCCCCGGCTTCTGGATCAGGGCCGTGCCGATGCACACCCGCTGCCGCTGGCCGCCGGACAGCTCCGACGGGTACATTTTGCCGCACTCCGGCGGCAGACCTACCAGCTCCATAATTTCCGCCACCCGCCGCCGTACCTCGGCGGCGTCGTATTTCCCGTAGATCCGCAGGGGTTCGGACAATATCCACTCCACCGTGCGGCTGGGGTTCATGGCGCTGGCCGGGTCCTGAAACACCATCTGAGGGCGCTTGCTGTGATGGATGATCTCCCCCTCACAGTCCGGCAGCATCCCCAGAATGGCACGGGCCAGCGTGGATTTACCGGAGCCGGACTCCCCCACCAGCCCCAGTATCTCGCCCCGGTACAGGTCAAAGCTCACGTCGTGGAGCACCTGCTGCCGTCCCCGGCGCAGCACGCCGGAGGGCCGATACCACACATTCAGGTGCCGCACCTCCAGAATGGGTTCGCTGTTCATAGCTTCCTCCTTGTGGGAATGGCGGCAATGAGCCGCTGGGTATAGGGAGCCTGCGGGTGGAAGAAGATCTGGTCCACCGGCCCCGTCTCCACGATGCGGCCCTTTTCCATCACCGCCACACGGGTGCAGAGCTTACGCACCACATGGAGGTTGTGGGAGATGAAGAGAATGGACATTCCCATCTCCCGGTTCAGCCGCTTCAGCAGGGCCAGTATCTGGGCCTGAATGGTGACATCCAGCGCCGTGGTGGGCTCGTCCGCCAGCAGCAGACGGGGCCGGGCCACAATGGCGGCGGCGATCATCACCCGCTGGAGCATTCCGCCGGAGAGCTCGTGGGGGTACTTGCGATAGACCCCCTCCGGGTCCGGTAGCTCCACGTCCCGCAGAGCCTGCAGGGCCCGCTGCCGCCGCTCCTGCGCCGACAGGTCCGTGTGGACCCGCAGGCACTCCTCCACCTGCTTACCGATCCGCATGGTGGGATCCATGGCGCTCATAGGCTCCTGAAACACCACACAGATATCCTTGCCCTGAATGGCACGGATGCGCTGGCCGCCTGCGTGGAGCAGATCCTCGCCGTCCAGCAGGATGCGGCCCCGGAAATCCGCCTGCTCCGGCCGCAGCAGGCAGCGCCAGAATGACGTTGTAGGTGCCGAAGCCCAGAAGGGAGATGAACACCAGCGCCAGCAGGATACTGGGAAAGGCGGTGACAGCGTCGTTGACCCGCATCAGCAGCTCGTCCACCAGCCCGCCGAAGTAGCCGGTGAGGGCGCCCACCAGCGTTCCCACCACGGCGCCGATGGTCACGGTGCAGGCGCTGATGAAGAAGGTGGTGCGGGCGCCCACCATGACCCGACTGAAAATATCCCGGCCGAAATTGTCCGTACCGAACAGGTGCCGCAGGGAGGGCGCAGCGAATTTCTCGCTGCCGGACATGGCCGTGGGGGCATAGGGCGTCCAGAAGCAGCCCACCAGCGCCATGGCCGTGATGACCGCCGTGATGGCAAGGCCGATGCGGAGATAGTGATTCTTTTTCTGGTGCAGCAGCACGGAGCCTGCCCCCTTTCCATAGAAATTTCTCTTTACAAATGTGTGCGGCTCAATCCGTCAGCCGCAGACGGGGATCCAGCCGCTGATTCAGCAGATCCCCCAGCAGGTTCACCAGCACCACCCAGAAGGCCACCAGTACCACAATAGCCTGCACCACCGGATAGTCCCGGTTGGAGATGGAGGTCAGCAGCAGCCGCCCCAGCCCCGGAATGGCAAAGACCTGCTCGATGACCACAGAGCCTGCCACGATATCCGCCACCGTCATGGCCAGAAAGCTCACCACCGGCGGCAGGGCGTTTCGCAGCACATGGAGGTACAGGGTGGCCCGCCGGTCGTTGCCCCGGCTGTACGAGGTGCGGACGTAGTCCTTGTTCATCTCCGCCAGCAGCGCCGAGCGCAGCATCTTCACCGTCATGGCGATGCGGGGGATGGCGATAGCGGCGGCGGGGAAGACCAGATAGCCGGCGCTCTGCCAGAAGCTCTCCGCCGGTGAGACGAAGCTCCCCGGCACGAACCACCGCAGCAGCAGGCCGAACAGGTACGTCAGCAGGATGCCGGTAAAGAAGGCCGGCACCGCCATCAGTACCTGATTCACCACCGTCAGGGCCTTATCCAGCGCCCCGCCGCTGTGGCGGGCGGTGAACAGTCCCAGCGGGATGGACAGCACCACGATCAGCAGAAACGACAGCAGGGTCAAAAGTCCCGTCACGGGAATTTTCCCCTGCAGCATCTGGCTCACCGGCATACTTGGCGGTGGGGTCGCCGGGGATGATGCGAAAGGCCAGAAAGGCCAAAAATGAGACGATGACCATGGTCAGCAGCATCCACACGATCTTCTTTGCCGCATATTTCATGGTCATCGCCTCATTTCTATGGGGACGGTCTCGCCGTCCTTATTTCACAAAATGCACCGTGGACAGATCCAGCACATAGATGGGGTAGAACTCCAGCCCCGCCAGATTCTGACGCATGGCCACCAGATCCGCCAGATCCTGAATGTACAGGTTGGCGGCGGTGTCGGAGAGCATGGTCTCCATTTGCTTGTAGATCTCCGCCTGCTGCGTGTCGTCGGAGGCGTTCATGGCCTGCGTGAACAGCGCCATCCTCCGCCGTCACCGTTGCGCCATTATGGAACTTCACACCCTCACGCAGGGTAAAGGTATAAGTCCTTCCGTCCTCAGACAGCTGGTAGCGCTCCGCAACAGCGGGGATCAATTCACCCTTGGAATTGGGCTTTACCAAGCCCTCAAACAGGTTGAACAAGACCTCTCTGGTTCCTGCGGTCACCATCCGGTGAGGGTCAAGACTGTCATCCAGGTCCTTGGCGATGCCAACGGTGATCTCTCCGCCGCTGACTGCTTCGCCGCCGTTATTTCCTTGTCCGCCCTGATCTTTGCTGCCGTCTCCGCAAGCGGTGAGTACGGTGCAGACCAGTCCCAGCGTCAGGAAAAGAGCCAATAGTCTCTTCTTCATGTCTTCTCCTTCCTTGCCGCCCTTTCGGCGGCAGGCCAGAAATAATGGTCGCCCCCGGCCTGTGTGATCGTGTGGCATCACCCGGCGAGGGCCTGTCGATATGCAGTTGTCGAAGTGCAATGTACCACATTTCCCCACGGTTTGCAAGAGAAAGTTTCGTTTTTGCAAAAAAATGCGGGGAAAGCGCTCACACTTCCCCAGCAAAAACCCGGCAGTCCGCAAAAAAGCACCGGCATCCCCTGAGGGGATGCCGGTGCGGGAGCTGTGCTGTCAGTTGGTCTCCGTTGGCGGAGCGGGAGGCTCCTCCGGCGGCATGGGCTCCTGATCCCGGTGGACGTATTCGCAGGCCTCCAGCGGCATATGACGCTTTTCCAGCCGCCGGTCGGTGAGGTACTTTACCAGCGTCTGCAGGCAGGCGAAGATGGGGACGCCCAGGAACATTCCCAGCACCCCGGCAAAGCCGCCGCCCACGGTGATGGCCACCACCACCCAGAAGCTGGAGATGCCGGTGGCATCGCCCAGGATCTTGGGGCCGATGATGTTGCCGTCGATCTGCTGCAGAACGATGATGAACACGATGAAGATCAGGCACTGCTTGGGGCTCACCAGCAGGATCAGGAAGGCACTGGGTACTGCGCCCAGGAACGGCCCGAAGAAGGGGATCATGTTGGTGACGCCAACCACCACACTCACAAGGGGCGTGTAGGGCAGTGAGAAGATGGAGCAGCCGATGAAGCACAGAATGCCGATGATGAGGGAGTCCAGCATTTTGCCCCGGACGAAGCCGCTGAAGATCTGATTCGTCTTGCGGGTGGCCCGCACCACCCAGCGGGCCTGCTCCTCCTGCAGGAGGGCATACAGCAGCTTGCAGCACCGGGCCAGACTCTTCTCCTTCATGGCCAGCAGGTACACGGAGATGATGATGCCCACCAGGAAGTTGGTGGTGAAGGTCACAAGACCCCAGATGCCTGTCCAGATGCCGCCGGTGATGGTGGTGAGCATCTGCTGGGCGCCGGGCAGTACCTGCTCCGTCAGCACCTTCATGAGGTCATTGTAGTAGTTCTCCAGATTCGTCTCCATCCAGCCGGCGATCTCCGGGTTCTTCTCCAGCAGATTGGTGACCCAGACATATATCTTATTATAGTAGCTTTCGGCGTTGTTGATAAGCATGGCCACGCTGTCGATGAGTTGGGGGATCAGCACGCTCATCAGCAGATACAGCAGGTATGCCACCACGGCCCACGTCAGCAGGATACTGACACCCCGCAGCAGACCGCCCCGGAGCTTGGGCTCCTGACCCTTGCTCAGCCGCTTCAGCCCCTTACGGATCAAGCCCTCGATCCAGTTGACGATGGGTGCCAGCAGATAGGCCATGGCGAAGCCGTACAGCACCGGGGCCAGCACCGTCACCAGCTTGCTCAGATAGCGCTGGAGGGTGCCGTTCATATAGAATGTATCGTAAAAAGCAAGGATGGCGCAAACGGTGAGAAACACCGTCAGGCCCCATTTGAAATAGTGGCTTTTTTGCTGCTTCATGGGTGGAGCCCGCCGCCAATGCAAGCCCGCCGGGCAAATTTTTCTTTAAGAATGTGTGCAGAAACCGTTCAGGACTTCTCCGGTAGCACCCATTGCTTTTTCCGACAGAGAGGAGTATAATAAAAGTGCTATGCTGTCTTCTGCGGAAACACAAAACCGAGAACCGTGTGCAAAAGAGGAGAACCGGTATGGATAAAAAGCTTCTGTTTATCGTCAATCCACGTGCGGGGCGCACCAAGTCCTTTGCACCGCTGTTTGATGCGGTGGCCTGCTTTTCCAAGGCGGGCTATCTGGTGAAGGTATTCCTCACTGAGGGACGTGGAGACGCCACCCGTGCGGCGGCGGAGCTGGGCGGAGCATACGATCTGGTGGTCTGCGCCGGCGGCGACGGCACCTTCAACGAGATGGTGTCCGGCCTGATGCAGCTGCCTGAGTGTCCGGAGGTGGGCTATCTCCCCAACGGCAGCACCAACGACTTTGGTGTTTCGGCAAAGTTTCGCTACCCTTTTTCAAGCTTCTATGTTAATATATAGTCGTATTTTTTGAGTGCCGGGCGTAGAACAACAAACCGGAAGAAATACCGCCGCCGATCGGACCTCTTCAACAAAGCGAAAGCGGCAGCGTGGCTGTTACTGAGTCAATTCCCGTTACGGCTGATAACAAGCGAGACTCTTGAGAGTAAAGGAAGCTTTGAAACCATCGGTTTCAAACGGCTCTTTTGCCCACTTTTCCAGCTGCTGGGAAAAGTGGGCCGCCGGAGGCACAAAATGCAGCATACTTTTTGCCAACAGCAGCAAAAAGTATGCAAAAAATGCCGCCAGAAACCGATGGTTTCTGGACTTCCTTTTGTGTGCAAGAGTTGCTTCCTAAATTCCGCCGAAGCAGGGAATCGGCGTTCTTCTACTCACGCTGCCGCTACATTGGGTGGTTGAAGGGGGTAGTTCTTCTACCGGGGGAATCCATACTCCCAAGCGGCAGAACCACCAGTTTCTTCATCTGGGCGGGAGCGGCAGCGGGGCTGCTGCTGAGTCAATTCCCACGACATCTCATATCGAACGAAACTCTTGAAGGTAAAGGAAATCCAAAAACCATTGGTTTCTGCTGGCGTTCTTTGGTGCCTTTCTGCCCGGAGGCAAACACACATCATTTTTCACGCATATTTCTCTGCTTTTTCAGGTAACTTACAGCATAGGGGCGTATACTGACGTATACGCCCCCCGAAGGCGTTCCCGGCCCATGCGCGCCGGGAACGGACATTTCATCATCGGAAGGAGGCGGCAGGATGGAAGCTCTGCTGCGGGAGCTGTGGCAGCTCCGGGAGATACAGGAGCTGGCGCAGCTGATGGAGAGCGGCGGCGGCCCGGCACTGGTGACGGGCCTGAGTCCGGTACACCGGGCCATGACGGCGGCAGCGCTGCGGCT
>VOFI01000399.1_pt1 | contig 16001 bp, 28 predicted proteins | sample 5384131 | NCBI WGS metagenome assembly VOFI01 (sample SAMN12384728, study PRJNA508395) | human gut metagenome | isolation source: healthy gut H | host: Homo sapiens
TTCCTCAAAATCCTCGGTCAGTTCTTCCGCTTGCTCAAATACAATAACGGGAGTTTCAAATATTTCAGAATATTTCTCGATCTGCTCGTCGGTAAGCGAACAGCTGTCCCATTCGCCGTATTCGTTTTTGCAGTTTCCCGACACATAAAAAGTACCGTGAACGAGACAATCTCCAACCATTCTGTTTGGTTCGGAATTATTCAGCAGAAACTCGTCGTTGCACCAGACAAGAGCGTCCTGCTTTGGTTCGAAATATATCGGCTCGATACAGCCTTCGACCACAGACTGCATAGCATGGATATCGTGCCGAATTTCCGCTTTATATGGTGTTTTGCCGTTCTCCACTACAAGAATTTTCATCATATCATTATGGTCTGTCCGAGTAATATCAAAGTCAATAGGCTTAAATCCAACGCTGTTGCAGAAGTAAAACCTTTATTTTTGCCCTCACAGACCTCTATAACATTAGAAACGGACATCGACTCGCCGTAATATCCGGGAGGTGTTTTGTCCGAATTGCAGAGGGCAAAAACGCTTTCAAGGCTTTTGCAGTTTACCGTACCGCCGTAGATCTGACGGTATATGGACGAATCCACGCCGCCGTGTGCCTGTGCGTAATCATAATTCATAAAAGCAAGCTTGTTACTGTCCTTGTCGTGATCGATCTGAAATATGCGTATTTTCATCTGCGGAGCTTCTATCTGCGCAAGCCGTTCAACTGCCCATTTTGGAATCTGATCATAGTCCGCAACTCCGCAGAAATCCTCACGGTAAAAATGCGCCTTCTCGCCGTCCGCAAGAAACTGCCCGAACACCTTTCTGCCCGATTTTTCGGGATCGCAGCCAAAACCTCCCGTTGCGTAGAAATACTGATTTATGGGGCTCTTGAACTGCTCATTAAGAATTTCCGGCTTAAGGATCAACAGCTTTCTTTCGTAGTCCTGCGGCTTATCGGAGTGAACGCACTGCTTTTCTCCCACAAGTCCGAGCTTGCTATATTCCTTTCTGACCTCATCGATAAAGCCGTTAAGCACGGCAGGATGAGAATCAACGCAATATTCCCGCATTTCTTTTTGGGAAATATATGGGGGATAACAGACCTTGCCCACTCCTTATTTTCATGTGAGAAACGTCCGTCATCATTCTTATTCAGAATACTTACCGCCAGCACCCACATTGTGCGGTCATAACCGAAATCGGCAAGCGCTGTCCTGACCGCTGTATCGCTTAAATAATAGCCGTCAAAATTATCCGCAATAGCTTTTTCTATCGCATTTTTACATCGGATATTTTCTTTCTGACTTTCACGGTATGCCTCGATCTCTCCGCTTTGTTCAGCGTTTTCAAAAGAATGTCTATAAAGATAACTCATGATACAACCTCCTCATCTTCATTGCAATAATCCCACAGCGGACAATCACTGCAGTCATCATGCATAGCGCAAGTCCTCTCAATCTCTTCCTCTGAGATACCGCAGTCACGGCGTTCTCTTTCGGGAGCATTTCGCCATATCGTAAGCGTCACTCCGCTATCATCGCACTCCGTTTCTACGCTTACGGGATCACCGTTTTCATCAAAAAGCCCCGAAAATACGCTTTTTCCGTTGTCTGCCATTACTTGTGCAAAAATTATTTTTTCATAAAATTATACCTCCAAAATTGTCTGTTTCATCGTCAAACAGCGAAAGTTGGCGAACCGCCCGTAATCTCTCGCTTGTATCGTAATTTGAAATTAAAAGCTCCGCATACTGCGAACCTCCATCGTATCTTTGTGCAAGGTTGTTTATTCTTGAAATTTCCTCGATGTGAATATTCGGTTTGTCCCACAGCTCACGGATTTCTGGACAGTCATTGTAGGAAACAAGGAATTTACCCTTGATATCCATTAGCGAATCTCTGAGCCTAATATGATCCTTGGTTTTAAAACCCGTCCTTGTAGTAGTTTTCGGTTGCAAAATACGGCGGATCGCAGTAAAAAAAGCTGACGGGGCGATCGTACTGCCTTATCAGCTTTTCAAAATCCTTGTTTTCAACTACTACCTTCTGCAATCTTCTTGCCGCCAAGTCTATCATCGGGAAATCCGACCAAATAGAATGCGGCTGACTTGCAAAAAGCTGTCAAGTCCACTTGCGTAGCTGTATCTAATAAGCTGATAAAACTTCGCCGCCCTGTCAACATCACGAAATCTGCTGAACAGACCTCGCTTGTGAAGACTAGCAATCCAGTCGAAATCTTCACGAGAATCGAGGACATAACGAAGCTTGTATTTCAGCTTATTCGGTTTATCTCTTACACAGCGGTACAGGTTTGCAAGGTTTCCGTTAAAATCGTTGTACACCTCAAAATCCATACCGGGCGGTTTGCGAAAAAGCACCCAGCCTGCGCCCCCGAAAACCTCGATATACCGTTCATAATATGGAGGAAAGCGAGCAAGCACGGCGTCACGCAACGCTTTCTTTCCGCCTACCCATGACATAAAACTGTTCATTTTTTTCCTTTCTGCTGTTTATACCAACAGCAGAAAAGTCGCTTTGCAAGCACCAGATTTTTATCTGCTGTTGGCAAAACAACCTTGTCCTAGCGCGGACGGCGCAATTTACGTTCAAATTTGATATGAACTATACTGCCTGCCCGCTGATTTTCATTTGTTGTATTTTCAACCCTTGATTATCGGGTCAACATAGCTGAATATGATGCGTTTCTGTTCAAGGTAGCCGTTGGCTTTATTGACCTCGTTACACAGCTCCTTGTACTGCCTTTCCGAAAGTACGGGCTTTGTGGCTCTCAGCATTGCTGGAATACTGCCGAGGCAGAACTTGAAGTCAACTTTCGCTTTTACTTTGTTTGTGTGCATCACTTACCTCCTTGTCCAGACGTGCGATCTCTTTTTCAGCTGCCTTAAAAGCCGCAGCAAGGCTGCCGACCGTCAGTCCGATAATCCCTCCGATTATCATTCCTGTGAATAAATACACCATTACATCATCTCCATTCCTAAATCTTCGGTTTCTTCCATAGGACTGCAATCTTCATTCTGTTTTTGTTCTTTTTCCGAAACAAAACCGCCAAGTCTGTTCGGAACATAATCGGAAAGCCATGTACCTCCGAACTGCTCGTGTGTATGCAATCTCCACATTGCAAGCTTACCGATATCAAGCTGAACGTCATCAAACGGAAACAGCAAACAGGTAAGATCCTCATTATGAAAGCTATACGCCTTTTCAAATCGACTTTCATTCTGCAATATTCCGATTTCGGTCAGCATATCGTTTATGCCGTCAACCCATTCTTTAAGGTCACCGCCGCAGCCTTGCAGGATAAGAGCCTCGCTGTTATTCATTTTTCTCAGATCGTGTAAAGTAACGCTTACTATCTCCATTATTGCAAAACCTCTTTTCCATAATATTTTTTGAGCAAATTTATGACGAACTGCTGCCCCCTGCCTGTAACAAACGTCTGCTGGTATGTCTTTTTCAGACCGTCCACCTCAAACACCGACTCCTTGACCGCAAAATATCCTCGGTCGATAAACGCCTGATACGGCAGATTATTCGCCATAAGAACGTCTTTTCCTTTGAGCCAGCCGTAAAGCTTGTTCCTGCCGACAGGGATATTTTCGGCTCTTGCAAGCTTTGCCATAGCGTTCATATCAATCAGATTTTCTGTGCCTGCAACCTGTTCCGCAAACTCCACCAGCGGCTGATCGTGGCGGATTCGTTCGTTCAGCTGATTTATCGCCATCATCTGCAAGCGGAAAAGATTCTGATACGGTTCGTCAAGGAACGGGAGATAGTTTTCTATGAACATTTCTTCGTTGCCGACGTAACCGCCTGTGCGACGGATAGTTGGGAGTACTTCGGTCGTGATCCATTTACGAAAAGGCTTTGCTTTAGGTTTATCAGACCTTACAAGAATTGAATACAAACCTGATTCGCTTACGACATATGCTTTCTGTTTTCTTCCGAGCGAATCGGTGAGTCCGATTGAATCGTACTCATCTTTATCAAGTCTTTTGACGACCTCTCCGGCACTGTTTGCTTTCATTTCAAGCACTCGGCAGATATCTTTTAATATCCACCAAGTTTCTCCGTTTCGTACCACAGTTCTCACTTTTCCAAATTCTTTACTTTCAAATATCTTTATCATATTATTCATTTGCATTCTCCTTGTCAATTTCTAAAATAAACCTTGCAAGAGCCTCGATAACATTCGTAGTCACGGCATTTCCTGCCTGCTTGTAAAGCTGTGCGTCTGACATTCCCGTTGCCGCCACCTTGTTGAACTGCTCGTCTGTAAACCCCTGCAAACGCCAGCATTCCAAAGGCATGAGCCTGCGGATATATCCGCAGTAGATCACCCCGTGTTTATCGGTGACAGTTATCGTAAACATCGGCTCGTTTGGAAGTTTAAATCTTCGCCCTTGCTGACGAACTTTCTCCTTTTCGGGAGTAAGCACCGCAATCGGATCGCTAATCACGATCACCCCCGACTTTTTCTCCTTTATGGTGACCTATACCGCTGTCCTGCCTTGACGTTATGCACCTCGCAAGCTCTGTAACTTTCGGTTCGGGATTCATATCGATACACATAGCGTAATATCCCTGATTACAGCTTGTTGTCAGCGTGTGTGCTACATCGTGACCTACACGTCCTCGTCTTGAATTAATGTTAGGGTAGGCGAGATCAATACTGTCGCCGGGCAATGCTAACTGATAGCCCGACTTGGTTTTGACCTTGATCGGAAGTCCTATGATCTCGTAAAGTCCTGTCTTTCCTCCGAAGCCTCCTGCCGTTCCCGTAAGCGTTATGCTCAGTCCGTCGGCTGAGTACACTCTGCAGCCCTCTCGTCCGGGTATGCGTTGTACAAGAGTTTTTGGATTTGCGTCCGTGAAAGACAATACTTTTCCGGCGCATTTTTCTCTAAGAAATCCGATAATGAACACTCTTTTTCGGGATTGGGCGACTCTAAAATTTGCGCTGTTAAGCACTTCCCATACGACATCGTACCCCAATTCATCCAACGTACCGAGGATGGTCGCAAACGTCCTGCCCCCGTTATGCGATAGGAGACCGGGTACGTTTTCAAGGAGCAGATACTTAGGTTTTTTAACGGCAGCGATTCTGGCAATTTCAAAGAACAGAGTTCCTCTTGCGCCGTCAAATCCGCCCCTTTTTCCAGCGATCGAAAAGCTTTGGCAAGGGAATCCTCCGCATATAAGGTCGAGATCAGGCAGTTCGTTTGGGTCGATCTTTCTTGCGTCATCGTAATACACCTCACCTTCTGTATCGTACATTGTTTCGTATGCCTTTTTAGCATATCGGTCAATTTCGCAGTACCCGACGCACTCAAAATCTCCTGCTTTTTCAAGTCCCGATCGGAATCCGCCTATTCCTGCAAAGATATCGAAATATTTTATCATTTATCACCGATCCTTTCTTGTTTGTGTAATAAAAAAAACGGCTAAGTCTTTTTCAAAACTTAACCGTTACATTGACATTTCCATTTCTTCGGATTCTTCAATTTCCTCTGTTTCTGTAATTTCGTCATTCAGAGCATTTTCTTCTGCTTGCTCGTCTGTCGAGCTTGTTCCTGATCGATTTTATGGAACTGATCCACATCGGGGATAACCCCAAGCGTTCTTCCGTTGTCAAATTTACAATGCAGAGTTCCTGCATCGTCCACAAATTGAACTATGCCTTTAGTACCTGGTGGAATCGGACGGGGATCGTTATCCATACTGTCAAGGCATATCCGAGTTCCTTCGGGATATCTCTGCCTGAGCATTTCTACCTTCTTTTCGTTGTAAATCATATTACACCTCACATCGTCATTCCCATATCGGGTTCTTCGGTCATGTCATCGGTCTGACTACTGTTCATTTCTTCCTCCGTCTGCAAAAACCATTCGTCGGAACTCCAGAAGCTGACACAAATTTCTCCGTCGGGAGTTTTTATCGGTCTTTGCTCCAGACTCTCTCCTGCGCCGTCGCTTAGCTGCCCGGTACAATATTCACGGAAATCCTCAAGTTCATCTTCCGTAAGCTGACCGTGAACGTTTGCTGTGACCACTCCTACAAGTTCTCCGTCATGTTCTTCGACCGACATAAATGCAGAAAACACCTTTTGGTCGACTGAATTGCCCTTGTCATACCAGTTCATGAGACCCCGTTCTTTCTCCTCGGGCATTGTAAAATCTTCAATAAATCGGTTTATCTCCGATTTGTAAGCAGAAGCTTCATAGGAGGAGATTTTTTTCGTATTCCTCATCAGACCAACATTCAGGTACTCTATTGATTTCAAGGGGACAGTAAAATTTCATTTCCTGCAAATGCGTCTGAATATGATTTTCGTACAACAGCTTTGCGTTTGGAATATACTGAGCGTATCTAGCGTAGGATGAGCCTTCAGCTTCGATCAGCAGACCGTCACCCTGATCCTCATCGTAGATCAGCAGACAATGATAAATATCATTGCTGTCACAGTACATCAAATCTGCGTTCTCAGCAATCAGGTCATTGTCCTGCAAGGGATGCCTTTTCAGATTATCAAACTCAGCATGAGAAACTGCTATCGCTTTCTCCACCGCACATGACTTTGTCTTAAATTCTAACTCCTTGCGAAGCAGATTGGTGTTGATTATCAATTTTTCATTCATTGACTTTTCCTCCGTTCGTTTTGTTTCCTTTTTATATAGTACATCTGCCACATGGGTATCACGTCCTTTCTTGAGAAAAAAAAAAGACCGCTTTGTCGTTTATCACATTTCGTGATATTTGACAAAACAGCCTTCTAAACTTTGTGAATGTTTTTTATAAAAAATCGGCAAGCTCAGAGCGAAATCTGCTCAAAGCTTGCCGATTTATTTGACAATATTCATTTGTCGAGGGTTCAAATCCTTCCAGTCGGTGAAAATCATGAAAAAAGCATCCATGGTTTACACTAAAATTTTTCGACTGAAAAACATGAAAAAAAGCCCGTAAATACGGGCTTTTTGAGGTGAGCATCCATTTAGTCTCACCAATATGGTGCGGGTGACAGGACTTGAACCTGCACGGTGTTGCCAATAGAACCTAAATCTATCGCGTCTGCCAATTCCGCCACACCCGCATACAACACAACATTATTATTTTTATCATAAACTCCCTACTTTGTCAAGACCTTTTGCTCAAAAAAATGCCCGATGCTCAAAACATCGGACTGATTTTTTTATAATCTCTTAATATTGTCAAGAATTATCAGCTTGTGTGTAAAACCCTCAAGCTTGTTTTTGATATCACCGTTCTTTATAAAAAAAGGAGTGTTGGCAGTGCTGTAACGTCATATCTCTTCGCAAGATCTGGCTGAGATGTGATATCACACTTAGCTATGATAGCGGTCTCTCCAAGCTCTTCTGCAGCTTCGTTAAGCCCCATTTTTTATTTCCTCCAATATATATTATATTATTCATATAGCTTTACTGAATGAATATAGTGATTTATCACTATTTACACACTTTGTCAAGAGTATTATCAAACATTTCTGTATATCATATTTCTCATATATGTTAGTTATGAATAAAATGTACAACAATAATAAAGTATTCCTATCATATATGTATGATTTAATGAAAATCATTCATAACTATTGACATTTCCATAAAATCATGTATAATAAAAGCATACTAATCATATCGACTTGATATGAATTGAAAGTGAGGAGCTTAAATTGTCAAAGATTAATAAGCGAATGCAGCGATGTTGACACTGGAACTATCACAGCAATATATCTTAATTGGAGTTGTCAGCTATGTATATAGAATTAAAAAACATTAATAAAAGTTTTGGCGATTTTAAAGCTTCGGATAACGTAAGTTTTGGTATTGAAAAGGGAAAGCTTATCGGTCTGCTTGGACCGAGCGGCAGCGGTAAGACAACTATCCTGCGTATGCTTGCAGGTTTGGAAAAACAGGATAGCGGCGATATTATTATAGATGGTAAAAATGTCAACAAACTTCCATCAAATGAAAGAGGTATCGGATTTGTTTTTCAAAGCTATGCGCTCTTCCCTTTTATGACAGTTTACGATAATATAGCTTATGGTCTGAAGGTTCAGAAAAAAGATAAGAAGTTTATCAAACAACGTGTGGCTGAGCTTCTTGAACTTGTTGGCTTGCCTGACGTTGGCAAGCGTTATCCTGACCAGCTCAGCGGAGGTCAAAGGCAGCGTATCGCTCTTGCAAGAGCACTGGCACCTCAGCCTGAACTCCTTCTACTTGACGAACCTTTTGCAGCTATCGACGCAAAGGTAAGAAAAAGAACTGAGAACATGGCTTCGTGATACAATTGATAAAATAGGCATAACTAGCATTTTCGTTACACACGATCAGGACGAAGCAATAGAGGTCGCAGACGAAATTGTTATCACAAAAAAAGGCAGAGTTGAGCAGATAGGCAATCCAGTTGAGATATACCTTGAACCTAAAACTCCTTTTTGTTGCTCAGTTTATCGGTCAGTCCGCAGTTATCGAGGACTACAGCAAGCTCAAAGGCTTTGAAACAGCAGAGGGCAAGACTTCAGCTATAATCAGACCTGAGTTTATCGAGATAAACAAATTTGAAGACAGCGAGTATCACCAATTTGAAAGCTCAATGGAGGATGCCGTTGTGGAAGAAGTTTCATTCAGAGGAAACGCCTTTGAGGTTAAAGCTTCCATAGACGGTATCTCAGTAACAGGCAGATATCCACTGAACGCTTCCCGTCTGAAAAAAAAGGTGATAAGGTAAAAGTACTTATCAAGAAGCTTTTTACACTATTGATGAAAACACTACAAATATTCTCGTAAACAAAGCTCTTGATGACTCAGAGCTGTACTATATTTAGTAAGGAGGACATTAAAGATGGAAAATAATAAAACAAAGTCCTCTGCTATACAGAAGATACTAAAATGTGGCATCATATCATGGGTAGCAATAATTGCCCTTTGGGGAATAGGATCTTTGAAATATGATGAATATTTTCTTCCAAGCCCAAAGGAAACGATCGACAGCATGAAGGAACTTATCAAAGACGGAACTCTTTGGAGTGATATTGTTGCAAGCGTCGGAAGAGTAATAAAAGGCTGGCTACTTTCAATAATTTTTGCTGTTCCTATGGGTCTTATTGTAGGAAATTTCAGACCTGTACGCTGGCTCGTTGAACCTATACTTAGCTTTTTCAGATTTGTGCCTGCTATTGCATTGGCGACACTCTTTCTAATGTGGTTCGGAGTAGGCGAAGAATCAAAAGTAGCACTTATTTTCTACGCATCATTCTTCCCTATGTTCGTAAACACTATAGCGGGTGTGGCTTCAACTGATAAGCAGCTCGTGGAAGCAGCTTCCTGCATGGGGGCAAAAAAAGCAAGAGTTTTTTTCACAGTAGTTGTACCATCAGCGGTATCTAATATCTACACTGGAATAAGACTAGGACTTAGCTCAGCTATAATCTGTGTTGTGGCAGCTGAAATGCTGGTCGGCAGTGATGGCCTTGGTTATCTTATAAACAGCTCGAAGCTTTATTACAAAACAAGCTGGGCTTTTGCAGGAATCGTCACACTTGCTGTGATTGGCTTTGCTGCTGACAGGATCCTACAGTTTATTGGCAAGAAAAAACTTAAACACTTTGACGTAAAATAATTAATTTAACAGGAGAGATTTAAAAATGAACATAAAAAAAGATAATCGCAATAATAGCGTCGACAGCATTGACAGCAACTCTTCTTGCATCATGTGGTAGTTCATCAAGCGGAAAAACCGCAAAGAAGGTTACCAAAGACGGTAAAGAGCTTAGCGTTTTGAGAGTTGCGAACATGACAGGTCAGCCAGTTGCAACAGGCACAGCAGATACAGGACTGCTTGCAGATTTTGCTGCTGTAAACAGAATTGGAAATACTCTCGATAACACTAATCTTGTGATTTTTTCAGATCTAAGTTCTAGCGTTTCATATAACGGTGGTCTTTTTTGTTGCACCAAAATACAAAGATGATCTTGATGCTTTAGATGAAAGTGAAGGATGGATAACTTCTATTGGAACAGTTTCAGAATACTTCAACTGGCAGGCTCAGACTTATTTAGGACTTGACCCGTCAAAGCAGAAAAACGTCAACACAGATTCCATATCAACTCAAATAGCAGTTGCACATAACGGTGAGGCATCAGCCGCTATCGTTACAGGCTCAGCTATAAAAAAATATGAAGCAGAGGGCTGGACTCAGGTCGCATCTGCAAAAGATATAGGGATAAACGTATCTGCTTATCTTATAACATCAAGCGACTTTGCAAAGAACAATACTGAAACTCTTACGAACTATCTTAAAGCACTTGATGAAAGCGTTAAATACATAAATGACAACTTAGATGAGTCAGCTGAAAAAATATCAAAGAAATATGGAATCGAACCAGATGATTTCAAAACAAACTGGGAACAGTACAGTATTAAACTGGGACTTTCTGAGGAAGCTGCATCTCATCTTGATGAAATAAATAAGTGGGCGTATGAGAATGGTAAATATCCAAACAGTTACAACATAAGAAAATTTTATTATCCAGATGCAGCAAAAAAGCATTTCCAGATAACGTTACGGCAGACCTGACAAAGGCAGACAAATAAACAAGGAGGAATCAGACATGGGTTATCCAAGCATTTATCCAACAGGAGTTACAATATATAACAAAGAAAAAGCCTACAGCGGCTATACGATCTTCCGTCCGCTAAAGGTGCTCTGCTCATAGATATGAATGGCAATGAAGTAAAGCTTTTGGGCTGGACTGGGAGGATTTCCTAACAAAATACCCAGGCGGATATGTAATGGGCACAACAGGAGCAAGAGGAGGTAAATATGCATATCAGGATCAACTTGATCTTGTTCAGGTAGACTGGGACGGTCATATCGTATGGAAATTCGACAAAACTGAACTTGTTGCCGACCCGGGTAAAGAACCGGTCTATATGGCTAGACAGCACCATGATTTTCAGCGTGAGGGCAGCACTGTGGGTTACTATTATCCAAATGGTGAGCCAAAGACAGACAGTGGCAATACACTTATCCTTACTCACGAGAACCTCTACAACCACGATATTTCAGACAAAGACTTATCGACGATAAGATCATCGAAGTGGATTGGGAAGGCAATATAATTTGGAGCTGGCGTGCAAGCGACCACTTTGATGAGCTTGGCTTTGACGAGGCCGCAAAGAACGCATTGTTCAGAAACCCTGGTCTTCACGGTGAGGCAGGTGGAGATTGGATGCACATAAACAACTTCTCTACCCTTGGCGAAAATAAGTGGTATGACGCAGGTGACAAACGCTTCCACCCAGACAATATCATATTTGACGCAAGAAATTCAAACATACTCGGAATTATCGAGAAATCAACAGGTAAGATAGTATGGCGTGTAGGTCCTAACTTCAACGAAAGCGAAGCCACAAAGAAGCTTGGCTGGATAATTGGTCAGCACCACCTGCACATGATACCAAAGGGACTTCCTGGAGAGGGCGACCTGTTGGTATTCGATAACGGTGGCGAGGGTGGCTACGGCACACCTAACCCTGCTTCCCTCACAGGCGTGAACAATGCACACAGAGATTACTCAAGAGTTCTTCAATTCAATCCTGTTACACTTGAAATAACATGGCAGTACACTCCCCCTTGAAGCAGGAAATCTGCTTTTTACTGACGCTTCTAAGTTCTATAGCTCATATATCAGCTCTGCACAGCGACTTCCGAACGGAAACACTCTTATTACGGAAGGTTCAGATGGACATCTTCTTGAGGTCACACCCTTATTTCAAGAATTTTGCTGGAACATTCAAAAGCAACATGATCTACAGAGCTTATCGTGTACCATACGAGTGGATACCACAGCTTGAAAAGCCTGTTGAGACCTCTATCGAGCCTATCGACATTACAAAGTTCAGAGTACTGGGTGCTTCTATTGGCGAGGGCACAGGGCTTGTTACAGCCGTTGACGGATCGATCCAACAAAAAGAGTTCCTCTCACAGGTTCAGGAAATGAAGAAGATGATGAAGAACGCATCGACTTCTGTGTTGCTTCTGTAAAGAAAAAAAGATCTAGAATAAAATTAATGTACATAAGGCAGCTTCTGTAAAACGAGGCTGCTTTTTTTTTAAGACCGCAGAGAATTTAGGCTATTTCAACTTAATTTCAAACGAATAACCTTTCCCGTCTCGTGCAATATGCTTAAATGGTTTTGTTAATGATAATTGCTGGATCTTACACCTAAGTCTGTTAGTCATTTTTAAGCAAAGATCAAGTGTATTGAATCTATCAACAAAAATACTTCCACAGTCTTTACACAAATGTTTGTGACCTCTTATCTTAAGAGCTGTATAATGTTCATTATTTAGTGCATATCTTTGTTTCAATTTTAGGCGAAACAACAAAAAGATAATCACACTCATCTGCATTTTCACGCAGTTCAAGTATACAAATTCATCAAGACAAAGCATATTTTGGTCGTGGTTTATAAGCATATTTTATCCTTTCTTTACAAATTTTTTCGCAGAGGACAAAGCCTAATTACTGAAGATAAGAGGCAACTATCGTTCAAAGTAGACATCATTATCTGAATTATCTCCTCACTCAAACACTCCCCCGTCAAGCTGTCCGCAGAAATAAAGATCATTCATAGTCGGCTCGCTCATAACAGCGTTAGGGGTGGGCTTTGTCTTTGAGATAGTCTTCGACTTTGTATCCTCATAATAAATGTTCTCGATAGGCAGCAGACCAATGTCCGCTTTCGGAATATCCCAAACCATACCCCTTATGTGCTCAAAAAGCACATCGGGGCTGTCATTTGCAATAACTGAGCCTTTATTCAAGATGATAAGATCGTCTGTTATAGTGTCGATGTCGGAAACGATGTGTGTTGAGATTATTATAATGCTTGTTTCTTTGAGCTTCACCATTATCCGCTTGAACTGCTCACGCTCAAATGGGTCAAGACCTGCGGAGGGCTCGTCAAAAATCAGTATCTCAGGGGAGTTAAGGATAGTCTGTGCAATGGCAAGGCGCTGTTTCATTCCGCCAGAAAATGACTTTATCTTGTCATCAAGATTTTCAGACAGATTCACAAGCCCCAGCACACGTCTTATCTCGTCCTCAATAAGCGGCTCAGGCATTCCTTTTAACAGAGCCGAAAATCTGAGAAATTCATGGGCGGTGTAGCTTGGATAAAATGGCTGATACTGAAACTGAAAGCTCAGCTTTTCACGATATTTCTCGCCCATTTCAAAAACGTCCTGCCCGTCAAGGGTCACGCTGCCGCCCGACTTTTTATCACGCCCGATATGCAGTTCATTATGGTGGTCTTGCCTGCGCCGTTTGGTCCAAGCAAAGCGTTTATGCCCGTATGAAATTCGCAGGTTATGCCCTTGAGCACCTGCTTTTTGCCGTATCTTTTGGATAAGTTTTCTACTCTTAAAACGCTCATATCATCACCACTCCTTATCGGTCAAAGCTTTTTCATAATATCCGCTGTATCTCCATGCAGTCAGTCCGCTCAAAATCGCTGCAAGATATATGAATACAGCTACCGCTTCCGAACAATCAAAAGCCCTCATATAGTCAAGGTTGTTAAGCTGCCCATTTACGCTTGTGACAGCCGCAAACATATAAGACGAAAGTGCTCCCACATAATGTGCGGCGGCGGACATGACCGCTATCAGCCCAGAGGTCAGCATAACATATTTTTTCACAGAGCGCACTTGCTTTGCCACAAGCACGAAAATGCCGTAGGTTATAAAAAGCGACATAAGCCTTGTGACATATAGCCATATTATTGTACCTCTAACAGTTAGCATTAAAGGCGCAAGGTCAAATTGCCACACGCTTTGTAAAGATGAGGTGCTGTACTCGCTCTGATGTAATGTTCCGCTTATAATAAGGTCTGCAAAAAAGCTCAGTGTGAACATTATAAATATCGCCACTGATAAAATTATCTCCCGTGACTTAAAAAACGCTGACGAATTTTTAGATATCCTTATCTGCTGATCCATTCGTTTTTCGTAACTGTCCGCAACAAAAACACCCACAAGCAACAGCACAAATATCGGCATAATATCTACCGCCCGCAATTCGAGAAATTTCAAAAACGGCTCGTCATTTATCACCTGTGGAGTTGGAAATGCAGCGTAAAGTCGGCTGTTTTTCACAAGGTCAGAGGGAATATTAGCGTCTGTTAGACCTCTTCCCGTGCGTGCATAGCTTCTGATGCTTTCGACCATGAAACAACTGCGAAGCTCGGTCTTATACTTGTTCACGGCGGCTGTGATGTTACCGTTATAACCGCCTGCGTAACTCCTCAGCTCATAGTCCGTTATGTATTCATCACATTGATCAAGTGTCTTGTCTGCTGAATTTTCTATAAGTTCATTGTATATCTCCGCCGTTTCTTTGTTCATATAGGTAAGATTATTTGAAGAATCAAAGCTCCGATACACTGTGAATTTTGCGGAAGCTGAAAAAATTATCACTATGACAAAAAGCAGCCAGAATTTCTTTATGAGCCGTGAAGTCTGATAACTATACATACTTTTCATTATCCCACCTGCCTTTCAGCAAGGAGATATGTCCCAAAAAATGCTGCGACAAAAAATGCGGTCATGATGAATATGACTTGTGGTTTTCAGATATAATGGTACAAAATGGCATATCATTGAAAGAAACATAACAATACTTTTGAAAAGCATAAACGTTTTTTGCAACTAGATATCGCTCATATTCGCCGAAAGTTCAAAAAGAGATATTTATAATAGTTTCCACAGTTATAATATGTAAATTATCAAAACAAGAATTATTACAGCAACAAAGCCGGTACAAAGCTTGAAAAGTGAGAATTTCCTCACGCCCGTTTTGGTTATTCCAAAGCTTTTTATCCTGCCGCTTTGTATCTCTGATGAAAAAAATGCTGAAAAGAAGCAAATAAACGCCGAACGGCTTCAAAGAATACTCATCCGTAACGCCACGTCTTGCATTTCGGCTGTAACCTCGCTCATCAGCAAGCTTTTGAGCGTCTTGGCTTACAGTTTCCGAGCCGCCTTTAAGCCGCCTTTAAGGCAGGAAAGCAAAGCCAGCAATAAGCTTATCAAAGCTGACTTCGCCATATCTTTTCTTATCATAAATCTGAGAAGTTTCAAATCGTCACACCTCAAACATCAAGCTCTTACATTTCTGACTGTATCTCTGCATATGTATCATAATCCCATTCGCCGTTTGAAATAAACTTGTGCAGTTTAAAATCTTTATCCACAAGATAAGCGGCTGTATCAGCGTCGGGATCATAGGTCGAAAGCAGGAAATAATCCTCACAGTTATTGAATATTGTCATATAGTCGATATACTCATAGCCGTAAAAATACTTTTCATTGAGCTTAGCATCATCAATTATCTTCTGCGGTTTATTATCGTTATCAAGATAATAAAGCACATACTGATACATTTTGCCATTATCATTTGGCTCACGAACAAGCACTATCATAGTGTTATTGAAATACTGAAATATCTTACAAAAGATTTGTCTTTATTATATAAATATTATTACTGCATTGGAATCACCTGTCCTTTCTGTGCACAGCCTATTATTTTAGCATGACGCTGTTTTGCTGTAAATAGTTATGGTCTCATAGGCAGAGCCATTATAGACCTTAGCAACTGTCTTTACACGATAAGTACCGCTGCTTAAAGACTATTCATAAAGAAATCACAAACTGCCTCTCTCACAGCTTTTACGCTAAGCGAAGAAAATGATAGGATTTAGATATATTCTTTGCCATGTTCCTACTAGTTATGACAATGTAATAATCCAATTTGTGATATTCTAAATGTTTAATTTTTTGAAAACATTTAGCCAACGATAAAAAAGTGTCAGAAGTTGATTCCTCAGCAAGTTGTTCATTTTTTAATATATTCAAGGATATTGCATGAACTTTATTTTTGTATTTATTATACAGCTTTTCAAAAGC
>VOFI01000439.1_pt1 | contig 16001 bp, 18 predicted proteins | sample 5384131 | NCBI WGS metagenome assembly VOFI01 (sample SAMN12384728, study PRJNA508395) | human gut metagenome | isolation source: healthy gut H | host: Homo sapiens
CTTATATAATAAAAATTCCCAAGTCTACTAAAATTATAACATAAAATCTAGTATAAATCAAGTGTTTTTAAGCGAAATACACAAAAAAAGCAGAAAACGCCCCGAAACAAGTTCGGGACGCTCTCTGTTCTATAATCTGGAGAATTAGAAATCAACTTCTGTATCGTAGTAGCAGCACTTGAGGAGCTTTTCCATTTCTTCCTGTGAAGGCTGACGTGGGTTAGAACCTGTGCAAGCGTCTGCGATAGCGTTCTTAGCGATCTCAGGGAGTCTTTCAAGGAATACGTTCTCAGGAACGAATCCCTGCTCGCATGGATAGCTGTCTGTACCATAGTTCTTGATGCAGTGAGGAATGTTGAGCTTGTCATTCATGCCTCTTACATACTCGATGAGGAGCTTTACCTTCTCGTCATCGTTTGAACCGCCCAGGTGCATATAATCAGCGATAACGCCATATCTCTTCTTAGCTGTTTCGTCCTTAGCATCGAATGCGATTACCTTCGGCAGATACATTGCATTAGCTGCGCCGTGGATAATGTGTGCGCCATAGTCAGCGAAAGCAGCACCTGTCTTATGAGCCATTGAGTGAACGATACCAAGCAGAGCGTTTGAGAATGCCATACCTGCAAGACACTGAGCGTCGTGCATTCTGTCTCTTGCACCCATATCACCGTTGTAAGAATCAAATGAGATCCTTCTGGATCATTTCGATAGCGTGGATAGCAAGCGGATCTGTATATGCACAGTTTGCTGTTGAAACATAAGCTTCGATAGCGTGTGTCAGAGCGTCCATACCTGTATGAGCTGTCAGCTTCTGTGGCATTGTTTCTGCAAGGTCAGGGTCAACGATAGCTACATCTGGTGTGATCTCAAAGTCAGCGATAGGATACTTGATACCCTTGTCATAATCTGTGATGATAGAGAATGCTGTTACCTCAGTAGCTGTGCCTGATGTTGAAGAAAGTGCGCAGAAGTGAGTTTTCGGACTGCTCAGCTTTTTGCAGTGTTTCGGAATAGGCGTGCCAAGCGGAATGGGTGCAGCACTTGTTGCGATCGATCCGGTCCTGGCTTTCGTTCAGCGATTTGTACCAAGACTTCTTGACGGCATTATCGTAGGATTTATTGCAAAAGGCATGAGCAAGGTAACAAACAATTATGTTTCATATGCTGTTACGGGCTTTTTTTATGCTGTTACGGGCTTTTTACTGCGTTTTTGAACACTGCGTTCTTTATGAGCGCACTTGTTTTGCTTTTCGGCAACACCGATTATGTAAAAGAGCTTATGGGCGGAAAGAATATCATAGTATTCATCTGCACCTTTGTAGGCATAAACGCTCTGGTCGAAATGGCTGTATGTACATTTGTTACAGGTACAGTGGGTGCTGCACTTTATAAGGCAGGGTTCATACCCAGCAAAACAAAGCGCAGGCATAAATTCACCGAAAGGATAACATACAAATGGTTTTAGCAGTCGATATAGGAAACACTAACATAGTAATGGGCTGTTTTGAAAGCGACAGGATACTTTTTGTTGAAAGACTTTCTACAAATCAGCAGTCCACGGCACTTGAATATGCCATAATGCTCAAGAACATTCTTGAGATACATTCTATAGATATGTCAGATTTCAGGGGCGGCATAATCTCGTCGGTCGTGCCGTCTGTTACCCTCACGATGAAAGAGGCAATGGGAGGCTTATCAAAGCATCATGGTGGTAGGACCTGGAATAAAGACGGGACTTAAGATAAATCTCGACAATCCCGCACAGCTTGGAAGCGACAGAGTTGCAGACGCAGTTGCGGCGATAAACCTCTACCCTGTGCCTATCATAATGATAGATATGGGCACTGCTACTACCATATCAGTAATAGACAAGGAAAAGAATTTCATAGGCGGAATGATAATACCGGGACTTAGAACTTCCCTCGACTCGCTTTCGGGCAAGGCTTCACAGCTTCCTTTCATCAGCCTTGTGCCGCCTAAAAAGGTCATAGGCACTAATACTATCGACTGTATGAAGAGCGGTATAATCCATAGCAACGCCGCAAGCATTGACGGAGTTATAGAGAGGATAGAAAACGAGCTTGGTGAAAAATGTACTGTGGTTTCCACAGGCGGTGTGGCAAAGATAATAGTTCCTTACTGCAAGCGTGACATCGTCATTGACGATGAGCTTCTGCTCAAAGGGCTTATGATAATCTACAATAAAAACAAACAATAATTTAAAATACAATACACAAAGCGTCGGGTAGTTTATCCGACGCTTTTTTATGTCGCTTTTTATATCCATAATAGACAAACAAACGGGCTTCAAACAGTTGCAAATGCCGAAAATGGAGCGTTTCTATTGCTTCCAGGACTTTGTTATGGTACAATCATATTTGCAAAGTAAAACGTTTACATAAAACAGAAAGCAGGAAATATATGAACGCAAGAAAAATATTATGCCTTATAGGCCGCAGTGCTTATGCTGTCAGGCTGTTCAAAGGGTATGGACGGTTCACAGGCTTCATCAAAAGCGGCTGAAAGCTCCGGCAAAGCGGACAGCAGTGTTTCAGACTATGATAATACCACTACCGAACCTGAAACAGACAAGCCTGACCTTGTTATCAATGACAGCGTGATAGGTTTTTCGCAGGAAAGCGGCTTTTATGACAGCGGTTTCAGCCTTGAGCTTACCGCAAACGAGGGCGAGAAGATATACTACACCACTGACGGCACAGACCCTAGGACCTCTGCCACAAGAGAAGAATACACTGCCCCTATCGAGATAAAAGACAGAAGCAATGACCCTAATGTGGTTTCAGCCGTGCCGACAGAAATGATATCGGGAAATTTCAATGAGTTCAGCTTTGGCGAAGGGGATTTCTGGTGCAACAAAAAAGCACCTTCTGACAATGCGGTGGACAAATGCACTGTTATAAGAGCATCAAGCGAAAAAAGCGACGGAAGCGTTTCACAAAGCTTCTCAGGCAGCTTTTACATAGGAAGCGCAGAGGAGCATATAAAAGGGCTTAAAGAAAGCTGTGAAGCGGCTGGGCATGACCTTGCGGTAATGAACATCACAATGGACTACGCTGACCTTTTCGACAGCAAGATCGGCATTTACGTCAAGGGAGATATTTTCAACAAGGCACTTGAAGACTATAAATCCAGCGGAGAAAGCATAGAAAACGAAACTGCAAGGCAGCTTGACGCAAACTACAAACAGCGTGGCAAGGAATGGGAACGTGATTGTCACATCGAGCTTAACGAGATTTCAGCCGAGGGAAATGTGACGAACGCTTTGTCACAGGATTGCGGCATAAGGATACAGGGAAACTATTCACGCTCCGACCTGCAAAAGGGATTCAGGCTTTACGCCAGAAAGAAATATGGTGAAAAGAAGTTTAACTATGATATCTTTGAGGGGCTGAAAAACGCATCTGATGAAACTATCGACAGCTTTAAGACGCTTACTCTCCGTGCAGGTGGTAATTGTGCTTTTACGGCAAAATTCAATGACACCTATTGGCAGAGTCTTATGACAGAGCTTGACGGCTCAACAAAGGCTTCACGTCCATGCGTTGTTTATCTGAATGGCGAATACTGGGGACTTTATGTGCTGGAAGAGGACTATTCCGACAATTATTTTGAAAGCCACTACGGTGTGAACAAAGACGATGTGGTGGTCTACAAAGGCGGCTACAAGCTTGACGAGGGCAAACTTCCGGAGGGAGAAACAGACGAGGGATATTTCTTCAAGGAGCTTACAGATTTCTTCGCTTCTCACAAAGACTTATCCGCACAGACGGACTACGATGAGTTCTCAAAGCTTGTTGACACCGACAGTGTGAGAGATTATTTCCTTGCAGAGGTTTGGATAAACAACAAGTGGGATTGCCGGGCAAAAACTGGTCAATGTGGAAGGTTCAGAACACAGACAGTTCCAACGAATATGCAGACGGCAAATGGCGTTTCATGTTCTATGACGTTGAGTTCGGCGGAGTGAGCGGTGAAGGCGACGCATGGACGAACACCATGAAAGAGGATAACTACAAGCCAAAGGGACTGCTTGACACGGACACGAAAAATCCTGCGGTTCTGAGTTTTGCTTATCTTATGTCAAATGAGAATTTCAGAAACGATTTCAATGACAGGCTTTTAAAGATGTCTGAGGGTACGTTTGAAAAAGAAAAGGCACTTGATAGGCTCGCAGAATTTGAGAGCATATATTCCCCTCTTTATGAGCAGTTCTTTGCAAGATACCCAGAAACAGGCTCGGCTGAAGAAGCGCTTCATGGAGGATATGCTTCTTCAGACTGCATAAGAGCGTTCATTAACAAGCGTGATAAGTCTATCCAAAGTATTGTGGACTGGACTAATTCGCAGTTCTGATATTTCACAAACCAAAACGGCAGAACAGCATATGCTGAACTGCCGTTTTTATATTGCTTATTTTATGCCGCAGGAGCGTATGTGAATGTTATTTCGAGAGTGTTTATCTTTCCTGCATAGTCAAGTATTGTTGGAGAAGCCTTTGAAAGGTCGCCGCCTGCTATCCTTGCGTCCTCGGGCGGTGCGGATACCCACTGATTTACAAGGTTCACTCTTGTGCAAAGCTGGTCGTCAGAGGTCGTATAGCCCTCCGCTATGGTTTCAACAGCTTCGCCGTTTATCTTTATCTCGTCAATAGTTGCGATATAGTTCGGATAAAGCTTCTCACCGTTTGCGATACCCAGAGCCGAGAATGCAATGCCGTTGGCGTTGTTTGATGACATATCAAGGCTTACTGTGTAAGTTCCCTCACCGTCTATAACTGCGTTTTCTGCGATAACTCCGTCGCTCTTTGAAACCGGGTCATACTCGTCACCAACGCTGTAGCATACGGAAAAATCTGCACTCTGATACATTATCCATGCCACCGCTGTGTTCTCGTCAGCCTGCGGTGCGGTATCATCTGTTAGCTTTTCAGGTGCAGCCGCAAGAGTTTCATCAAGCTTCTTTACAGCAGTGGCTCTTTCCTCCTCCACTGTCATCGAGGACTGGTTATCACGGCGTCTTTCATCAAATATCTTTGCCACAGTTTCATCACGCATTTTAAGCTCTGAACGTGAGAAGAAATCACTGCAATCCCAAAGGAATGGTGCAAAGCCGTAGGCGTCACAGTTGTCAAGGAGGTTGTCAATAAACTTGTCAGTGCCTTTCTTTACATCACCGCCGTTTGTAAGCACTGCATACTCGCCTATTATTATGCCGTAGCCCTGCTCGGAATACTTTGTCATGTTCTTGAAAAGTCTGTTCTGCTCCTCATAGTCTGTCTTTGTTCCCCAATCTGAGCGACCCTTTGTTCCGCAATAATCCCATGGGGTATAATAATGAACAGAAAGCAGGAGTTTATCCTTTGCGGTATCAGTTGGCATTTGGAACTTGTTTGAGCAGGTCATTGTGATATCGGTATTGTAGCCTGCGATAAGAAGAAAACGCTGTTCGTTGTTTCCGCCTGTTGCACGGACAGTGTCAACAAAGGTCTGATTTATCTTGTTGGCCATTTCATAGCACTCGGCTTTTGAAAGCGAGCCTGAGTTTTTGCACACGTCTGTGTCATTGAGTCTGTCACCAAGCTCTTCGTTTGCACCCTCAAATATAAGTCTGTCAGAGTATTTTTTATATCTGTTCGCTATCTGCGTCCACATGGACTTATACATTTCAAACGCCTTGTCAACGTCGCTCTGCTCGGAAGAACCGAACATTCCCCACCAGCTTCCGTCCCAGTGGTCGTTTATGATAACATACATATCATTATCCAAAGCGTAGTTTATTATCTCCTCCACTCTGTCGAGATAGGCTTCATTTATGGTGTAATCGCCTTTTTCATACTCCATTGCGTTTGTCCATGCCACAGGCACACGGAGAGAGTCAAAGCCGCTTGCTTTCATACCTTTTATCATCTCTTCCGTTGTGACAGGCTGACCCCAAAGAGTTTCAAAGCTTTCAGGGTCGGTGTCGGCAGAATAGCTTTTGTGACCGTAGGCTTCCATGGTGTTTCCAAGGTTTGTGCCGTTGCCCAGAAGTCTTGCAAGCTCGGTTGCGGTGAGGTCTTTGTTTATGCTTCCGTCATCAGAGGTCTTTGCGCCCTCCTCTGCCTTTGATGAAGAGCTGTCGCTTCCCTTTCCACAGCCTGCAAGCAGTGCAGTACAGCCCATGACCGCTGCGGTAAGAAGTGGGATAAGCCTAAACTTTTCCATGTCATTCCCTCCTATTTCATAAATACAAATTCTTCAAGTTCAAAAAGCGGCTTGTTTTTGAAATAATCTGCTATCCAATCGGCAAGTTCATCTGAAAAAGCTGTAGGCACAAAATAGATAGAATGTCTGCCTGTGAGTGACTTGACTACTCCTGTGTAAACTCCGTCGCCTGTGCCAATATCAACATAGCCTACAGGCTCGCTGTTCTCATAGTCATCAGCATAGACCGCCACCTTTGCAACAGTTCCCATGCCCCTGACTTTCAGGGCTATCTTCATGGTCTTTGAGGAAAAGTCCTCGCCGAAGTCAAAATACTTATAGCCTATAACATTGCCCTCGGTGATGTTCACGATACTTCTTGTGAAGATATCCTTTTCGGTGATAAAACAACCGCCTTTCAGCACACAGGCTATATCCGCAGGATAAGGCTTGAAAGGGTCAAGGCTGTCTTCAAAGCCAAGCGAGGTCATTTCCACTGTCGGTATCGTTCCGTCAGGGAGAATCTCTATTTTCTCAACGCAGGCACGTCTTGACATTATGGTATTGTTTGTCATTCTGTGATAGAAAATATACCACTGACCGTTTATATCGCACACTGAGCCGTGGTCATTTCCCACCGGATAATCAACGCCGTTGTCTATTATATATCCACGATATTTGAACGGACCTTGTGGCTTATCTGAGGTTGCATAGGCAAGCCTGCTTCCTACACATGGGGAATATATAAGATAGTATGTATCTCCGATTTTCCTTGGGGAGCTTGCCTCGAAGAAGCGCTGTTCCTGCGGTGCGTTGTCGCTGTCATCAATGACCGCTCTTTTGTAACTTCCCTTTTTAATGGTATACATATCCGCAGGGTCTATCTCATTGAAGTTGGATTCTGTGAAGCCGTAATAAATATACACTCTGCCGTCATCATCAACAAGCACGCCTGCATCATTATAAATGCCGTCATCGCCTGCGTCCTCAGGGTCATATTTATACTGAGAAAGGAGCTTGAAAGGACCTTCGGGCTTATCGGACACGCCAACGTGTCCGTGGCATACCCAATTGTTAAGGTCATCAAGCGGTGCAGACCAGACTTTCAGTTTATAGTCGCAAAAGTCGCTTTGAGCGGCTCTGTCATGTGAGCCATAAAGATAAACTCTGTCGCCGAAAACTCTCGGCTCGCCGTCAGGGATATACTCCCACGCAGGCAAAATGGGGTTTGGCATGAAAATTTCCTCCTATGTTTTTTCATAACTTGTTTTATCGTAAGATAATTATAGATCATACTATTATTATTTTCAATATCCTAACACGCTGTCAGAGGTGAAAATTTGTGCAAAATGTAAAATCGTGCAGACTGTCCAAAGGTGCAAAAAGCCCGTTTGCGACGGCTTCCGACCTTGACAAAAGAGGGCAAATCGTGTATAATATTAAGTTGATAGTACCCGTATAAAATTATATTGATATAGGAGTGTTTAATTATGGCAGCTATTTCTAAGACTGTTTCAAAAGCAGGTTATGCTAAATTGCAGGAGGAGCTTGAATACCTCATTACAGTAAAAAGACGTGAAGTCGCTCAGAAGCTTAAAGAAGCACGTTCTTTCGGAGACCTTTCCGAGAATGCTGAGTACGACGAGGCTAAGAACGAGCAGGCTATCCTTGAATCAAAGATCAATGAGTTAGAGCTTCTCATTTCAAACGCAACTGTCGTTGAGGACGATGATATTTCTGTAAACGAGATAGGCGTAGGCTCTATCATAAAGATAAAGGATATCGAGCTTGACGAGATCGAGGATCCTCAGATAGTAGGTTCAACTGAGTCTGACCCTGACAACGGCAAGATCTCTGACGAGTCACCTATAGGCAAGGCTGCACTCAAGCACAAGGTAGGCGACATTTTCGAGGCTGAAACACCTGCCGGTCTGCTGAAATTCGAGGTCATCGACATTTCAAAGTAACAGACCACTTACAAAACACACGGAAAGGAAAATATAAATGAGCGAGGAAAACCGCACAAACGCTCCTGAGGAAGAGCTTACTCAGGAGGACATAAACAGCTTAAAGAAGATAAGAATGGACAAGCTTGAAGAGCTGAAAGCCAAGGGCAAGAATCCATTTGAGATAACAAAGTATGACGTTACAGCAAGCTGTGCCGAGGCTAAAGCACAGTATGAAAAGCTTGAGGCTGAGCTTAAGGAGCAGGCAGGCGAGGACGAGGAAAAGCTCAAGGAGCTTCTCGAGGCAAACCGCATAACAGTAAGCGTTGCAGGCAGAGTAATGTCAAGACGTCTTATGGGCAAGGCAAGCTTTTTTTCGACCTGAGAGATAAGAGCGACAAGGTTCAGGTCTATCTGAGAATGAACGAGATCGGCAAGGAAGAATTTGACGATTACAAGAAGGGCGATATCGGTGATATCGTTGGCATTGAGGGCTTTGTATTCAGAACAAAACGCACTTGACGAGGACGTTAAGCTTAGAATTTCTTTGGAGCTTTATCTGAAAAGACTTATTGTCGGCGGACTTGAAAGAGTATACGAGATAGGCAGAGTATTCAGAAACGAGGGTGTTGACGCAAGACACAATCCTGAGTTCACTCTTATGGAGCTTTATCAGGCATACACAGATTACTACGGCATGATGGATCTCACAGAGAATATGTTCAGGCACGTTGCACAGGAGGTATGCGGCACAACTTGCGTACCATACGGAGATGTAATGATCGACCTTGGCAAGCCGTTTGAGAGAATGACGATGATCGACGCAGTTAAGAAGTATTCTGGTGTTGATTTCTCACAGGTAGCCACAACAGAGGAAGCAAAGGCACTTGCAGACGAGCATCACATTGAATACGAGGCAAGGCACAAGAGGGGCGACATACTCAACCTGTTCTTTGAGGAATATGTTGAGGAGCATCTTATTCAGCCTACATTCATAATGGATCACCCTATCGAGATTTCTCCACTTACAAAGAAGAAGCCTGAAAATCCTGATTATGTAGAGAGATTCGAGCTTTTCATCACAGGCAGAGAGATGTGCAACGCATACTCAGAGCTGAACGATCCGATAGATCAGCGTGAGAGATTTGCAGCGCAGGAAGAGGCATTGAAGCAGGGTGACGAGGAAGCAAACCACACAGACGAGGACTTCCTGAGAGCTTTGGAGATAGGTATGCCACCTACAGGCGGAATTGGTTACGGCATTGACAGACTTGTTATGCTGCTGACTAACTCACCTGCTATCAGAGACGTGCTGTTGTTCCCTACGATGAAGACGTTGGAGTAACCATAACATAATAATTTGTAGAATTAATGGGCAATTCCAATCGGGGTTGCCCATTTTAAAACAAACAGAAATACAAATCGGAATTTGTAGGGAGGTTAATTATATGGAAAAGAATAAAAAAGAAAATACAAATAATTTGATATCAAGAATAAAAGCAAGAGCTAATGCAGGCAAAAATACGGAAGAAAAGAAAAGTCCTGATAGTTTAATATTAAGAATAAAAAGAAGAGCAAATGCTGATAAAAATAAAGAAAGAGACAGATAAATTCCAGTTTGCCAACCTGCCCTTTGAGAGAGGAGAAATCCCTTTCTCAAAGGGTATTTTTATATTGTGCAGTTTGTATGAGGTTTCTTGTGTTTCATATTATCACATAAAAACCGCAAAGACATCACCGCTCTTACTTCTCCTCAAACATCCACTTGACCGCCTTTTCAGCATACTCACTCCAAAACATCATATCGTGGTTGCCTTTGCTTTCAAAATACTCGTGAGAAACGTTTCTTTCAAGAAATTTGTGAAGATCACGGTTGTTTTCAAGCAGGAAATCTTCTGTACCGCAGCACATAAATATATCTGGGATATTTTTGCCCTCTCGCTGAAGTTCGTCTATAAGAAATTCGGGATTGTTCCTGCTGTTCAGCACCTCAGACGTTTCGCCGAAACATTCTCTGTAATATTCATAATTCGCTGTGGCATTGCCTTGCCCCTCTGACATTCCTGCGACTTCGTGTACGATAAGAGCCGAAGATAATGCAGCAACCTTGCCAAAGGTTTCTGGATATGCAAATGCTGTATGAAGCGCACCAAATCCGCCCATTGAAAGACCCATAATGTATGTTTCACTGCCATCTTTCGCAAGTCTGAAAACTCGTCTTACATAGTCCACAAGCTCCTCGCCGACGAATTTGCAGAACTGATGACCAGTCGAGCGTCCGTCCAGCCAAAAAGAATTTTCGCCCGAGGGGATAACTACTGCAAAATTATACTTGTCCGCAAGATATTCAGGCACCCAGTTTTCTGCGTCGCCTGTAAAACCGTGCAGCAAGAAAAGCGTTTTGGTGCTGTTTTCCGAGTATTTCGTATCTGTCTGCCCCCAGTCCTGCCTTATGTCACATGGCAGGTACATTTTAAACGTGGTATATCTCCGCAGGCAATTTGAATAAAATCTGATCGTTAAGTTTGACATAGCTTTTCCTCCTGTTTTTTATATAATTATACTACATAAAATCAGGCTTGTCCAATGGGGCAGCGAAAAAATTTTTCAATTTCCCTCACAAAATCATTTCTCCCTATAAAAATAAAAATCACATCTGTCAAAGCCTCGTCCCAACGTACCTTGCGGCTTTTGACCTTTATAATACAATACTAACCGAAATGTGCCCTACATATCCTCCCTCATCATATCATTCTCACTCTTTATAAACATAAGCACAAAGCATATAAGCAGCAATGCACAAGATATCCATATAAACTCATTGCCTATGTATAATGAATAGCCTATTCCTGCACCGCAGGCAAATACGAATATCGTAAGAAAATATTGCAGCGATTTCCTAAGCAACGACTTGTCCCCTATCCTCATGTATGCACTTATGGATTCCATTGCACTTCTCATATTTCCTATGCACATCGTGCTTGCGTATGGATAACTATTTACTTTCCTGAACGATTGCACCTGCATTGCACAGGCACATGATGAAAGTGCATTCGCAACAAAATCGTATGAACCGCCAAGCGGTATAAACCCCACAATGCAAAGCAGCACCATTTCCGTGAAAACTATTATCTGCCGCCAATGTATAAATCCAACGTCCTTGAAACGTGCGTGCAGACGCTCGGCTATGAAAATCCCCATTGCAAACGCCAGCACAGGTACATCATTTTATCATATTCCTTCATAAAAAATTAACAAGAAAAATATTTTTATACACTTTAATTTTCTCCTTTTTCCATTATAATTATCTCAGATATATAAGTCAAATATATAATTGATATGGAAGATATAAAATATTGATATAGCAAGAAAGTGATAAAGTGAATATAAATTACGAATATTATAAGATATTTTATTATGCCGCAAAGAACCGCAGCTTTTCAAGAACGGCAAAAGTGCTGCTCACAAATCAGCCTAATATCACAAGGGTGATAAAAATACTCGAAGGAGAACTTGGCTGCACGCTTTTTAATCGAATGAAAAACGGCGTCACGCTTACCCCTGAGGGAGAGATACTTTACGAGCACATTTCAAAGGCGGTGGAACTTATTACAGAGGGCGAAGATGAGATCTCAAAAGCCAACGACCTGCAAAGCGGAACTGTCACCATAAGTGTGACGGAGACCGCACTTCACGGCGTTATGCTGCCACTTCTCAATGAGTTCCATGAAAGGTATCCGGGAATAAAAAATAAAGCTGCTGAACCATTCAACCCCTCAGGCACTGACTGCTCTCAAAAGCGGCATTGCAAACCTCGCTGTGGTAACAACGCCGATAAGCACAGAAGGCTCGCTGAATTTTCATAAGCTCAGAGAGTTCCGTGAACTTATCATATGCAGCACAAAGCTAAAGGATCTTGCAAAGCGAACGCTCACTCTTGAGGAACTTTGCAGCCACCCTATAATATCACTTAACCGAAACACAAGGACATATGATTTCTATTCCGATTTCTTTTTCCAGCATGGAATAGATTTCCAGCCGGATATAGAGGTCGCAACTGCCGATCAGATAATGCCGCTTGTGAAAAGCAACCTTGGCATAGGTCTTATACCTGAACCAATGGCTCAAAGCGGCGATGTTTATATTTTGAAAACTGATGAAGAGTTTCCAAAGAGGAGCATCGTTCTTGCAGAAAATGCAGACAAAAAACTCAATGCCGCCGCTACAGAGATACAAAAAATGATACTGAAAAGTGTAATATGTTTGCAAATGCTGAGATATGACATACATGAAAGGAGATAATAATATGCCTACAGTTTTGCCAAAAGAAAATGAAGTCGAACAGTTTTTTTCAAGGATAATGGCATCGGAAGGAGCTTGCGAAAGGCTCAGCAGCGTGCTTTACGATCACCTTAGCGATGACGATATGCAGACCGATCCTGACCCAAAACATCTTGTGCAGGTGCTTTTGACCGCATATACGAACGGCGATATAAGTGCACTTCTGCTGGAGCTTTGCGGAAGAAGTCTTTTCGATCTGCTGAGAGAGGCATACCTTATACCAAAGCGTTTTCACGGAAAAGCCGGAAAAAATCCTGAACTCCTTACGACCCCTGAAGGCGATGTCATTGAAGAAAAGAAAAAGCTTGTCACAAAGCATGAGTTCGAGAAATTTCGTGATGTGTACAAAAACCACAGCTGTGCACCACGTTCAAAGCTTTATCTTGCAGACGGATATGACCTTATGAGGGTCTATACCGACGGAATGAACATTAAGGAAAAGCGTGTTGACAAAAGACGTGGCGTGCTTATACTTTACGCCCTGCCTGACACTGTAAAGCTTGGACTTTCCGAGGCTCAGACCTATGATGTTATATGGAATACTTTCCACAAGATACAGCAGACTGCCCCAGCTGCAATGGTCTATTACGGACAGGAAACAGGCGAAAAGGCTGGAAAATCATTTGATGAGATCGGCGTTTTACTGCCTGTTCATCAGTTTGAAAAGAAAATGCTCATGCACCTCAGCGAGATAGACGGCATTGTGCTTGCCTGCCGTGAGGAAATGATGAAAAAAGCAGGCTCAGACAGCCTTGATCTTTAAAAACGGAAGTGATACTGAATGTCACAAACTATAGTTAAGAAAAATCACATGGATATCCCATGGCACGATTTCACAGACGCCGAAAAGGACGAGCCAGTATCAAAGGCGAGCCTAAAAGAAAAAGCCTCTGTTATAGGCAGGGTGGGAATGATGTTTCTCTCCTGCGGAACGGGAGCGTGGCGTGTGAGAAGTTCCATGAACACCATGTCGGAATGTATGGGACTGACCTGCACAGCAGATATCGGGCTTATGTCCATAAACTACACCTGTTTTGACGGCGAGGCTTGCTTTTCGCAGTCTCTTTGCCTTACTAACACGGGAGTAAACAATTCAAAGCTAACACGTCTTGAAATTTTCATCAACGATTTTGTCAGCCGCTGCGATAGTTTGACTTGCGAACAGGTCCACAATGAACTTGACGATATCGAAAAGATACACGGACTTTACTCGCCGCCTGTTTTGCCTTTGCGGCGGCACTTGCCTGCGGAGCGTTCACATTCCTGCTTGGCGGTGGACTGACCGAGATGATATGTGCATTTTTCGGTGCAGGCATTGGCAATTATGTGCGGAGCAAATTCACAAAGCACCACCTTACCCTTGTGCTTGGAATAGTCGCCTCAGTATCGGCGGCGTGCCTTTCATATGCAGGGCTGTTTGAACTTGCGAAAATACTTTTCAATATAAAAATGCAGCATGAGGCAGGCTACATATGTGCAATGCTTTTTATTATACCTGGTTTTCCGTTCATCACAAGCGGCATAGACCTTTCAAAGCTCGATATGCGTTCGGGCATCGAGCGGCTGACCTACGCCCTCATCATTATAATTGTAGCCACAATGACGGCGTGGTTAATGGCACTTATCCTGCACCTTACGCCAATGGACTTTTTTGCCTCTGCACCTTACCTTATGGCAGTTCATACTGTTCAGACTTGCGGCAAGTTTCTGCGGGGTTTTCGGATTTTCCGTTATGTTCAACAGCCCTGTCAAGCTTGCAGCCTCTGCGGCAGTTATAGGTGCACTTGCAAACACTCTGAGATTGGAACTTGTTGACCTTGTTTCATTTCCTCCGGCAGCTGCAGCGTTTGTGGGGGCGTTCACCGCAGGCATACTCGCCTCGCTGCTGAAAAAGTATGTGGGATATCCGAGAATATCCATAACCGTTCCGTCCATAGTCATAATGGTTCCGGGATTATATCTTTACAAGGCTTTCTATAATTTGGGCGTCATGTCCCTTGAAACATCTGCGTCATGGCTTGCGTCTGCTCTGCTGATAATACTAGCTCTGCCTTTGGGACTTATCTTCGCTAGGATAATTACGGACAGGTCATTTAGGTGTTGTACTTAAAATCTTAGTCATAGCTAAAGCTATACTGAACCCACAAAAAAAAACTATATTGATATACACTTTCCTATTAAGACTATTCTCCATTACCTATAACTGGGGTCAGCGGCATTTGTCAGCAAAAGCGAAGTGCTGAGGTGTTTTAAGAACATAACAGGACAGTCGCCGTTTGAATATCTAAAAATTATCGTCTGCGCAATGCGGCATATACACATCTGGATAAATGCTATCTGTGGGCTTTGCGGCTTTGACGATCACAGCTATTTTTCAAAAGCCTTTCAGTCAGATTTTAGAAAGTAGAATATACGGGACAATATCTACAGATTTATTCTCCTGTTTATAGGACTACGATAAAACTATTATCAAACAAAAGACGTTTCATTTTATCCAAATGGAACGTCTTTTGCATTTGTGCTTTTTCTTGTATGAAAAGAGATCATCATAATGATCCTCATAGAGATCCTCTGGGTCGTCATAATCATGAGCATCATACTCAGCAGATTTACTGGTTGAGGTTTTATAGGTATTCTTACGGGTAGCTCTGGCAGCTGAACTGCTTGCTGTAGTGGTTTTCGGACGTGATGTTGTAGCAGTTGTGAATGCTGGAGTATAGCTGTTCTTATTATTGTAATACTTAGGGTCATGTATCAAACAGTAGCTGCTGCCTTCTTCAGGAGTATTGTCACAGCCTGAGTGTGCGCATTTGGGGCGCAGGGCATCATAGATCATGGCTATCCCTATGATGATCAACACAGCGGCAACGATTCCTTTGAGATTGAACGAACTATGTTGAGAGCTGTTTTCTGTTGCCAGCTTGTAGCCTATATAATCGGTACAGTTAAATTATTATCAAAATAATGATCATACAACACCTATAAGCACCAAGGATAACATAAGCCAAAAGAGTTCCATGAGCTTATCCCCATTATACAGCTTGAAGCGAACTCTATGCCAATGGGTAAAAAAATTTTTCAAACCTCCCCACTTTACCCCCTAAGTATGCTATAATAGAATAAACAAGAAACCCGACCCCAAACCCAGCGAGGTGCTTTTATGACATATGCAATATCTGATATCCACGGTTGTTATGAGGAGTATATTAAGCTTCTCGAAAAAATAGGGCTTCTCTGAGGACGATACCCTCTATATCCTAGGGCAGGCTTCGGCGAACATTCTCCACGAGAAGTCGTCGACCTTATGAAAGAATATAACATCTCCTCACGGCTGACCTTCAGCAATTCCCTGCTAAGGGAAGAACACCTTTCAGACAAAAAGTGCAACGAGCTTTGCAGACTGTTTTCCCAAAGCCCGCCTCCACAAAATGGCGTGATAATATGCTCCGACCTGCTTCTTTCATATCTGAAAGAGAATTATCCCCACCTCTATTTTGTGTCCTCTACC